>Ga0209270_1000371_pt1 | contig 106094 bp, 82 predicted proteins | sample MTBAKSrepl1MetaG_FD_187456 | JGI IMG/M metagenome (GOLD analysis project Ga0209270, IMG submission 187456) | Enrichment culture microbial communities from Arthur Kill intertidal strait, New Jersey, USA, that are MTBE-degrading - MTBE-AKS1... | ecosystem: Environmental > Aquatic > Marine >...
ATGCGGGCAAACGCATAAGGTTGGGGTTTTACCATGAAGACAACCATGAGAGGGCAGGAATCTTTGGGGATCAGCATTACGAAAGCAGTGGCTGGTACATCGACGATGTGGAGATTATCAAGCAGGCTGTCCCTTTGTTCGACGGATCTGAGGATTTCGAGGCGGGCTGGGGCGGTTGGTACTCGGACCGGGGGATCTGGCAGGTGGGGGAGCCGACGAGCGGGCCTGGTGGGGCTTACAGTGGGACCTCCTGCACCGCCACCATCCTGGCGGGCAACTATGCTTCCAGCATTTCAAGCCGGCTCATCAGCCCCCAAATTCGGCTGCCCAACACGACGGTCGAACCCATCCGCTTCAACTTCAAGCACTGGTTCTGTTTCGGGTCGGGCGACAGCGGCCAGGTCGAAATGTCGATCTATGATGAAGAGCAGGAGATCTGGTCGGATTGGGAACCCATGGGGCAGGCGATTACGCTTTGCGGCGGGACCTGGTCACCAAGGATTTCTCCGCCTCTGAACACATATGCCGGTAAGATCGTCAGGTTCGCGTTTCACCATATCGTGAACGGCGACTCGTCCGTTGGGTCCGGCTGGTATATCGACGACATCGAAGTGACCGGCGGAGTGGATTCGGACGGTGACGGGCTGCCGACCTATCTCGAGGAGACGATGTGCACCGATCCCAACGATGCGGACACCGACGACGACGGTATCATCGACGGTGACGAGGACGCGAACCATAACGGCATCAAAGACCCGGGAGAAACAGATCCGTGCGACGCGGATACCGACGGGGACGGCATCCAGGACGGAACGGAAAGGGGCGTCACCCTCAGCGATGTCGGCAGCGGCACGGATCTCGCTGTGTTCCAACCTGATGAAGACCCGGAAACGACAACGGATCCCTTGAACGATGACCAGGACGGAGACGGCCTCAAGGACGGCGAAGAGGATGTCAACCATAACGGGAAAGTAGATCCCGGTGAATCGGACCCGCTAAGACATCCCGGCATGGATCTGACCGTCATGGGCCTCGATCTTTCTCCGGACCCGCCTTTTACGTTCACTGAGACGGCAATGCGCATTCGGATCCACAACCCGATCCTCAACGATGTGGTCGATCCGTTTACCGTCCAGGTATCCGTGGATGAGGCGCTTTACCGTGAAGAGGTGGTGCCTTCGCTGGAGGCCGAGGGCACACACGAATGGATCGTTCCCCTCACGCTAGAAATTCCCGGCGACCATGTCATCAGGGTGACGGTCGATGCGGCAAACAGCATCTCTGAAATCGACGAGACCAACAACACGCTTTCTGAAACCCGCACATTTTATCTTCCGTTTCCATCCACCTCGGGTGAGGACTTCGAAACCGGCACTTTTCGCCTTTACAGGTGGAAATTCCCGGGGACCGCGAACTGGACGGTGACATCCAACGGACCCTATGACGGGTCTTTTGCCGCCCGCTCGGGGCTGATCACGGACAATCAGAACAGCAGTATGGAAATTACCCTCGATGTGCAGGCCGGAGTGGTTTCCTTTTTCCGCAAGGTGTCGAGCGAATACAATTTCGATTTCTTAAAATTCTCCATCGACGACGTGGAAAAGGGATCCTGGTCGGGCGAGGTGGACTGGACCCGTGTGAGCTATCCCGTGACCCCGGGAATCCACACCTTCAAATGGGTGTATGTGAAGGACGCATCGGACTCGGACGGGTCGGACGCTGCATGGATCGATACCATCCAGTTTCCGCCGGTAGTCGACAGCGGCGAGGACAACGACACGCCGGATCAGAGCGGCGTCGTCTTTCTTGCCGAGGCAAAGCCTTCGTGGAACAACTTCCATGATTTGGACGATGAAGACTGGTTTGCCTTTTATGGGCTGGCGGGTGAGACCTATACCCTGGAAATCGCCGGTTCCGGAACCAGCAGCAAACCGCTCGTGGAATTGTATGATCCCCATCTGACGAGTCTGCTGGCGTCTTTGAATGATGAAGATCCGGGAACGCATGATGGCATTGCGTGGAGTTGCCCGGAGGAAGGCGTCTATTTCATCCGGGTCCGGCAGGGCGAATTCGGCGCGTTCGGCGACAACACAGAGTACGGGTTGCAGATTTTCAGGGAAGCCGATGCGGACGTGGGCTTCATCGAAGGGACGGTCCGCGATGCCTTCACGGAGGAGCCCGTCAGGGGCGCAAAGGTCAAGACGTCAGGGAACGCCTCTTCCCTGAGCGGGGCGGACGGGAAATATCTCATGGCACACGACACGGGCACTTTCACGCTGTGGGCTTCCGCAAACGGATATCAGCTACAGAGCCAACCGGTTGCCATCCAGGCCGGGGAGACCTCATCCCTCGATATCCTCTTGGTGGAAGAGGCGCAAGTGCCTTTGGAGACCCCTGATACCCTGTCGCCGGAGGTCGGGGCAAATATCGCCGGGAGCTCCCTGACGCTTCAATGGACGACCGGGGGTGGCGATCAATGGCCGCTACAGGTCATCAACAGGACCACGACAAAGAGTGTATTCATCGGTACCGTCGTCGACGGGCCTCAGAAGACCCTTACAGGGCTTGCCCCCGGGTCTTATGATTGGCGGGTCAGCGCCTGCAAAGGCGAGGCGTGCGCCGGCTGGTCGCCCTACAGCAGCTTCGGAATAGAAGAGCTGGATACCGACGGTGACGGGTTGTCCGATTACCTGGAGGCCGGTATGTGCACCGATTCCGCCGATGCCGACTCGGATGACGACGGCATACCGGACGGCGTCGAGGATGCCAACCAAAACGGCACAAAAGACCCGGGTGAAACGGATCCGTGCGATGAGGACACCGACGGCGACGGCATTCAGGACGGGACCGAAATGGGTGTCACACACAGTGAAATCGGCAGCGATACCGATTTGAGCGTTTTCCAGCCCGATGAAGACCCTGGAACGACGACGGATCCTTTAAATCAGGATACCGACGGTGACGGCACAAAGGACGGCGAAGAGGATTCAAACCGAAACGGCCGGGTGGATATTTCGGAAAGGGACCCGGGCGTACCGGAAGGGGCGGACCTGGCCGTCACCGTGTTAGACAACCCGGATCCCGTGATCATCGGAGAAGACTTGCAATACACCGTCAAGGTGACCAACAAGGGCCCCGATGACGCACACGGCGTCATCTTGACAAGCACGTTGTCAAATGGGGTGGATATCGTTTCATTACAAGGATCCCACGGCACGTGCAGTATGAACGGCGGAACAATCACCTGCGCATTGGGGTCCATGCCTGCGGGCGATCTGGCGGCAACGGAACTGATCGTCAAAGCCGTGAACCCGGTGAGTGCCGTTTTGAACACGGTTGAGGCGTCGATGCAGACCTACGAACTGGACGCCGCAAACAACCACATCGTCGCCCGGACGACCGTTCTCAATCCCCACCTGGAGGTCTCCCCTGCCAGCCATGAGTTCCCGGCCAGGCATGTGGGAAGCATTTCCGACGCTGTCACCTTTACCATAATCAATACCGGTGCCGGCTTGCTTGACCTGGGAGACATTCTCGTCACAGGGCAGGACGCTCCAAGTTACCAGATCGTCGACAATCAGTGTGACGGCCAGACCCTCGATGCCACATTTGCCTGCACGTTTGGTTTGGTTTTTTCGCCCCAGTCCCCGGGCTTGAAGCAAGCCGCGATCACAATTGAGACCAATGATCCAATTTCTCAGACCGTCCGTATTCCCGTATCGGGGAGCGGCTACGAATTGGGAGACCTGGTCGTCACCCCGGAAGAAGCCTTTACATCGCGGGGAAGTCGATGGCCGACCAGCCCTTTCAGCATGACCTATGAACTGAAAAACACCGGAAGCGAGACCATTGCCTGGTCGGCAGCCGTCGCCTATCCGAGCGCATCCTTTGAGTGGCTGGAACTGTCGAGCACCGGTGGGGAGATCGGCCCCGGTGCCTCTGCGCTCGTTCAGGCGGCCATCGGGTGGCGGGCCGGGGTTTTCGAGGGGCAGGAAACGCAGGCCCTTATTCACTTTGTCAACGAAACGAACGGCCGGGGGAACACGAGCCGTGACGTGTTCCTCGACATGAAGCCGGACTCATCCGTGATCACCTGCGAGCTGTCGACGGACAACATGGTCGTGGGCGAGCCGCTCCGGATCAGCGGCAGTATCCAGCCGGTTCCCGAAACGAGCAGGGCCGGCGTGGATGTGGCGTTGATTCCGCCAAGCGGACCCGCTTTTCACACGACCGTGAATGCAAGCATTGACGGCACGTTTGCCTATGATTTGGCATGTGACGACATCACCCAGCAGGGCACCTGGTCGGTTGTCACCAGTTGGGCGGGAGACGGTGCATTCGAAGGCGCCTTCAGCGATCGGCAAACGTTTGACGTCGAAAAAGCCCAAAGCAGGGTGACCCTCGACATCACGTCGCACGTCATCAAGCTGGGCGAAAAGGTGTCTCTCAGCGGCAAGGTGTCCGTGGACCCGGACTGCGGGGGCAGCCTATACGGCGTTCCGCTTACGGTTGTCATCAGCGGGCCGGACAATGCGCTCCATGTCAAGCCCCTTGCCACTCTGAACAGATACGGGAATTTCACCATCAATGACCTGGAAATCTTCAACAAGCTGGGCCACTGGAACATTCAGGCAAGTTTTTCCGGCAGCGCCAAGTACAAGGAAAGCGAATCCCCCAAGGTTTCCCTTCAGGTGGTGGAGACGGCAGGTTATGCGGTCATCGTTCAGGGGAGGATTTCAACAGGAGAGGGCATCGAGCATCACAGCTACACAACCGATTTCGTATATCAGAAACTGAAGGAACGGGGGCTTCTGGATGATGATATCCAGTATTTCCGATACGATTCGGCAGATGCCGCCGATGGTGTTGTCGTAGATAACGTTCCGACGAAAAAAGGCGTCAAAGAAGCCATTACCGAATGGGCGCGCGACAAGATGAACGAAAGCCCCGCCAATCTGTATGTCGTCTTGGTGGATCATGGCTGGACTGATAGATTCTACATTCACCCGGAATTCATCACTTCCCAGGATCTTGCGGAATGGCTCGACGCACTCCAGGGGGGACTCATCGAAGCGAGGGAACAGGAAATCGTTGTGGTGTTGGGTTTCTGCCGGTCCGGCTCATTCATAGATGAAACCTCTGATGTCCATAACAGGGTCATCATCACCAGCGCCGGCGTAGAAGAATCATCGTTCAAGGGTCCTCTGGAGAGGGTTGAAATCCGGGATGGAAAAGAGGCCAGGGTCAGGCATGGAGAGTATTTTGTTGCGGAATTCTTCAAACTTTTATCATACGGCAAATCCGTTGCAGCCGGCTTCAAGGAGTCCGTCAATCTAACCAGGCTTTTTACCGCAAGCACCTCTTCGGCTTCATCCGCAAACAACAGCACCAACACGGGTTACCTCGATAGATCGCTTCAGCATCCACTGCTGGACGACAATGGCGACGGAGTGGGCAGCCATGATCTGGACGTTGGAACCGGTGACGGCCTGTTCAGCGAGGTACTTTTCGTCGGAGTTGGAAGGGCTACGGAAAACGATCCGGATGTTTCGATTGTTCGAACCGCTCCGGGGGTTTTCCTGAAATCCGGGCAGGAATCTGCCGACCTCTGGGCAATTGTGGAAAATCCGGGCAGGCTCAGAAGCATTTGGGCCGAAGTGAAAAGTCCTGGTTACACACTGGTGTCGTCTCCGGAGTCTGATCAGGTAGAGATGGATTTACCCAAAATATTAGGAACACCGGACTCAAGTGTTGACGGGCGCTGGGCATGGCCGGGGCTTTCAGGCTTTAACGAGCCCGGAACCTATCAAGTCTTCTATTTCGCGAAAGACGATATTACGGAAAATGTCTCACGAATCATGGAGACGCGCGTTTACAAAGCCAAGGAAGGTAATTTGCCGCCCGAGGCCTTTGACCCAATCCTGCCGGTGAGTGAGGAAACGGTTCTCCCCATCTATACAAATGGTGAATACTACATTTTATTCGATTGGGAAGATGCCAAGGACCCCGAAGGAAATATCGTGACGTATAATCTGCTTTTGTCGGAAGGAAATACTTCATTTGACGAGCCGCTGATTATAGAAGGCATTAGTGAAAGTGCATACCGAATGGGGTTTTCAGAGGGGATCACGTTTTCGAAGGTCTATTTTTGGAAGGTCCAGGCGATTGATGAATACGGGGCAGTCACGGAGACCCAAATCAGTGTATTTGATACCAAAGATCCCAATCCGCCGATGGTTGGCTGGATTACCGGGAATGTCTACGATAATCGAACCGGGAATCTCCTTCCGGCGGCAAAGGTGACATCCAGCATGTTAAGTATCGCTATGATGGGTGATGGCCATTTCCTGGGTACCGGACCCATGGGGACGTTTGCCGTTACGGCCTCGGCAACGGGATACACATCGACAACCCAGCCGAAGGTTAGGATTGAAGGCGTATGGCCTCCTTTGCGGCTGAATTTCGCTCTGAACGCCGTCGGGCCGGCCGGCGCGGATCTGGCCGATGCCATTACGCTGTTGCGTGTTTTATCCGGTCTGGGGACCACAGCCCAACCCAGCAACGTCTCTGATGTCAACGGCGACGACCATATAGGGATGGCAGAGGTCCTCTATATTCTACAAACAACCGCTGGAATTCGATAAGGGTTAGGAAATGTTAAATCTACTTGCCGGTAAGGAAACAGGTTCTTAGGCAGTGATTGATTTTGATGGAAAGGCAATTTAGGCACTTCTGTTGATCACTGTTTTTCACTGACGCACTGATCACTGTTTACTGATCACTGATCACTGATTTACGGCTTGCGCTTTTATCAGGGTTCTGAACTTCTTGAGAAGCAGAGGACAGAACATCTCGGCGATATTTTTCTCCTCAGGGTTGAGGGCCGCGGCAAAATACAGCGCGGACTGCTCTGGGCGATTCCTGCGTAGGTTGTCCTAGCAATCCTTAGCGCCTGTCACACAATAAGTTGACTAACTCGGCCTGGGAAGCGTTCGCCCTGAGGTATCGAAGGGCGAACCCCGTCGTTCATGCTTCGATACCTCAGCATGAACGGAACGTGGGGGTTAGATGCACAACTTATTTTGTATCAAACACTTAGTCTCCACAAAGGATTCAAGTTCAGGGATGGTCACCTCTTTGCGGATCATGAGGTGGGAAATGTCGAGGGAGTGAAACAGATTCAAAAGCTCCCGGCCGTGGACATCGCTGACTTTAAAAAAGTCGTCGATGAAATCTGTTAATGCAGATTTCATATAATGATACTTCTTTATCAAGACCGACGAAGTGTGTTATGTAGCAAGGACCGAATCAACAGAGGAGAAGTGAATGAGCGGGAGCAGGAAAACAGCGGTGGTGACCGGAGCGAGCAGCGGCATCGGCCGTGAAACAGCCGCGAGGCTTGTTGGAAAGGGATTTACCGTGATCGCTGCGGCGAGGCGTCTGGATCGCCTCGAGGAGCTGAAGTCTCGGGTCGGGAACATCGTTCCCAGGCAGGTCGATCTCTCAAAAGAGGAAGACGTCGAGAGATTCTGCCAAGAGCTCTCGCGGTTGCCCGAACCCGTGTCCGTTCTTATCAACAACGCGGGCTACAGCATAAGAGGGGCTGTCGAGGATGTGCCGCCCCATGCAGTTCGGCGCGTTTTCCAGGTCAACGTCTTTTCGCTCATCCGTGTGACCCAGGCGTGCCTGCCGGGCATGAGGAAAGCGAGAAAGGGCCGGGTCATCAACGTGAGCTCCATGGCGGGAAAGTTCGCCTTTCCTATGAGCGGGGTCTACGCCGCCACTAAACATGCGGTCGAAGCCGTCACGGATGCACTTCGCATAGAAGTCAGACCTTTCGGCATTCGCGTCGTCGCCATCCGCCCCGGGTTCACGGCCACGGAGTTCAACGAAGCGGCGACTCGCATCACCGGAGACCTGACGGCAAAGACGGATCCGGACTACAAGCCCCTCTACGAGACCTCAGGCGCGGCGGTCGGTAAGATCTTCGTAAATGTCACGCTGCCGGGTCCGGAAGTGATTGCCGATCTGATCATGGAAGCGGTCGAATCGGACTCACCCAAGGCGGCCTACTCGGGCAGTTTCCTGAGCGAAGAGTTCCTGGGCCGGCGGGCCGCCCTGGATGACGACGCATTTGACCGGTGGCTGAGTGAAAAGACAGGCCTTGCCGGACTGAAGGTGTAAGCCATGCAAAGAACCGAGCCAGGCAACGTCACCGAAAAAATTGTCCTCCTGGGAACCCGGGAATCGTGTCTCTATCTTGTAGACGGAGGTGTGGAGAGTGTCGTGATCGGCGGCGGCATGGCCTACATTGCACCGGCGTTCCTCAAACAGCTTCAAGCCTTTTCTGTGGACGAGAGAAAGATCAAACGCGTGATCATTCTCCACGCCCATTTTGATCACTGCGGTCTGGTCCCTTTCATGAAGAAGAGGTGGCCCTGGGTGATCGTGGCTGCATCAAAGAGAGCCAAGGAATTGCTTTCAAACCCCTCCGTTTCTGAAAGCATCGGGACCATGAACCGGACGGCCATCGTCCGGACGGGCCTCGAACACCGGGCCGAAGAAGAGGGATTCGGGTTTACCGCCGTCGAGGTGGAAGAGGTCCTCGGGGAAGGCGACAAGGTTGTCTGCGGGGATCTAAGCCTGGAGGTCATCGAAGTGCCGGGGCACTCATCCTGTTCCATTGCCCTGTATTTGCAGGAACAGAAGGCCCTTTTTGCCTCCGACGCCGCAGGTGTGAGATACGGGGACTACTACATGGCCGCGGGCAATTCCAACTTCGACCTGTTTCAGCAGAGCCTTGAAAAGATGTCGAGGTTGGAGGTGGAGGTCCTTCTCGGGGAGCACTTCGGCGCTCTGGACGGGGAGGAGGGAAGAGGATATTTGCGAAAAGCGATCGAAGAGGCGCATAAAACCAGAGCGCTGATCGAGGAATCTTTTCGCAGGACCGGGGATGTGGAAAAGAGCACGGAGGAAGTGGCTCATGTGTTTGTGTCAGGCGCCCCAAAAGACTTCCTGCCCCCAGAGGTGCTGACCCTCGTGGCAGGGCAAATGGTGCGATACATCGCCAAGACCATTAAATCAGTGATCAGTAATCAGTGAACAGTGATCAGTAACCAGTGATCAGTGACCAGTGATCAGTAATCAGTGATCAGTAAGTCTGTAAAAGAGTAGTTCATAAGTTCATGAGTTATTGAGTTCATGAGCGAATACCGGACGTAGGGCAGCTCGAAGATCCCGGTGACGGGGCCACTGTGGCTGCCTCGGTCGGCAGGGTCTCCGGGTTCGAAATGACAAAGAAGGTTTTCCAAGCGTTACCGAATCGGCTCCTGGGAGGGATTTGTAGAACCATTAACAAATAGCAAGATTTTTGAATGGAGGTCACATGTTCTTTGAACTTCGGCAGTATCGCATCAAGAAAGGGAAAATGAAAAGGTGGGTAAAGTACATAGAGGACGTCATCATTCCTTTCCAGATTTCTCAGGGCATGGTGGTGGTAGGAAGCTTCGTGGCGGAAGAGGAAGATGACCTCTATGTGTGGATTCGGCGCTTCGAAAGCGAGCACGAGAGGAAAAGACTCTATAAGAAAGTCTATGACAGTGAGACATGGAATCAGCAGATTAAACCGGAGGTCGATAAGATGCTGGATCGGGAGAGAATGATCGTGACCCGCCTCCTTCCTACGGCCAAGTCCGTGATCCACTGAGTTTTTTCCTTTAGAAAAGGGGATGAAACCATGAAAGGCATCGTCTTGAGGTGGCTGATTCTGACGCTGGGCATTATGGTTGCGGCATACCTCATTGAGGGCATTCACGTGAAGGGCTTTGGAAGCGCCCTCCTTGCCGCCGCTATCCTGGGGATTCTCAATGCGGTTTTTCGCCCTATTCTCATCATTCTCACCTTGCCGATCAACATCCTCACTCTGGGGCTTTTCACGTTTGTGATCAATGCTCTCCTGCTCATGATGGCCTCGGGCGTGATCGGCGGACTCGAGGTTCACGGTTTTTGGGCCGCGTTCTTGGGTTCCCTGGTGATCAGTCTCATGAGTTGGCTGTTGAGTTCATTCATCAACGAGCAAGGAAGGGTCGGCTACATCGACCTCAAAAGGAGACAAAACGGCAAGTGGGAATAAAGCTCCCCGCGGTCCCGCAAAAGCTGGATTTCTGCTTGGCTCCATCACGCTGCAGGGCATACGGCCGAAGGAATCTGCAAGGCAGTGCTTTTTCTCTTGACACCCTATTTGGTTTGATTATTATTTGACAACTATTCTTTATAATGCGTCAAACCATGACTGAACAGCAAATCCGGCTCAACAAAATGCTCGAAACCCTGAAGGAGCACGATTTCCGCATCACTCCTCAGCGCATCGCCGTTCTCAGGGTTCTGGCTCGGAGCAACGGCCATCCGAGTGTGGAGCGAATCTACGAAGAAGTGAAAAAGGACTTTCCAACCACGAGCCTCGCCACGGTCTACAAAACAGTGACGCTGCTCAAAGAACTGAACCAGGTCCTGGAGCTGGGTTTTCCTGATGGGGGCAACCGCTATGACGGCAACAAGCCCTACCCTCATCCGCACCTGATCTGTACGAAGTGCAAGAAAATCATCGATCCGGACCTGGAGAGCCTTGAAGGATTGACCAAGGAATTGACTTCAGAAACAGGTTTCAAAATAACCAGCCATCGCCTTGATTTTTTTGGAATTTGTCCAGATTGCCAGAAAAATAGCCACTAGGATCCATATTTTTTTGCTCAAGATTGGAGAATTATTCCTATAAGAAAACTATAATTGGAACACAAACATTAAGACGCACGTAACCAAGAAAGGAGATCGCCTATGCCTGAAGAATTCAAAGCGGGTTGTGCGCGGCCCACAGGCGGGCCTGTTGGAGAACCGGAGGTAAAGGCCCCGGAAGAATCATCTGGAACAACGAAGAAGGAGGTTAAATCCATGGTGATGATCGGAAGAAAGGCGCCTGATTTTGTGGCTCCGGCCTATCTGGAAGGGAAATTCGTCAATATCAAACTCTCTGAATACCTGGGCAAATGGGTTCTTCTGTGCTTTTATCCCGGCGATTTCACCTTTGTCTGAGCGACCGAGATTTCAGCAGTTGCTGAAAAGTACCCCGAGTTCCAGAAATTGGGTGCGCAGATTCTTTCTATGAGCATCGACAGCGTGTTTGTACACAAAATGTGGAACGACAACGAGCTGTCCAAGATGGTCAAGGGCGGCGTGCCTTTTCCCATGCTTTCCGATGCAGGCGGCAAGGTAGGAAGCGTGTACGGCGTGTATGACGACCAGGCGGGTGTGGAGACGCGAGGCCGATTCATTATCGATCCCGACGGCGTGATTCAGGGCTACGAAGTGTTGACGCCTCCGGTTGGAAGAAACGTGGCGGAATCCCTGAGGCAGCTCCAGGCGTTTCAGGTGGTGCGCAACAGCAAAGGCGCCGAAGCCACGCCTTCGGGCTGGAAGCCCGGAAAAATGACCCTGAAACCAGGCCCGGATCTGGTTGGAAAGGTCTGGGAGGTCTGGAAGACGTCCATGGCTTTCGACTAATATCATTCGGCCCGCTCATTGCACTCGGTCCAGCGGACCGGTCCAGAATACGGATTTCGCCGAGGCAATGCAGGGCGTCCCAAAGGAGATTGTGGAGAGGCAACTCAAGCGTTTTGACAAAGTTGATCCTGCCTACGGCAAAGGCGTTCGTGAGGCGATCAAAAAACTGAGAGGCTAGTACCGTGTCTCAGAAGTTCTGCACCTAAATATGGCAAGTTGAAATCTTGCAATCAGTTCCATATTTGACCCACTTCGCGCAGACACGGAAATTCGAAGCACGAAATTCGAAATGCGAAGCCCGCTTCCATCGTTTTGGTTATTCGTATTTTAATCATTCGAATTTGTTTCGAATTTCGATATTCGAGATTCGAATTTAGAGAATCCATCTGATTTTCGCATAGGTTGAATAGCCAAAAAACGACACAGAACTTATGAGACCTGATACTAGTTCGCCTCATCATCGATAAGAAAAGGAGGGAGAAAGCTTGAAAGCAAGAGCATGTTACCTCAAGCGGGTACTGGGTGCCGGGGCTGTCGCGGTGACGCTCGCGGCATGTGTCGCTTTCGCGGCGCCGCTTGGGCTGCCGCCGGTGCCGGTTCCTGCCAGTAACCCCGTTACACCGGAGAAGGTCAAGCTTGGCGACAGGCTTTTTCACGACACCCGGTTCAGCAGCACAGGCGAGGTGAGCTGTTCCACCTGCCATGACAGGGAAAAGGGCTTTACCGACAACCTGCCCGTCTCGGAAGGGATCAAGAAACTCAAGGGCACGCGAAACGCGCCCACTGTGATCAATGCCGTCTACCTGGAGAGCCAGTTCTGGGACGGCCGCGAGCCGAGCCTCGAGTCCCAGTCGGCCCAGCCCTTCCTGAACCCGGTGGAAATGGGGCTCGAGAATCACGAACCGATCCTCAAGGTCGTGCGGAGCGATCCGGAGTACCAGGATCTTTTTCAGAAAGCCTTCGGCAGGAGCGGTGACAAGATCACCATGGTGGAAGTGGAGCAGGCCCTGGCAACTTTCGAGAGGACGTTGGTTGCAGGCAATTCTGCCTTTGATCGGTACTATTTCGGAGGCGAGAAATCAGCCATGAGCCCCGCGGCGATCCGGGGGTTGAACGTTTTTGTCAACCAGGGCCGTTGCGTGTCGTGCCACGTCATTGAGCAGACCCAGGCTCTCTTCACCGACAACCGCTTTCACATGATCGGGGTGGCCGCCAACCAGATGCCCAAGGATCTTGACGAGCTTTCCGCGGCGGTGGAGGACGTGAAGAAGCGAGGAACGGACGTCGCCGTGCTGAGCAACGAAAAAACCTCTTCTCTCGGGCGGTACGCGGTGACACGGGACCTCACGGACATCGGCGCCTTCAAGACCCCGACGCTTAGAAACATCGATCTCACGGCTCCCTATATGCACGACGGGAGCCTCAAGACCCTGGAAGAAGTGGTGCAGTTTTACAATAACGGCGGACGGCTGGAGGAAACCGATCCGGTGCCTGAGCTTCTGAGCGGCGGAATCCGGCCCCTCAACCTCACACCGGAGCAGGAAGCGGATCTGGTGGAATTTATGAAGGCCCTCACAAGCCCGGAGTTTGTGAAGAAGTGAAGTGCGAGGTTCCAAGACGACACAAGGAGGCAGATATCATGCATGTAAGCCGTCGTTCATTTCTCAAGACAACCGGAGCAGTCCTGATAGCGGGTGCCTTTCCCATGAGCCTGGTGAAGGTTGCTTTCAGCGCTGCCCAGGATTTCACTTTTGCCTATATCTCTGATGCCCACATTCAGCTCATCAAGGGAACCAAGTTCGTGCGCAACTGGGACATGGGGCTGATCCGATCGATCCGGGAAGCCAACCTGCTGACCCCGCGGCCCGACTTCTTCATGTTCGGCGGCGACCTGGCCCAGCTCGGTATGAAAGAAGAACTGGATCACGGGCTGGAAATCATGTCGAGGCTCAGGGGCAAGGTGCACTACGTGATCGGGGAGCACGATTACTACCTCGATCTCGGAGAATATTGGCAGGACAAGATTTCACCGCTCTATTACAGTTTCGATCACAAGGGGGTCCATTTCGTGGTCCTCAACAGCATCCTCACCTACGATTCCTGGACCCACAGGAAGTGGGCGGCGCCCATGGACCGCATGCTGGCCATGGCACGGCTCGACAACCCGGACGGTTCGCCGTTCATGGTGGGCGAAAAGCAGATTGAGTGGTTAAAGAAGGACTTGGAGAAGGTCGACAAGGGCACCCCCGTTGTGGTTTTTTCTCACTCACCCATTCAGAAGATTTTCAAGGGATGGAACTTCTGGACCGAGGATGCCGAGAAAGTGCAGGCCCTGCTGAAACCCTTTGAAAAGGTCACCGTGATCTACGGCCACGTCCACCAGATCCAGTACAACCAGATCGGCAACATCAGCTTCCACGCCGTGATGGCCACAGCCTGGCCGTGGCCTTACCCGGAGACTTACGTTCAGGTGGAGAGCCGGCTCCCGAAACTCACGGTCCCCATGAACCGCGCCGACCCTTTCTTTGAGCGGGATGCCACGGGATGGCAGTTCATCGATGTGCGAACCGGCAACGTGGCCATGCACTACCAGTTGCCCGACAACGAAAATCGCACGGTCGCCTTCGACCCCAAAACCGGCTATCCGCAGGATCTGAAGTATCAGGACTCCCGCAACCGAATTCCGCCGCAAGACCACTACTAGACCTTCAGAGGAGGTATCCTATGGGAAGAAGCAGAACATTCATCGGAGTGCTATCCGCCGCGGCGATTGTGGCGGTCATCATGGCCATGGCTTTCACGGCAGGGGCAAAGGAATTCACCAGGCAAGACTTGGAGCGTTGGGACAAGGAATTTATGACCGTCGTCATGGAGGGAGAGAAGCTCTTTCACAGCTCCAGCCTGGGCAAGAACAAGGTATCCTGTGATCAGTGTCACCCCAATGGGGCCAACACCCACCCGGAGACCTATCCCAAGTTTCAGCAGCAGCTCGGGAGGGTGGTGACCCTTTTTGAAATGGTCAACTGGTGTATCCAGAACCCCCTGGAAGGGGACCCGCTTGCCGCCGACGATCCGAAGATGGTCGCGCTTCTCAGCTACATGACTTTTGAAAGGCGCGGCGTGCCATTGGCGCCGGGGAAACACTGAAGCGGATGAAACACGCGCTTGAGGACAACCGACGCCGCAAGCGCGGTTTTTTCCTTGCAAAGCGATCCTTGCTGTGCCGGTCGACCATGCCCGTGACCGGGTGTGGGGCAGCACGGCGGACGTCGGAATTTGGTATTGACAGGGCCGCAACTTTCTCTATATTCTAACCATTCCGGATTGGGATTAACATTCCTTTGCCGCTCGCGAAATTCGGAGCCGGGAAGGCGAAGGATGGAGTTTGATGAAGGTTTCCGGTCCTTCCTCTTAATACCCTCCGGTACCCCTGCCTGCTGTTTTATAATCGGCATTGATCTTTTCCCGAGCTCGCGTCGTTGCCCTCTGGCGGCCGGTTCGAGATAAGGGCCTTGTCCCTTGCTCCTGGACGGGAAAGGAAACAGAGGGTTTTAGACAAGCAGGCAGGAGAGAAAACTTTTTCAGGAGAGATTCATGCTATTTGGGACTTTGCTTATGTTGGGGGTGGGAGCGGTTTGTGGGGTGATCCTGAGTGTGGCAGCGCGGGTTTTCTACGTCAAGCAGGATCCTCGAATTGAACAGGTGGAAGGTTGTTTGGCGGGCGCCAACTGCGGGGGGTGCGGCTTCGCGGGATGCAGCGCCGCGGCCGCGGCCATTGTGGAGGGCAGGGCGAGCCCCAGTGCATGTATCGTAGGGGGGCCTGAGACCGCAGCGAGAGTCTCGGAGATCCTCGGCGTTGCCGTGGGAACCGCAGAGGTTCCGTCGGCGCAAAACCCTTGCACGGGCGGCCACAGGGCCGACGTGAAATACCTTTATGAGGGCGTGAAGAGCTGCAGAGCTCAATTTATGCTCTACGGCGGTCAACCCCTCTGCGAAATAGGGTGTCTGGGCCAGGGAGACTGTGTGAACGCCTGTCTTTTCGGGGCCATCCAGATAGGTTCGGAAGGGTATCCGGTCGTGGACAAAGACAAGTGCGTGGGATGCGGCTCCTGTGCCAGGGCCTGCCCCAAGGGCATTCTGGAGGTCAAGACGCCTTCCGAGCGCCTGCTGCACTTCAACGAAGCGGACGAGTGCCTGGCGCCATGCCGCCAGACATGCCCTGCTGAGATCAACATTCCGCTCTATATCGCCCAGATCCGGGGGGGAGACTATGAAGGGGCCGTGAACACGATTCGGGACCGAAACCCCCTGCTCCTTGCCTGTGGACGGGTGTGCCCCCATCCCTGTGAAACAAACTGCCGGAGGGGTATCGAAGACGAGCCTGTATCCATCAACCAGCTCAAGCGTTTCGTGGCCGACTACGAAATGAATTCAGGAAAGCGCTTTCCGGTTCCCGTGGGGGCGCCCACGAATCGACGGGTGGCGGTGGTGGGAGGAGGACCGGCAGGACTCAGTTGCGCCTTTTTTCTGAGCAGGCTGGGCCATGAGGTAACCATTTTTGAGGCCATGCCGAAACTGGGGGGCATGCTTCGCTACGGGATACCCGAATACCGGCTCCCGAAGAAGGTGCTGGACTGGGAAATCGAGGGCATCATCAACCTCGGAATCAAGGTACGGCCCAACGTCGTCTTCGGCCTCGATCTCGACCTGACCTCCCTGGTGGCTGCAGGGTTTGATGCGATATTTTTAGGCATCGGCGCATGGAAGGACTCCCTGCTGAGGGTCGAAGGAGAAGAGATGAAGGGTTGTTTCACGGGCATTGATTTTCTTTCGAAGATCGCAGCAGGAAAGACGGTTCCCCTCGGCCGCACCGCGGTCGTCATTGGAGGAGGGAATACGGCTATTGACTGCGTGCGGACCCTGATCCGTCTGGGCGTGGAGAAGGTGACGATCGTTTATCGCCGGACACGCAGTGAAATGCCCGCGAATGAGGTGGAGATCGAAGCGGCCGAGCACGAAGGGGCCGAGTTCCTGTTCCTTTCGGCTCCGGTTTCCGTGAAAGGGAACGAGGAAGGCAAAGTCACCCACCTGGAGTACCTCAAGATGGAACTGGGGGAGCCTGATCGGAGCGGCCGACGTCGACCGGTCCCGGTGGAAGGGTCGGAGACGCTTCTGCAAACCGACATGATCATCACGGCCATAGGGCAGTCTCCGGATTTTTCATTCACCGAGAGAACCCAGTCCCGGCTGGCGGAGTTGAAGACCACCCGGTGGAGTACCGTGGACGTGGATCCCAAGACCCTTCAATCGAATATTCCCTATGTATTCGCAGCCGGGGATGCAGCCACCGGGCCGTCTCTCGTGGTGGAGGCCATCGGCGGAGGAAGGAGGGCGGCCCGCTCGATCCATCAATTCCTCATGGGCGAAGAGGTCAAGAGCGAGCGCGGTGAAATAGGGAAGAAACTGATTCCCGAGACCCTGTTCGAACAGGTGGTGGGTATCGAGCGAAAGCCCAGGAGCAAGATGGTGGAACTCCCTGTGCAGGCGAGGATACACTCCTTCATCGAGGTGGATCAGGTCTTGACCGAAGAGGCGGCACTGGCCGAGAGCCGCCGTTGCCTCTTCTGCGGGCGGACGTGCTATACAAAAGAAGTGCCTGAGTCGCTCCCGGAGGATCAGGAATTGTTGAAGACAGGGACTTAATACCGAGGAAAGATCATGACAAGCAAGGACAGCATCATGAAGGCGGATGTGTTCGAAGGGCTGGGAGAAGAACAGCTTGCCTCCTTGTGGGAGGGAGCCCTGGAACTCAACTATCGCAAAAGGGAAAGGCTCTTCAAGGAAGGCGACGAGGCGAGCCATTTCTGGGTGGTGAAAGAAGGACAGGTCGATGTCGGCTTCGAATTACCGACCGCCTCAGAGGCGCATCCTCTGTACACCATCCAGGCCGGCAGGGCCTTTGGGTGGTCTTGCTTTGTGCCCCCGCACAAATACAGGCTCTCATCCTACTGCGCTTCCGCTACGTGTACCGTCCTCCGCCTGGACCGGGAATTCCTCCTGGGTTGTTTCGAAAGAGACCCGGCCATGGGCTACAGGGTCATGGCCAATCTGGCCGCTGCGGTGGGCGAACGCTTTAACTGGCTGCAAGGGTCAACCACCACCGCTCCTTATGCCCAGGTGAAAATAACGGTTCACCTGGCAACCTGCGGCATTGCCGCCGGAGCGCGGGAGGTGGTGAACGCACTCGTGGACGAGATGTCCGGAGAGGATCGGCCCCATATCAAGATGCAGACCGCCGGCTGCATCGGCCGGTGCAGCACGGAGCCCAACGTGACCGTGCAGATCGAAGGCGAAGAACCGGTGATTTATCAAAAGATGAACGGGGAAAAGATACGCCGGGTCTTCAGGGAACACGTCCTCAAGGGAGCGATCCAAACCGAATGGGTTTTGGCCTGAATGCGAGCGGATGGGAGGGAGGAACCATGGTGAATCTCGACACCCTGGAAAGAATGGAAGTTTTCAAAAACCTGGATGATCGCAGGCTCTCCGCTGTGAGCGAGTGCTGCGCGGAGATGGTGTTTCAGAGAGGCGAGGGGATTTTCAAGGCGGGCCAGGAGGCACGCCACCTCTGGGCCGTTGCCGAGGGCAGGGTCAATCTCCATGCCGAGCCGGCTTCCACCCTGCAGGAAAGCGAGGTGTCGGAGACCCAGGTGTTCGGGTGGCCCAGCCTTTTGCATCCCCGCATCTACCGGTTTTCCGCGGCCTGCGCCGCCAGGAGCGCCAAGGTTGTGCGCATCGACAGCGATTGCCTGCAAGCGTTGTTCGAGAAAGATCCGGAACTCGGCTACAGGGTTATGTCCAGGCTGCTGCGAGTGATAGGAAACCGGTTCGATCAGCTCCAGGAAGAAGTGGTCAAACGCAGGGGACAGGACATGATGAACCAGTGGTAGCCTTCACCTCACCCGACTCTTACGTGCTTCATGATCCACTGGGGTAGATAGCGCATGCTGTAATAGCTCGCCATGGTGTGGTAACACGTGGAGGAGCAATTGAGAAGACACTTCTGCTTCACGTCTTTCAACGCGTCCTGGTCGAATTTCGGCTCCCAGATCCGGCCCCAGTCGTGCTCATAGGTGATCAGGTCGAAGCAGGGCGAAAGGGTGCCGTCCGTCCTGATCAGGGCGCCGTTGTGCCCGGCGCGGCAGTCCCAGGGTTGCATGAGTCCCCGCATCCGGAGCTTGAACTCCCTGAGGTGGGCGATGGAATTCACCATGGGCCACCCCTGCTTGTGCTTTTCAATAAGCCAGTCGAGCAGCCTGTCCACTTCCTCCCATTCCTTTTCCGTAATGGTGAGCATGTCATCCCGGTGCTCGTAGTGGTTCACGTCCACGAACTCGTGCGGAGGCTCGTTGAGATGGTAATCCGTGCCGATACGGTTCTGATGGGCGATTTCCGTGAGCATTCGCGCATCTTTTATATTGTTCCGGCAGATGTTGATGTTAAAAAAGAGAATGTAGCCGTGTTTTTTTTGGCGTTCCACGAGGTAACGGAATTGGGGTTCGATGGCCAGCAGGGCCTTTGGCAGGCCTTTTCGGGGAGCGATGCAATCCACGGCAAGGTTGACCGCGGCGACGCCGGCCTGTCCCAGTTCGTCGACAAACGGTTTGTCCAGGAGATAGCCGTTCGTCGGCAGGTACATGAAGAAGCCGTTCTCGCTTCCGTAACGGATCACGTCCAGCACGAAATCCTTTCTCAAGGTAGGCTCTCCTCCCATGAGAGGAATAACGCGGCAGCCTATGGACTTGAGCCAGTCCACGGCGCTCTTTGCCGTGTCCAGGTCCATGCCGGGCACTCCGCGATGGACACTGTTGTCGTACTGGAAACAGTAGTGGCAGTCGATGTTGCAGCGCCACTCGGTGAAGAGATAACAGAGGACCGGTCTGAATTGCTTGGAATGGACAAGAGAGTTGAAGTAGGGGACGGCCCATCGCCGAACAGCACGAATCCCATTCAGGGACTTGTACCGGGCAGTTTGCATGGCAGCCTCCAAAATGCCCCGAACACCTGGGATGAGTCTGTCTTGGAAATGTTATTGAAAAAAATATAGAGATTTTTCGGAAGGGTGTCAAGAAGGGGGATCAGGCCCACCTCAAGGACATGATCTCCTTTTGCGCTAAAGCGATTTTTTCTTCGAGGTCCTCGATGGCCAGGAGCTGGTGGGGTCTGACCGAATGGGCGGGCAGGGCCGCTTCCCGATCTTTGAGTTCATCTCTCATCTGTTCGAGGTTTTCCTCGAGCTCTTTTCGGAGCAGCCGAAGTTCCACCTCCGCCTTACGGACCTCCTGGACGAACCTTTCAACTTTGACGAAATCTTTTCGGAAACGGACAGGGACACCGAGGGGGTCCACTGCGTTGGTGTGAGAACAGCTATCGGCCCCTGCCGGCATGACGTGCACCAATGCCTCACGCACATTGTCAGGGGAAAGGCCCCCGGCCAGGATGACGGGTATGGCGCTACCGAGCACGAGTTCCTTGGCAAGATCCGTGTCCGCCTGCCTGCCCGTGATCCCGACGAACCCTTTGACGGGTTCCTTCCCGAGCCAGGTGTCGATGAGGAAAGCGTCGGTGACCGGCTCAAACGCCTTCGCGATCTCGATCCCCGGGAAATGGGGCGCCTTCCCTGGTTCAGGCACAGGAACGGTGCGGACTATGCCGATCTCGGGAAATTTTTGTTTGAACTCGCGCTGGAGTTCGATAAAAGGCCGGAGCCCGGTCATGCGCCCGGCGTCGTCCGTGAGACTTTCACAGAAATGGACGACGTGGGGCCGATAGTAATCCATGGCACGGTAGAGCGCATCCCTGGTGTTGAAAAGGGGGATGAGGCTGTTTCGTGTTCCCGTCCCTTCGGAAAGACGGATGAGGTCGCGGATCTCGGGATTTTTCCAGTCTTCCTGTGAGAGAATGACGCTGCCGATGCGATCGACGCCAAGGTCAATGCACCTCTCAGCTTCCTGGGGCGTCTGGATTTCGTAGATTTGAATGAGCATAAGAAGAAGTGCCTAAAATGCCTAAAGTGTCTAAAATGCCTAAAGTGCCTGAACGCCCCGGAGTAATGTGGAATGATGGAATAATGGAAAAACAACCCGCCGCACTGCTGCACCATGAAATCAAAAATCGGAGATGCTTTTTCCTCCCTGCTCCCTGCTCCCTGCTCCGTGCTCTTTGCTGTTGATCACTGATTTCACCGCTTCCAGCATCCTCTCGTGAAGCAGGCCGTTGGTGGCGACGATACCCTGGTTGTTGTCGAGGGTCCTGCCCCTGGAAAAATCGAGGGGCTTTCCGAGCAGATCCGTCACCCTGCCTCCTGCCTCCTCCACAATGATCATGCCTGCGGCGTGGTCCCAGATTTTTTCCTCATAGGACTTGTTCTTGGGAAGCCGCAAATAGACCGTGCCTTCTCCCCTTGCCAGGATGCCGTACTTGGCCTGGCTGTCCATGCGAAGGGGAGGCCGTTTTGCCCCGATCGCCGTGACGATTCGAGCCATCTGGTCATGGGAAGAGTGGGAGGGTTCGAAGGACTCGCAGAAAAGCGCCTCTGCCGGATCTGAGAGGGCAGAAACACGAACCGGCTTTCCTGATGGATCGTCAAGCCCCCGCATGGACGTACCCTGGTCTTTCACGGCCACAAAAAGGCATCCCCGAGGACTCTCTTCATTAAGAGAATGAAGGGGCAGACTTGGGCAGCCCATGACTCCCAGGGTGATCCGGCCGTCCTCGATCAGGGCAAGGGCAATGGCATATTGATCGCCCCGCAGGAACCCCTTGGTCCCGTCGATGGGATCAAGGGTCCAGAAGCGTCCCCGCGATCCGCCCCGGGCCTGGCCCCGGTCTATGGCCGCGAAGATCGCGTCTTCATCCTTCAAGTGAGGGCTGTAACGGCGGACGTAGCCTATAACGCCGTCTTTGAGCCTGCTGTTGTGAAAATCTTTGAGAGGTGAAGAATCCTCTTCGCTCACAAGAGGGATCTCAGGAAAGGTCGCCGCAAGGAGGTCGCTCACGACCGCCTGGGCGCCGAAATCCGCCACCGTCACAGGGGAGCGGTCCTCCTTGTTGACCACGCCTCCTGAAAGGTGAGCGGATTGCACTTCCGCACAAAGGAAACACGCTTTGAGAACCGCCTCCACAGCCACTCGCCGCTCCGCCTCATGACTCATCGGGATTCACCTTTCAGGAGATCTGCTGAAGCAGATTTCCTAATGTTTCGTTGACAGGCCATGTCTCCGTCACCTATAAGACAGGGGCGGGGATTGCCCGCCTCAGGTTTGAAAAGGTCTGCCCTTCGTCTCTCGGAACAGGAATCCAACTTTAGGGGAACTTGGCATGCATCTCAAGAGAATAATGCTTTTTCCGGAAAAATACCCGACCCTAAACCATTATCCTTTCAATCACCGGATCTTTCAAGAAACCAGAGGGTTGGAATTCACATCGCCTGTGACGTTCTTCGTGGGCGAAAACGGAACAGGCAAATCGACCCTGCTCCGGGCCCTGGCGCACAAGTGCTACATCCACATATGGAAGGACACGGACAGAGTTCACCTCGACAAGAATCCCTATGAAGAGTTGCTCTACCGCTTCGTGGCCGTGGAGTGGACCGAGGACGTGGTGCCCGGATCTTTTTTCTCTTCCGAGTTTTTCTCCTTTTTTGCGCAGAACGTGGATGAGTGGGCGGAGACAGACCCTGAAATGCTGAAATACTTCGGCGGCAAATCGCTTGTCGCCCAATCCCATGGACAGTCTTTGATGTCCTATTTCCGCGCCCGCTACCGTCTCAAGGGCCTTTACCTCCTCGACGAGCCGGAAACCGCTCTGTCGCCGACAACCCAGCTCGCCTTCGTGAAGCTGCTCAAGGAAATGGCTCAAAACGATCATGCCCAGTTCATCATTGCAAGTCACTCGCCTATCCTGCTCGCGTGCCCCGGTGCTGTGATTTTCAGCTTTGACGGCATTCCGGTGCAGGGCGTCGCCTACGAGGAGACGGAACACTACAAGGTCTACAAGCGCTTCATGGAGAATCCCTCAAAATACCTATGAACGAACATCGAGCCGCTCCCACGAAAGTATCCCACAAACCAGGAAACCCCTCCCCCTTGACGAGGGAGGGTAAGGGTGGGGGTGGAAGGGATGACGTCCCGCCGTCCCCCAGACCTGCTTCCACCGTCGTCCTGCTCAGAGAGAGAAACCCTGGAGTCCAGGTCTATCTGCTCAAGAGAAGCGCCCGGAGCGGGTTTTTCCCCGGCAACTATGTGTTTCCCGGCGGTGCCGTAGACCCGGAAGACAGGATGGGAGAGTTCTGGCTGAAACACGTGGACCTCGACCGGGTGGGGATCGAAAAACATTTCGGCAAAAGCTTGAGCGTGGAGGAAACTCTTGGATACGGCATTGCAGCCATTCGGGAGACCTTTGAGGAAGCGGGCGTTTTGCTCGGCCGAAAGGCGAACGGCGCGTCCTTAAACACGCTTCCTCTGTGCGAAAACCGTGTGACGGGAAAGCTCAAAAGGGGGTGGATCAGGGACCGGGCGTCTAAAGGAGGATGGGTTCTTTCTCTGTCCCAACTCCTTGGTTGGAGTCACTGGATCACTCCGGAGGCGTTTCGGCCACGCTTCGACACCCGCTTTTTCCTGGCCTTCATGCCGGAGGAGCAGGAATGTGCCCCGGACATGGGGGAGGCCACGCACGGGATATGGATCGAACCCCAATTCGCCCTGGCAGGCAATATGCAGGGAGAAATCCCCCTCAGCCCTCCCACCCTGGTGACGCTCCAGGAGCTGATGGAATGGGGTCGCTTCAAGGATCTTGAAGAGGCGAGATCGGAACGGTCATGGGATGAACCGCGACTGCCCCGCCTGATCAAACTGCCCCGGGGGGCACTCATCATCGAACCCTGGGATCCCATGTTCCATGAAGAGATCGAGGTCGATGAGGAAAGCCTGGGGGACCTGGTCCTTCCGGCTGGCCGTCCTTTCTCCAGGATCTGGCTTCATCAAGGCATATGGAGGCCCGTGCGTATCTGAGATGCCCAAGGCCGGGGGAGAAACAGGGAGCGGTCACAACCGTTACGTTATCTGCGGGACCATGTTCCTGTGTTACATGCTGGTCTATTTCCACCGCCTTTGCCCCGCGGTCATTGCACTGGACATGCAGGAAGCCTTCAAGGCGAGCGGCACCCTCCTCGGCGTTCTCGGATCGGCTTACTTCTATCCCTATGCACTGATGCAACTGCCCGTGGGGCTCCTCGCAGATTCCTGGGGGCCCAGGAAAACCGTCGCCTCCTCTCTCCTTCTGGCGTGTGCGGGCTCGATCGTCATGGGCATGTCCCCCAATATCGGCCTGGCCGTGTTCGGCCGCATTCTGGTCGGTTTCGGTGTCTCAACCATCTTTGTGTGCAATTTCAAGCTGCTTGCAGAGTGGTTCACTCCCCGGGAATTCCTCATGATGGCCGGAATATTCATGGCTGCGGGAGGGGTCGGAGTCCTTTCTGCAAGTGCACCCCTCGCCTGGATCAGCAATCTCCTGGGATGGCGAATGACCCTGGAAAGCGTCGGCGTGATCACGCTTCTGATGTCTGCACTGGTGTACCTCCTGGTGCGCGACAGACCTGAAGACGCCGGGTTTTCAAGCCTGCATCCATCCGGAGACAATGGCAACAGGATGGGTCTCTGGCAGGGGATGAGGGTGGTGGTCACAGCGCCGCGTTTTTGGCCCCTGGCCGTCTACACATTCACCGCGATCGGGACATTTTTTTCCCTTGCCGGGCTGTGGGGAGGCCCTTATCTCATGCACGTCTATGGTATGAGCAAGCCCGAAGCAGGGGCCGTTCTTTCCATGTCCGCCGTCTCCCTGATTGCGGGAAGCCCCTTCTTGAGCTTGCTTTCAAACGGGGTGGGTCGAAAGCCCGTGTTGATCGGATGCAGTTGCTTGCTCGTCCTGGTGTTCGGACTTCTTACGCTCCACCCTCAAAACTTGCCCGTACCCATGCTCTATCTTCTGTTCTTCTCTTTCAGTCTCGCCGGAGGAACCACGGGGCAGATCACCGCAACGGTTGCAAAGGAACTCTTTCCATCGCGAATTGCAGGAACCTCGGTAGGGGCGCTCAATCTTTTTCCCTTTTTGGGAGCGGCGATCTTTCAGGTCGTCATGGGCGCCATCCTGAGCGGGGGCGGCGGAAGCGGGGCCGGCTACACCCTGGCAGGTTATCAGCGTGTGTTTCTGCTCTCCGCGGTGAACGCCCTCATTTCGTTCTTCTCGGCTTGCTTTCTTGCAGAGACACTTCCCCCACGAACGAAAAAAATCGGCACCGTTTCATAACCCATTCGGTTCTTCGGAAGTTCGAAGGAATAGATTTCCCTGTCACAGTTTATGGGTATTATTTTTCCACTAATGAGAAACCTTTTTCCCGCTAAAAGAGGTAATCCTTTACCCACGGCCAGCCTTTCCGTGTCTCGATTTTCTTTTCCCGGGCCTAATTCTTTGAAAAAAGAGGGAATCTCATCCTCCATGAAGAACTCTCCACTTTGGCATCATCATTGCTCATTACCGTTGGTGGGCTAAAGGCATGCATGCCTTCTTGTATTCTGAGGAAAGGCGTGCAAGGGAGGAATTCCTTGGGAGGTATTGACCATGAATGCCGTGACGGAAAAAACGCTCAAAGTCGTTCAAAGCTGTATCAATCCTCAGCAGCTCGAAATTGCGGAAAACTTCGCACAGCGGGCCAAGGTGCGAATGGACCATGAAGAGTGGCTGGACATCGCATCCGCGATCAACGTCAAGGCGGGTCAGGTTCTTTTCTTCGACTCGCAAGATTGGACGGTGCTGAGACGAGCGTGAACCTGGAACTGAACGTATCGGCCATATGTGCAGGAAAAAAGCTGAACCGGGTGCGGGCGGAGAGGAGCGTGCTGTGAGCGGGAAGTCGAGCGGTGAAAATTCGCGAGGTCGTGGCTTGAAATCGGAAGAAGGAACCCTTGGAGCAGAAGCGGCGGCCATGGTCCGCGAAGGAACGCCTGCGGGAAAAGCCTTGAAGGAAATCGAAAAGAAGTACCGTCTGCTCTTGGAAAAGGCCAATGAGGCTATTTTCATCCTTCAGGAAGGGCGGGTCGAGTTCGCAAACAGGACGGCCGGAGAACTCGGCAGATTCCTGGGTGTGGATCTGAAGAAAAAGCCCTTTGCCGAATACATCCATCCCCTTGACCGGGAGCGTGTCATCGAAAGACACAGACGAAGACTGAAAGGAGACAAACTTCCCGACACTTACAGCTTCCGGTTAATCGGCAAGGAAAACAGGGAAAGGTGGGTTGAACTCGGTGCCGCCCTCATTACCTGGGAAGGCAAGCCTGCTACCCTGAACTTTATGAGGGACGTCACCGAGCAAAAAGAAATCGAGGCGCGGCTGCAGCAGGTTCTGAGGATGGAGGCCTTGGGGACCCTTGCAGCCGGCGTGGCCCACGACATCAACAACCTCCTCATGGGGATTCAAGGCCGTCTTTCCCTGATGCTGCTGAACCTTGAACCTTCCCATGCTCACTATCGTGATCTCAGGGAGATGGAAAGCATCGTCAGCAGCGGCTCCGGCTTGACCAAGCAATTGCTTGGCTTTACCCGGGGCGGAAGGTACGAGGTGAAGCCTGCAAATATCAATGACGTGATCCATGAAACCTCGACCCTGTTCGGCAAAGCCCTTAAGCCCATTCAAATTCACAAGAGACTGCAAAGAGATGTCTGGTCGTCGGAAATCGATCGCGGACAGGTCGGGCAAGTGCTTCTCAATCTCCTGGTCAACGCGTCGGAAGCTATGCCCGAGGGAGGTCATGTCTATTTGCATAGCAGGAATGTGCTCCTGAACGAAGACTTCGTCGTGCCCCATGGGCTCCCTGCAGGACGGTTCGTGAAAATCACGGTGAGGGATACCGGTTCGGGCATGGATGAAAGAACGCTACAACGGGTGTTCGAACCCTTTTTCACCACCAAGGAGATGGGCCGGGGAACGGGCCTCGGTTTGGCATCCGCATATGGCGTAGTCAGAAACCACGGCGGAATCATCGTTGCTTCAAGCAAAGTTGGCGTCGGCACGAGTTTTGAGATTTACCTTCCTGCATCGGAAAAAGAGGCTGTCAAGGATGCCGGTCACGCTCCCGGTCCGATCCCCGGGGGAACGGAAACGATTCTCTTTGTGGACGACGAACCGAGGGTCTTGGACATTTGCGAAAGGTTTCTGAAGAGAGCCGGCTATTCCGTGCTGCCCGCCAGAAACGGCTCGGATGCCCTAAAGATCTTTGAAAAACAGAAGGGGAAAATCGACATGGTCGTCCTCGACATGATCATGCCCGACATGAGCGGAAATGAAGTGCTGGATCGGCTGAAGACAAGCGATCCTAACGTGAAGGTTCTCATTTCAACGGGCTATGTCATTTCCGACAGGGCGCCTGATCTGACGAAGGGCCAACGCGTGAACTTCATCCAGAAACCCTACAGCTTCATGAACCTGGCCAGGGAAATCCGGCGCATCCTTCAATGAGACGAGCGCCCAATGAACCTCCCAGGATGGGCCTGATCTTTCCTCAGGGCCATGGCGTGCCATGCAAGTAAGAAGTATGCACTAAGCAGTAGGCAGGAAAATCTACTGCATCCTGCCTGCTTCCTACAGCTTACTAGTATCATGTCTCATAAGTCGTGTGTCGTTTTTTGGCAATTTGACTCTTAGCAATTCAGAATGGTGCGAAAATTGAAAATCCGAATATCGAAATCCGAAATCCGAAACAATATCAAAATCCCAATGTTCAAAATTCAAAACAAAGTCAGGGCAAAACCGTAGTTGTTGTGTTTTGGTCATTTGTCTTTTGGTCATTTAGATTTGCTTCGAGTTTCGATATTCGAATTTCGGATTTCCGTGTCTCTGCCAAGTGGGTCAAATGGCAACCGCAAGATCATGATTTTACGTTGCCAAAATGAGAAACAGAATTTTTGAGACACGGTACTAGCACGCGAGCGCGCACGCTAGAAGAGTGCCACCCTTTCCATCCCTCTTCCCCAAAAGGCGAAGGTATGCTATGCTCTTGCCCATGCAGGACATCGTGGGCGCCGGCAACAGGATTCTGGAAATCGACCTTTCCTCGGGATCGGTGGAAATCTATTCGGTCAAACCCATGGAACGCAGGTTGTTCCTCGGAGGCAAAGGCCTGGGGCTTAAGCTGCTCTATGACCGAATGGAGCCGGGAGTGGATCCTCTGAGCGAGCACAACATCATGGCCTTCATGCCCGGCGTGCTCATGGGAACCGGGGCTCCCTGCTCGGGTCGATTCGCGGCGGTGACAAAGTCGCCCCTGACCGGCCTCATGGCCTCTTCTTCCTGCGGCGGTCCCTTTGGAATGAACCTCAAGAGCGCAGGATGGGACGGCGTGCTCATCAAGGGTAAGGCAAAGGAACCCACCTACCTTATCATCACTTCCCAAGGCGTTGAATTCAAGAATGGGGGAGATCTCTGGGGGAAAGACACGGTCTGTGCGCAAGCCGAGCTTGCGGGGAAGCGCTGCGGTGCGCTCGCGATAGGGCAGGCAGGGGAGAACCTGGTCCGTTTCGCCAACATGGCTTCGGGTGACCGCTTTCTGGGCCGGGGGGGCTTTGGCGCAGTGCTGGGCTCCAAGAACCTGAAAGCCGTCGTGGCCCATGGAGGAGATTACAGGATCAGGCCCGTGGATCAGGATGCTTTCGACAGGCTGAAAGAAAAAGCCACCGGCTACATCAACAGGAATGCGTTTACAGCACACTTGTACCGGAAATTCGGAACACCCGCCAACGTGTCTCTCTGCCTCAGGGGAGGGGTCCTGCCGGTAAAAAATTTTACGGACGGTGTGCATTCTCACGCTCTGCAGATCAGCGGAGAAGAAACCGGAAGAAACTGCAACACGCGGCACCATACGTGCAAACCCTGCACCATTTTGTGCGGAAAGAAGGGCACTTTCGGGGGCCGGGACTTGCCTGCCCCGGAGTACGAGACCGTGGCTCTCCTTGGTTCCAACCTGGGCGTCTTTGACATGGACAAGATCGCCGAATGGAACCGCATCTGCGGCGCCATGGGAATGGACACCATCTCTGCGGGCGGAACCCTGGCCTGGGTGATGGAGGCCGCAGAGAGAGGGCTGGTGCAAAGTCCTTTGAAATTCGGGTCGCCTCAAGGCCTTTCCGAAGCCTTGATGGACATGGCCGAACTGAAGGGGTTCGGACGGGACATGGCACTTGGCACCCGGGCTCTTTCGGAAAAATACGGCGGCTCGTCTTTTGCCATGCACGTCAAGGGGCTCGAACTGCCGGGATATGATCCCAGGGGCTCTTTCGGCCAGGGCCTTGCGTTTGCGGTCGCCAACCGGGGAGGCTGCCACCTTTCCGCCTTCCTGGTGGGGCAAGAAATATTCCTGAACCTGCTCAGACCCCATGCCGTGCGAACCAAGGCTGCCTACGTAAAATTCTTCGAAAGCCTGAACAACTGCATCAATTCTCTCCAGACCTGCCTGTTCACCATGTTCGCGTACCTGCTGGAACCGCCTCTCATCAAGTACACTCCGGCGCCGATGCTGGGTTTGCTGATGCAGGAACTGCCCCAGGTGGCAATTCCCCTTGTCGACTTCAGCCTGTACCGGGATTTCTGGTCTGCCGTGACCGGGATCGAGGTATCTCTAAAGGAATACCTGGAAGCCGGCGACCGGATCACGGTACTGGAGCGTTACATGAATACGCGGGAAGGAATCTCGCGAGTTCACGATACCCTTCCCGAGCGGCTCCTGAAAGAGGGACGCGAGTCGGACCCGAAGATGCGTACCGTGCCCCTGGAAAAGATGCGAGCGTCGTACTATAGGAAGCGGGGCTACGACCAGAACGGCATACCGACGCCCGGGACCCTCGAGAAGCTCGGCATCCGAGCCTCGTGAGGGCAATTCCCCGGGAAAAATCTTTTTTATGCCGCGCTTAATTGTTTGACAAATATATGTAATTATACTAAATTGTAAAAAATCTTTTTTGGAGGATCACTCTTGGATTCGAATCGATTAAGGCAGGTGCGGGAAAGCAGGTTGATCAGCAAAGCCGAGCTTGCGAGGAAAGCAGGAATCTCTCAGCTAACCATAGCCAGGGTCGAGAAGGGCGTAGCGTGCAGGCAGGAAACAAAGAGGAAAATTCTTGCCGCTCTCGGGCTCGGACCACGGGAAAAAGAAAAGATTTTTCCTCAACGATCATCGTAGGGCGCGGAAAGGCCTGCCATGCCCGGGATGCTCTGCCTTTATCCGGAATCTCGACAATGGGAGATGCAAGATGTCGCTTAGACGTTTCGAGTTAGCGATCGTGTTAGGTGTGTGCTTCTTGCTGGCTGCAGGATGCAGTTACTTGGGCATTCACATCGGGGACGAACCGGCCTACCGTCATGAACCGCCGCCGCCCGAGCGAGGCGGAGGCCCTCCGCCATGGGCGCCCGCCCACGGCCACAGGGCGAAACACCAGTACCGTTACTATCCTTCATCCCAAGTCTACTATGACACAGGCAGGGGCGCCTACTTCTACTATGAAGGCGGAAGATGGCAGGTCTCCGTGTCCCTTCCTTCATCCCTCCACATCGATGTGGGTGATTATGTGAGTATTGACATGGACGACGATAAGCCCTACCATTACCATCCCGATGTAATGAAGCGATACCCTCCCGGCCAGCAAAAGAAAAAATCCAAGGGCAAAGGCAAAGGCAAGTGGGATTGAAATAAGATTGCGCACTTTTCCCCCAGGATTCCGTGTCGCACTGTCATTTCGCGGCAACGGCCGAGAAATCTTTCACGAAGTGTGATCCCCACCAAACCAGAGTTAGAGCGGGCATACCATAGGATTTAAGGCCGGCCGATATCCTGTGGACCTCTGAGCAGCAAGCCCAAGAGAACCGCCTAACCCCTGTCTTTTGTTCAAGTTATACTCGAAATGACGCCCGAAGGCATAGGGATGCTATCCGTTCTGAAAGGGGCTATGGATCGGCGGTCATTGCAAGTTGCAATGGGACTTAAGGCTGAGAAGAACTTCCGTTTGGTTTATCTGTGCCCCGCGCTCGATGCCGCTCTCATAGAAATGACGATCCCGGATAAGACCCGCAGCAGCAAACAGAAATGCCGACTGACGGACAAAGGACGCCAAGCCTTACCGGAGGTGCCACGGGCTCCTGGCCGGGGGCTCCACTGACATGCGGTGAATAGCGGTCATATTCGCCGCAATGCATACGGAGAATGTTCTTGCTTGTGCGGTGAATATTGGGCATAATATCCGCAAGAAGTGCGGAGAATTATGGGGTATATCTACGAAAGGAAGGATTGGCCGAAACTGACCTGGAGCCATGAGCGGGTTGCAGGGCAGCTTGCCGCTGTTCGTCATCGCCAGGGCCGTCTCATCGGGCGCATGGAGGGGCTGGGCTTCTCGCTTCGCAACGAGGCCGTACTGCAAAGCTTGACTGAGGATGTTCTCAAATCCAGCGAAATCGAAGGTGAAAAGCTGGACAGAGACCAGGTGCGATCTTCTATCGCACGCAGACTGGGGCTTGATGTAGGCGGGCTTGCACCGGCTGACCGGCATGTCGAGGGCGTTGTTGAAATGACGCTGGACGCCACCCAGCATTATGCCGATCCGTTGACTGAAGAACGTCTGTTTGGGTGGCATTCCGCTCTGTTCCCGACCGGACGCAGTGGCATGAGAAAAATTGTGGTCGGCGGCTGGCGTGACGATAAATCCGGCCCGATGCAGGTGGTTTCCGGCCCAATCGGCCGCGAGAAGGTGCATTATCAGGCCCTTGAGGCCAAGCGCATACCCAAGGAGATGCGAGCTTTCCTGAAATGGTTTAATGGGGCTCAATCTGGTGATCCGGTTCTTACGGCAGGTCTGGCGCACCTCTGGTTTGTGACGATCCATCCTTTTGAGGACGGCAACGGTCGGATTGCTCGTACGATTACGGATATGGTGCTGGCCCGTTCGGAAAACAGCACGCAGCGATTCTACAGTATGTCAGCGCAAATTCGCCTGGAGCGAAACGCTTACTACAGCATGCTGGAGAAAGCCCAGAAAGGCGGCTTGGACGTAACGCCTTGGCATGAATGGTTCCTGGGCTGTCTTGATCGCTCATTTGACGGCGCAGAACATATTCTCGCAGGCATATTCCGCAAGGCCCATTTCTGGGAAACTCATGCCGAGAAGCCGTTCAATGAGCGCCAGCGAGCCGTCATCAACAGGCTGTTAAACGGTCTTGAAGGCAAGCTGACATCTTCCAAATGGGCCGCGCTTGCCAAATGCTCCCAGGATACCGCTCTCAGAGATATTGAAGATCTGGTGAAACGTGGGGTCTTAGTTAAAGAGCCTGGCGGCGGCCGAAGCACGAGTTATGCCCTGGCATTTCCCGCCTTTCAATCGTAAATCGACAATCTTCGATCTTCAATCGCCTAATGCCGGCTCACATTCTGGATTTGACAAAAATAGGCCATCCTCCTAGAATGCGGCATAAATTCGCCTCTGAGCTCAAAATGTTATTAACCCTATGGCATGAGTCAGGGGCTGCCCGAGTGTCTGGCAGGCCCTGAAAAGGTGGAAAGATGAAGCATCGACCAACAGAAACCCCATTTCTCATGAAGAGAGGTGGGGTTTTTTGTGACTCCTATGCTTTTGCCAAGACTGGACCGAGGACAAAGACAGAACGACGAACCGCGGTTCAGCAACAATCGCTTTTCGCTTCACCTGTGGAGAAGGGGGACGATAAGTGAGATCAAGAAAACAAACGACCGGGCATAAACCGGCTCCGGCTACTGGCGAAATCATACTATATAGGACCGAGGACGGCGATACACGCATCGAATGCCGGTTCGCGGAAGGCACCATCTGGCTGCCCCAGGCATTGATAGCGGAAGTGTTCCAAACGACGGTCCCCAACGTAAACCTCCACCTGAAAAACATCTATGACCAAGCGGAGCTTTCAGCCGAGGCGACTATTAAGGATTTCTTAATAGTTCGGCAGGAGGGCGAGAGGAGGAGCAATACGAACTGTTTAAAAAGCGGCGGATAAAAAAATTGAAGACGCCGCCGAGGCCGAAATCGTAAAGGCGCTGGAGGATGCGGCAAAGAAACTCCCTGTCGGAAAGGACTGCCAACGCGCCAAGGAGGATTGATGATAAGCGAACCAGGACAGCATATGGACGCCTTGCGCACGGGCAAGGGGTTCGTCAGCGAAGTATCCGCGCCCTGGCCGGCGCCATGGGACGGGATGACAGGAATGCGCCTATACCTACCTATCTGGGTCGCCTTCGCACCCTGTGCCTATGAACCGGACACACAAATTTGAAGGCGGAGATTCGAGGGCTTCTTGACTGAAACGGGCCACAGCCCACTTGGCGATGGGATCTGTGATACAGAGCAGATACAACAACCCTAAGGAACGATTTCCGCAGAGGTGACTCTCTCCAAAATCCCTCCAAACAGGTCTCTAAGTTGTTTTGGAACCTACGCCCCTGCAACCAATATTCAGGTTCAGAGTATCCTTTCAGCTCTGACACAACTTGTTCGTCCAAATCCGGAGAACCACAGCAATAACATTTGACAAACAAGCGGTAGTTAATTTAGTTTATGCGAGTTTTCACTGGTTTGTTCTAATGGAGTCCTCTTTTTCCACCTGGTTCAAAACAAGTCGTCAACCGACAGCAAGAAGATAATTCGATTAAACGGCCGGGCTTAAAGTGACTGGAGACAATGATGGACGATCGATGGCTCTCCGTGGATGAGATCGCTACCTATCTTGGCATCAAGCGGGATACGGTTTACAAATGGATCGGCGAAAAGCACATGCCGGCCCATCGGATGGGCCGTCTCTGGAAATTCAAAAAGGACACAGTGGATGCGTGGGTAAAGGCCGGTGGGGCGGTGGACGCCAAGACGAGGCAGGAACAGTCCACATGATCAGGAAAGGTGGACTTACCATCGTGGTGCCACACCTGTTGACTTCCTTAAACGAGTTCAAACGATGAGCAAACTCGAAGACCTCCGCCCAAACGCTTCTGTTAGAGGTATTCTGCCGGACTGCCTGGTTAGGGTGGCAAGTGTTCAGTGGTTTGGCTCGGAGGCCCTTGAACTCACCTACAAAGATCCCGCAGGTATCGCCGACGAAGTGATTGCGCACTTAGCGGGTCTCGTGGGTTCGAATGTAACCGTGATATTAGAAATTGAGGCAGAGATCGACTCCGGAACTCCTGAGAACGTCGTGCGCACTGTCACAGAAAATTGCCGAACACTCAAATTTACTGACCATGGCTTTGAAAAAGAATAGGTCTCAAAGGGGCGCACCTGGAGATCACAGTCCAAAAGTTCAAAAATCCACTGGCAGGTTGTGGAAGCAGTAAATTTTGACAAATGAAAAGAAAAGTAACAACCCTAATCGAAGAAGAGGTGATGAAACTCGCAAGAAGGCGGGCCGCTGAGGAGGACCGGCCTCTGAGTGGTCTGATTCAGGATGCTCTTGTGACTTATCTGGGGAGGAGAGCTTCTGGCCCAAAGAAGCGGGAAGATGCCTACAGGACCTTTTGCGAACAGCCCATTCTGATTACGCGGGACCAGTTCGAAGAGATCCTAAAAGAGGAGATATTCAGGACCTGAGCGGATTCAATCTGCGGTGTTACATTGCTTTTGAAGCGCATCATTGACATGACGAGGCTCGTGAGTCAATTGGATCTGCGCTTCAGCAGACCATTCCATTGCAAGTGTGTCCAGCCTGACCCATTCAGGTGAGCCCGTCCCCCTGGCCATCGTGGGACCGAGGGTGAGAAGGGATAACGTGTCCGCTCTTGATGAAGTGAGTGCGGCGACTGGGTGCCTCGGGTTTCTTCAGGGCAAGGAGCTGTTGCTCATGCTGCTCAACTATGCGGATCGCTCTTCCGTGCTGGGCCACCGCCTGAGCCCGGAAGAGAGGCCTTACGTGCCCCGCAAGTACAAACCCTTTCAACTGATGGATAAATAGACATGAAAGGCGCCGGAGGATAAAAACGTGCCCCGATTTCTTCACACAAGCGACTGGCAACTGGGAATGACCCGGCACTTCCTTTCGGAGGGTGCGCAGGAAAGATACAGCCAGGCGCGCTTTGACGCCATTCGGACCATGGGGCGGGTGGCGAAGGATGAGGGCTGCCAGTTCATGCTGGTCTGCGGGGATGCCTTCGAATCCAACCAGGTGGATCGGAAAACAGTCTCACGGGCGATGGAGGCTCTCAAGGAGGTGCCGGTTCCGGTTTTCATACTGCCCGGAAACCACGACCCCTTGAATCCGGCATCCGTGTACCGTTCGAGCACCTTCATTGAAAGAAGACCTGAACATGTCCAGATTGTTGAAAGCGCCGCCCCGATCAAGATCAGCGAAAGGGCGGAACTCGTCGGTGCGCCGTGGATCTCCAAACGGCCGGTGGCAAACCCCATTGAAGAGGTCCTTGCGAATCTTCACCCGGCGGAGGGCATGATCCGCATCTGCATGGCGCACGGGTGTGTGGACTTGTTCACTCCGGACCGGGATGCTCCCGGCGTGATTGCGGTGGCGACGCTCGAACGGGCCATCGAGGAAGGAAAGGTTCACTTTGTAGCCCTGGGTGACCGGCACTCCCTTACCAAGGTGGGTGGAGGCGGGCGAATCTGGTATTCCGGGACCCCGGAAGCCACGGACTTTTCCGAGACTCAATCCGGGTATGCCCAGATCGTTGAAATCGGAGAGAACAATGTTTCTACCAAGGCTGTCCAGGTAGGCCGGTGGCGTTTTATCGAACGAGAACGAGTTGATATGAACAGCGACGATGACCTGGAGGCGCTGCGGAAGTGGCTGGAAGGCATTGAGCGCAAAGAGACGACCGTACTTCGACTGAGACTGGTCGGTTCCCTGTCTCTGTCACTCCGAAGCGTGCTCCAGAAGCACCTCGCTGTGGCAGAAGATGTTTTTGGGGCCGTTGATGTCCGGGAAGTCGAGCTGCTTGTGCTCCCCGACGATGCTGATTTTGCCGACCTTGGGTTCTCCGGCTTTGCCGACGGGACTGTGAGGGCATTAAGGGCGAGGATTGATGAAGGGGGAAAGGAAGGTGCTATGGCCCGTGACGCCTTGATGCTCCTGCTGCGACTGGCAAGGGGGTCCATATGAAATTCCTGCGTCTCCGAGTCGCAAGCTACAGGGGCGTTCCCTCAGCCGAGGTTTTATTCGCTCCGACCGGAATCACCCTTGTGCAAGGTCCGAACGAAGTCGGCAAGACCAGTCTTGGCGAGGCCATCAGTCTTCTCTTTGAGTTTCCCGATTCCAGCAAGCATCGTGCCGTTGAGGCGATCAGGCCGGTTCACCGCGATGAAGGACCCGAGATCGAGCTCCAGGCCGAGAGTGGCCCATACTCATTCACCTACTTCAAGCGTTTTCACAAGAAGCCGGAGACCAAGCTCAACATCAGCCGTCCGAAACCTGAAAATCACACGGGACGAGAGGCCCACGACCGCGCGGAAGCCATTCTTCGGGAGACCCTGGACATCGACCTCTGGAAAGCCTTGACCATCCAGCAAGGAGATGCGATTCACCAGCCCGTCCTGGCAAAACAGCCGTCTTTGTCGCTAGCCTTGGATAGAGCGACCGGCGGTCGCCCTGCCGATCCTCGGGAGGAGGGACTTTTTGACAGGGTTCAAGAGGAATATTCCCGCTACTATACCGGGCACGGAGCGGAGCGGAAGGAGCTCACGGAATCCCGCAAAGCCCAGACGAGCGCCCAAGCGGAACTTGCCGGCATTGAGCAGGAAATTCGTGATCTCGAGCAGGACATCGACCGGGCCGTGGCCTTGCAACGGGAGCTGGGGCAACTTCAGCGCAAGGAAGAGGAATTGAGCAAAGAGGTCGCTTCGCACGCGGCTTCCCTTGAGCAGATTGTTTCTCTGGAGTCCGCCCTCTCGGCAGCGCAATTGAAACTGGAGGCGGCCCGGAAGGCCGAACAGTTAGCCCGTCGGGACAAGGAGACCCGCCAAGGGCTTGTGGATGCGGTTGAAAATGCGGGCAAAGAGCACAAGCGCATAGAGGAAACCACCCTCATGTCTCTCCCGGCACTGAAAAGCGCCGATGAGGAACTCAAGAAGGCTCAAAGCGCTTACCATGATTCCGAGCGCAAGCGAAAGCAAGCGGATGCCCTTGCCGCTTTGCGGCGGGCGGATTTCGACTACTACAACAACAAGCTTCATCTCGAACAGCTCAAGGAGCGGAAGGAACGTATTGACCGGGCAAGAAAGAGCGCTGAGCAAGCCGAGGAGGTGCTGGCACGAAACAGAGTGGACAAACGTGCGCTGAAGGCCGTCCAGGATGCCGAGCGAGCCCTTCTGACTGCAACCGCACAATTGCAGACGGCTGCGCCGACCGTGCTCCTCCGCGGCTTGGCGGAGTGCGTGTTGTCCATTGATGATTCCGAAATACGACTTGGCAAAGGGGAGGTTCGGTCCATCGCCGTTGCTGATAGATCAAGGTTGACGATACCCGATACACTGGATGTCGAGATCACTGCCGGTTCAAGCATCGAGGGGCAGTCAAGAAAGCTTGAGGCGGCCCGAGAAGGCCTTGAGAAGATTTGTGCTGCTGCAGGCGTGAAGAACCCTGACGAAGCAAGGAAGGCATTCGAAGAGCGAGGCGACGCATCCCGGCATGTGGAAACCAAGGGGCAGGTTGAGAAGGACAACCTGCGGGATCTCACCTACGAGCAGCTTGAGCGAAAATTGTATGGGCTTCAGAGGGGTTTGCCCGAATACCTTGCCAATCGCGTGCCTGAACCTGCCATCTGTTCCGATCTTGATTCCGCAAGAAAGGAACGGGCGAACGCCGAAGAGACTCAGCGGAAGGCGGACAGCGAATGGGAATCGGCGAGAGAAGCACTCGATGCGGCCCGTGCCATCCGCGAAGGCCTGAATACCAGGAACCAGGAGGCGCGCGTCCAACTCGACCTGCTGGCCAAAGACCTCAAGCATGCCCACGAGAATCTGGTGAAGGCCCGAAAGAGCGTCCCTGATGATGCTCTTGATCTGAATCTGGCCGACGCTGTTCGAGCCGTCGCGAAGGAAGAAGCTAATGTCGGTTCTGCCGAGGCATCGTTGAAGGCGATGAGTCCTGATCGGGTCAAGGCGCTGGCAGAAACGGCGAAGGGTTCTTTGCAAACAACGCGGGTCCAACGCTCCTCGGCGCAGACGGAGCTTACAGAAGTTCAAACCCGGCTGAAGATTCATGGCGAGGAAGGCTTGCATGAGAAGCTGCACCTGGCGCAGAGCCGCCTTGAAAGGATTTCTCATGAGAACGAATCCATGTTTAGGCGCGCTGCGGTTGCCAAGCTCCTCTTCGAGTCCATGCGAGAAGAACGGGACAAGGCGCGCCAGGCTTATGTGGCTCCACTTAGAGAGAAGATAGAGGGGCTGGGCCGACTGGTTTTCGATGATGCGTTTCAGGTAGATATCAACGAGGAGTTGCAGATTGCCAGCCGGACATCCAAGGGGGTTACGGTTCCGTTTGACTCACTGAGCGGTGGAACCAAAGAGCAGCTCTCCCTCATCTCCCGTTTGGCCTGCTCGATGATCGTTGCGAAGGACGGTGGAACACCGCTCATTCTGGACGACGCGCTGGGATACACCGACCCTGAACGATTGCGTCTGATGGGGGCTGTTCTGGCAAGGGCAGCCAAGGAATGTCAGATCATCATTTTCACCTGCGTCCCTGACCGGTACGGCAATATCGGGGAAGCCACCGTCGTCGCGATGAGTTGATAGGTTGTAAAGAATCCAGGTTCTCAATATGAAGAAGAGCCATAAATTCCCAAGACTCCTTGGGCTGGATCCGACTAGGCATGATTTCCATGAATTTGACAGAGGGAAATTCCAAAGCAAACAAGGCGCAGCGTAAGCTCGACAGCCTCTCACGCCTTATCAGGGCTGATTATCGAGGCGACAAGGGGATAGATGTCTTCATCCTCTGAAGAACATCGTCCAGAGAGCCTCTGAACGGACCGGTGGATTCCATTTTGATGGAGGTGAGGGCTGTGGCGAACCTCAGCGAGTCCTCCATGGAATGATCCAGCCGGCGCGCCAGGTACGATCCCATAAGGGTATCTCCGCGACCCATCCTGCCGGCCGTGCTTCTGTTGGTAAACTTCACAAACGCGCTCTTTCCCCGGCTCCTGACGAGCGCACCCTCTGAGGAAGTTATGACCGTTTCGGAACTCCCCCAGCCTTCCAGGATGGCCGCCTGCTCCTCAGGAAGATCGGCACCTGTCAAGGCTTTCGCCTCCATGGCATCGAGCTTGACGAAATCCGCCATGGCCAGGATTTCCTTTTTATCCGGAACATCCTCGAAGTGGGCGAGCCCCGTTTCATCGTCGGCCTGGAGCACAAAGCCCTGCATGTCCACGGAGAGACTGTATCCCCGTTCCCGCAGCGCTCGCAAAAAGCCCAGTTGAAGCCCCGGGCCGGTCATGCAGCACAGATGAACCAGGCACGGCTCGAAAGGAGGGATGTCGTCAATATGAAATCCATCTGCGCCCTTGACAAAGCCCTGCCTGTGATCGAAATCCGCTGTCGGGAAAACGACACGGTATTGAGCGATCTTCCCGGGAAGGGGAAACACATCGACCCCCGCACTCTTGAGCGGCTCCATGGGGTAGCCGTCGTTTTCGGAGGTTCTCGTCACCAAAGCAATTTTTTTGCCAAGGCAGGAAGCTCCTATGGGAGCAAAAAGTGCCGGACCGCCCGGTTCCGCAAACGGGGACCCTCTGAAAGGAACGATTGTGCCCATGCCCAACTGACCGATAAATACGATATCGTAGTGATTCATCCTAGTCCGAAATATAAGAAATTTGGGCGGGAGCCCAGCCAAACTCAAAGCTATGTGTTGGGCTCCCCACCGGCTCTCGCAATGCAAAACACCCTTATTTGTTTTTCTTCTTTGCCATGGTTTTATCTTTTCCGTGGGCTTTCCCGGGATTTGTAGGGTATGGAGGACAATCTATAGCTGGTAACGCTTGTGGCGCTCCGCTGCTAACTCTCGAATAAAAAGTGAACAGCAGGTAATCGACCAAGCGCCAATATCCATCCGCTACAGCGTTCATGCAATCGTTCGTATATTTTGTTGTCAACTTGGTTGCTAGTTGATCAGCAGCGGCGCCTCTACGGCCAGAGTAAAGGTCAAGAATGAATTGCTCAAAATCGAATTGCTGAACAAACAAGCTGGCTTCGGCTTGCGCTCTGACTGCTTCCACACCTGCGATAGCGTTCTGCCATTTGATAAGGGGAAGCTGGTCCACGAGATTAAATGCCCACCAAGCATTATCTCTATTTACGTGAGTTAGTTCAGTCTGTCCCCAAGATTCTGGGAGCTCGGTAGTGCCCGAGTAAACAGGTACATAGCATGTGGAAACCGCCGGACCGAAGCCAAGCCACATACAACCCTTAATTGGATCGGGGAGAGACTGTGTGACTTGGCTCACATATGAAAATACAGAGCTTGCGGTCCCAATACTGCGTTCAGCCGATATGCCGAGCAAGTTAAACAAGTCCGTTGGGCCGAACGGGTTCGCCATAGGGCTCTTTACGAGTTCCCCGGATCGGTTTTCATAGTAAAATGCAGGGTCTTCTGTGAGATCAAACTCAGTTTCTACGTAGGTATCTCGATGAACAGCCATTATGTCCTGAACAGATACCAGATTCTCCGGCGCAACTGAAAAAGGATATCTTGTATCCACACCCTGAGTGGGGTCGGGGGGCAGCAGGCCAAGCGATGGGGCTACCAAGCTCAACGCTCGCCATTCACGCATCATGGAGCCTCGTCCTGTGCTTGGCCCGTAGGCAGCGTACCAAACAAACGGCTCCGCACCGTTCCACCAGCTATTTTCGAGGGCAAGGGACCTGATATTCGGGGAAAACATGAAATAGTCGTTTTCTTCTAAAGGTACTTCACCAATTCGACTCCGGTTAGCAGAAACTCCAACATGTCCGTCGGGAATTCGTTGAGCGCACCATACGGCACCCGGTCTTCCAGACTCTGGGGTCCAGTCTGATCCCGGCCCGAAAATTTCAAATGCCCACGCCTCATTCCCGTCTGTTACTGAGATGTGCTCCCCTGTTTGTGCGTATCCAAACTCCTCAGCCAAGGAACCCATAATCCGTACAGCTTCCCGCGCGGTTTTTGCACGTTGCAACGCAAGAGTTAGGAGGCTGCTTTCCTTGTAATTGGAATAAGCGAAAAGAAGACCTTTGCTATTTCTGAGCTCACTCCTACCTCCGATTGTGGTTTCACCGGTGGTCAGGCCATGCTCATTAATACCGCCAACCCGTTGATCATCATACCAGACCCTGAGGCTTACATATCGGTATGTCTGTCTGACTTGTGGTATATATCCCTTTATCTCTTCCTGTTCTAAATATTCGAGATATCGCTGATAATTACTGGCATATGGGCGGAAATAGATTGGCATCATTGCCCCAGCTCGAAACTTTTCCCGCGGTTCAACGACAACATTTGCATATCGCGCTCCATCACAGCAATAAGTGCCGATCGTTGACCCATCAGTAGTCGCATTCTTGCCAACCAAAATGTTCGTACAAGCCCCGAATACATTTGTTCCCAAAAGGCTAAGCGTGAGTCCCAGGAGCAAAGCCAGAAGAACACCATACATATTCCGTTTCATAATTATCTCCTCTAGATTAGAAGTTGTGAAAAACTGAAAAGACCTCGCCTTAGCCTAAAGACATATTTTTTTTGGGGAAAATACCACCTCCTTTCAGCCACAGCAGCGCAGTGCCCATACAAGCTTCCTGAGGTTACGATTCTGCGGTGCGTGATATGTCGATCCTGCACGAGAATTAAAGAGGACTGCCAAGGGCGAAATGGAAGCAGCTTTGAGGACTCTGAGCATAATGAGGTTCTGGCTCCCTAACTCAGATTTGAGTTTCTAGGAAGAGATATGAAGGCATATAAAAAGCAAGAGAGTACCAGGATGTCAACAAAAATTTGCAAGACAACTTGTACCTTTCTTGAAGTAACGTGACCTCAATAGTAGAGTATGCCGAAAAGTGTTCCCTGTTAACCTGAGACGTATTATTTGCATGGAGCATCTGGCAGTTCAACGAGCATATCTCAACACAAGCGTTCAAGGCTTCGAGTCGTTATGTGGCGTGATTGGTTATGATGTGAGTGTAATAGATTCCTCCGTCTGATTCGATTCATCGGTGTTGAAGGATCCTTTTCCTTCTTTTCATTTGCTCCTATTATGACTCCCGTATATCGATCCGGACCAGGGTTCCAGCGCATAGGGGTTCTCTCCAGTTGAGGGCATTCACCTGTCATGCTTGAATTCGCATCCAGATCGCCTTAATTTTGAGACAATAGGAAATTGAAAGTTCTAAAGCGAGACCGCACTCGCAGGATTCTCCGAAGCTTCATTCCCCTTTGTCCAGGGCTCTTGGCGGCCTCATTTTCGAACAGCAGGTCGAATGAACGGGGGATCATCATGGCTATAAAAACCCTAACGCAGCGACTAGCCCTTTTTCTTTTGCTTCCTGTGGCGTTGCTACTCTTTCTGACGGGATTCGTGGGATTCATCTTTACACGAGGTTTTGTGTTGGACCAATGGAAAGAGGCATCCATCCTCAAGCTTCAACGGGCCGCACACTATATTGATATGCGCCTCAGTCGACCGATCGCGCTGATCAACATGTTCCATAATCCTGGTGAGTACGAAGGAGTTCTTGCCATTCAGGAATGGCTCCTCGATCAACTTAGAGCTATGGATGGCGTCTCAAGGGTCGACCTTGAGTGGACGGATAGCGACCGTGAGTCCATGACGACCGGAGGACGAGGAGGCCATCGGATGAAGCGGTTGCCAATGGCGGTTTTTCGGCGGGGAACTATTTCCGAGGTGACGTCTCCCAGGTATGACGCTCAGGCCGGCGCGGAGACGGTCACGCTCATCTCTGATCTCAAGAATGAGTCCGGTTCAACGGTAGGCAGACTCAAGGTATCGGTCCTCTTTGAACATCTGTTGCAGGACATCAAGAAACTGGGGTGGTGGCAAAGCGACATGGCCTGCCTGGTAGACACCTCTGGGAATTACCTCGCCCACACGGAGTCTTACATGAAGGGCCGGCATCACCTGGGAGAAATGAAGGATCCTTTTGAGTTGAGCGTTCTGGAGAGCATGAAGCAAAATCACGAAGGAACCGTCATGGGTCCTGGACGGCCGCCGCGTATCGTGGGCGGGTTTTGCAGACTGAACGGTGCTCCCTGGGTGCTTCTGTTGTTTGCCCCTGGTGAAAAAGTCCTGGAGCCGATGATAAAATTACGCATCTATTACGGGGTTGCAGGAGGGGTTTCAATTCTTCTCATCCTGATCCTCATTCATTTCATGAGCGGGAAAATGGTCCGAACCATCCAAGAAATATCCAGAGCGGCCGAAGATGTGGCAAGAGGAGACTATGGTGATCCTCTGCCGGTCAAAACCGCCGATGAAATGGGACAATTGATCGCCAGCTTCAATAAAATGGTCGTAGGCTTGAAAGAGAGGGATTTCATCGGGAATACCTTTGGCCGGTATGTCGATCAGGAAATCGCGAAAGAGCTGCTCAGCAGACCCGAGGCGATCCGGCTGGGCGGTGAAAAACGAGAGGTGGCTATCCTGATGTCCGATATCAGAAACTTCACCCCTCTCTCGGAATCATTGAACCCGGAAGGAACCATTAAGGTCATTAATCGCTATTTTTCCTATATGATCGAGGCGATTCACCAGAATCGGGGAATCATTGTGGATTTCTTTGGTGATAGCGTCCTCGTCTTTTTTGATCCCCTGGAAAATCCAGTTGAGACAGTGACCCGTCAAGCGGTTCAGTGTGGATTTGATATGCAATCGGGGATGAAGCGATTCAATGCGGAAATGGAGGCCACAGGTCTGCCTGAAATTCAGATGGGTATCGGCATAAACGTCGGGGAAGCGGTGGTGGGAAACATTGGTTCGGAGCGAAGAGCCAAGTATGGGATTGTAGGGCCGTCCGTGAATCTCACCAACCGGATCCAAGCTGAATCCAAAGGGGGGCAGATCCTGGTCTCGGAGTCGGTTTACCGCTATCTGAAACGGGACCTGCGAGTGAAATCATCGTTCGAAGTTGATTTGAGAGGCGTTAAGGAAAGAATGACTCTTTTTGAAATAGAGGGTTTTTCCTTTTCATCAACACACCGGGACCAGTGAATAGCCCCTGGCCTGATAACCGATCTCCGATAGCCACCCGTCGCCCACCTGCTTGATTTCCGGAAGAATGGACGTTGGTTCAACCCCGAACACCTTCACGGCAGAAAGACATCCTTGCACTCGCATGCCGGCCTTCGACATCTTTGAGATAATCCCTCAGAAATCATTCGAGGAAAGGGTTTGTATTTCAGGAGGGTGGCATCTGGGAGAGACATGTCCTACCTGAGGCCCGCCGTTTTTTGCAGGACGTAGATGACATCCTGCAACCCTATTTTCCCGCCTTCAATCAAAGCTCCTTCGTCATGGACATTTTCAGCACCCATCCCCGCAATAACATTCAAAGCGAGAATCGCGTCAGCCAAATTCACCAGGGCGTCACCGTTGATATCGCCCGGCTCGTATTGGGCGAAGCCCCATACGCCGCCCAAGGCTGTGCCTGCATAGAGGATTTTAGGTTGACCCTCACTGATCGCGAGCTTGGTAACGTAAAGATTCCCCAGACCCTCGTTAAAGGGAAGAAAGGTGTTTCCTCGGTCTGAGGTGACAAAGACCCCCTTTGGTATCATGCCGACATAGATCGTTTCCGGGCTTTGGGACCTTTCGATGGCCAAGGCAGTAATCTGGTCTGTAGGCAGGCCGGACAGCTTTGACCAGCTTGAGCCATTCCACTTCCGCAGTCCCTTGTCCGTGGCTGCGTAGACCTGTGAGTTACTGTCAACCTCAATGTCCCTTACTTCAAAGGCGGCTTCCCACCCTGTATCCATGCTCGCCCACGCACTCCCACCGTCAATGGACTGAAAAACATAGCCGTTGTGAGAGGTTCCAAAGTACATTATGTTCTGGTGTGCTGGATCGACGGCAAGAGTGCTGACCCAGAAGGGGTAGGTTCGAAGCCATGTGGTTCCGCCATCCGTGCTCTTATAGACGCCTCCGGGGTAAAACTTGTCGCCAATGCCTGCCACGGCAGCGAAGATCGTATTGGAATCGCCGGGTTTGACCAAAATGTCGGAGATTCCACATTCAAAGAGTCCCTCCTTCCAAAACAGGAACCCGGTGCTTGCCCAGCTTTCTCCCCCGTTCATGCTTCGGTTAAGGCCTAGAGCGAGATTGGTCACCTGGGCATAGCCTTTGCCCGCATAAACGGTGGACGGATGCTGTGGATCTATCGCGACGGCGCCACGGTCGGTGTACGATTCTTCCAGGAAGTGCCATGAAGAGCCCCCGTTGGTCGTTTTAGCAACGTGCTCTCCTTTGATTGCGGCATACACGGTGGTGGAGGAGGCGGGATCGACGGCGAGGCCGAGGACAAAGGCATTATCAGGTTTTCCACCGGTCCAGGAGGCCTGCGCATTTGTGTCGGTCAGGAGGAAGGAACAAAAACCTGTGAATAAGAAGAGCAGTCCAAAATGTTTAGCTTGGAGAACGATCTGTGCCATCTTGCATCCATAAAAGAATAGAAGTTCCGGCATGTCAAGAAAAACCTGTTTTCTCTGACCTGTTGACCCCTATCCGCCGGCAGGCCTCGGCTGCGACGCAGACCCATCCGGCGGTTCGAGCAAAGCCAGAAGCACGGCGCTGACTGCCTTTTTGTGATCCAACAACAGCAGCACGGCCCGACTGCCGGGACCGAAAAGCATTTGACCCAGGGTCTCGGCCTTGACATCCAAACGCAGGGCCAGAACGCGTGGCCCCTGTTGGCGCATCAATTTCTCCACCTGCCGGTAAAATCGCTCAGTGCCGTCATCCGCCAACACCAGCAAACGCGAAACGCGCGCCCCGCGCAAGGCCCCGCTCTGTTGATCAACCAGGCCGAGTCCCCGGTCCTCGGCCGCCAGTCTGCGCTCCGCGGCCTCCAAACTGCGCACAATCCGACCTGCTCTGTGAGCGGTCCGTAGAGCCTCTGCCAATGCAGGGCTTAAAGCAACCATCGGCACCTGGATTTTTCCCTCCGGCCACAAAAGCCGAGCGTGGGCCGTCAAGATGCGGAGAAGTTCCTGGGCCCGCGGATCGGCCTCGACCGACTTGGGCAGCCGCAAGGCGCCCAGGTCCCAATGAAAAACCTCCTTGTTTTCCCCGTTTTTGGGTTTCTCGTTCATGCCCGATCTCGAATTTCGTCACACCCTGCCTGGGTCATGCCAAGTCGCTCTTCTTGTATTTTATGAGCTTCGCTTTATGTGTCATTGCGCAGCTTCAGCGCTAAAGCAATCTCACAGTCTGCTCCATCCGACACATGGTAAACGATTCGATTTAGAGTCGAGAGGGGGGGGCGTCTTCTGGCGTCTCAATGGTGAATGCGCTCCAGCTCCTCCCACCTGGCATACGCTTCATCCAACTCCTGCTTCAAGGTATCCACCCTGATCTTCGCCGGAGCGATCCGATCACCGCCTCCCCTGTAAAAACCCGGATCCGCCAGTTGCTTGTAGAGATCTTTTTGTTCCTGCTCCAGCAATTCAATGCGGCCGGGCAGCGCCTCCAGCTCTTTGGCTTCCCTGAAGGTCAACTTGCGGGGCTGTTCTTTCTTGATTCGTCCTTTCTCGGGCGGCCGTTCCTTGACGGCCTTTTTCTTGGCAACCGGGAGTACCCGCCGGCTGAGCCAGTCGTCGTATCCGCCGGCATATTCCCGGATCGCGCCGTCGGGCTCGAACACCAGCGTGCTGGTAACCACATTGTTGAGAAATTCCCGGTCATGGCTCACGAGCAGGATGGTGCCGGAATAGTCCAGCAATCGCTCCTCAAGCAGCTCCAACGTTTCGATATCAAGGTCATTGGTCGGTTCATCCAGCACAAGCACATTGCAAGGACGGGCAAAGAGCCGGGCCATCAACAACCGGTTCCTTTCTCCGCCGGACAGGATACGTGCCGGGCTTCTGGCCTGGTCCGGTGAAAAAAGGAACTCTTTGAGATATCCCAATACGTGACGCGGGCTGCCGTTGATGTCCAGCATGTCCTTTCCATCCGCCACATTATCCTGAACCGTCTTGTCCCCGTCCAACTGCTCGCGGAGCTGATCGAAATAGACGATTTCCAGGCGGGTCCCTGTTCTGATTTCACCCTGGTTCGGAACCATTTCACCCAGCAGGATCCTGAGCAGTGTGGACTTACCGATGCCGTTGGGACCGATAATGCCGATCCGGTCCCCGCGGATAATCTTTACAGAGAAGTCTTTAATGAGCGTCTTCTCACCGAAACCATGGCTGATCCCAATAGCCTCGATCACCAGCTTGCCGGTGGTTTCCGCCTCGTGGATCCGGATTTTGGCGCTACCCGCCTGTGTGCGCCAAGCCTGTTGCTCTTCCCGCATCTTCATCAGGGCCTGGACACGGCCTTCATTACGGGTACGCCTGGCCTTGACCCCTTTCCGGATCCAGGTTTCTTCCCTGGCCAGCTTGCGCATAAAGCCGCCCCGTTGGGCCTCTTCCGCTTCGAGCGCCGCCTGCCTGCGCTCCAGGAAAGTCCTGTATCCGCAATCCGCGATGAAAAGCCGTCCCCGGTCGATCTCGACGATCCGGGTGGCAAGTTTCTGCAAAAACATGCGGTCGTGTGTGACAAAAATAAGAGTACCCCGGTACTTCTCGAGAAACGCCTCCATCCAGGTTATGGAGTTTATGTCCAGATGATTGGTGGGCTCATCCAAAAGCAATATTTCCGGCTCCGCCACCAAAGCCCTGGCCAAAAGAACCCTGCGCTTAAACCCTACGGAAAGGGTTTCAACCCTCACATCCGGTTCTACGCTCAGCCGGGTCAGCACGGTCTCAACCCTCTGGCGGACTTGCCATACCTTTCCCCGCTCCAGCTTGTCCTGGAGGACATTGATTCGCTTGAGCACCGAATCATCCGCATCCCGGGCCAAACGGATCGTCAAATGACGGTATTCTTCCAGGAGCGCTCCAATCTCGCCCAATCCGGTTGCCACCACATCATAGACCGTTCCGGTCAGCTCGGCCGGCAGTTCCTGGGAAAGCCCGGCTGCAGAACTTCCCTTCTGCAGGGAGATCGTGCCGCCGTCCGGTTTGATCTCTCCGCTGATCAGCTTCAGCAAGGTGGTTTTCCCCTCACCATTGCGCCCGAGCACGCAGACGCGCTCCCCTTTTTCCACCTGCATGCTCACCTTGTCCAGCAGGGGCGACCCGCCGAAGCTGATGCTCACATCCTGTAAACTCAAAAGAGCCATGGGGTGACGTCAAATCCTTCCAATTTATGAATAACCAATATAGTCATTACCGGCTTGGAAATCCCTGATTCGGAACCAGAAATACACATCTCGTCATTGCCCCCCTGTGTCAAGACCAATTTTCATATAGCTCCGGAACAGCTCGGGCTGGAAAGGGCAAAGGCTGAGCGCATCAAAGGAGGAACTCTCAGAGAGAATGCCCAAATCATTAAACATTTTTGCATTGACATCCTCTTGATGGAACTCCTAAACTTTTAGCCAAGAACAGAGTTCGATCCCCACTCTTCAGAGGATGCCATGATCGCTTATTTCAATGGTCGATTTCTCCAGGAGGATGAAATACGGGTTTCCCCTGATGACCGGGGTTTCCTTTTTGCGGACGCTCTGTACGAGGTCGTCAGGAGTTACGAAGGCAGGTTGTTTGAGGCCCGGGCCCATTGGGATCGCCTCGGTTACGGGGCGAGGGCCTTGCGATTCAAAACCGTGGACTTTCATGACCTGACGGGCGTGGCAGAAACGCTGATTCGCGAAAACGGATTGACTCGCGGGGACGCCACCGTGTACGTCCAGGTTACAAGAGGCCAGGCGCCCCGATCCCATGCCTTTCCTGCGCCGGAGACGCCTCTTACCATTTATGCCTCGGCCCGGCCTTTTGTTCCCGTCAGATCTCCTCTTGAAGGCGTTTCCGTGATCCTCGTATCAGATCAGCGATGGAGCCGGTGCGACATCAAGACTGTAGGGCTTACGGCAAACATCTTGGCGCATCAGCAGGCTCTCGATCATCAGGCTTCGGAAGCTCTTTTTGTCAGGGACGGAGCCGTCATGGAAGGTACCCATACAAACCTCTTTTCCGTGCTCGGAGGCACTGTGGTGACGCCGCCGAGGACAAACTACATCCTGGGCGGTATTACCCGCCGTGTCATTTTGGAACTCTGCAAAGATTGCTCGATTCCTGTCTGTGAAAGACCCATTTTTGAATCGGAGATTCTGGAAGCCGACGAAATCATGGTTGTGGGAACCACCATGGAAATCACTCCCGTACTCCGGTTGAACGGCCAAAGCCTCCGCTCCGCATTGCCCGGAGAGATTACCAGGCGCCTTTCAAACGCTTTTCGAGAAAAGGCGGCCGCCATTGAAAAAGAGCCTTAACAACGCAGTGCATCGCTCAGCATCCCAGGCAGGCGAAGCGTTTCCCGTTTTCCGAAAATCTGCTTCTGAAAAGCACCCCGATGATATGGAAGGAATGGGGGTCGCACCTTGGATGCCGGATTTGGGTTTTTATTGACACTCCGCACCAGGAAAGCTACTGAATAGGGTGATCGTATCGAGCGCTGGGTTCAACCTGTCATCATGGCCGGCATGGATCAACACCACCTGCTCCATATCAACGAGCTGAAGACGTACTTCTTCACCTTCGAAGGGGTGGCCAAGGCGGTGGACAATGTATCATTCTTCCTCGACGGCGGCGAAGTCCTCGGGGTTGTCGGGGAATCCGGCTGCGGCAAGAGCGTGACCGCCCAGTCGGTCATGAGGCTCATTCCCGAACCTCCCGGGAAAATCGTCCACGGCAACATCCTGTTCGACGGCATGGACCTGGCCGCCCTGTCCATGGAACGCATGCGATCCATCCGGGGAAAGCGCATCTCCATGATTTTTCAAGAGCCCATGACCTCCCTGAACCCGGTGTACACCATCGGGAACCAGATCTCGGAGATGTTCATGCTCCACGAAGGCCTCTCCAAACGGGAGAGCCTGCACCGCTCCGTCGAGATGCTCAAGAAAGTCCAGATCCCTGCCCCGGAAAAGCGGGTCCACGAATATCCCCACCAACTCTCGGGCGGCATGCGGCAGCGAGCCATGATCGCCATGGCCCTGGCCTGCAATCCCGAAATCCTGATCGCCGACGAGCCCACCACCGCGCTGGACGTCACCATCCAGGCCCAGGTCCTCGATCTGATGATGAAGCTGAAACAGGATTTTGAAACCGCGATCATGATGATCACCCACGACCTGGGAGTCATCGCGGAAATGGCCCAGCGCATCGTGGTCATGTACGCCGGCAAGGTGGTGGAAGAGGGGACGGCTGTGCAGATTTTCGAGGATTCGAAGCATCCTTACACCCGGGGACTGTTGAAGTCCATCCCCAAACTGGGGGAACGGTCCCGCCACGGCCGGCAACGGCTCAAAGAAATCTCAGGCATCGTGCCGAGTCTCTATGACCTGCCGGCAGGATGCAGCTTTTACCCCCGCTGCGCGGAACACCTGGAAATGTGCAGAGACAACATGCCCAAGATGATCGACGGGGGTAAAGGTCACCGGGTGCGCTGCTGGCTGCATGGGCGAGGACAATGAGGACGCCTTGGAAGCCCTGCTGAAGGTCGACAACTTGAAGGTTCATTTTCCCATCAAGAAGGGGCTCCTTTCAAGGACGGTCGGGCATGTGTACGCAGTCGACGGGGTCAGCTTTCACCTGGCCAAGGGCGAAACGCTTGGACTGGTGGGCGAAAGCGGCTGCGGCAAAACCACGACGGGCCTGGCTGTGCTGCGGCTGATCGAGCCCACGTCCGGTGAGGTCGTGTTCCAGGGTCAGGACGTGATCCACCTGGGGAAAGCCGAACTGCGGGCGTTGAAGAGGCGAATCCAGATGATTTTCCAGGACCCCTACTCTTCGCTCAATCCGCGCATGACGGTCAACCAAATCATCGGCGACCCCATGGAGATTCACGGCCTGTACCCGGGCGCGGAGAGAAAAGCGCGCATTGCCTATCTGCTGGAAAAAGTGGGGTTGACACCGGAGCAGGGGAGGCGCTATCCCCACGAGTTCAGCGGGGGCCAGCGCCAGCGAATCGGCGTGGCCCGCGCTCTCGCCCTGAACCCCGATCTCATTATCGGCGACGAGCCGGTGTCCGCCCTGGACGTTTCGATCCAGGCCCAAATCATCAACCTCTTGATCGACCTGCAGGAGGAGTTCGACCTTTCCTACATCGTCATTGCCCACGACCTTGCCGTGGTCGAACACCTCTGCAACCGGATCGCCGTGATGTACCTGGGGAAAATCGTCGAAACCGCGCCGTTCCAAGACGTGTATCTCAGCCCTAAGCATCCTTACACCCAGGCGCTGCTGTCGGCCGTTCCGGTGCCGGATCCCAGGGAGGTTAAGCAACGGGTTATCCTGACGGGTGACGTTCCCAGTCCCATCAATCCTCCCTCAGGCTGCAGATTTCACCCTCGCTGCCCGAAGCGCATGGAAGTCTGCGACAGGGAAGAGCCGCACCTGAGGGACTTGGGAGGAGAGCATTGCGTGGCGTGTTTTCTGTACTCCCATTGATCCGCGCGGATCCATGGGAGCGTGGTGTCGTCGGTAGCTGAGTGCAATGAATTTTTTGACCACTGAGAGGAGGGAAAGGGTATGAAAAAGCTGTTTCTCGTTGCGCTGACCGTGGCCCTGATGCTGGCCGCCGGCCAGGTCATGGCCCAAACGTCCATGGTGGTGGCCCAGGACGATTCCCCGCGAATGATGAACCCTCACGGGGACGACTCCGATGCGGGCCTGCAGTACTTCGCCAACTTCTTCGACGGTCTGCTCCAGCGCAAAGGTTCCGGGGGGACCCTGGCCCCGGCCTTGGCCGAGCGCTGGGAACGGCTGGATGCTCTGAGCTGGAAGTTCTGGCTGCGCAAGGGCGTCAAATTCCACAACGGCAACCCCTTCACGGCCGCGGATGTCAAGTTCACTTTCGAGCGTTTGAGCAACCCTGAAGTCTCGGAATTCGTCAACACCGGCAAATCCATCGACAAGATCGACATCGTCGATGACTACACGGTGGTTATCAAAACAAAAGATCCCATCCCCTGGTTTGCCAACAACATGCACCAGATCTTCATCATGGACAAGGAGGACACCGAGTCCCGCGATCCGGGGGACGTGATGGTCCGGCCGGTGGGCACGGGCGCCTACAAGTTCGTGGAATGGGTCAAAGGCTCCTATGTGAAGATGGAAGCCAACGAGAACTACTGGGAAGGGGCTCCGCCGGTCAAGAAGGTCGAGATTCGTCCCATCACGGAGTCCTCGACGCGGTTCGCAGCACTGGTGTCGGGTCAGGTGGACATGATGACCGGCGTCCCCGTGGAACTTTACGACAAAATCGCGGCGAATCCGAAAGTCCAGGTGGTGAGCAGGCCGGCCAGGCGCTCCATTTTTCTGGCCCTGGGCAACAAGCCCGGAACACCCATGGCCGACATCCGGGTTCGCAAAGCCATGTACATGGCGATCAACGAGGGTGAAATCATCGAAAAGGTCATGCGCGGTCACGCTGCACCGGCCGCCCAGATTCCGGATCCGCCCACCATCGGACACTGCGGAGATCTGAAGCGGATGCCCTACGATCCGGAGGGGGCCAAGAAGCTGCTGAAGGAGGCGGGTTATGAAAACGGTTTCGAAGTCACCCTCAGCGGCCCCAACGATCGCTACATCCAGGATGAGCAGATCGTCGAAGCCGTGGCCAAGTACCTGGCCAAGGTCGGCATCAAGGCCAAACTGGACGTCAAGCCCAAATCCATCTTTTTCCCCGAGGTGGCGGAGGGCAAGTTCGAATTCTACCTGATCGGATGGTTCGACGGCACCTTCGACATGGGCCGGACCTACTTCAAACTCGCCCACACTCGGGACAAGGAAAAAGGTTACGGCGAACTGAACGGCACCAATTACAGCAATGCAGCACTGGACAAGCTGTTGGAGTCCACGGCGGAGATCATCGATGTTCAAAAGCGTGAAAAAGTCCTGCAGGACCTGAACAGGATGGCCATGGTGGACCAGATCGTCTGGATTCCGCTCCATTACCAGGTGGATCTCTATGCCGTTTTGAAGGACCGAGGCGTGAAGTTCGAGCCCCGTCCGGACCGCTGGATGATTTACAAAGAGATCAGCAAGTAGCGGAAAGTATCCCGCCCTCTCCGCCCTCCGAGGGGGGAGAGGGTTGGGGTGAGGAGGGGCTGGAGATTCTTATATGGCCACCTACATCGCGCGGAGATTGATCCAGGGCTTCATCGTTCTGCTTGCCGTGTCGATGATCTGTTTTTCCATCTTCCGCTACATGGGAGACCCGGTCATCACCATGGCGGGGCGCTACGCCACGTTCCAGGAACGGGAAGAGGTGCGCCGGATCTTCGGCCTGGACCAGCCCATGTACGTGCAGTACGGCCGATTCCTCTGGAATGCCGCCCACGGCAACTTCGGCAAATCCTACGTCAGCCGGGTGCCGGCCCTGGGGCTGATCATGGAGCGATTTCCGGCCACCTTTGAACTCGCCCTCTTTGCCGTGTGCGCGTCCTTTTCTACGGGTGTGGGGCTCGGTGTTCTCGTGTCGCTGAAGCCCTATGCGATACGCAACCGGCTGATCATGGCCGCATCCCTGGGTGGCATATCCATCCCGACTTTTCTGACCGGTATTCTCCTCATCATGGTGTTCGCCGTCTATGGGGGCCTCCTGCCGTCCTTCGGCCGGGGCGAGACCGTGCAGGTCGGATTCTGGCGCACCGGGCTGCTCACCCTGGACGGCATAAAGCACCTGGTCCTTCCCGCCCTGACCCTGGCCAGTTATCAACTGGCCGTCCTGCTCCGCCTGACCCGGGCGGGCATGCGCGAGGTCATGACCCAGGAATACATCAAGACCGCCTGGTCCAAGGGACTGCCGCCGAGAAAGGTCATTTTCAAACACGCCCTTCGTAATGTGATGATCCCGGTGGTGACCATTGCCGGTCTGCAGTTCGGGGAAATTCTGGCTTTCTCCATTGTCACGGAGACCATCTATCAATGGCCCGGGATGGGGAACCTCCTGCTGGTGTCCATCTACGAAAACGACCAGCCCGTGATCGTGACTTATATCATGCTGGCCTCGGTGATCATTATCTCCTTGAATATGGTTGTGGACATCCTTTATGCGATCCTGAATCCGAAGATCCGTTATGCCTGAGCCCCGTGCAAAATCCAGATTGTTTTACAGCTACCGGCGCGATCCGTCCGCCATTCTGGGCAGCATCATTCTGCTGGTATTCATTCTGGCTGCGTTGCTGGCACCGTGGATCACACCCCAGGACCCCTACGACCTGACGACGCTGAGCCTGGATCATTTCCTGACGCCCCCCATCTGGATGGAGGGCGGTGTGAGTCCTTTTCTGCTCGGCACCGACGACCAGGGTCGCGACATCCTGAGCACCATCGTTTACGGTTGCCGAACCTCGTTGATCGTGGGGTTCGGGGTGGTTCTGTTCGCCGGCACGTTCGGGGTGCTGATCGGGTTGCTGGCGGGTTACTACGGCCGATGGCTGGATGTCATCACCATGCGTTTGGCGGACACCTTTTTCTCTTTCTCCACAACCCTCATGGCTTTCCTGCTCCTGGGCATTTTCAAGCAGGGCGGGGTCGTCGTGGTCATCATCGCCATCTGCATCGCGGATTGGGTCCGCTATGCCCGGACCATGCGCGGCAGCGTGCTGGAAGTCAAGGAAGAGGCCTACATCATGGCCGCCAAGGCCTCGGGCGCGGGCGACGGGAGGCTGCTCTTCCGCCACCTCCTGCCCAATGCCATCCCGCCGATTTTCGTGGTGGTGGCCGTGGACCTGGCCGTGGTCATCATGCTCGAAGCCACGCTGAGCTTTCTCGGGGTCGGCGTGCCTCTGACGGAACCCTCCCTGGGGATGATGATCGCCATCGGAAAAAACTACATCTATGCGGGTATGTGGTGGATGATCGTCTTTCCAGGGGCGGCCCTCATTATGCTGGTGGTGGGGATCAACCTGTTTGCGGACTGGCTGCGGGAGGAGCTCAATCCCAGGATCGAACGCCGCGCGTGACAGGCGTGCGCAGCGCAAAAACCGTTTTCCTCCGGGATCGACCGCCATCATTCGGAGATGACCGTCTCTATCCACCGCATGGTGGGCTCGCACCGGTTTGACAGGTTCGGCCGATTCATTGACAGTCGCGGCAAAGGAATTTTGAGACTCTTTCCAGACTAGTATCACGTCTCATAAGTTCTGTGTCGTTTTTTGGCAATTTGACTCTTAGCAATTCAGAATGGTGCGAAAATTGAAAACCAAATATCGAAATCCGAAATCCGAAACAATATCAAAATCCCAATGTTCAAAATTCAAAACAAAGTCAGGGCAAGGCCGTAGTTGTTGTGCTTTGGTCATTTGTCTTTTGGTCATTTAGATTTGCTTCGAGTTTCGATATTCGAATTTCGGATTTCCGTGTCTCTGCCAAGTGGGTCAAATGGCAACCGCAAGATCATGATTTTACTTTGCCAAAATTAGAAACAGAATTTTTGAGACACGGTACTAGCGCGATGGTTCATGATTCAAGGGAGAAGGCGGCATGGACTATGAAGTGGTTATCGTGGGTGCAGGACCGGCAGGAATTTTCGCGGCCCTGACGCTCGCAGAGCTGGGCATAGGCCCCGTCCTCCTGCTCGAGCAGGGGAGAGACCTTGAGAGACGCAGCCATGAAGCCGTCGAGGACAGGCTCTGCGGCTGGGGTGGGGCAGGAGCATACAGCGACGGCAAACTGACCCTCTCGACTCATGTGGGCGGTGTGCTGGGAGAGTACATGGAAGAGAGATCGCTCTATCAACTGCTTGAAACCGCGGACAGCATGTATGCTGCTCATGGGGCGCCGGAGCGGATTTTCGGAGAAAGGACCCCCGGTCTCGAAGCGCTCGCTGATCGGGCCAGACTCGCAGACCTCGAGTTTGTGCCGAGCCGTATTCGCCACATCGGGACGGAGAACTGCCGGAATGTGCTGGAAAGATTTCGGAGCTCTCTGGCCGGGCATGTAGAAACCCGCACCCAATGTCGGGTTGAGGGATTGGCGGCGGAAGACGAACGGATCCGGGGCGTGCTTCTCAGTGACGGATCGTTTGTTCAAAGCCGTTTCGTGATTGCAGCGCCGGGGCGATCAGGGGCAAGATGGATGAAAGAGCAGGCCTCATCGCTCGGGCTCAAAACCAAGGCAACCTCCGTCGATATCGGCGTGCGCGTGGAACTCCCCGCGGTCGTCCTGCGCGAGATTACAGACATTACCTATGAATCAAAGCTCATTCATTACTCAAAGACCTTCGACGAAAAGGTGCGGACTTTCTGCATGAACCCCTACGGCGAAGTGGTCACCGAGGAAAACGAGGGGATTACTACCGTGAACGGGCACAGCTATGCGTATAAAAGGAGTGAGAACACCAACTTTGCCATTCTGGTGAGCAGTGCCTTTACAAAGCCCTTTGACGACCCCATTGCTTACGGCCGCTACATCGCGCGTCTTGCCAACCTGCTGGGCGGCGGCCCCATCGTGCAGAGGCTCGGCGATCTCCTGGCCGGGAGGCGCAGCAATTCTGAACGAATCGCCAGATGCCTCACGCGGCCCACGCTTCAGAGCGCCACTCCGGGCGATCTCAGCTTCGTTTTTCCCTACCGACACCTGCTGAGCATCATTGAAATGCTCGAAGCTTTGGAAAGGCTCGCTGCGGGCGTCTATTCCCGCCACACCCTGCTCTACGGAGTGGAGGTAAAGTTTTACTCCAACCGCATCGAGGTGACGCCGGAGATGGAAACCAAGGTGGAAAATCTTTTCGCCGTCGGGGACGGGGCCGGGATCAGCAGGGGGCTGCTCCAGGCATCGGCAAGCGGGATTCTGGCCGCCAAGGCTATCGCGGCGCGACTGAAAGGGACGGCAACGTCTTCCTGAGCGTGTTAAGCCCCTTTAGAAGTCGGATGCTTGATCGTCACCTCCAGGACTCCGGCCTTTTCCATGATAAGCGGGATATAGAGAAAGGTCGAACACCGGTCCCTGAAGGTTTCAAAATCAATATTGTTGCCTCCGGTGCTCACGCTCTTGATACGGTTCTGCCGCATCCTGAGGCATAAAGCGAATTCCATGGGAAGAGCATCACCGAAGTAGCGCACCCTCGCCAGGGTTGTATCCCGGTCTATCATTTCGCGTTGTGGATGGTTGAAGAGATGCCTCTCTCCCCAAATTCTGATGCGGGAGGCCCGGCGTTCGGCCGCGTTGTTTCCCACGGGTCTGATAGAAACCCGGAAATCACCGTGCAGGATATTGACGGGGTACCCCACATCTTTTTCCCAGGGAAACCGGGTGCTGCCCATCTTCAGGAGCGCCGCACAAGGCGCCAAACCGCTTTCCGCCACATCCCCTGCGTCCGTGATGGAATGATGGTTCGTTTCCATGCCGAAAACGAGGGAATGCCATTTCATGTATGCCGGGCCGCAGGTGTAATTCGTGTAAGTGGTCCGCACCGGTTGAGGCGTCACCTTGTTTGAGTAAGCATCTTCAGGGATGTCATAGTCGTCATTGAAATCCTGCATATGAAGCACAAACATCTTCTCTTTCAAGGAGGTCCATGGCATATTGCCGACTTCTCTTCCTCCAAAGTAATAGGCAGCAAGGTCTTCCAGGGTATGGATTTCATAAGGCCAGCCCGCCTCCTCGGCCGCATCAACCATTTTTTGCGCCACGTAGAGATGGATCTGTTCATCCATCGCCCACTTGGTTGTGTTGGCAGGCAGGATCACCTCCATGTCTCCCATGTCATACCTCGAGCCGCTTTCCGCACCAAGGCTGTGATAGTCGATGATCATGTCCGGCGGATAGGTGCTGAAAAGGCTTCCCAGAATGCGACGTTCCGTCTTGGTGAGGCTCGTTCTGGATGAGCAAAACTGATTCAAAACAAATCCCTCCGGATTGACGACCGGCACCACAATGACGAGCTGGGTGTCCCGTATTTCCCTTGCTTCATCACCGGCCAGGAAATGCAGGATTTGCGGTGCTACGACCCTTGTTCCAAATTCCTGCCCGTGCCTTGCCGCAGTGACTACCGCAATTTGCTTGAGATCCTCCGCGATATCCCTGTTCGTTACAAGAATCGCAGGGATATCCCACTGATCAGGGGATTTGCCCAGGACCACTTTGCGGGCAATCCCCTTGTTTTCTTCTGCAAAAGCATCCAGCCAGCGATAAACCTCCTTAAGTCCATCTTCTCCCATGGGCATATGATCGAAAACGGTCATGTCGAATCCTCCTCAATAAGAATCTTGTATGATTTTTTCTAAAGAAAGAAGCGATTCAGAGTGATTCAACCTTCTCACCCGAGTTCTTCTACCCAACCTTCGAGACGACCAGGATGTAGAGCCTGGGCTCGTCAATGAACGTCTCTATCTTAAACCCAAAAGGCTTGAACAGACTCGCAGCCTCCGGCTTTTCAGGGAACTCATCAAGAGGGAAGGGGTGGCCTGCGCTCAGAGAACGAATGAAGGATTTGCCCAGAGGATGGCTGATCACCAAGCGGCCATGGGGTTTCATCATCCTGTTCAGATTGCGAAAGGCACCCGTTTTATCAACAATGTTTCCATAACAGGCATTGATGAAGACCACATCGATGCTGGTTTCCGCCAACTTCAAATCCCGGACATCCGCGAGAATCGTTTCCACGTTGGGATAATTCTTGCAGCGCAGTTGATCCAGCATAGCCTCTGAAAGATCGCAAGCATAAATCCGCCCGGGCTCGTATTTTCCGATGATGGAAATCAGGATTCCCGTGCCGGTCCCAACATCGAGGACGGTATCGCCCTTGTGGACCTTGCCATGGACCACGATTTTCTCGAGACGCTCGGGCACGCCTTCGGGCAAGGGCGGCTCGAAGAGGTGATAGAGCCTGTCGAATGTTTTTCGCTGGAGCCTGTTGATCCTTAGAATTTCTTTTTCGCTGACTGCCTTAAAAGGTGCCACAGCGCCCATCCTCTTCTTTATGAAGCGCGCCTCGTCTCCCGTTTTGGTGCACCGAGTCAAGCCTTGACACTCAAGAGTCCTCTTTTCTATACTCAACCTATCAAATCAAAGCGGGTTCACCCCATGCAGAAAATAGACTACTACGAAATTCTTGGGGTCGCAAGAGACGCGGACGAGAACGAAATCAAGATCGCTTACAGGAAACTGGCCCTCCGCAATCACCCTGACACGAACAGGGACGACCCAGGGGCCGAGGACCGGTTCAAGCAAATCAACGAGGCCTACAACGTTCTGAGCCACAGGCTGAAGAGGGACCAATACGATCTGGGCCGCGATCCTCTTACCGCAGGTTCTCCTTTCGGCTCTTACCCCTTCGGTCCATGGAACGATCCCTTTGAGGAGGCTTTCTGCTCGGGATTTCGCTGCAGAGGGGGAGGATTCGGCCGGGGGCTTGGAAGGAGGAGGCGGTTTTTTCGGAGCGCCGGAGCGCGGCCGAGTGGTTTTGTTTCCAATCGAGCCGGTCTTCCGAGCCACGATCTTCTCGTGACTTCCCGTGAGGCCGTCGAGGGTACGGAGAGGGATATTCGGCTTCACACGGCTCGAGACATCCTGGTTTTCACCGTTTCTATTCCTGCAGGGGTCGAAAACGGAACCCTTCTCAATTTCAAGTACCCCGTGGGGGGAGGCCAGGAGATCGAACTCCTGTTTCGCGTCAGGATCGCGGAATAACTCGCCGTCTCCGCATCCTGGGTAGATGGAGACTTGTGTGATTCCATGAACTCCCGAGATTTCAAGCGTAAGTTGACCGCGGTCTTCAGTGCAGATGTGGCGGGCTACAGCAGGCTGATGGGGGACGATGAAGCCGCCACGGTCAAAACCCTAGGGGATTACAAGCACGCCATGTCCTCAATGATCGAGCAGCATCATGGCCGGGTAGTGGACTCACCGGGGGATAATCTCCTGGCGGAGTTCGAGAGTGTGGTCGATGCGGTCCAGTGTGGAGTGGCTCTCCAGAAGGAGCTCCAGACCCGCAATGAAGAGCTACCCGAAAACAGAAGGATGCAGTTCCGCATCGGCATCAACCTGGGGGATGTGATCGAGGAAGGAGAGCGACTTTACGGAGACGGCGTGAATGTCGCTGCGCGTTTGGAGGCATTGGCCGATCCGGGTGGTCTTTGCATCTCCAAGACGGCCTTCGACCACATAGAAAACAAATTGCCTTTTAGTTATCAGTTTCTTGGCCGGAAGAAAGTCAAGAACATCGCCAAGCCGGTGGCCGCTTACAAGGTGCTGATGGAACCCAGGGTTATCGAGAGAGACCAGAAAGATGAGTCCAAGACAACGCGAGCTGACAAACCATCACCCATGCTGCCGGAAAAACCCTCCATTGCTGTGCTGCCCTTCCTGAACATGAGCGAAGACAAAGGTCAGGAGTTTTTCAGCGACGGATTGACTGAAGAAATCATCACCGCCCTGTCAAAGACCCCAAAATTGTTTGTCATCGCCAGAAACTCATCATTTGCCTACAAGGGAAAAGCAGTGAACGTTCAGCAGGTGAGCCGGGAATTGGGTGTCAACTATGTGCTCGAAGGCAGCGTGCGAAAGAGCGGGGATCGGATGCGTATCACAGCTCAACTGATTGATGTCATGACGGGAAAGCATTTGTGGGCTGAACGCTATGATCGAGCGCTAAAAGACATTTTTGCCCTGCAGGATGAGATCACACTGAGAATCACACAAGCATTACAAGTCAAGCTCACAGAGGGAGAGCAGGCTCGAATATATGGGAAAGGAACGGATAACCTCGATGCTTACTTGAAGTGGATGCAGGGGCAGGATCTTCTCATCCGCGGCAACAAAGAGAGCAATACGCGAGCCAGGCGGCTGTTCGAGGATGCTATTCGCTTAGATCCGGACTGGGTTCAACCCTATGTTTTGCTGGGCTGGACCTACTTGGTCGAATCCCTTTTGGGCTGGAGTTCTTCTCCCGAGTCGTCGCTCGATAAGGCAATCGATCTCGGGAGGAAATCTCTCACGTTGGATGATTCCTTGCCGGGCCCCCATGGGCTGATGAGCCAGATTTATCTTCATAAAAGACAACACGACGAATCAATTGCTGAAGCCCAAAAGGCGGTGAGCTTAGAACCCGGTATGGCTTTTGCCTACACATGGTTGGGATCTGCTCTCCTTTATGCCGGGAGGTCTCATGAGGCTGTCAGATCCTTAGAGAAGGCTGTTCGCCTCAACCCTTTCCCGCCGGCATATTGGTTGCGGGACTTAGGGGAAGCCTACCGATTGGAGGAACGGTACAAGGAAGCGATCACGCAGTTCATGAGAGCGATCCAAACCAATCCCTTTTATCTTGAATCTTACGTTAGTTTGGTTTGCACGTATACTCTGATGGGCCGAGAGAATGATGCGGAAGCGGCGGCTTCAGAAGTTCTCAGGATAGTGCCTGATTTTTCTGTCCAGAACTACGCGAAGGCACTCCCATACAAAGAAGAAAGCGATTTGGATCGCGTAATTGGGGCCCTGCAGAAGGCTGGGTTGAAGTGAAACCCGGTCGCACTTGAGATTGTTTCGTTCAGCAGACGAGGTCTCTCCGTAGGAACTTCTGAAGTGCATCACGATCGCCTTTTGTTCGGCAGCCTTCTCGCAGGCCACAAAACCTCGTTCTTCTTGATGTCCACCACGCCCATACGGTTGATCCTGACCTCCGGCAAAAAATCGTTGGGCAGAAAGATGAATGTGTAGAGCGGGTCATGAAAGGGGTAACCCCGGTCTGAAAGAAATTCCTTGAGCGCCCCTTCTATCACGGCCACCTCTTTCAAGGATTTTTCGGACATCATGCCGCCGATAGGCAAGGGCATTTCAAAAACCACCTTGCCCTGTTCCACAGCCGCAATCCCTCCCCCTATCCGGACCACCCGGTTCACGGCCAAAGCCATGGCGATCGGGTTCTGACCGATCGCAAGGATCTGAAGGGCCGTGTTGAAGGTGGAGGCGATCCCCTCGATCCCATCGGCATACCCATCCAGGATCCCGTTTGCGATCCATGTCCCGCGCCTGTCCAGCGCGGCGACCCTGCACAACCCATGCCTGGCGGAGAGGTCCAGCAGGCCGCTGCGTATGGGAAATTCCACTCGCTCGATGCGCGTGATCACCGTGCTGATGAGCCTGATCACAGGGAACGAGAGTGTCTGCCCGTCCCTGATCCCTTTGACGGGGATATCAAAGAAATCCTTATTCGCGCGCACCTTGAACTCCTTGTCCGGAGCGCTCGAAAAGCGCTTCCATTCCGGCACAGGAAATGGAGAGAGCAGGGTGCCTTTCTCCGCCACGATCCGGCCCTTGGACATGACGAGTTCCGGCGTGGGATTACGAAGATCCCCCAAAACCAGGATGTCCGCATCCCTCCCCGGTGCGATGCCGCCGAGACGATCTTCCAGGCCGAAGTACGTCGCGGGATTGAGCGTGACCATCCGATAGGCCTCTACAGGATCGATTCCCTCCTCAATGGCCGTTCCGACAAGATGATCCGTCATCCCGGAGTCCAGTTGAAAAGCGGGAGACGATCCGTCCGTGGTTAACATGACCCGGCGCAGCGAGAGAGGGTTCTCCCTGACTCCTTTCAAAAGCTCGCGCAGGTCCTGGCGGAGAGAGCTTTCTCTCAAGATGACGTGGAACCCGAGTCTCAGCCGATCGAGAACCTCTTTCGCGTTAATGCTTTCGTGGCAGGAATCCACTCCGGTCCGGGAGATGATCCCGAGGTTTTCATACTTGGCTCCTGCGGTGTGGCCGTCCACGCGTTTTCCGAGGGTGCGTGCAAAGCGAATCATCTCTTGAATTTTCGGATTTCCTTTGACCAGTTCCTGCCACCTGGTGATTTCCCCGATGGAAAGGGCAAGAGGGTTTCGGAGGAGTCTCTTGAGATTGGCCGCTGAAAAAAGCGTTTCTTCCTGATCGAGTGGGGTCTGAGGAACCAGCCTTATGAACCAGAAGAATTTCACCGGCATCTCGGAAAAGGCGGCCATAAACGCCTCGAATCGCTCCAGCCCCATCATCATGTAAAAGATGAGATTGTCGCACACGAGAGTGGTCGTCCCCAGCCTGCAGAACTCCTCTCCCAGCGAGACCGGGTTGTAGACGTTCCAGGGGTGGCAGTGGGGCTCGACGTAGCCCGGGACGAGGACTTTGCGGGACATGTCCAGCCGTAAAGTGTTCTCCCCGGTCGAATCCGGCTCCGGACCCACATGCCAGATCCTCTCTCCCTTAACGAGCACGTCGGCATCGAGGAGTTCACCGGAATACACGTTGAGGACTCGTCCCCCCTCTAGCAGCAGATCCGGTTCCTGTCTCTGCCTCTTGGTTGTTTGCTGTTTTTTTTGTGCAGCCATGGATAAAGGCCGTTTTCCTTTGTAGCGAGCAAAGCCTCTTATGAGAAGCGGATCCGCGAAAGATATTGAAAAGAAACCTCCGTGTCAAGGAAGGGGCCGAACGTTTTTTCCCAGGCGGAATTTCAGCATGGTTTGTGGAAATCTTGAATCGCCCCATATTTGGTGCTAAAAGCATAGGTAACATTCGGATTTCTTTAATCCATCGCAGGCGGCCCAAGGGAAAATAACCAATTCTATGCGGAGGGATACCCATGGCCGAGCAAAATCAGGATAAGATCAAGCAGGAACAATTCGAGGGGCACTACAGAGCAAAAACAACACCCTGGGATCTGGAAAGAGCGGATTTCAACCTCGTCGATGCCGTGAGCAAAACACCGATCAGGCCCTGCAAGGCTTTAGACATCGGGTGTGGGACCGGTCATCATTCTATTTGGCTGGCACAACAAGGTTTCCTGGTCACAGGGGTGGATGTTTCCGAGACCGCATTGCAAAAGGCCGTGGACAATGCTTACAAAGCGAATGTTCAATGCACCTTTCTATCGCTCAGTTTCCTGGACCATGAAGCGCCCGGTGCTCCTTTTGGCTTCATATTCGATCGAGGGTGTTGGCACATGCTCGATTCCGAAAAGCGTGAACAGTTTGCAGAAAGAGTTTCAAACTCCCTGGAACAAGGCGGGCTGTGGCTGAGCATTATCGGAAGCGCAGATGAACCTCCCCGGGGCCCGGGGCCTCTTGCCGGTCCGCCCCGGCATTCGGCCTGTGACATAACTGTCGCGGTGGAGTCGTATTTTGAAATCCTTAGGCTCAGCGCAAGCCGTTTCGATTCCAACAATCCAAAACCACCCAAAGCCTGGGTTTGTCTGATGAAAAAAAGGATCAAGCACCTGGGGGGGTAAGGCCTCTGACCGTTGATCTCTGCGCGCATATCAACCGTCTCGAAATACTATTGACGCTTCCTTCTAACCGAAATCTCCTCTCCCTGTAGGAGCGACCTCCCCATCCTCCGTAGCAGTCGCTACTGCGGAGGACGGGCCGGTCGCGATGCTATCGTCCCGCCGCAGACGGGACTCCTACGGGAACGGGGACGGGACAAGGAGGCAAATGGGTGTCAATACTATTATGAGACCATTAATAATGCCCGGCCGCTTGTTCAGTTGACAGACAGGAATTTTTTGTTTAAAACGGCCAAACCTATAAGGTTGGGCAAGGAAAACCAGGGATACTGGATTGCGGTCATGAACGAGCGAGATTGTCATCAGGAGAAATTTGAACAGGAGGAAAGAGGCATGAAGGTTGTCGCTTTTAATGGGAGTGGGAGAAAAGATGGGAACACGGCCATCCTTCTCAACATGGTGCTCGGGGAGCTTTCCAAGGAAGGCATTGAAACCGAGCTGATTCAGCTCGCGGGCAAGTCTCCCCAGGGGTGCATCGCCTGCTACAAGTGCTTTGACAACAAAGATCAGAAGTGTGCAGTCACGACCGATAAGCTCAACGAGTATTTGGCCAAAATGATCGAGGCGGACGGCATCCTGCTCGGCTCACCCGTCTATTTTGCGGATGCAACCGCCTCAATCAAAGCGCTGATTGAACGCTGCGGCATGGTGTCCGGGGCCAACGGGGGTCTGTTGAAGCGCAAGGTGGGCGCTGCGGTCGCTGCGGTGAGACGGGCCGGAGCGATCCGCGCCTTCGACACGATGAATCACCTCTTTCAACATGCGCAGATGATCATTGTCGGATCAAGCTACTGGAATGTGGGCATAGGGCGTGACCCGGGCCAGGTCAAAGAAGATGCAGAAGCCATCCGAACCATGGAGACCCTTGGAAAGAACATGGCCTGGCTTCTCAAAAAAATTCATCATGAGGCTTGCGAGGGCTGAACAAGAGAAGCGAGAAGGGGAGAACATCACCGACGTGACGGGAAAGAAACAGGAGATGATGGAGGCTGAGCGCATGAGGTGTTTCACGATTCTCATGGCTGAAGATGATCCCGACGACAGGTTCTTGATGGAGCAAGCCTTGGACGATATCCACAGCGGTGGAGATCTGCGTTTCGTGGAAGATGGGGAAGAATTGATGGCCTATCTGCGTCGATCCGGAGTTTACGCCGACCCCGCGCTCTCTCCCCGACCGGCCCTCATCCTCCTGGATCTGAACATGCCCAAAAAAGACGGTCGTGAAGCCCTTGTCGAGATCAAGGCCGATCCCGAGCTGCAGAAAATCCCTGTGGCTATCTGGACGACATCGGAAGAAGTGGAAGATAAGCGTCAGTGCCAAAAGGCAGGCGCCGATCTCTACGTGGCCAAGCCCGTGAGCTATGGCGATCTGGTGGACAGTGTCCGCAGATTGGTCGTGAGATACTCTTCAGAGGAGAATTTTTCCGGCTCGATGTAATTCCCGACCGGCACAATCGAATGGGGAAAGGATCATGCCCGATTTACCCCGATGAGGACATCGCAGATGTCAATCCGGCCCTCGATCATGACCCTGGAATGCCGAAGGTCGGCATAAACCCTTTGTTTTCCTGCCACCTCCATCGAGAAACCCTTAACACCGAATACAGGATAGCCTGTATTGATTCCGGATGTAATCTAGAGGAGAATGCCTCCTGGAATGCGATGACGCTGCAAGATCAAACCAAGTTAAAGACGAATACGTGGACACATGACGGAGAAAGTCTCTAGGGGTCTCTCGGAGCGGGTGAGTAAGCTCTCCCGCATAACCGCAGTGGTGTGGACCGCGATGGTACTGGGTCTTTTCTTGCGTGATATCGCAACGATAAGGGAAACCTCCCTCCAAATGGCGCAGAGGGAAGCGGCAGCCCATTTTAACATGGACTGGTCCTCGCGCCTTTGGGCGACGTCGCACGGCGGGGTCTATGTCCCCGTGTCGGAGAAAACAGCGCCCAACCCATTCCTGAAAAATGTTCCGGAACGTGACATCGTTACCCCGTCCGGAAGATATCTCACCCTGATGAACCCTGCCTACATGATTCGCCAGATGATGGAGCATTACTCCGATTTGTACGGAGTGCTCGGGCACATCACGAGTCTCAAACCTCTCAGGGATGAAACGTCCCCCGATGATTGGGAAAGATCCGTCCTGGTCTGTTTCGAGCAGGGAGTCGAGGAAGTAGGTGAAGTCGTACAGATCGAGGGGCAGCCCTTTTTCCGGCTCATGAAACCCCTGGTGACCGAAGAGGGTTGCCTTAAATGCCACGGAAACCAGGGATACAGACCCGGAGACATTCGGGGAGGATTGAGTGTTTCGGTTCCTCTTGGACCCTACTTCGCTTCGCAGAAAAAAGAGATCTTGACTCACAGCATTTCTTTCTCCATCCTCTGGCTCTTAGGACTCACCGGCATATTCTTCTTTGGCCGAAAGTTGCAGCGCCATGCTCAAGAGCAGCAAAAGACCGAGGAGTTGTACACAACCGTCGTCGAGAATTCGCTGACCGGCATATACATCATCCAGAAGGGAAAGATCGTGTTTGCGAACCAGCGTTTTGCAGACATTTACGGATATTCACGAAAAGAACTCATGGGTATGGACTCCCTCGACCTCGCTCATCCGGAGGACAGGCCCCTGATCGGAGAAATGAGACAAAGAAGAGTGGAGGGCAGAGGGGCGCCGGAGGAATACGAAGCAAGAGGCCTGAGGAAAGGAGGGGAGGTGATCTGGGTTCAAAGGCGGAATTCTCTCATCCTTTATGAGGGGGAGACTGCAATCCTGGGCAATGTTCTTGACGTGACCGCTCTCAAAGAGGCTGAAACAACCCTGAAATCATATGCCAGAGAACTGGAGCAAAAGAATGCCGAGCTCGATCAATTTGCCTCCATCGCATCCCATGATCTCAAGGAGCCCCTTAGAAAGGTGAGAACTTTCACCGAATTGCTGATGTCAAAATGCCGGCAGGGCCTGGATGATCCCGGCCGCGACTACATGCGACGAACGCAAAAGGCGGCGGTCCGCATGGAGACTTTGATCGACTCTCTCCTGGCCTTTTCCCGTATCACGACAAAAGCGCGACCCTTGGAAAAAATCGATCTCAACGACGTGGTGAAGGACGCCTTATCCGACCTCGAAGTGCGAATCGCTGAAACAGAAGCCGTGGTGGAAACAGGCAACTTACCCGCGGTCAGGGCTGACCGGATGCAGATGGTCCAGCTATTTGAAAACCTTATCGGCAATGCTCTCAAATTCCACCGCCGGGGAGTTCCCCCTCAGATAAAGATATCCTCCAGCGAGAAAAACTCATCCCTCGAGATTTGCATCCAAGACAACGGCATCGGCTTCGATGAGAAGTACCTTGGCCGCATATTTTCCCCTTTTGAAAGACTTCACGGCAAAGAGCAATACGAAGGAGTGGGGATGGGCCTCGCCATATGCATGAAAATCGTCGAACGCCACGGCGGCACGATCACGGCCAGGAGCCAACCGGGGGAGGGGTCCTTATTTGTTGTCAGGTTGCCAAAGTCCATCGATTCATAAATTTTGTACCTCAAGCTCCTCACAGGACAAAGGGCCTCCTGCAGGGAGCATTTCCCATTCGCACAGGCAGGTCTAATCAGGATGGTTTTCTCGGAGGTGAGTCATGAAAAATTGGTCTTTAGCCGTGATTGCCATGCTTCTGATTTCGTTCACAGGATCAACAAACGCAAAGGAGGTGACCCCCATGAAATTGACATCCCCAAGTTTTGAGAACCAGGGAGATATCCCCAAGAAGCACACGTGCGACGGTCAGGACATTTCGCCGGCCTTGGCATGGACCGATGCTCCGCAGGGGACCAAGAGCTTCGCGTTGATCGTCGACGATCCTGACGCGCCGGACCCTGCCAACCCAAGAATGACCTGGGTTCATTGGGTGCTCTACAACATCCCGGCTGCGGCCGGCTCCTTGGCCGAAGGAGTCAAGGAAAAGGACCTTCCCAAGGGAACTTTGCAGGGCCTCAATGACTGGAAAAAGACAGGCTTCGGAGGCCCTTGCCCGCCTATCGGCAAACACCGATACTTTCACAAGCTCTACGCACTGGACATTGTCCTTCCTGACCTCAAGCAGCCGACCAAGGCAAAGTTTGAAAAAGCCATGGAAGGGCACGTGCTTTCCAAGACAGAGCTGGTTGGTTTGTACCAGCGAAATAGATAATAACAACGAGAGAAATCCAGGCATGAAAGGAGGATGATGAAAGGAAAAAGACTATCTTGCCGTAGAATCCACTCAAATTTGTTTGCCTTTTACATCTTGTGCCTCTCCCTTATTGCCTGTGCGCCAAAGCCGGTCTGGACACCCCGTCACGGGACGGCCGAAGGCGTGTACCCAGGAGAACATTGGCAAAAGGCAGAAAGCCCTGAACAACTCGGGTGGTCATCCGAAAAACTTCTGCTGGCGCGGGATTACTCGAAAAAGATCGGCTCCGCTGCAGTGATGATTGTGGACGACGGGGTGGTGGTTGACGCCTGGGGTGACATCACGAGAAATTTCCAGTGCCACTCCATGCGCAAGAGCCTCCTGAGCGGCCTGATAGGCATCCACGTTGACGAGGGCGACATTGATCTGAGCGCGACCCTGGCACAGCTCCGCATTGATGATTTTGAGCCCTCCTTGACTCCCGAAGAAAAGCAAGCGAGGGTCGGGGATCTCATCAAGGCCCGATCAGGCATTTATCATCCGGCGCTGGGGGAGTCTGCGGATATGAAGGCTCTGCGGCCCAAGCGCGGCAGCCATGCGCCGGGCACGTTCTGGTATTACAACAACTGGGACTTCAACGCCCTCGGAACGATTTTCGAGCAGGAGACCGGAACCGGGATATTCGAGGAGTTCGACCGCCGCATTGCCGTTCCTCTTCAAATGGAAGACTTTGCTGTGAATTCCTGCAAGTACTCAACCGGCGCTGATTATGGGGATCCCAGGCGCTCGATGCATCGCTACTATCTCTTTCGCATGAGTGCAAGAGACCTTGCCCGGTTCGGCCTTTTGTTCCTCCGTGAAGGCCGGTGGCAAAACCAGCAGATCCTATCTTCCGAGTGGATCCGAGAAAGCACGGCCTCATATTCCGAAAGGGGCATGGACGGCGGCTACGGCTACATGTGGTGGACCGGTGTGAATCGAGGCTTGTTTCCAAATGTGCAGATAAAAGAACACAGCTATTATGCTGCCGGGTATGGCGGTCACAGGGTCATCATCCTGCCTTACAGGAAACTGGTTGTCGTGCACAGAGTCGACACGGACTTGGGACTGACACACGCCATGGAGCACCATATCGGGAGGCTCCTGTGGCTCATCCTTTCAGCGGCCGGCGATACGGAGATTGGCGAAGACCCGTCCATCGAAGCGTCAAGCGTTGCGAGGCTTACGGAGGAGGAGCTGAATCAGCTTTTGGAAGATGGCGCCAGGTGGGTCGGCCCCAATGTCGGCATATTCCCCGTAGGGAAGTTCCTGGCTATTTCCAGTCTCAAGGACGGCACATTCCTGCTTTCCGCCACCAAGGACCTGAAAGTCAAGGGGAAATGGTGGATTTCTGGTGACAGGTTCTATTTCAAAATTCTTGGCTTGAGATCGTATTTTCACGTCGTTCAAGACGGCAACACCATCAAGCTGTTCGACGAAACCGGGACCTTGTTTGGGACCTTTCAGCAGTCCTGATACGGTCCCGGGGGTAGTTATTGAAGGGAGCATGAAACAGTTTACACAACGTCCTGCCATGGTCATTGCGAGCGACTGGAAGGAGCGAAGCAATGCCGGTGCTGGACTCATCGATGACATTGCTTCGTCGCTGGTGCTCCTCGCAATGACTTCTCTTGTGTAAACTATTTTGTGCTCCTGATAGTATTGCATTCGATGCTATGAAACGCGTAGCAGGGGAGGAGTCTGCGGTGAATAAATCTTTTCCCCGATCGATATTGGGAATCGCCTTCTTGGCCATGATAAGCCTCCTGGCGGCTTGTGCTCAGCCTGATGTGACCGTTCCCTCACGACCAGAGATCCTTGATCCGATGCAAAGATTCGAAGAGGAGCTGCAGAATCTGCAAAAGAGGTCGAGGATCCCCGGAATGTCGATAGCCGTTCTGAGAGAACAGCACGTTACTTTCGCAAAAGGCTTCGGCTACGCAGATATCGAAAATCAGATACAAGCCACGGAAAATACGCCCTACTACATCGCATCACTCACAAAGCCGTTCGGTGCGACTGTGTTGATGTGTCTGGTCGAAGAGGGGCGCTTGAACCTGGACGATGCGATGCGCGACCTTTTGAAGGAATCCTATTTTGAGTATGGAGGATACACGGCCCAGGGATACGGGGATCTTTGCAAGAAAGTTTGAAAGCTCGCGTGGCGCTATGGGGAATCATTGTGGGATTACCGATGCCATAGCGAGAAGATTACGGTAAGGCACCATCTCACCCATACATCGCAGGGCAAGCCGGGCGACCGATACCACTATAAACGAAACGGATCGCAGCCGGATCCTGCGTGAAAAAGCAAAATCTTATCGAATCGCCATTTGGCGCTTTGTCCCTTCAAATTATGAGGCCAGGGTGTCTGCCTCAGCAGGAATGGTATCGACCGTCATCGATTTGGCGAAATTCGATGTGGCCATGGATCAGAACAGGATCATATCGAGGGAATCCAAGGAGACCGTGTTCACGCCCATGATCTCGAACGGGGGGAAGAGTTTGCCGTACGGGCTGGGTTGGTTTGTGCAGGAATATCAAGGGATGAAGATCATCTGGCATTACGGATACGCCCCCGGAGCCTATTCGTCGTTAATCCTGAAGATACCGGCCAAAGAGCTGACCATGATCCTTCTCGCAAACAGCGACGGGGCCAGCAGAAATCATGACCTTGGAGCGGGAGACGTATTCACGTCCCCTTTTGCGGCCCTGTTCACCAGGATGTTTGTAGATGCAAAGCCCACGCCGAGATAAGGCACAGATTCACTCTTATACTGCAAGTGGAGGGCTATTCAATGAGACCAAGGCTCCTTTTCTCTTTTTTCTTGATGCCCGCATTTATGATAGGTTGCGCTTCAGGAAAAATTCAGGAACCCCTTGACGAAAAACACCTGCCTCGTGATTTCCGTGTTGAGAAATACACTCAGTATTATGAGATCGATCCCGGCCGCAACACATTCAAATCCAAACAAAAAATTGCTCTCGTGAATGTCTCTGAACGAGACACTAATAAAATCGTTTTCACCCTGCACCCGAACCTCGTCATTGATCACGTTATGATCAGGGATTTCGGGGGAAAAGAAATATCCAAAGAACAGTGGAGCAAAGTCGGAGTCAGGCGAATACAACGAATTTGGGCCGGCAAATCGACGGATGAGTTTCCGGTTTATGAAATCCTCACATTGGAAACCATTGCGTCCCATCAACGTTTGTCTTTGGAAATCGATTACCATCTGGATCCCAGCTTCATCAGGGATCGGCCCCAAGAAATGTATGAACTCACCGTAAGCGAGCAGGCGACTTATGCGATTGGGCCACTGACCGGGCACAATCCTTTTTTTGGAAGAAACATCGGCGCTCCTTTTACATTAGAAATAGCCCACTTAAAAGACGTTTACACCTGCGCTCCGGGAAACCAGATCAGCGCGAAAGAAAATAATCGGTTCGTTATCGACACTTACGAGTCCAAGATCCCGAATGTCCCAACCTTTTCGTGCGCGCGCTACAAGAAAATACGAAGGGAAGGAGGGAATTATCGGCTCGAATTCTACACCTATTCCGATCAACACGTTGCAGAAGAAATGGTCGATTTCACCTTCCGTGTCATCGATCTCTATTCCAAAAGCTTCGGTGACAACGGAACCAGGGAATACAGATTCGCTACGGTCGGTGAAGCCAACGCCATGAAACCCGGGGGTGAAAACAAGGGCAACGCCATCTTTCTCACGGATTTTTACACGAGGGTCCGCAACAGCTGGCTGCTCAATCTCGTTGTGAGCATTTATTCAGGAGGTCTGTCGGGAGAGGCGGCTGATTCGCTCTTCATCAGTCACGAGTTGTACCACAACTGGAATCTCTTTTATGTTTACTGGTCAGGAGAACTGGATGAGTGGTTTGGCGAAGGAGGGGCGAATTTCGCTTCCGCCTGGGCCGTGGAGCAAGTCATAGGCCCTGAGGCGGGTGCGCAGGCTAGAAGGCAATTTTTGAAACAGTTCATTCGAAACAAGGGGTATGAAGCGAGCAATCCGCTGGAGTCCGTCAAAAAGACCGGCAAAGCGGAAAGAGCCTTGATGTATTACTATGGAGCTATCGTGTGGGAACAACTGCGCCGCAAAATGGGAGACGACTCTTTTTTCACCGCTCTGAGGGAATTCTATGCTCAAAACGGTTTCAAGCGGACAACTTATGGAGTTCTTCTGGCAAGTCTTCAAAAGAGAGCCGATTTTGATGTGAGAGAATTTCTCAACCAGTGGACGTCCGAAAATGCGATGATAAAACTATCGATCGGCGACGTCGATATTCAGCCGGAGGCAACCGGATTCAGCACAAGGGTTGAAATCGAGGTGTATTCGGACAAGGATTATGACCTGGCAACGGCTATTGGATTTCAAACATCACGGAAAGAGACTCTCACCATCGTCCCGATCAATATAAGAGAAAAGGGCAAACACGTTCATTGGTTGCGCACCCAGGAAAGACCGACGCTCATCCAAATCGACCCGCATTACTCGGTGCCCCGTATCAATCTGGGCAACTGCACATGGGAAGAATAGATGGCCGATCCGGACTTTCTGATAGGCCTCGCGCGTAGCCTGGAATTGAGATAAGCACTTTATTCCTGAAATGAGCAGATGCTGGGGCAAAGAGGAAGGATAACTGGCGCAATCGTCGGCCTTACCGGTTGAGCGCCGCCTTACGCTCATGATTTACAACACGCAGCCTCTGTTCTCACGGTTGACTTCAAACCTGGACTTTTGATCGACTGTCGTGTTTGAGGCTCTTGGGGGTTAGTCGATACCTGGGGTCCCCCAATTTTTTTGCTTGGTTACAACTCGCATTATGAAATTTAAGGTTCATTTGGGAAATGTTGAATGCCCTTTTTTCAAGTATTGAAATCGTAATGGCTATCCCATAAGGGCTCTGCAATTCCGTCAAAGTTCGGATAGTATCAATATATCACCGGTTTCCGGAACCTGAGATCCAGGTTCGAATCCTGATGGGGCTGCTTTCCTACTCAATCTTGTCAAGCGTCAATCCGCGGAATCCAATTTTTCTTTGTATCCCTTTGATCTTTCCTGCGTCGTCTCGGATCACCCTGGCCTGGTATTCTCCAATTCCTTTGATACAAACGAAGAAATGGTCCGGCGACAGCGGAAACAGTTTGGCGGTTTCTCCGTCCGGCATTTTGACCAGCAGATCATTTTCTTTTCTGACCACAGAAATAACCATCTTTTGGGAATCAAAAGGCATTTTCCCGGTTGTCCGGCTGATCCGGTACTTTCCCGTGTAAGAATCGATATCTTCTGGAGAGAGAGATATGATTTTTCGGGGTGGTTCGGGAGGCAACACTGCCGGCAGGATATAGTTGGCAAGCATCGATTCGTTTCGCTCATGCCCCGAAAGATTGTCGTGCACCTGACTGGTCATCACTGCCACTAGATCGAGTTTCGGAAATACATAGATTTTTTGTCCTCCCATGCCGGACGCCCAGAAACCTTCAATATCGCGGCCGTTAATCGTCATTGTCCCGGACCGCCACTGGTACCCGTATTGATAATCCCTACCCGTTTCTATCATCCGCCTGGTGGATTCAACAGTCCAGTATTCGGAGACGATTTGTTTCCCTTTCCATTGTCCGGAATTCAGCATCAGATAACCGATCTTTACCATGTCACGCGGCTTCATTAGAAGATCGCCATGGGTATATAAGGTGCCATCTGTGTGTCGGAACCAGTGGTAATCGGAGATCCCAAGCGGTCCAAACAGGGATTCCTGCGCAAATTCGTCGGCAAACTCTCCGGTGGTGTTTTTAATGATGCCTCCCAGCAGGACGGTCAAACCGCTGTTGTAGTTCCAGGTTGTTCCCGGAGGCCTTTTCATCTCGTAGTTCAGGACATAGTCGATGGGGTGCACTGCTGAATATAAACCGGTGATTGAATTTTTTGGATGAGGATGCAAATAGGTGATTTCGTCCCAATCCGTTCCGGCCGTCATGTTCAAGATATGTTTCAGGCTGATGTCGTATTTTTGGTCGACCCACAGGGTTCCTTTGTGTTCCGGGAAAAACGAATATACTTTCTGATCGACGCTCTTGATGACCTTTCGGTCGCCGGCGATGCCAATCAATATGGATGTGATACTTTTTGCCATGGACGCTGTCGGATGTTTCCTTTTGCGTGTATACCCATGGAGGTATTCATCAAGAACAAGTTTGCCGTTTCTGACAAGTAACAGGCTGTGAACGTTTTCAATTTTTTTATGGATCAGGTCATTCATCAGATGGGTAATTTTAAACTGATCTATTTCGGCATCGCTCAGAGACGATACGGCCCAACCGTCGTCTGTCTTTTCCGGTGTGCGATACCGGTAGTCGAGAGATTTGGCCGTCCGAAAGCGTATCCGCCGACTGGAAGAGCGGTTTTGCATTTTTTCCCATCGCTCGCTGTCGGCAATCTGAACCTGGTACTCATATTCCGTATCCGGTTTCAGAATACCTTCAGGAACATGGTGCAAGAGCATGCCGTTTACAAAATTGGAACCGAACACCCTGTCCCCGTTCAGCTCATATATTCGCAACTGGTAACACGCCGGTATGTCGTTCTTCACTCGGAAATACAGGCCCCCATCCCAGGAAAAAACGGCATCATTGAGGTATACTGTTGCTCCTTCATCTGGCAGAAAAGTATTTAAGTCCGCCAGAATCGGTTTTCGGTTTTCAGATTGGATATCGGTTGTGGTAAAGGCCGTATCGCCGCTTACCGCAGTAAAAGTATAAGCACCCGGGTGCGGTTCCCCAGGAAGATGAATCCAAAAGGCCCTTGATTTGGAATAATATCTGAAATCAGTTTTATCGATGCTAAGCGGCCCTCCGGGTCCGGTAATGGCGATGGAATCGACATCACCGGGTAAATTGCCCTGGAAATCTTCGTCAAAAATGATATCGAAGTAGCTGTAGGTCGTGCCATCAGGACTATAGATACACTGAACATTCCCCTGCATGATCGATTGAGGCCTGGGCGAGGAAGCTTTCGTGTCGTCATTGCCTGAACGACTGCATCCGACGGAAATTAGGGCACTACAGGCAATTAGGGTGAGTAACAATTGTTTGAGGTGGATGTCTGTCTTCATCAGGAAAACCCTCCATCGATTATGGTATGTCTAATTCCATGCGGTAGTGTTCCTTTATGGCCAGTGCGGTTCGATACAGATGAATGTGGCCGATCCTGGAATTGGTTGCTAAAAGGATCGCATTTTTTGTCTTTTCAGAAAGATAAACTTCTGCTTGAAAAGCGCGACTGGTTCCGCCGTGATTGAGAACGGCACTTCCGTCTTTCGCTTCAGTCACGAACCATCCCAATGCGTAATTTGATTCAGTCAACGGCCAACCCAACTCGCGATACCAGAAATCAAAGTAATCCTGATCATAACCCCATTTCAGATCATCTTCCGGGGTGTGCAGCTTTTTCAGGGTTTTGGAATCTAGAAATGGCCGTGTTGTTAGTTGGGCAGACGACATATGCTGGATGATAAACTTGGCCCAGTCTCCCATGGAAATACTGACATTTCCACCAGGGGATATGTACAATAGGTCATCGTTTGGCGTTGCCTTCAGGGATCGGCTCGACTTGTCCCAATAATGCCCCCAGGGTTGTGACCTTCGCGCTCTCTTGGCAGGCGGACCATATCCGGCGGTCTTCAGTCCCAACGGATTGAACACCTTCTCGGACATCAGTTCCATGAATTCTTTCCCGGAAAGATGCTCCATCATCAGACCGGCCAGCAGGTAACCGGCATTTGAGTAAAAGATTGCTGTTCCCGGGGGGTGTGCCGGTTCAATTTGTGACAGCTCCTTAAAGTAAGCCATCCTGCCGGAGGTCCATGTGTAGGTTTTACCCGGATCAAGATCCACTTCGATATTCTTAATCAGCCCCGCTCGATGCGACAGGAGCTGTTGGAAACTGATATCTTGATATTCGGATCGCATCGGCATTTTTGGGAAAACATCCCGAAGCGTGGTATCCCATCTCAGAAGGCCCTCCTCCACCATTTTAGCAGCCAGGGTCGCCGTAAAAGTTTTGCCGCAGGAAGCAATAATGAATCTATCATTAACACTGACCCAGTTTTTCGTTTCCCATATTCGGGTCCCGACCGCCGCTTCTGCAATTATTTTTCCATCAGCAACGACCGCGCCGGCCAGGGCCGGTTGACCCGCTTTTCTGCGCATTTTTTCCAACAGCGTTGCAAGACTTTTGTCTCCGGATTGTTCTAATATCGGGGCAGGCGGTATCGTGCATCTGCCCAGGGCGAGGCAAACGAAAAATCCGACAAAAATCATCAGTTTTGAGCGACGAAAATAAAATACTTTCATTAATCCGGCCTTTCATTCCAAAAACTCGTGGCAGATTATTACAAGCACTCAAAAGATTGCCCTATAATACAAAAGTTCGATAGCGTCGGACAATAGATAACAATAATATTACAGTCTTCGATGCGATTAAAAAGCGTGCGTTTGTGAAGATACCCCAAGGTATCGCAGGGTAAATGATTCTTGTGCTATCTCATCCTTGCAAGCCCAGAATCTTCAAGGTTTGTAATGGTAAAGGAAATTGAGCTTGCTGCCTGAAGCTCAATGTTACGATCGAATGGATGGCCGGCAACCAGCGTTTTCAATCAAGGGGGAAGAGGCAAGGTCTTCCAGGGGGATGGATTTGCAACGTGTGCTTGACACCGCCAACTCTCTTCACCTATGGTGCCGTTGACACATTCAGGAGGAACCCATGGGCATCCAGATAGATCGCATCGCAAAAGACATCGAAAACATCAATGCCTTTAACAGCACGCCGGGGCGGGGAATCACCCGCTTCACTTTTTCGGATGAGTACATGAAGGCCCGGGAATACGTCGTGGATGCACTCCACAGGATGGGTGCAACGGTGAGCACAGGCCCAGGAGGGAATCTCCGTGGCCGACTCCAAGGGGAAGACGCCCATAGCCCTTCGGTCATGACGGGGTCACACATCGACAGCGTGTTTCAAGGGGGAAGGTTCGACGGCGTGGCGGGCGTGGTGTGCGCCCTGGAGGTCGGTCGGGTCATTTGTGAAGAGCGGCTCGCGCACCGTCATCCCATTGACCTGGTGGTGTTCGCCGAGGAGGAGGGTTCCCGGTTCGGCTCCATCATGATCGGGAGCAGGGCATGGATAGGAAAGCTCGACGAAGAAGATCTTGGGCGGATGAAAGACCGGGATGGGATCTCCTATGCACAGGCCATGGAGAGGGCCGGTGTGAAAATCGATGATCCGGATGTTCTGAAACCGGGTGCCGTGAAAGCCATGATCGAACTCCACATTGAGCAGAGCGTGGTGCTGGAAGCCGGAGGATTTCAAATCGGCGTGGTCGAGGGCATCAACGGGATCAAACAGTTCCTGGTGAGCCTTCGCGGCGTCGCCAACCACGCAGGTGCAACGCCCATGGGTCTTCGCCATGATGCCCTTCAGGGCGCGGCGAGGATCATCGCTTCCGTGGAAGAGATCGCGGCCCGTGAACTGGGTGGAAACACGGTGGCTACGGTGGGGTTCGTGCACTGCGAGCCGGGACAGGCCAACGTCATTCCAGGAAAAACGGAGTTCACCGTGGATATCCGGGACCTTTATCCGGAGAGGATTGAGAAGGCGGCCAAACGAATCGGTCAAGAAATCGAGAAGACCTGCAAGGATCGCGGGCTCACCTTCGAGATCACACCGCGGTCGGACACGCCTCCGGTGGTTCTCTCCGAGAACATCGTCGCCTTGATCGAGGAGACGGCTGCCGCAAGAAAGACCAAATACCTCAGGATGCCGAGCGGCGCTCTTCATGATTCATCCATCCTGCCGGAAATCACCGAAGTGGGCATGATTTTCGTCCCGAGTAGAGAGGGGAGAAGCCACTGCCCGGAAGAATTCACGGAGATCACAGATCTGGCGGCCGGGGCTGAAATCCTCCTGGAAAGCGTCACGAAACTTGCGCTGTGAAGAAAGGTTGGGTTGAACTACAAGCCTCGCATGGATTCGGGGCGAAGGAGGCTCGGGTCCTTCATGGCATTCTGAATGGTCTTCAGCAGGTTCTGTTTGTCCCGGGGAAGAGTTCCGCGGAGGGGCAGGTAATTGGACGCATGATTGGTCCGGAACACGACAGGTCCGGGAGCATCGATGTTCTCGATCATCAGACTCAGTTCTCTCAATATCTCCAGAGGATCCGTGACCCGTTCGAATTCTCCCCTTTTGACCATGCCGTCCAGCGGTGTCCCGGGCACGACCATGAGGGTCAGGGCAGAGAAGTAGGTGGGATTCATAGCGCCCGCGGCTTTGCCCGTATTGATCGCGTGCCGCCGGGAGAGTTTCCTGCCCCCAAGGCCGATGATCACGGTGACCGACGTTTGAATGCCCGCCCTGTTCGCTTTCACCACGGAGTCGATCTGGTCCTGAATGCTCACCCCCTTGTTCATGAGATCCAGAACGTCCTGGTCCCCGCTTTCCAAACCGATAAAAACAAGCTTCAGGCCCGCTTCCCGCAACGCGCTCAATTCCTCGTCGCTCTTCCTCAGGATGTCGCTGCAGCACGCATAGCTTGAGACCTGCTTGAGATTCGGGAAGGTCCCATAACACTTTTTGAGGATCTTGAGGAGCTCACGGGTCTTGATGACCATGGCGTTTGAATCGAGCAGGAAAATCTTTTCGACCTGCCTGCCATAGAACTCGCCTCCGATCTCGATGTCTTCGAGGATTTCATGGGTCGGCCGTATCCTGAACCGTTTCTCAGGAAGGGTCTTGTCGAAGAGGTAGGAGGCACAAAAGAAGCACCTTCCCGATGCGGCGGAGGAACACCCCACGGTCGCCTGCACCAGAAGGGAATAGGCTTCACTGGGAGGGCGATATACGGGCTCGGCATAGTACATCTCCCTGGGTTTGGCTTGATCGCTGTTCGTTTCCAAGATTCCCAACTCCCTGATTTTCTTTGATGATGTTTAAAGCGCTCTTGCGCTCCGCCGAACTTTGCCCTCTCTATCCCATCGCATACCTATTTTTGTTCCGTCATTGCGAGCCCGCAGGGCGCGGCAATCTCGCCTTTGCCTGGATTGTTTCGTCCCCCGGATCCCCGGTACCCGGGATCTTCGACAAGTCCGGGGTCCTCGCAATGACAGACTACTTCATAATGCTTGTCATACTTGTCCAAAAACCGATTTTTACCACAGAGGCACAAAGGACACAGAGAAGAGTTTTTGTTTCTCGGGAGATACCGAGAAACAAAAAGATTCTGTTCTGAAATCCTTACAGATTGCTCGGTGATAGACAAATACTTTTTCCGACGTAGGTGTTCGTGCGCACGGCCTTAGGGAGCAGACTCATCATGGATTTGATTTGCGAGGCTCTTTTCGTCTATCGGTATCTCCCGATAGACGAAAACCTGAATCTGCCTCTCTGTGCCCTCCGTGCCTCCGTGGTGAACCTAATCTTGACAGAAGACAATTTTGTCCGAAAACGCCAATGAAATCAGAGAAAATCGCAAGCAATTCCAGCTATCTTGGACAGCAATGAATGCTTGTATTAATAGCGAAAGCCGGTCCGGTTTGTCAACCACCGTGAGGGGACATGACGCCTGTCACGATGGACGATTGGCCAGCCACAGGCCGAGGATGACGCACACGAGGCCGAAGACGAAAAAGCTGGAGATCGGTTCAGCAAGAAGCAATGCCCCGGCGACCGCCGACGTGATCGGGCTCAGGGAGAGGAAGACCGTGACCCGTGTGGGTGAAGTGTGCCCCAACGCCCAGAGCCACAGATAGTACCCCACCGCGCTGCTGGCCCCGATGAACAAGACAGCCACCCAACCCCTGATTGTGAATTGGAAGGCCGATGCGAACTCCCCTTGAACCGCTGCAACAAGGGCAAGAAAGGCTACGGAGGCAAACATGGCAAAAGCGCTGACCTGGAGTGTGGCATACTTGCGCAGGTAGGGCCAGTAGAGGACACTGCACACCGCGCCGCAAAAGGCGCTGGCCAGAACGGCGAGTTCTCCGATCCATTCGTAAGAGGATCCGGTTGTGTGGAGCACCTTCTCACCCAACGCGAAACCCACACCCGCAATGGTGAGCAACACGCCTAGCGTCTTGAAAAGCGTCATCCGCTCGTATCCGATGAGGGCGGCCAAGGCCATGGTGAGGAGCGGCATGCTGGAGAAGATCAGCGCAGTGCGGGCCGACGGGATGAACCGGACCCCGTAGTTCATGAGGACGATCAGGATGCCGAACTGGGTGATGCCGAGCAAAGAGATCGGGATCAAGTCGTGACGGTCGAACCATTCCCTTGCGGAATACCAGGCGGGAATGAGGAGAAGGCCAAAGCCGATGAGGTAGCGCAGAAAGGCCAGGGTGACCGGGTCGGTCTGGCCGATCACGAAGCGCGTGGCCACGATCGCCGACCCGACCAGGATTCCCGTTGCTGCCGCAGCGAGCACGGCCAGGACCTGGTTCCTCACTGAGATTTCATCCTTCACAGATCCAGCTCCCAGGTTTCACCGATCAGCTCATGACCGAAGCTGTGATGCGGCTCTTCGTGGACGAGTTTGAACCCGGTCTCCTCATAGAGACGGCGAGCTGCGATCAGCACATGGTTAGTCCAGAGCATCACTTTGCCGTAGCCGGCCTGCTTCGCAAAGCGAATACACTCGTTGACCATTCGCTTGCCGATGCCGAGTCCTCGAACCTCGGGTTCGACCAGCAACAGGCGCAGCTTGGATACGGTCTCCGACTCCTTGACCAGAAAGACGGAACCGACAATGTCGCCGTCCACCTCCGCCATCCAGCATCGCTCCCGCTTCGGGTCGAAGTTCTGAATGAACTTGGCCACAATCGTCGCCACGAGCGCCTCGAAGGTTTCGTCCCATCCAAATTCGCGGGCATAGAGGACGCCGTGACGGTGAACCACCCAGCCCATGTCGCCGGGCTGGTGCGGGCGAAGCAAGTAGGGGGTCTTGCTTTTGGTGCCTGGATCCAGCAATTCCATGATGGTTTCCATGGCTTCGACAAGGCGGACCTGGTCGTTGTCGCTGAGCCGGGCCAGCATGTTTCGGATCTCTACGTGGGCACGCTCATTGAGTGGCGCAAAGGCATCCTTTCCCTTTTTCGTGAGGCGCAGGATGCTCCGCCGGCCGTCCTCCGGAGAGGGCATGCTCTCGACCAGCTTTTTCGCTTTGAATCTACCGAGGATGCGACTCAAATAGCCGGGATCCAGGCCGAGCTCCTTGACAAGCTCCGACGCGACGGGCTGCTTCCGATGGGCCAATTCGTACAGGACCCGTACTTCGGTGAGCGAAAACGGGCTGTCGAGGAGCCCTTCGTGCAAGACGCCGATCTTCTGGGTGTAGAAGCGGTTGAATTGACGCACGGCTTCGCTGCGCTGATAAAGCCCTTCTTCACTCATACCTTTCCCTCTGAAATCAGTTAAATGAGAGAACTAGATGATATTGTCAAATAGATGATTGACATTGTCAACTTTAATATTTTTTCTCATTTCCTTTCAAACGGCACGAAAAACCCATATACTGCACCCACAAATACAGTCTGTTGCGGCATGAAAGAAGGGGGGGCGGGAGCAAGATTATTCTCATGAATCGTCCAAAAGCGTCCACTGGGGCGCTTGCAAACGGTGGCACCGAAGCACGCCGTCCGCCCCTGACTTCGAGCCTTTTCCTCGGGCTGCTGCCTGTGCCGGCCTATATCGTCCTGATCGCCACCCTTCATATCGCCCTGCCTCGCCACATCGCCGAGTCCCTTGTCTTTGACCCGCCCTTGTTGATGCTGGTTCTCAACACGGTTTTCCTGTTCGGGATTTCCTTTGCCGTTTCGACCGTTGCCCTTCGAGCCTACACGGCCAGCGGCTCAAGCAGCATCCTCCTGCTCGGGTGCGGCGTGCTGGCGCTCGGTACTGCGGCGCTGGCCGGCGGCTGGGTTAGACCGCTGGGAGGGGCCGCCAATGCGAGCGTCACCATCCACAATCTGGGCGTGCTTTTGAGCGCGGTACTTCACGGCATGAGCGCAATCCTGACCCTGCTCCAGACGGAACCGGAGCGCGCCCCGGAGAGACGCCGGCAGAAGGTCTTTCTGGGTTTCGGAATCACCCTCCTTTTGATGGTCGTCATCATTGCGGCCACCCTGGCAGGGTTGATCCCCTTGTTCTGGGTGCCGGGTGCAGGCTCGACTCCATTGAAGCAAGGAGTTCTGGGCACGGCAATAACCCTTTTCGCCCTGACCTCGATCTACATGATGAGTCTCTATTTCAGGAACCGCACCTATCTTTTTTACTGGTATTCCCTCGCCCTGGCCCTGACTTCCATCGGCCTCATAGGCATAAGCGTGATGAAAGTCGTGGGAGGGCCGATCGGATGGGCGGGCCGAACGGCGCAATATCTGGGGGGAATCTACTTTCTTGCAGCGGCCCTGAGCGCCCTTCGGGAAGCTCAGGACCAGGGTCTGACCCTGGAGACGGCGATCGACCTTTTTTTCCGGCGTTCCGATGTCCACTACAGGGATCTGGTCGAGACGATCAGTGACGCGATCATCTCTGTTGATGACACGGGACGTGTACTGCTATGGAACCAGGGCGCCGAAAGAATGATAGGCTACACCCCGGACGAAGCCGGCGGCCGCACACTGGGCGAGCTCATCATGCCTGAGGATCAGAGAAAGCGCCTCGAGGACGAGCTGAAATCGCTTCAGGCACAGCTCACCGATCCCTTTGCAGCGAAAGGGCTCGAGCTTCAGCTTCGCCGGAAGGACGGAACCCTCTTTCCCTCCGAAACCTATCTCACCATGCGGAGAATCGGCACCGGGATGACGTCAACCCTGGTGGTGCGTGATATCACCGAGCGCAAAAAACTGGAGGAAAAGCTTCTCAGATCCCGTGATGAGCTGGAGATGAGGGTTCAGGAGCGAACTTCGGAGCTGGAGCGGAGAAACAAGGAGCTGCAGGACTTTGCCTTCATTGCATCCCACGACCTTCAGGAACCGCTTCGAAAGGTTCAGACTTTCGGGGACCTGCTGGCCAGGGAATCGGCCGGCATGAGCGAAGGGGCAAAGGATTATATCAAGCGGATGCAGAAGGCGGCAGCGAGAATGCAGGCGCTGCTGGGTTCCCTGCTGTCCTATTCCCAGGTAACCACAAGGGCGGAACCTCTGCAAGCGTGCGATCTGAACCGGTCGCTGAAAACAGTCCTATCCAACCTGGAAGTGATGCTCGAAGAAAAGAAGGCACACGTGGACGTGGGCCGACTCCCCACCGTTGAGGCTGACAGGGTCCAGATGGTTCAGCTCTTCCAGAATCTCCTTGTCAACGCCTTAAAATTCCAGGACGCACGCAGGACGCCCTGCGTGAAGATCCATGCCCGGACAAACACGAAAAACCGGAGCTCGGTTTATGAAGTCGTGGTAGAAGACAACGGGGTGGGGTTCGATGAACAGTACCTTGACAAAATCTTCATGCCCTTTCAACGACTGCACGGAAGAGGCGAGTACGAGGGGGTGGGCATGGGCCTCTCCATCTGCAAAAAAATCGTAGAGCGCCATGGTGGGCAGATCACCGCGGCGAGCACTCCCGGCCAAGGGTCCATCTTCGTGGTGACATTGCCCGCAAGGTAGCGCGAGCCCTGAGCGAAGAGACAAAGCTTCCGCGTTTGCCTGGCCCATCACGGCCTTGACAGTTCAACCCTTTTTTCCTATTGTGCCCAGGACATTGACCAAGCATTCTTTCATGGCCGAGAGGACAGGGATTGCCCCGGCTGCTTGTCGAAGCTCCCGGTACCACCGGGGACACAGGGGTGAGGGAGGACGGTGAACAGGCAAGAGGCCATTAAAGCCTACGCGGCTTGGGGAGCTGTCTGTCTCTTCTGGGGGACCACGTACCTGGCCATTCGGATCGGCGTACAAAGACTTCCGCCCGCTCTTTTTGCCGGCGTCAGGTTCGTCATTGCCGGCGTCATTTTTCTCACTTACCTCCGCTTGAGAGGTCACCCTCTGCCTAAACCGGGCGAGTGGGTCCATCTGGCCGTGGTGGGGATTACCCTGCTGGTCATGGCCAATGGTCTTGTCGTGTGGGCCGAGCAGTGGGTCCCGAGCGGCCTGACCGCGGTGATCATCGCCACCGTGCCTTTTTGGGCCGCGGGTCTGGAAGCGATCCTGCCTTCGGGAGAGCGCTTGAGCCTCAGGAAAGTCCTGGGCATCGCGATCGGCTTTGCCGGAGTGATTATTCTCTTTGCGCCCGATCTCGGCGGGTCCTTTGACAGGGCTTACCTGAAAGGCGTCGTCGTTCTCATCTTTGTTCCCTTTTTCTGGTCCCTCGGTTCTATCTATTCAAAGCGTCACCCGCTCCAGAGCTCGGCCATGGTCGCAGCAGGAACTGAAACACTGATCGCGGGGATCGTTCTAACCGTCATCGGAACCGCCCTGGGCGAGTGGAAGGAATTCACACTGGATTGGGAAGGGACGGCTTCTATGGTCTACCTCATTGTCTTCGGCTCCATTGTGGGCTACAGCTCCTTTATCTACGCCTTGTCCAAATTGCCGGTCACAACCGTATCCATGTATGCATACATCAACCCGGTCATTGCAGTCATCCTGGGGTGGCTTGTCCTGGGTGAACGGCTGGACTGGTCGGTAGCAACGGCAACCACGGTTGTGCTCCTCGGCGTCGCCCTGGTAAGGTCGGCAAAGACCTAAGTCTGGAATTTTCAAGCCTTTTCCCTTGACAGCCGGACTGCTCCCCACTATAGTCCCCCTCAAGGAGGAGGGCTTTTCGCCCTTTCCGGCCGTGACGTGTTTCATGTTTCCCTTTTTCTTCAGCAGCCACATCATCAACCTAAAACATCCAATGATCGTCATCCGTTGAGAGCACTTTGATGCGAGAAGAGTCGGAAACGGTTCCCAAAAGCCCCGCGTGCGGCTCCGGGATGGTCATCCAGGAATTGCTTGACGAGGGGAAGTCCTATTGAGCGCGATCTCCGAGGAGGCTGCTTCCCCGGATTTCGTTATGCCCGCATGGGCACGAGGTCAATCCGAAAAATGAAAGGAGGGTATCATGCATCGGTTAGTGAAAGGGATTATTCTGTCAAGTCTGGTGCTTTTCGTGGTTTCAATGCCGGCCTTCGGAGCGGACATCGAGCTTGCAAAGAAGTCCACGGCGGAGCAAATCCTCAAGAACGGGGAACTTCGGGTCGGCTTTGAGGCCGGGTACATGCCCTTCGAGATGACCGACAAGAAAGGAAATTTCGTGGGCTTCGACATCGACGTGGCCAAAGAAATGGCCAAGGCCATGAAGGTCAAGTTCACGCCCGTCAACACAGCGTGGGACGGCATCATTCCCGCCCTGGTGACCGGTAAGTTCGACATTATCATGAGCGGCATGACCATTACCCAGGAAAGGAATCTCAAAGTCAATTTCGCTGATCCTTACATCATCGTGGGGCAGACGATTCTCATCGACAAGAAATACGGCGGAACCGTGAAGGCCTACAGGGATCTCAATGACCCCAAGTACATTGTCACCTCCAAGCTCGGCACCACCGGGGAGCAGGCGGTGAAGAGAATGATTCCCAAAGCCACATACAAATCATTCGAGACGGAGACCGAGGCGGCCCTCGAGGTGGTGAACGGAAAGGCCGCGGCTTTCGTGTATGATCTGCCTTATAACGTGGTTTTCATGGCCCAACAGGGAAAAGACAAGCTGATTTTTCTCGACAAGCCTTTTACCTATGAGCCTCTTGCCTGGGCCATCAACAAGGGGGATCCGGATTTTCTGAACTGGCTGGACAACTTCCTCCGGCAGATCAAGAACGACGGCCGGTATGATCAAATCTACAACAAGTGGATCAAGTCCACGGACTGGATCAAGGACGTGCAGTAAAATTTGTCATTGGTCATCTGTCAGTTGTCCGTAGTCCGTGGCCACTGGTCGGTTGAATCTTTTTTTTTGAACACTGAACACTGAACACTGAGACCTCAGCATCGGGCATTGAGCATTGGGAATTGAACATCGCCCATTGAGCCTATGGTTTTGCTTCAGTGAGCGATGATAACTGCTCAATGATCAATGAGAAATTAGGAAAACCATGAGACGACCCGGGAAAAGATCACGCCTCACGAAGGGCAGATTTTACAATCAATTCTGGGCCTCCGTCTTCTTTGTCTCTGTTCTGGTCATCGTTTCGGGCATGTATTACGCTACCCGGAAAGTGGACTATGTGTGGCGCTGGTATCGCATCCCCCAGTACTTCTACTACCAGGAAAGGGTGGAGATCAAAGCGCAGATCCGGGGCGAGGTGGAAGACATTGTCCCAAAGGATGAGCAGGTCGTTGTTCATGTCACCGGCGACAGGGAGAAGGAGAAGTATACGGTTCCTGCCAAGGCCCTGGCCGTGGAAAAGGGGGATACGATCTATCCCGGAGACGTGCTGGGATCTTACAGGGAATGGCGCACGGGAATCCTTCTGCTCGGGCTCTGGATGACGCTGAAGGTCAGTCTCATTGCCATTTTTGCAGGGATCTTTATCGGCCTGGTCGCCGGGCTTTGCCGGATCTCTTCCAATCCGGCCCTGAGATGGGCGGCCATTACCTATGTGGAGTTGATCCGCGGTTCTCCCCTGCTTGTGCAGATTTTCATCTGGTATTTTGTGCTGGGCACCCTGATCAACACCCTCCTTGCCCAAAACGGTTTCTCCCAGCTCTCTCCGCTCTGGTTCGGCGTGACCTCCCTTGCCTTTTTTGCCGGCGCTTACGTGGCTGAGATCGTTCGAGCCGGGATACAGTCCATCCACCGGGGGCAAATGGAAGCCGCCCGTTCCCTGGGCATGAGCTATCCTCAGGCTATGGGCCACATCATTTTGCCTCAGGCTTTCCGGAGGATCTTGCCCCCGCTCGCGGGTCAATTCATAAGCCTTATCAAGGACTCTTCTCTTCTCGGACTCATCGCCATCCGGGAACTCACCAAGGCGACGCGCGAGGTCGTCACGACCAGCCTGCAGCCTTTTGAATTGTGGTTCATGTGCGCCCTGCTGTACCTCATTCTCACCTTCTCTCTTTCCATGTTCGTCCAGTATCTGGAGAGGAGGGCGGTCATCCAATGATTGAGGTGAAAAACATTTCGAAAACTTTTTACGTGACCCACGAGGTGCAAGCCCTCAGGAATGTGACGTGCTCGATTGAAAAAGGTGAAGTGGTGGTCATCATCGGACCCTCCGGGTCAGGAAAGAGCACGCTGCTGCGATGCTTGAACCGGCTTGAAGAGGCGGATGAGGGACACATCGTAGTGGACGGCGTGGACATCCTGGACCCCAAAACGAACATCAACAAAGCGAGAGCGGAAATGGGCATGGTCTTCCAGTCTTTCAACCTTTTTCCTCACAAGACGGTGGTCGAGAATGTGACCCTGGCCCAGAGGGTGGTGAGGAAACGATCAAAGCAGAGCGCCGCAGACAAGGCCATGGCCCTGCTCAAGAAGGTGGGGATTGCGGACAAAGCGAACGTGTATCCCGACCAGCTTTCCGGGGGCCAGCAGCAAAGGGTCGCCATCGCCCGGGCCCTTGCCATGGACCCGAAGGTCATGCTCTTTGACGAACCCACGTCCGCGCTCGATCCGGAGATGATCGGGGAAGTGCTGGACGTGATGAAGACCCTGGCCAAGGAGGGGATGACCATGGTCGTGGTCAGCCACGAGATGGGCTTTGCCCGTGAAGTGGCGGATCGCATGATTTTCATGGACGACGGAGCGATTGTCGAGGAAGGAACACCGGAGCAGATTTACAGCAACCCACGGCAAGCGAGGACAAAGCTCTTTCTGAGCCAGATCCTCTGAGTCATTGGTCCGTTGTCCGTCGTCATTTGTCCGTTGCCATGGAAACCCGGTCCTTGAAGGGTGAACACTGAACACTGAACACTCAATTAGTCCTTTGTCCGTTGTCCGTTGTGTCTTGTCCCTGCTTTTGAACACTGAACACCGAACACTTCATAGAGGGTGTGGCCGTGGAAGAAATCATTGAACTCACCAAATCGCTGATCCGGTTCAAGAGCATGCATTCGCGACCCGAGGAAATCAGGGCCTGTGCGGAATTCATCGGGACCTATCTTTCGGGACAGGGCGTGACATGGAGGCTCCTGGAACGGGACGGTGTGCCGTCCATTCTTGCCCTGCCCAGGGGAAAGGACGCCGCCGTTCTTCTCATGTCCCACATCGACGTGGTCGATGCCCCCGACACGCTCTTTGAGCCCTATGAGAAGGACGGCAAGCTTTACGGGAGAGGAAGCATTGATGACAAGTACGCGGCCGCCCTTTCCATGGTCCTTTTCAAGGAGCACCTGATCCGCTGCAAGAAGCAGGGTGGGGGGCAGGACGGCTTGCCCTTCGGGATACTCATCACGGGAGATGAAGAGGTAGGCGGAAAGAAAGGCGCCAAGGAGGCCCTGGCCGAAGTGAAGGCTGATTTCTGCATCGCCCTGGATGGAGGGGGGCTCAAGAAGATCGTGGCAAAGGAAAAGGGCATCTTGAGGCTCAAGCTGATCAGCAAGGGAAGGGCGGCGCACGGAGCGAGGCCATGGCTCGGAGAAAACGCCATTGAAACATTGATTTCGGATTACCTTAAAATCAAGCCCTTTTTCGATCTCACCGCTCCTGAACACTGGCACAGAACCCTGAACTTCAGCGTCATCCAAGCCGGAAAGTCCGTGAACCAGGTTCCGGACTACGCCGAGGCCCTTTTTGACATCCGCTACACGGAAAACGACGACGTGAAACAGCTCGTGGAAGAGATGCGTAGACACATCCAGGGTGAGCTTGCGGTGGAAGCGGAAGAACCGCTTTTCCGGGGCGGCGATTCCCCGTATCTCGACCTGCTCCTGGGCCTTGCAAAAGGCGCCGTGGTCGGTTTCGAGCACGGCGCCAGTGACGCGAGATTTCTCTCCGGGCACGGGATCAAGGGCATTGTCTGGGGCGCCGACGGGGATATGAGTCAGCACTCGCTGGAGGAGCATTTGAACATGGAAAGCGCCTTTGCCCTCTACCGGATTCTCGACGAATTCGTGGGGTCGGTGGCCAGGGGCGAGATTTGACAAGGGAGCGTCCAGCCGGTAAGATCGGCGAGATTTAGCGGGATGGAGAAATTCAAAGGAACACATAAAGAAAGGAGGAGAAACATGTTGCGAAAAATCGGAATTCTGTTTTGCGTGATCATGCTGCTCGCGGTGGGAAGCGCTTTGGCCCAGGCGCCAACGAAGGGAGGAACCCTTATCTTCGGAAGAGGCGGTGACAGTGTCGGTCTGGATCCTGCCTATGAGACGGACGGAAACTCCTTCATGATTTGCGACAATGTCTACGAAGCCCTTGTTTTCTACAAGGATGAGTCCACAGACATGGAGCCGGGTCTCGCCACGTCCTGGACCATCAGCCCGGACGGCCTCACGTACACCTTCAAACTCCGCAAAGGCGTCAAATTCCATGACGGGACCCCTTTTAGCGCCGATGCCGTGGTTTTCTCCATCGGCCGGATGATGAAGGACCGGAAGGTGAAGTTCTTCGGTAAAGGCTGGGAGATCCCCAAGCAGGACCGTCCGCCCGAATACTGGGTGTCCATGGAAATGGACAACACGGTGGACTCCATCGAGGCGGTGGACGAATACACCGTCGTTTTCAAACTCAAAAGGGTGGAGGCGCCATTCATCGCCAACATGGGCATGGATTTCGCCGACATCATCAGCCCTACGGCCTTCATGAAGGATCCTGCAGGCTTTGTGCGCAAACCCGTGGGCACGGGTCCCTACAAGTTCGTGCAATGGATCAAGGACGACCGGATCATCCTGGAAGCGAACAAGGATTACTGGGACAAGGAAAAGGGACCTTATCTGGACAGGCTCATCTTCCGTTCGATTCCAGAGAACTCGGTTCGCTTCCTGGAACTCAAGGCCGGCAACATCCATATTTGCCAGTTCCCCAACCCGGCGGATATTCCCATGGCCAAGAAAGACCCCAAGCTTCAGGTTTTCACCCAGCCGGGCATGAACATCGGCTATCTGGGCTTCAACCACAAGAAGGAACCCTGGAAGAGCAACAGGACTCTAAGAAGAGCCGTGGCCCACGCCATCAATCGCAAGGCCATTGTGGACAATATCTACCAGGGCATGGGCGACGTGGCCAAGAATTGTATCCCCCCGACTATGTGGGGGTACAACACCGATGTGCCGGGGTATGATTATAATCCCGAGTTGGCGAAGAAAATGCTGGCCGAGGCCGGATACCCTGAAGGCAAGGGCCTTTCGGAAGTGACCCTGTGGTCCATGCCCGTGCCCAGGCCTTACAACCCGGAAGGCCTGAAGGTGGGAGTGGCCATGATCGGAGACCTTGCCAAGATCGGCATGGCCGCCAGGATCGTGAGCTACGATTGGGGAACCTACCTGAAGCGCCAAAGGCAGCAGCCCGAGGATATGGACATGTTCCAGCTCGGGTGGACCGGCGACAACGGGGATCCGGACAATTTCCTGGCCGTGCTCTTTGACGGTCTGGCCTCGGAAGCCGTGCGCACCCAGTGGCACAACGAAGAGTACCACAAACTGATGCTCGATGGGAAGCAGACCATCGACCAGGCCAAGCGCGCCGAGATCTACAAAAAGGCGCAGCAGCTCATGTTCGATGAGGTGCCGGTCGTTCCCATCGCCCATTCCATGGTCATGTGGCCCGGCGCCAAGGCCGTGAATAACTTCAAGCTTCATCCCACGGGATCCGTGCGGATGAGGAGCGTCTGGCTCGCGAAATAATCCTTATATGATCGGGTTCATCATACGAAGGATTCTGATCGTCATCCCCACGCTCCTGGGGGTGACGATCATCATTTTCCTCATGCTCAGGATTACGCCCGGTGATCCTGCGGAGTTGCTGCTCGGAGAACGGGCTACCCCGGAATCGCTCGACGCCATGAGGGAATACCTGGGCCTCAAAGAGCCTCTCTATGTTCAGTACGGCATGTTCCTGAAAAGGGTCATCAAGCTGGACCTGGGTGAGACGATCTGGACCCGGGAAAAAGTCTCGAACGAGATCAGGCAGCGATTTCCGGCCACCATCGAACTGGCCGTGGTCGCCATGCTGATCAGTTGTTTTTTCGGCATCCTCCTGGGCATCATCTCCGCCACAAAACAGTATTCCTGGTTCGACTACCTTTCCATGGTCACATCGCTTTTCGGCGTCAGCATGCCCGTGTTCTGGCTCGGGCTCATGCTCATGCTGATTTTTTCTCTCACCCTGGGATGGTTCCCCATGTCCGGCCGGCTCGGTGTGAGCACCGATATCGAAATCATCACGAATTTTTACGTCCTGGATGCCATCCTGGCGTGGGACTGGGAAGCCTTGAAGGACGTCCTGTTCCATCTCGCCCTGCCGGCGATTGCCCTCAGCACGATTCCCCTTGCCATCGTTGCCAGGATGACGCGCTCCTCCATGCTGGAAGTGCTGAGACAGGATTACATCAAGACCGCCAAGGCCAAGGGCCTGAGCCAGACCAAGATCGTCCTCAAACATGCGCTCCGAAACGGCCTCATTCCCGTGGTCACGGTCGTCGGGCTCCAGTTCGGTATCCTCATGGGAGGGGCGATTCTCACTGAAACGGTCTTTGCCTGGCCCGGTGTCGGGAAATGGCTCTTCGACGGGGTGGTCAAGCGAGACTACATGGTCATTCAGGGGGGAACCATGCTCGTTGCGACGACCTTTGTCATCGTCAATTTGATTGTCGATGTTCTTTATGCGGTGATCAACCCCCGCATCAGCGTGAGATAGATCATGCCCGAGGCCACGACGCGACATGCAGGGTACTGGGCACGCATGACCAACCCCGAGGACCGTCACCCCTTCTTCGATCAGGCCGAAAAGCTCTTGAAGAACCGGACCGGCGTGGCGGGATTGATCATCATCTCCATGTTCGCCCTCGTGTCTATTCTGGCACCCTTCATCAGCCCCCACGATCCTGTGGAGAACGCTCTTTACGATCAGCTCAAACCGCCGGTGTGGCAGGAAGGCGGGGCAGCCAAGAATCTCCTCGGGACCGACGACCTCGGAAGGGACATGCTTTCCAGGCTCGTTTACGGCGCCAGGGTCTCCCTGACCCTCGGCGTGGTGAGCGTGGGCATCGCCCTGGTGTTCGGGTCTTTCCTGGGCGCCATCGCCGGGTACAACAAAGGGTGGCTCGACAACCTGATCATGCGCTTTATGGACATCGTCCTTGCCTTTCCCCACATTCTCCTGGCCATCGTCATTGTCGCCTATCTCGGCCCGGGGTTGAGGAATGCCATGATCGCCATCGGCATCATCAACATCCCCCGTTTTGCCCGGATTGTCCGCGCTTCGGTCATGGATGAATACGAAAAGGACTATGTCACCGCGGCAAGAGCGGTTGGGGCGCGGGACGGGCGCATCATCTTTAATGCGATTCTCCCGAATTGCCTGGCGCCCATCATCGTTCAGGCCAGCCTGGGCTTCGGCGCAGCCATCCTGGATGCAGCGGGGCTGAGTTTCCTAGGCCTTGGAGCCCAGCCCCCCACGCCCGAGTGGGGAGCCATGATCGCCGAGGGCAGGGCCATGATTCTCAGGGCATGGTGGGTCATGACTTTTCCGGGCATCACCATTCTTCTTGCCGTACTGGGATTCAATCTTCTCGGTGACGGCCTCAGGGACGCCCTGGACCCAAGGTTGAGGGATTGAACGCCATGGTAAACGGCCGCCTCTTGGATATCAGGAATTTGAAGACTTACTTCCACGTCCGGGGTGGTGTGCTCAAGGCCGTGGACGATGTGAGCCTGAGCATCCGGCAAGGGGAAACACTGGGACTGGTGGGGGAGTCCGGGTGCGGCAAGAGCGTGACGGCCTCTACCGTGATGGGTCTGATCCCCATGCCGCCCGGTTTCATTGCGGCCGGCGAGGTTGTTTTTGAAGACCAAGACCTTCTGAAGATGCCCGAATCCAGGATGAGGCAGATTCGGGGCAAAAAAATCTCCATGATTTTCCAGGAGCCCATGACCTCTCTGAACCCCGTTTTCACCGTGGGCGACCAGGTTGCGGAGGTGATCCGGCTCCACGAAAGACTGTCGGGAAAAGAAACCAGGGAAAGGGTGATCGAATCCTTCCGACTGGTGGGCATACCGGCCGCCGAGACAAGAATCAATGAATACCCCCACCAGATGAGCGGGGGCATGCGCCAGCGCGTGATGATCGCCATGGCCCTGGCCTGCCATCCCAAGCTCATGATTGCCGATGAGCCCACGACCGCTCTCGACGTCACGATCCAGGCCCAGATCCTGGAACTGATGAACAAGCTCAAGTCCGAGACCGGGGCCTCCATTCTCTTCATCACCCATGACCTGGGCGTGATCGCTGAAATGGCACAGAACGTGGCGGTCATGTATGCAGGCAAAGTCATGGAGGAGGCGGATGCGGAAACCCTTTTTTCCGGTCCCAGACACCCGTACACCATCGGATTGCTGAGTTCGATTCCGATTGTGGGGTTTGACAAGAGGAAGAGACGGCTGAGCACCATACCGGGCGTGGTTCCTTCTCTTTTCAGCCTTCCGAAAGGATGTCTCTTTCACGATCGCTGTTCCGCGGCAAGAAAAGAATGCGGAAACGTGGAACCTCCCGTGGTTGATCTTGGGAACGGGCACATGGTTCGGTGTCATATTTAAGGGAATGATGGAAAAATGGATCATGATCTCAGAGCCTAACACAAACGCGGTTCCTCTTCTTGATCTCCGGAACCTGGTCAAGCACTTCCCTATCCGGGGAGGGGTTTTCCTGCGGGAAATCGCATCAGTGAAAGCGGTTGACGATGTGAGCTTGAGCATTCTCCCTGGAGAAACGCTCGGACTGGTGGGGGAGTCGGGATGCGGGAAATCCACGTTGGGCAGACTCATTCTTCGACTGGAAGAACCCACGAGCGGCGACATTCTCTTCGAAGGAAAGGAAATCCTTCCCTATGATGCCGGCAGAATGAGGGCCTTGAGAAGGGAGATGCAAATCATCTTCCAGGATCCTTTTTCATCCCTCAACCCCCGCAAGAGCGTTGCCCACATCGTGGGAGAGCCCCTTTTTGTCCACGGAATGAAAAACCGCAGGGAAAGGGACGCGCGCGTGCTTGAACTGCTGGAGGTAGTCGGCCTCAAGAAAGAGCACATGCGCCGCTACCCCCATCAGTTCTCCGGGGGCCAGCGCCAGCGGATCGGCGTGGCTCGGGCTCTGGCCCTTCAACCCAAGCTCATTATCTGCGATGAAGCCGTGTCCGCTCTCGATGTGTCCATCCAGGCGCAAGTCATCAACCTGCTTCAGGATTTGCAGGAAGAGTTCGGTCTCACCTATCTTTTCATTTCCCATGCCCTGAGCGTAGTGCAGCACATCAGCGACCGGGTTGCGGTGATGTATCTGGGCAAGCTGGTGGAAGTGGCTGAATCCGCTTCGCTCTACCGCAAGCCCCTTCATCCTTACACCCAGGCGCTTCTTTCCGCAGCCCCGGTCCCCGACCCTAAACAGAAGAGAAAACGCATTGTTTTGGCCGGCGATGTTCCCAGTCCCATCAACCCTCCTCCGGGTTGTCGCTTTCACACCCGGTGCCTTTATGCCAAGGACCTCTGCAGCAGGGAGGAGCCAAAACTTGAGGAGATCGAAGACAAACACTTCGCGGCCTGTTTTTTCGCCGGCAGACTTTGACGGCTCGGTAAAAGTCCCACACCGTCATTGCGAGGCGCGAAGCGCCGTAGCGGTCTCCAAGACCCTGAATACCGTATCTGCTTGACACTCCCCCGCGTTTTGCCTATGCTCCGAATTGACGTTGTTTCCCCTCTGTGTTATCCCATGATTCGAAACGGGTTGAGGATTGTCCCATGAAAATCAAAACATTGATGATACCTGATCCCATCACGGTCACGAAGAATGCTTCGATCAAGGAAGCGATCGAGATCATGAAAACCAACTCCATCCGCCACCTGCCCGTGGTGGATGATGAGAATCACCTCGAAGGATTCGTCACCCTGGCCGATCTCAAGGTGGGCCTGATCCCCTCCATGGTGGCCGGTCTCACCCTGGCCGATCTCATGATCAAAGAGCCTGTGACCGTGGATCCAAACAGCGACATCGAAATCGCGGCCCAACTGATATACAAATACAAGATCAGCGGCATTCCCGTGGTTAGAAAAGGGCGGTTGGTGGGTATCATCACGGAATCCGATTTGCTGCGGACATTCATTGACATGATGGGAATTCTCAATGCAAGTTCACGGGTGGACGTGTCGCTGAAGGCCGAGCCCGGCGAATTCCGAAAAGTGCTCCAGATCCTCGAAGACAGTGGAGCCGAGATCATCAATGTGGGAATGGCGCCGCAGAGGACAAGAAAGAAAACCTATTCCTTCCGCCTTTCGCCGTGCAAGACCGACGTTATCAAAAAGGCCCTGGAAAAAGAGGGCTTCAAAGTGGTTTCGGCCATGGATTAGCCTGACCGAACGTCACCCCTCCTGCGCACGTTGAAAACCATGCCGGACACCTTCCATCTGCTTTTTCCGAACTCCTTTCCCGATTCTCGTTCCCTGTCACCGGGCCGTCAGGTCGGACGGGTCCCCGGGTGGTTTCCAGGGTCGGCCGGCCATCAAGCGAGCGCTTCTGAGCCATGATCCCAGACAACTCGCACGGGTAAAGCAATTCCGTATGTCACGCTTCTTCATCCGGCTCATTGCCAGGTCGTCCCGGCGCGTTTCGGTCCGGATCGGGCCCGACACGCTTTCTCTTGACTTTTCAACCTATTTGACGTTGAATCATTTAAGCGTTTTACCGTCCATCCTATAGCCTCACAGGGGAGGTTACTCATGGAGCAACCTCTCAAAATGAGCCTATCTTCATCCTTGCAGAACATGTCCGTTCTGTCGGGAGATCACCAACTTCTATCTTCCTGCTTTATCACAATCCCATGCACAATGCGTTGCGCATCGTGCCGGAGGCGATCAGAAAATTGGAGGGTCTGAAATCATTCGATAAGGAACTATTTTTGTTGAGGAAAGGAGAGGGCTATGTCCGGCTTTAATCGAGTTTGCTGCGTTTTTCCGGTTTGGTTGGCTGCACTTTTGATCTTGTGCGGGTCTTTGAGCTGTTTAAACGCCGCCGCCAACAAACCTTCGGCGGCGCCCCCTACGGGAAACCCATCGGAGGCACAAGGCAAACACCAAAAGCTGGCGCTCCTCGTGGGCATCAACGACTACCAATACGTCAACAAGCTGAAAGGAACTCTGAATGACGTGACAAACATGAGGCAGGTGCTGGTCGAACGGTTTGGTTTTCCTGACGACGATCAGCATATACTCGTCCTTAAGGATGAACAGGCAACCCGCGACGCAATCCTCAAGGCCGTCGAGCAGCATCTCATCGCCAAGGCGACGCCTGACTCGGTTGTCGTTTTCCATTTCAGCGGTCACGGCTCGCAGAGAGTGGACGACAACGGTGATGAAGTGGACGGCTTCGATGAGACCCTGGTGACTTACGACAGCGGCCGCGAGGACCCCCACCCGAATCTGGACATCACCGACGATGAGCTCTATGACTTGTTGAACCGGCTTGCGAACAAGACGCCCAACGTGACCTTCATCTTCGATAGCTGTCATTCCGGCACCATCACTCGCGGTGCTGGTCTTGCGCGGACGGTTGAGCGCGATAATCGCCCGCCTGCGGCGCACAGAGCTGCGCCGACCGCTGCCGCACGGGGGGCGGCGGAAGGCAAGAGCGGGTTACACCCGGTGAACGCGCGCTATGCGGTGATCTCCGGGTCTGCAACCGATGAGTATTCGTACGAACTGGGGGTGGATGGCAACGCCTACGGCGCCTTGACCTGGTACCTCACCGATCAGATTCGGCGGGCTGGGAAGAACGCCACGTACCGGGATGTCATGGACCTGGTGAAGGCCCGGGTGACGGCGATGTATCCCGGCCAGCACCCCCAGTTGGAAGGTCCGGGAGACAATCAGCTCATTTTCAGCGACAGAAGCCTGGAGACCGCTCCCTATGTGTTGGTCAAAGCCGGTCCAGGCGGAACCGTGACGCTCGAGGCCGGCCAGGTCCAGGGGGTTACGAAAGGCTCCATCTACGACGTTTACCCTCCGGGCACCAAGTCCTTTGGCGTCGAGACAAAGCGGGTCGCCCAAATCGAAGTCACGGACGTGGATGTGATCTCCGCAAGAGCGAAGATCAGGGAAGGGAAGATCGGCTCCGATGTTTCGCGGGCGGTTGAGCGTGAGCATCGCTGGCCTGACCCCGTGCTCCGCGTCTATTTCAGGCTCAAAGACCCGGCTCGACCGCAGTCTGGTCCCTCAGAAACGTTGATGAAAGTCAAGAAAGAATTGGAGACGTTCAAACACATCGCCGCCGTACCGACGGAAAGCGGCTATGATCTGCTTCTTCGGGAGCAGAAAGACGAGAACACAGGGAAAAGCGAGATTATCACCGAGGGTGGTGACCCCACGGAGATCTCCCCCCGGGTGGCCGTGACCGATCCGGACGCCGTCTCGCATGTCGTCACGCAGGTGAAGCACTGGGCGAAGTGGTTCAATATTCTCCAAATCACGAACCGGACGCCCGAACTCGGCCTTGACCTGGAACTGGAGCCCGTGAGCGCGGCCGGAAGTAGGCCGGGACCTTCTGACCGGGAAGTTAACCTCACCCTTTTCGAAGGGGAGAGATTCACCGTCCGGATCACGAACACCTCGAATCGAGACCTCTATGTTGCCCTGCTTGATCTGTCCAGCGACGGCAGCGTAGACGTGGTCTACCCCGCGCGCGGAGCGCAGGAGTTCGTCGCGCCAGGCAAGACCTGGACCAAGGGGTTGAGCACCTTTGTGCCGGACGGAAGGGATTCGGTGCGGGACATTCTCAAGGTGGTTGCCACCACGGAGCATGCGGATTTCAGCTTTCTGAAACAGGCGGCCGTTCGAGGCGGACCACGGCTCGCAGCAACTCGGGGAAAACCCGCCAATCCCCTGGAGGAGCTTCTGGCCAACGCCGCCCTCGGCACGACGCGCGGAGTAGCGGATGTGGACGTTGGAAGCTGGGCGACCCTGGATAAGGTTCTGGAAGTGCACCGGAGCAAGTCGCCGTAGCTTGCAACGATCAGCACGAAGGACCCCTCTGCAGGTCCGGGGAAGAAGCGCACTACCTATAGGCGCAGGTGAGGAGGCAGACGCTCATGAAACGATCTCAACGTCGGGCAAAGTTTTCGCTCATCCTTTTCCTTTGCAGTCTCGTGCCCGGCTGCATTTCCGTTTCGTGGCAGGGAAGCACGCCCGGCCGTTCAACCGGATGGTGGCTGATGTCGGCAGAACAGGGAACGAGGCTGGTGGGAGCAGGACAATACCGCATCGGACTGGAATACCTGCAGAAAGCACTGACTGAGGTGCGCGCCGATCGGGACAAGGCCAATGAAGTGGTCGTGCTGAGCCTGATTGCAGATGTCCATGCCCGCCTCGGCCAATACAGACAGGAAGTGGTTTACTTGAAAGAGGCCCTCGGCATGGCCCGCACGATTGGAGCAACAGGGAACGAAGGGGTAATCTTGACCAATATGGGTGGCGCCTATTTTGCCATGGGGGACAATGAGTCCGCCATCGAGTCCCTTGCGGCTGCCCTGCCGCTCCTGAAGAAAAGCGGGCAGCTCCTCTACACGGCTCCGGCGTTATTCAGCGGTCTCGCGAATGTGCTTGCGGCCGAGGAAAGGTATGAGGAGGCATTGGAGCTCTACGACAAGGCTCTTGACGTTCCGATCCTTCAACCGGCTGACAGGGTCGGGATTTTGTTTTCCAAGGGAAACGTTCATTTCCTCAAGAAGGACTATGCGGGCGCGCTGAAGCTCTACCAGGAGTCATTGAGATCGGCACAGGGACTTCCCTATCCGGCTCTGCAGGCGGGACCCCTCACAGGAGTCGGCTCGGTCTATGAGAAGGAGGGACGCCTCGAAGAAGCCCTTTCATACTATGAGCGCAGCATTGAGGCTCAGGAAAAGGTGCTGGAAGCCGCAGGGCCGAGTGAGTTCAGAATCAGTCTGGCGGCTGTGTCTGCTGCGGTGTATCAGCGCGCGGTCCCCCTGTCATTGCGTATCGGCCAGGACCGGCGGGCCTTTGAGCTCAGCGAACGCGCCCGGGGCCGGTCATTTCTGGACCAGCTCGCAGCGAGCCGGGTGGCGGACAACGGGATCGCAAAAATGCAGCGGGTGGACTCCCTTCGCTGGAAGTTGATCGAATTGAAACGCAAATTGAATCAGGGTGGTGCGGGATCACCGGAGGAGAAAGATCACGAGGCGTTGGACCGGCTCCATGAGCAGATCGCAAGCTTGGAGCAGAATCTGAAAACGACGATCGATGAAATCCCGGGCGGCCTGGTAATCCTCAATCCCATGGTTTCCTCAGCTACCGCAAGTCTTCCGGAGGTCCAGCAGGCGCTGGATGGCGACACAACCCTGCTGGCTTACTTTGTGGCCGAGGAGAGTACCCTGGCCTTCGTCATAAGCCGGGATTCGTTCCGGGCACTGGAGCTCCCTGTGGGCGAAAAAAAACTGCGAGCAGCAGTCAACCATCTGGACCAGAAATCCGGATCCGCTGCGCGCGGTACCGTTGCAGTCGATACGGGTCTAGACGCATCCTTGGAAACGAGTCTGATGGAACTCGGCAGATGGTTGATCGCTCCTGTGGTGCCGCATCTGAACACCGAAAAGATCGGTATCGTTCCCCATGGCGTGCTCAACTATCTCTCCTTTACAGCGCTCAGGGACGGAACAGGATACCTTGGGGACAGGTACAGGCTGTTTTCTCTTCCCAGTGCGAGCATGCTCGCCTACCTGAAACCGAGCACAGGTTCCGGCCGGAGGGCCTTGATCATGGCACAACAGGAGGCGGAAGGGTTTCCCAAACTCACCTTCGCGGCTCAGGAGGCCCGGGCAATCGCAGCCCTGTACCGGACGGAACCCGTGATCGGGAGCAAGGCGACGGAGACGGTTTTTCGCGCGCGGGCAAGCCGATCGAATATCATTCACCTGGCTGCTCACGGCGAGCTTAATGCTGTACAGCCTTTGTTTTCAAGGATCTTACTAGGCAAAGACAGTATAAACGACGGATCCCTGGAGGTGCACGAGGTTTATGGCTTGGATCTAAAAGAAACGGATCTGGTTGTCCTCAGCGCCTGTGACACCCAACTCGGGCCCTTGAGCCGGGGCGACGACTTTGTCGGACTCAGCCGGGCCTTCCTGTCCGCCGGCACATCTGCGGTCGTGGCAGCACTCTGGCCGGTTGATGATGAGGCCGCAGGCTTCCTCATGACCCGATTTTATTCAAATCTCAGCAGCGGTATGGGAGGGGCGGCCTCTCTGTCAGCGGCACAAAAGGCGACCCGTGCCAGATACCCCCACCCCTACTTCTGGGCAGGCTTTGTGCTGTCGGGCGATCCAGGCGGACAGCCGAACAGACCATAAGCGCAAAGGTGATTGTGGAAGGGAGCGAGATGATGCCGTCATCACTCCATGATTCTCAGGTCCGGAGGGGTCTCGGACCCTGGTGGCTCGGCGGGCTGTTCCTCCCCGTCCTTCTTTCGATTTTCTTGCCTTGCTGGTCCCATTCCGGCCCAGCTCGATCCGAAGTCATCTCGGCGGACCGAGCATCGATCATCCTGTCGGTTGAAAATGCGAGATCATCGGCGGCGACGGAGAGGCTTGAGAAAACGATCGGGCAGTTGCTCGATGCGTCGAATCAAGCCAAATCGCTGGGGGATTATCTCCTCTCCGCAGCCATCAGCAACATCATGGGTGAGATCTATGAAAGGCAGGGGAATTACCAGAATGCTTTGATGCAGTATGAGCAGGGGTTGCAGGCGATTGCGACACAGCAGGCAGGGGTTGCCGTCGACATCAAACGGGTTTTGGAAGATTTGCTTGCGACCGAAAAGTCTTATCCGGCCTTGCGAGGGAGTTCAATCGGTACGGATCTGTATCGAGGTGAGATCGAGGATCTGGGGAGAATCCTGGATCAGCCCTCAGAGCGTTCAGGAAGAGAAATCGCCGTTCTCCTGGCGATGAATGCGGCGAATATGTATTTGAGGCAAAATCAATTCGCCCAGGCAGCCACCCTGTATCAAAGGGGCCTCGATGTCGCACGCCGTTCAGGATTCGGCTCGAGACAACGGCAGATTTACGCCAATATGGCATGGGCAGCGATCAAAGAACGTCGATTTGATGTTGCAGAGAGCCTGTTGCATTCGGCTCTGGAAGAAGAGCAGGATGGACTCGATGCGGTCGAGCTTCGCCGCGCTTTTCTGGCCGTGGGTGTCAATGCCCGTGAGAGAGGAGATGAGGTGAAGGCGATCGCCGAATTGAAAAAGGCTGTGGCCCTCTACGACCGGGCAGCCGACCTCCCAGGGAAGACCCGGGCGCTCGCCCACCTCGCAACGGCTTACCTGCAACGGGGTGACCTCGAAGAGGCCAGGAGCCGTTATCTGGAAGCGCTCAAGCTGAACGAGGGAATCAAGGAGAGCACAACCGCCTGCCACGCCAGTGGCGGCCTGGCTAAAACATACTACCGCCTCGGCCAGTGGGACGAGGCGGTCGACCACTACAGCCGTTTTGCCGAGTGTGTGGAAAATGTCAGCAAACCCTGGTTCACAGATCAAGGCAAAGTGGGAGTGCTGGAAGATTACGCGGCTTTCTTTCGGGAATACTCAGACGTCACTCTGCGGCTGGCGCAGAAGACCGGCGACTTCACCCGTGCCTGGAAGGTGATCGAGAGCGGCCGCGCGAAGGCGCTGGCGAGCCTGATCGAAGCCAGACAGACCCGATCACCTCTGAAATCCGGCACCCTCCCCGATTGTCTCGATTCCTGCCTGCCGGATAGCTTCCTACAGCGGGGAGCGGGGGTACGATCCGATTCCCCTTCCCAGATGGCGCCGGCGGTGAGTTCAGTGGTGCAAGAATCTCCGAACGAAAAGACCATGCCGCCCGTGCCCGCTCCTCCGGCCACGTTCTTGGAGACCTATGTGCTCGAGGACCGGACCGCCGTTTTTGTGAGGCAGGCGGATGGAACCGTAAAAGGAGCTGTCGCCCATATTGGATTCGAGGGGCTCAAAAGATTGATTCATTCGTACAGACATGCCCTCGAGGTCGATGCCCCTCGGGGTGTCAAAATCGTTTCAAGCGTTTCGGAGAGCTTGACCGTTTCACCGGTCCAGCCCTCCGGGGAGCAGGAAATTTCCAAGCAGCTCTATCGGTTGCTGATCGAGCCCGTCAAAAAACAACTGCCGCAAAACCCAAGTCAGACGATTGTCATCGTCCCCCATCAAATCCTGTGGTTCCTGCCCTTTGCCGCGCTCCGTGACGAAAACAATGCCTTCTTCGGGGATCAATACGTGCTGACCTATGCCATATCCGAAGCGACCTGGAACCATGTTGCGACAAAAGCACGCAATGCCGACCATCATCATGTCTCAGCCTGGGTTGTAGGAAATCCGGATATGCCTCAGGCCATGACCGGGTGCGGTTCCACGTTCGAACTGGATGCTTTGCCCGGCGCCGAAGAGGAGGCAAAATCAATAGCCGGTCTCCTCGGCCGGGAGAGGGCAGAGCTCTTCACTCGTTCCCAGGCGGACCGTTTGCGCCTCGACGCCTGGCACCGGGATTTTTCTGTTTTGCATTTCGCTACCCATGGGGTGGCTTGCCCATCGGATCCACTCAGTTCCTTTGTGGTCCTGAAGGAACTCGGGCCGGCTGATCTCTGCTTTGATCCAACATCGCAAACCCTTTCACCGCGCGCCGACTCACGCCTGCCGGTCACCCTTGTGGATTCCCTGCCCGCTATTCAAAGAGGTGGCGCCTTCTTGGATGGGAAACCACCTTTTTCTCCAGAGGCGCTCGACCTTCACTATCCCGGACTGCTCGACGCCCGAACCATCATCAATCGATTCAGTCTGGATGCGGATCTCGTCACGCTCAGCGCGTGCCAGACCGGCCTGGGTCAATTGTCAGGGGAAGGCATGATCGGCCTCACGCGGGCATTCCTGGCCGCCGGGTCACGTTCCCTCCTCGTCAGCCTGTGGCGTGTGGACGACCGCTCCACAAAGGATCTCATGGTTCACTTCTACCGTGCTTATTTGGAGCACGGCAACAAGGGATCAGCCCTTCGGAGCGCCATGGCAGAAACGAGAAAGCTTTACCCCGAGCCGAAATACTGGGCGGCTTTCACACTCCTCGGCATGGCGGAATGAGTGAGAAGAGGTCACTGGTTTACGAGGGGACGACGATGCATCCCCCGAGGAGGCTACCATGATCATTTCACGAGTTTCCATCGTCCTGGGCCTGGTTCTGGCGGGGACTTTTCTGGGTGTGCGAACCGTGTCTCCCGCCTGGAGCGCACAACCGCAAGGTGCGCCTGTCGGAGCCGCGCTCCAGCAGCCCGACCAACCCCGGTTGGTGGCACAGTTGGGACACGCCGACAAGGTGACCTCGGTCGCGTTCTCATCGGATGGGCGTTACGTGCTTACAGGAAGTTCAGATTTAACAGCCCGATTGTGGTCAGCCGGTACCGGGCAGGAGCTTCGCATATTTCGAGGGCATACCAGTTGGGTAAACGCCGTGGCGTTCTCACCGGACGGGCGCGTCGCGGTTACAGGCAGCCAGGATGGAACCGCGCGAATCTGGTCCGTCGATTCAGGCCGTGAGGAAAGGCGCCTGGAATGCAGGCTTCCCGTCAATGCGGTGGCGTTTTCGCCTGACGGGAGCCTCGTAGCCACCGGGAGTTTGGACGAGCTTGTCCGCCTGTGGTCTTTTCAATCAGGACGCGAGGTAAGGCGTCTTGCCGGGCATCTGGCGGGTGTAAACGCGGTGGCCTTCTCGCCCGACGGACGTTACTTGCTCACCGGAAGCGGAAGTTACAAGCGTAACGATAATACGGCACGGGTATGGTCGGTCGATACCGGGCAGGAATTGCAGCGCTATGGGCATTCCAGTTTCGTCAACGCCGCGGCATTTTCTCCCGATGGGGCCAACATCCTCACCGCGTGCGAGGACGGAGCGGTGCGTCTATGGTCCCTTCGAACCCGGCAGGAGGTAACGCGTTTTGATGGACATTCTTTTCGAGTCAACTCCGTGACGTTTTCAATTGATGGATCGTCTGTCTTCACGGCCGGGTCGGACGGAACCGTGAGAAAGTGGTCCACCACGACGGGAAAAGAGGTGCGCCGTTTTTCGGGGCATTTTCACATGGTGACCTCGATATCAAGTTCGCCGGAAGGACGATATATTTTGACAGGAAGTGGAGACCTGACCGCGCGTCTGTGGGAGATAGAGTCGGGGAAGGAAATTCAGCGCTTCGGGCGACTTTTGCAGACCGTCAGTTCGGTCGTGTATTCGCCGCGCGGAGACCATGTGCTCGTATCCGGTGATGTGTCGGCGCGCCTCTGGGATTTATCAAAAGGAAGGATGGTCCGTCAGTTCAAAGGGCATTCCGCTGAGGCGAATACGCGAGCGATGCTGCAACTTGTGGTTGCCTATTCACCGGACGGAAAGTTCATTTTCACTTCGAGTCAAGAAAGGATTTCACGTCTCTGGTCAATCGATTCAGGCGCTGAAACCAGGCGTTTCAATGTACATCCGAACTTCGTTTGGTCGGCTGTTTTTTCGCCCGACGGACGTTACCTTGCCACAGGAGAAATCCCTTTCGGCACAACTCCCGGTGGAACGGTGCGAATCTGGTCGGTCAAGGACGGCACCGAGGCGCGCCGCTTTGATGGACATTCCGACGGTGTTCAATCGCTTGCGTTCTCCCCGGACGGAAGGCTCATCCTCAGCGGAAGCAGAGACGGCACGGCCCGGCTGTGGTCTGCTGAAACCGGCCGGGAACTCATGGATTTTGATAGAGGTGAAAACCCGGTGACGGCGGTGGCATTTTCCCCTGACGGACGTTATCTCGTCACCGTATCAGGCAAGAGCGCTCAGGTCAGACGGGTCAAGACCGGAGAAGAAGTGCGGCGGTTTCAGGAGCCGAAAGACATGATGTTGTCGGCTGCCTTCTCGCCGGATGGTAGGGTGATCGTATTCGGAACGGGCCCCTGGGAGAATACGGCCGTGCTCTACTCCGTTGAGACGGGTAATAGAATATGCCGGTGTTCAGGTCACTCCGGGAATGTGACGTCTGTCGCGTTTTCACCGGACGGGAAAAACGTGCTTACAGGAAGCTGGGACAATACCGCTCGTCTTTGGGACGGGGCGAGCGGGCGAGAGCTGGGTCGACTGATCTCGCTTGTTGACGGCTCTTGGATCGTTGTGACGCCCGACGGTCGTTTCGACACCAACAATCTGGAGGAGATCGAGGGGCTCCACTGGGTCATGGCGGATGATCCGATGCGTCCTTTGCCGGTAGAGATTTTCATGCGGGACTACTACGAGCCACGACTGCTGCCGCGTGTGCTCGCCGGCGAAAGACTGTCGCCTATCCGTCCCCTTGCAGAGCTTAACCGCGTTCAGCCTAGGGTTCTGATCAAGGACGTCCGGGCGGAAGACCTCAAGGCCGGCACCGTGACGATCGAAGTGGAGGTTGAAGGGGCAAGCGGCACTTTCGAGCGAAACGGCCGGAACGTTCTTGTCAAGACCG
>Ga0209270_1000380_pt1 | contig 102539 bp, 113 predicted proteins | sample MTBAKSrepl1MetaG_FD_187456 | JGI IMG/M metagenome (GOLD analysis project Ga0209270, IMG submission 187456) | Enrichment culture microbial communities from Arthur Kill intertidal strait, New Jersey, USA, that are MTBE-degrading - MTBE-AKS1... | ecosystem: Environmental > Aquatic > Marine >...
CTGTCAGGTTCGCCTTCTACTGCTACTTTCACGAAATTCCTGATCGATAGAATTGATTTCAAGAAAAATAAGGCGCTACGATTGGCTGCTTGAATTGATTTTATTAGTAGAAATCGGTACTCTCAAGATCATTACTAACCCGGTAATAATCACTGATAAAATTGCGATTCCCATGATAAAGATCCTCTCTATCAAGTATATCAATACACTACAAGAAAGACCAGCGATTTTCTATGATGTATTCACGACAGTAACTCCCTATTTTCAGTGTCCTTTAGAGCCTATAAAATACTTTAATATAATCTTATAACACATTTATTTAAAATAATTTCTAAGCCTTCGGATGCTTCTTACCGTGTCTTCCGGACTATGCGCTTCCAGCGTATAAATGAGGTTCCTGTCTCGAAGCGTGGTAAATAATGTATCGAAGTCAAACGACCCGTCACCTATTGCGAGATGGTCATCGAATGTCTTGTTATTGTCATGGAGATGGAGTTCGATAATATACGGCTTCAACTGTCTGAGCCATTCTTCAAGCGGTATACTCGAAAAAAGGTTACAGTGTCCGGTATCAAAACAAATACCGAATATGTCTGAACCTGCTTTTTCCATTAAGAGCCTCAGGTTTGCCGGCTCATCTTCGAAAATATTTTCAATGGCTATCTTTGTCCCGATACGATCTGCTATGCTAAAAAAAGGCTCCCATGTTTTTAAGCTCCCTTCGAGCCATACATCAATGTTGTGCGCATATTTCCATTTTTCATATCCGGAATGAAATACCATGACTTTGGGTCTGAGCACCTCAGCGACATTAAAAACTTGCAGGAATCTTTGTACAGTAATCTCCCTTATTTTTGTATCAACCGCTCCCGGTGAGAGGTCCATGAACGGGGCATGTACTGTGAGAGAAGGTTCATACTCGAGCTTTTCGAGGAGCAAGAAAATGTCACGCTCTTTCATTGTATCAAGGTGAGCAGCCGCAAAAAATATTTCGAGATTCATGCGATGCTCGTTAATTAAATCGAGGTATGTCCCTATACGATTGTACGGAACATGGACATGAGGATTGATCATTAATGCTTGGCAGCTACTTCTGCACTTGGGTTGGACTCGGTTGTGGTCTTCTTTGCTTCTTGAGCGGGAATTGCCTTGTCTTGAGATGTCACTTCCTTTTTCCTGTCATTACGTACATAATCTGTTACATACCAGCCATTGCCCTTTAAGATAAATGAGCTGTGTGATATCAATTTATGCAAACGGCCATTGCATTCGGGACATATCTCAAGTGGCCTGTCATTAAATTTCTGTATTACTTCCAGCTTGTTTCCGCAGTCAAGGCATTCATACTCGTATATTGGCATATCCTACGCACCTCTTCATAATGAACTACCCCGCAGCAAGCAGGCTGCGAGGTATCTTAACCTTCCCCTCCCTTGAGGGGAGGGCATAATTGGACACCCCGAAGCTGAGCTTCGAGGAATTCTCTGATTAAATTAAAAATAACCGTTAATACTAACATAAATATGCTTTGGTTTTCATCAGGAGGGAAGGCAGTACGGATTTTCTATGTTATGTTCCGTTTAAAAATCTCTTGAGACATGCTGGGATAGTAAACATCCTTTTCTGTGTCTCTGCATTATAGAAGAGAAGGTTGTCGATCCCCCTTTCCCGCAGCCTCCTCCTTATAGTACCAACGGATAACTTTTCCGGATCATATTTTAATGACGCTATGGAAAACCCCCATAAACAGATAAAACTGGGAATATATTCAAAATACAATTTCACTACCGGGAATATACTATTGAATATCTGTACTATCTCGTCGGCAGTTTTCTTATATGCTGTGTAGTGAACCTCTGTTGCGTGTGTCACAAAGACCCCTTTTGGTGCCAACACCTTTTTTACAAGATTATAGAATTCTTCTGTATATATCTTGAGGGCAGGTCCCTCTTCTATCGGATCACTGATGTCAGCAACAATGACGTCGAACGTGTGTTGAGTTGTTTTCATGTATTCCATGGCATCGATGAACAGCACATCAACTTTTCTATTTTTGAAAGATCCTTTGTGCCATTTTTTCAGATACTTTTTGCAGAGACGAACGAACTCTTCGTCAATATCTACCATAACAACCTTTTGAACTGTTGCGTGCCTGAGAACTTCTCTTAATGTTGCACCTTCTCCTCCCCCGAGTATCAAAACATTTCTCGGGTTTGGGTGGGTGATCATTGCAGGGTGAACAAGTGTCTCATGATAGATGAATTCATCAGACTCAGCTGACTGGACTTTTTTATCGAGGATAACAACACGTCCAAGGTTCTGGGTATCGACAATGTCTACCTGCTGAAAACGTGTCTTTTGTGAACAAACACGTTTTTCAAATCTGTTATATATGAATCTAAAATCGCTGTCTCTGTCGATAAACCAATTCTTTATGAATGCTGGTCTTTTCATATGATCAACGCTTTGTTTAAAACACACCCTGCCCGTACGAAGATACTCGCATGTATTGTCTGATTACCAGGGGAGCTTTCTCTGCATGAGCTTTTTATACAGACCTTTTGGCAGAAAAGCCTGCCGGTGTATCTCATCGCAGTAATATTTTGTCTGTATAGCAGGTTTTTGTCTCAACTCTCTCGGAGACAGTTCCTTTGAAGCAACAGCAAAAGCCCACCAGTTACCCGGATATGTCGCAATCGGTGCCGTATAGAGGTCAACAATCGGGAAAACCCCTTTGAGTACATCCTGAATTTCGATGACCATATCTTTATGGAAATGGAGTGACTCGGTGTGTGTAACGAACATCCCTTCGTCCTGCAAGCAGTTTTTCACAGCAGTAAAAAATTCATTTGTGAACAGGCTTCTTGCAAATCCTATGATATCCGTAGAATCAATGATAACAGCATCAATATCAGGCCTCTTTCTTTTCCTCATAAATTCTGCACCGTCCATAATCTTTATCTCAACACGAGGGTCATCAATGCCAGAAGAAACTCCAGGGAAATATTTTCTCGAAACCTGTAAGACAGCTTCGTCGATTTCTATGAAATAAACCTTCTCAACACTCATATGTTTCAAAACTTCTCTCACTGCACCGCCATCACCCCCCCCGATAACAGCAACCTTCCTCGGGTGAGGATGGGCATGCAGAACCACGTGCGTGAGCATCTCATGGTAAAAAAACTCGTCTCTCTCGGTCAATTGCACGACATCATCAAGAATAAGCATCATCCCGAAATAGGGATTTCTAATAACCTTAATTTCCTGAAACTTGCTCTTTCCGATATAGAGGATTTCCTCAACATCGTAAGCATACTCAACAGGTGAATAGGGAGCCTTCTCAAAGAATTTAATCATCAATTATCCTTTCTCTCTATATAAGAATTGTTTTTGGTATTGAAAACCCATTGAATTCCGAAGCATATGATACGGTATAAGCGCCGCCCGATAATATGAGGATGAGATTGCCGATACGCGGCTCCGGAAGCACAACATTGGTATCTATTATATCAAAGCTGTCACAACTGGGACCTGCAACCGTCCATTGCTTTTTGTTTCTTGCGTGTTTATCGCTCTCGACAATATAGCTGTATCTGATTCCTCCGACACTTTCCATAAGGCCGTTAAACACCCCAACATCAAGATAAAGCCATTGTTCGTCACACCGGGTTGCCTTTCCAATGACTGAGGTCACAAGAATCCCCGCATCTCCTGTGACAGCCCTTCCAGGCTCAATATGTATTGCTGTCCCTTTTGGGAATCTCTTATAAATGAGGCTGTTTACGTTATGCTCTATCGTCTCGATGCTGATCACATTTTTGGTATATGTTATAGGATACCCTCCCCCGATATTTAAAACACCGAGTTTTATTTTTTTCTTCTCTGCCATATCCCACAGGGTCTTTGCCTTGTCAAGTGCAATGTTCCAATTGTAAAGATTCGTACACTGTGACCCGACGTGAAACGTTATACCGACTGGTTTCAGTCGTTTCTTCTGAGCATATATGAGAAGCTCCAGTGCCTCATCGAGTTCAACGCCGAATTTCTTGCTTAAAGGCCATTCGCTTCCTTCATTCGGTACCGAAAGTCTGACGTAAACATGACTGTGCGGTATTATCTTCGCTATCTTTTCAACCTCATCAAAAGAATCAAAGGAAAAATAATTGATACCATACAACGAAGCCATGTGCAGAAACTTAAGGGATTTTACAGGATTGCTCGATATGATCCGTTCCGGCTTTACCCGTAACGTTGACAGTATTTCTAACTCCCCCTCTGAAGATATCTCGAATCCCATGCCCAGTTTATTGAGAAATCTCAGTATCGCACTATCAGGATTAGCCTTCACAGCGTAAAATACCCGTGCATTACTAATATAATGACCAATCAGTGAAGTCTTTTCTCTTATCTTGCTCCTGTCCATGAGAAGGATTGGTGTTTTCACATGTTCTTTATCAAGGTATTTTAAAACCTTGAATAATGTGGATTCAGGAACAATATCGGCATGAAATTTTTCAATGTTAAAGGTTCTGATCATTGTTACACGCTCATTTTCCTCATTTATCAGGTATAGTACCTCTCCCTTTATTAATTTTTCCAGCCTTTCTTCCTCTGCGGATCAGATAGTGCGGACGCAGTATTGACGATTAACCCTAAAAAACGCATTTATCGGAGGCACGGGTGACTGAAAAGTCTTTTGTCCCGACAAACGTCGGGATTGAAATCAAAAGACTTTGAAGGCGACTGTGCCTCCGATTCAACAATCAATTGCATTTTTCGGGTTAACAAAAAGCAGCATACTGAATAAGGATTTTATTAAAGACTATTGAGATAAGATTTGCAAGAGGTTTTTAATCCCTTTTAATGTGCCTTCCTGGCACGAACTAATTTTTTAGCCATAGCACGTACTCCTTCTGAGACATTCCTGTTTTTTTCTATTATCGCGAGATCCCTTGTTTTAAGCTCACTCACAAGCTTGACTGCAATGCCTGAGGGTGTCTTAGGGTTTGTCACAAGAGATGAAATTATCGCATAGTTTTTCATCCACTCCCTTTTCTTCGTAATCTTCCTCAGCACTTCATCGGACACTGAGCGTGATTTGGCAAGTATTTCTATCTCTGTCTCGGTAATCTTCGGATTATCAAGGACCGTCATGACTACTTCCTTGTTTGTATCTCTCAGCAGCATGGTCCTGACCTCTTTGTTGCCCCTCAAGGCAAGAAGGATACGCTCAGAGACTGTTAGTTTCTGAAGTCTCTGTAAGATTGACTGCGCGCGTTCCTCCGGAGGCTTTCTACCCTTTGCAACTTCCGGTTTTTTCACGGGCAGGTGCACATAGTGACTCAATTGCTGTCGTATACGATCCGGCGTATCAGGATGTTCAACAAGAAAATTCAGAATATCAGGCCTGTTCTTGTTGACACTGATGATTTCTTCAAATATCGCATCATCAATTGTCTCCTCGATAAGAAGCTCAATGACATCCTTGGATGCAGTTGATAGGTCAAGACCGATTAATTTTTTATCTTCGTCCATACTCCCCGCTCCTCATGTATAAGAAATACTCGATATTGCCTTTGTGACCTAAAACAGGAGACTGAAACATGCCAATGGTACTTAGTCCCCCACGCTCTAAATCAGTCTTTACCCTCCGGACAGCTCCCAATCGCTTTTCTTCTTCTCGTACGACTCCTCCTCTTCCCACTTCTCCCTTTCCAACCTCGAATTGCGGCTTGACGAGCAAAATCATCTCAGCTGATTTTTTGAGAAAAGCACGTACGGCGGGGACGACTTTCGTTAATGATATAAACGAGACATCTACTGCTGCCATATCTACAGTACCTGCAATAAGTTCTTCTAAATTGTGATATCTCAATGGTATTGCTTTCGTCGCTCCTCCATGACGTTTCCCGTCGATATGTTCCCTGATAATCCTGTCAAGATATCTTACATTTATCCGCTCCAATACAACGACTCTTGGATCATTTCTGAGAGACCACGCGAGTTGTCCGTAGCCTACATCTATACAGTACACTTTTTTTGCACCCATCTTCAACAGGCAATCGGTAAAGCCACCTGTTGAACAACCAACATCCATGATGATTTTATCATGTAAACCTATATTAAAATGGTGTAACGCTGCTTCCAATTTAAGCCCTCCTCTGCTGACATATGGCAACTCTTCAGCCGTAAGAGTTATTTCAGATTTTTCACTGACGAATATTCCAACCTTTGTAATTTTTTTCCCGTCGACAAACACCTTTCCTTCCATAATATATGCTTTTGCCAGTTCTCTGCTTTTTGCAAGACCTCTGGATACAAGTATTTTATCCAAACGTTCTTTTGATAGCATCTTGATGTCCAACCTCTATTATTCACAAATTTCCAGATCAACCAGAGCAGACAAGGCTTCTATCGTCTTATCGCCGAATTCGGGAGGTAGTATACCTCTTTACTGATAGGTGATCGAACCCAATGTTATTAAAAAAATCTTGATACCAGAGAAGATTCCCTGCGGGAAGAGAGGGATATATTACGACGAAAAAAGCCCACTATTTTCTTATCCCAATGAACACGAAAATAAGAACATCATGATACTACATTCTAAAAAGCGGTTCTCTGTAAAATGAAAGCGCAGTAAGATATATGCCTTCTTCATCAAGTCCGTATTTTTTTCTCAACTCGCGCTGTTGAGCATGTTCAAGAAAACCGTCAGGGATTCCGATACATTTCACTTTCACGTTCTGTATTCCCATTTCATTCAGTGTCTCGAGAACCGAACTCCCGAACCCCCCCCTAAGGGCATTCTCTTCAATTGTAACGATTCTGGGAACCACAGCTGCTACGACAGATATAAGATCACGGTCTAACGGTTTTGCAAACCGTGCATTAATGACCATCGCATCAATGCCTTCTTTTTCAAGCCGCTCTGCAACCGATAAAGCTCTAAAGACTGTTCCACCTAATGCAATGAATGCAATTTCGGTCCCCTCTCTCAGTATCTCAGCCTTACCGCATCTGTCCAGAGATGCTTCCTCAAGAACCTCTGGTAAATTCATGAACTCTGATGGTACTTTGCCCCTCGGATAACGTATCGCTACAGGTCTATCGCACCCGAGAGCATACTGCAGCATCATTTTCATTTCCTTACCATTCTTCGGTTCCATAACAACGATATTTGGGATATGCCGGAGGTACGACACATCAAATACACCGTTATGCGTCGGACCATCTTCTCCAACAATACCTGCCCTGTCTATGGCAAAGACAACATGGAGATTTTGGAGACAGACATCGTGGAGTATCTGATCATATGCCCTCTGGAGGAACGTTGAATAGATTGCAACGACCGGTTTTATTCCCTGTGTTGCAAGCCCGGCAGCAAAAGTTACCGCATGCGGTTCTGCTATACCGACATCATAGAACCTGTCAGGATATGTCGTTGCGAAACGTTCGAGCCCCGTTCCCTCTTTCATGGCAGCTGTAATCGCCACCACCTTTTCATCTTCTGCCGCCAACTCTGTTAAGGCTTCACCAAATGCTTCGCTGTAAGTCAAACCACCCCTTGTAATCGGCTCTCCCGTGTCAAAATCAAAGGGACCAATCCCGTGGAAGAGTGAAGGTTTCTCCTCCGCGAATTCATAGCCCTTTCCCTTCTTTGTGATAACATGAACGAGGGTTGGAGAAGATGTCTTCTTGACCCTTGCTATCGTTTCAATCAGAAGTTCAATATTATGGCCATCTATCGGACCTATATAATTAAATCCGAGTTCCTCAAAGATTATCCCCGGAAGGAACAGGCCTTTGATCATCTCCTCTGTCCTTTGGGCAAATTTTGCGGCTGTTCCCCCCAACCGTGGTATGCTCTTGATAAAAGCCTTCGTCTCATTCTTAAATCTCTGATAGAGCTCTCCGGTCAGTATCCTGTTGAAATATGCCGAGAGTGCACCTACATTCTGAGATATTGACATCTCGTTGTCATTCAGAATAACGATGAGGTCTTTTTTCAGATGCCCAGCGTTGTTTAATCCTTCAAATGCAAGACCCGCCGTCATCGCCCCGTCTCCGATGACGGCGACTACCTTGAAGTCCTCCTTGTTTTTATCCCGTCCCTCTATTATTCCCAGTGCTGCTGAGATTGAGGTCGAACTATGTCCCGTACCAAAGGCATCATGTTCACTCTCATCGCACCTCGGAAATCCGCATATACCCCTGTGCTTTCTCAGACTCGGAAACACATCAAATCTCCCCGTTAAAAGTTTATGTGAATAGGATTGATGTCCGACATCCCACAGAATTTTATCTGCGGGAGAATTAAATACGTAATGGAGGGCTATGGTAAGCTCAACAACGCCGAGGTTCGAAGATAAATGACCCCCACTTTTTGCAACCTGCCAGATTATTGTTTGCCTCATCTCGTCGGCAAGCTTCTTGAGTTCCTGAAGAGACAGCTTCTTGACATCTTCAGGAGATGTAATGTGCTCCAGATACATCACGTCCTCCTTTTTAAGAGATAGCGTGCTATTTCTCTTAGCGGCTCCGCCTCGGAAGAAAAAATCTTGAGTGCATCTATTCCCTCATCGACCAACTCCTGTGCTTTTTTCCTTGATTCATCTCTACCGATCAAAGACGGATATGTCATCTTGTGTTTCTCAACATCGGAACCGGCTGATTTTCCGAGTTCTTCTGTATTTCCCTCGATATCAAGTATATCATCGATGATCTGAAAAGCAAGCCCGGTATTTTCACCATATGTTGTCAAGGCCTGTAATATCGCACCTTTTCTTCCGGCAAGAAGAGCCCCTATTTTCACCGACGCCTTGATAAGCGCCGCAGTCTTATGCAGGTGGATAAATTGGAGGGTATGTTCGTCAGGCTCGGAACTCTCCGAGAGAATATCCTGAGCTTGCCCTCCAACCATACCGCTTGCGCCCGCAGCAAGCGATAGCTCTCTGATTGCATTCATGATGTATTTTGGTTTCACTGCCTTACCGTGAGATGTTACAACGGTCATCATTAAAAATGCCTCCGTAAGGAGCGCGTCACCGGCAAGTATTGCCATTGCCTCTCCGAAAACTTTGTGATTTGTAGGTTTTCCGCGTCTAAGCTCATCATTGTCCATAGCAGGAAGATCGTCATGTATGAGCGAATAGGTATGGATAAGTTCAACTGATGTTGCCTGTGGGACAATGTCTTCAGGTGCACCACCACAGGCTTCATGGGAAGCAAACATGAGTATTGGCCTGATTCTCTTGCCACCTGCAAAAATTGAATAGCGCATGGCATCATAGAGTACCGGAGGCTGCAAGGGATTGTCAAAATAGGATTTCAGAAATGTGTCAACAAGTGCACGCCGTTCTTTTAAATAGTGGAGGATATCAAAAGGAGCTTCTTTTTGGAGCATGCCGTCTCTCCTCATGGTATGTCATTCATTCCCATTCTATGGTACTCGGGGGTTTTGAACTGATATCGTACACAACCCTATTAATGCCTTTCACTTCATTGATGATCCGGTTGGATATCTTACTGAGGACATCATAAGGCAGTCGTGCCCAATCGGCAGTCATGCCATCGAGGCTCTGCACGGCCCTGACAGCAATAACATGCTCATAGGTTCGTTCATCACCCATAACACCGACGCTTCTAACCGGGAGGAGTACTGCAAAGGATTGCCAGAGCTCAGTATACAGGCCAGCTTTTTTAATTTCTTCCAGAACGATAGCATCCGCTTTCCTTAATATGTCACATCGCTGTTTTGTTACATCGTCGATAACCCTGATTGCCAAGCCCGGGCCTGGAAATGGTTGTCGGTTTATTATCTCTTCAGGAATATGAAGCTCTTTCCCGAGTAGCCGTACCTCGTCTTTGAACAACTCTCGGAGCGGCTCGATGAGTTTTAACTTCATTCTCTTCAAAAGCCCTCCGACGTTGTGATGACTCTTTATTGTTGTGGAAGGACCCTTGAAAGGTATACTCTCTATGACATCCGGATAGAGTGTGCCTTGAGCAAGAAACTCAACCCCTCGTATCTTCCGTGCCTCTTCCTCAAATACTTTTATAAACTCATTCCCGATGATTTTTCTCTTTCTTTCAGGGTCTATAACGCCTTTCAGTTTCACAAGAAATCTTTTCGAGGCATCCACGCATTTTATACGCATATGAAAATGCTTCTTAAGGGTTTCTTCGACCTTTCTCGCTTCACCTGTGCGGAGCACCCCGTTATCAACGAATATACACGTCAAAAGGTCCCCGATACTCTTGTGAACAAGCACTGCTGTTACCGTAGAATCCACACCGCCGCTTATGCCACAGACAACTTTTTTGTTACCGACTTTTTCGTTTATTTCTTCTGAGGCTGTCTTGATAAAAGATTTCATTGTCCATGCCGGCCTGCACTTGCATATCTGAAACAAAAAGTTCTTTATTATTTCAGGCCCCTTCGGTGTATGGACAACCTCAGGGTGAAACTGCAACGCATAGAATCTTCTTCTCTCGTCCGCAAGAGCGGCAACAGGTGAATTTGCTGTATGTGCTATTGGCTGAAAACGTGAAGGACATCGTTCAATTCTATCACCGTGGCTCATCCAGACAATCGTTTTCTTCGGAATGCCAGTGAATATGCCTCTATCATCATCTATAGTAAGCTCGGCCATCCCATATTCCCTGCGTGTTGCCTTTTCAACATTCCCTCCGAGGCAATGTGCCATAAGCTGCATGCCGTAGCAGATTCCGAGAATAGGGATGCTGAGATTGAATATCCCGGGATCTGGGAATGGTGCACGCACATCATAAACACTCGACGGCCCTCCTGAGAGGATTATCCCCTTTGGATTAAAGCGTTCAATCTTTTGAATCGGGGCATTATAGGGATAAATCTCGGAATAGACTTTGCTCTCTCGAACACGTCTTGCAATTAACTGAGTATATTGCGAGCCAAAATCAAGGACTAATATTCTCTCTTTGTACATTCACCATTCTGGTCTGTAGTTTGGCGCCTCTTTGGTTATGATAACATCATGGACATGGCTTTCCCTCAGTCCCGCATTGGAAATTCTCACAAATCTCGCCTTCTTCCTGAGTTCGTCAAGATTTCTACAGCCGCAGTATCCCATGCCTGAGCGTAACCCTCCGATTAACTGGTTGACACTGTGAGAAAGAGGGCCCTTATACGGTACTCTTCCCTCCACCCCTTCGGGTACCAGCTTTGATGTCCTGACGCCTGCCTGTTGGTATCTGTCTTTTGTCCCCTGTTCCATCGCTCCGAGTGAACCCATCCCGCGGTAAACCTTATAACTACGCCCCTGGAGCAGCACTATTTCCCCCGGAGATTCATCTGTTCCTGCAAACAGGCTACCGATCATGACAGCATGCGCACCTGCTGCTAACGCCTTTGTAATATCCCCGGAATATTTTATCCCACCGTCAGCAATAATGGGAACTCTATATTTCTTCGCGACTGCATAACAGTTCCTTATTGCGGTAAGCTGCGGTACTCCAGTCCCTGCGATAATTCTTGTGGTACAGATTGATCCGGGTCCGATTCCAACCTTAATACCATCAGCGCCAGCCTTTATGAGATCAAGCGCAGCTTCTGCTGTTGCAATATTACCTCCAACAACATCCACAGTATATTTCTTTTTCAATCTCTTGAGCATTGCAATAACAGATGAGGAATGTCCGTGCGCAGTATCAATGACGATAATATCAACCCCTGCTTTCACAAGGAGCTCTGCCCTATAAAGGGAATCTTCACCGGTGCCGACTGCACCTCCAACACGCAGCCTTCCTACCTTATCCTTGCATGCATTCGGATACTTTTTTCTCTTTTCAATATCCTTTATCGTTATTAAGCCTTTGAGGTTATTCTTTCTGTCCACGATCGGCAATTTCTCTATCTTGTACTTGTTGAGTATTTTCTGTGCCTTCTCGAGGGTCGTCCCCACCGGCGCAGTGATGAGCTTATCTTTTGTCATCACCTGTCTGACCTTCTTGTTAAATTTCGTCTCAAACCGCAAATCCCTGTTTGTGAGTATGCCTATAAGTTTCCCCAGCCCCGTTACCGGTACCCCTGATATCTTGTATTTTTCCATCAGAGACATGGCAAGGGAAATAGGTTCATCTTCTGAAATTGTAATGGGATCAAGAATCATCCCGCTCTCAGATTTTTTAACTTTGTCTATTTCTGATGCCTGTCTTTGTGGACTCATGGCTCTGTGGACAATCCCAATGCCTCCTTCTCTGGCGATTGCTATTGCAAGATCACTCTCCGTAACCGTATCCATTGCAGCACTGACAATGGGTATATTTATCTGTAGGTTTCTGGAAAAATTAGTTTTGAGCTCGATATCCCTGGGGAGAATCTCTGATTTGGCAGGCAGGAGTAATGCATCATCGAAAGTTAATCCTGCCTCTATACTGTCTTCAAGCATGCACAATTCCTCAGAAGTAATCATGCATTTTACCATGTTAATAATTTATAAAGCAATGGAACATTAACCTCCCCCTACCGAACAGGAGGACTTCTTACTTTTTTTATTGACATTCCTCCTGATAAGTTTAATAATTGCTATTGAGTGTCTCACAAACAGCTGTTCGTATTAACAAGCTAAAGCGTGTTGCCATTCTTGCTCCTGAATGCTTTCGGGAAGTCGGGAATCCTTCTGAGAAGCCCGGAAAGATCCTCGACAAGCCAGAATGGCAAAGTAAAGCTGCATTGAGAGCTTACAGACCGCTTTTGATACCACCCGTTGCTCGAGAGACACTATACTATTGTTGTTCAACTGTTTCGTGTTTCTCAGGTGTGGTGAGAAACCAGCCGCTTAATTTTGTGTTTATATATTATAATGAAAGGAGGTGATTCATCATGAGATCGGGTATTCTCATACTGTGTGTTTTAGCAGCAGTTGCTTTTGTTGGGATTGCTCTTGCAAGTCCTCCCGGTAAGACCGTTGAATATCCGGGTGGAGATGCCGGCAAGGTAATATTTGACGGTTCTACTCACAGCGTTGCACAAGGCATGAAATGTCCTGATTGTCACCCGGCGCTTTTCCCTATGAAACAGGGCGAATACAAGATGACAGAAGAGGACCATGCCTCTGAAAAGGGCTGTGGCGCCTGTCATAATGGCACAAATGCATTTTCTCAAACTGATGAGGCAGATTGTTTAAAGTGTCATAAAAAAGCAGAAACAGCAGAAGAAGAAACCGTAAAAGAATCTGAAGAAGAAGTAGAAGTAGAAACAGAGGAAAAATAAGATCAGAAGTTATGCATGCATAGGGGGTATGCCTCCATACCCCCTATGCATAACTGTTTCAGATATATGTCAGCCAGGAATCGTACCTTTTATTCTTGCCTTTTACAATATCAAAGAAGATCGACTGAAGTTTCTTCGTAATTGGTCCGGGCTTCCCTGTTCCGATAACCCTGTTATCGAGATCTCTTATGGGTGTTACCTCGGCTGCGGTGCCGGTAAAGAATGCCTCAGCTGCAATATACACTTCATCCCTCGTAAATCTCTCCTCAGCTGCACCAATCCCTTCGTCTTTTGCAATCTGCATGATGCTGTTTCTCGTTATACCTTCAAGAATTGACGTCAGTGGAGTTGTTTTCAGAAATCCATTCCTTGTAATAAAGATATTCACCCCGCTCCCCTCAGATACATAGCCTTCTGTATCGAGCAACAGTGCTTCGTCAAACCCGCACGATACAGCCTCTTTCTTTGCGAGTTGTGAATTTACATAATATCCACAAACTTTTCCCCTTGTCATGTTTGCATTAACATGGTTCCTGATAAAAGAGGACGTCTTAGCCCTGATTCCATTTCTGAGCCCTTTTTCTCCTAAATAGGCCCCCCATGCCCAGACCGAAATAGACACGTTAATCGGATTTTCCTTGGCATACAGACCCATCGCACCGGAACCAATATATGCAAGTGGCCTTATATAGCACTCTCCGATCTTGTTTACCTCAACAGTTTTGATGATTGCATCCCTGATCTCTTTCTTTGAATAAGGGATATCCATCATGAATATGTGAGCTGAATCAAAAAACCTGTCAATGTGTTCGTCGAGTCTGAATATCGCAGATCCTTTTTTTGTTCTATAGCACCGTATCCCTTCGAAAACACCGAGGCCATAATGGAGTGTATGGGTTAAAACATGCACCGTGGCTTTGTCCCACTTTACAAGTTTTCCATCCATCCATATCTTATCAGTCTTTGCTATCATGAGAGTTCATTTATACCAAGATATCGCAATAAAGTCAATCACATCTTTTCAGGGGCACTGATACCGAGTATTTCAAGGCCGTCCTGTAGAACGGTTTTCACTGCTTCACACAGTGCAAGCCTTGACCTTGTCAATGCTACGTCGTCGCCGATTACTCGGCACTTATTATAAAAGGGATGGAACATGCCGGACAGTTCCTGCAGGTAAAAGGTGATTCTGTGGGGCTCATGGGTATGAACGGCACCTTCAAATACCACCGGATACTTCAGAAGTTTTCTTATAATCCTGATTTCCTCATCGGAGGATAGCGGACAGAGATTTGTATCGAAAAGCTTATCGGTATTGATTCCTTTTTCTCTTGCATTGATAAAGATGCTGTTTATTCGTGCATGTGCGTATTGGACATAAAAGACAGGGTTTTCTGATGATTGAGCCGTTGCCACGTCGAGGTCGAAATCGAGACGGCTGTCAGGTCGTCTCGTCAGGAAAATAAACTTTGTCGTATCAACTCCGACTTCATCCATAACCTCTTTTAAGGTGATAAATTCTCCCGCCCGTTTTGACATCTGGACAGGCCGCCCTCCCCTCAATAACGTTACCATCTGGACAAGGAGGACTTTTAATTTCTCTTTTGGACAGCCGAGTGCATCAAGAACGGCATGGATTCTCGGGATATATCCATGGTGGTCCGCTCCCCATATATTAATCAATTCATCATACCTTTTTTCTATCTTCTTTCTGTGATAAGCAATGTCAGAAGCAAAGTATGTATACTCGCCATCCTGCTTGATGATAACCCGATCTTTATCATCTCCGTAGGCAGTCGAACGAAACCACAGTGCCCCATCCTTTTCATACATCACACCAGTTTGTTTCATATCCTCAATGGCTTTCTCTACATCACCTTTTTCATAGAGTTCCTTCTCGCTCTGCCATACGTCAAAGGTTACTCCAAAGTCTCTTAAATCATTTTTAATGCCTTCTAATATTTTCTTATATGAATAATCAATAAAATATGCTGATACATCATTAAAATTTGCCCCCAGGAATGTATCTCCCTTTTCCTTTACAATGACCTCTGCAATCTCTTTAACATATTCACCTTTATATCCCTCATCCGGAAACGGAAATTCCTTGTTGAGCACCTGCTGATATCGGGCAAAAACCGAAAGGCCCAGTAGTCTCACCTGTTTCCCTGCATCGTTGATGTAATATTCACGTGCAATCTTGAAGCCTGCCGCTTTCAGAAGATTTGAGAGGGCTTCACCTGTCGCTCCGCCACGGCCGTGCCCGAGATGTAATGGGCCTGTTGGGTTTGCACTGATGAATTCTATCTGTACCTTCTTTCCCTTTCCAATATCTTCCCTGAGAAAGGCGCCTTTTTGTTCGATTATTCTTTTGATACCTGAATAGAGGTATGCTCTTGAGAAGGTAAAATTGACAAAACCAGGGCCTGCTATCTCTACTCTCTCAAACGAGGCCTTATCACGTATGGCATCAACAATGTCCCCTGCGATCTTTCGCGGGGACTTTTTTAGTCTTGATGCAAGAGACATCGCAACCGGTGTAGCTAAATCGCCCATTGAATCATGCGGGGGGATTTCAATCTCTATCGCCGGGATATCCTCAATGCCGAGGTCTTTGAGTGCATTTCCGATTATTTTTAGGAGATATTTTTTCATGAGGCTTAGAGTTTAATAACCGGCTGTATCTAAAGTCAACAGAACAAAAAGCCATCCTCACCTGTAATAAATCACTCCTATCCCTCCCCATTGTCCCCATCCCCGGTCGTCACGTTTATCGGTAATCTCCCTATGTCCATACTGTGTCTTAATTTCATTCCATAACCTGTCAACCTGACACTGAGGGATTTTGGGGTGAAAAAGGATGTCGTGGAATACAATAAGACCGTTCCTTTTTACCAAAGGAGCATATAACGTCCAGTCTTTCTTTACCCCTCTATACCTGTGATCTCCATCAATAAAGAGAAAGTCTATCTTTCTTCCTTTCAGTTTCCTGACTAGTTCCTCTTTTGTACCTTTCTTATGAGAATCTTTCCTGAAAAAATAAAGCCTTTGATCTTTTCTCTTATATGTTCTGAATGTTTTCAAGTCTTTCAGGGAATAGCCGCCTCCGAAAGGTCCCCCCGGCAGATCAATACTGAAAATCAAGGCATCGGGTTCTGCTATCGTGCACCAGGCATACAGTGTTCCGCCCTTTTGTGTTCCTATCTCGACGACCGTTCTCAACTTCCTTCTCTTAAGAAGTCGAATAAGCGGTGAAAGCTCCGATACCTTTTGTACAGCTCCCTTTCTTATTGCTGCCTTGGCAAGTTTCCTTGCATTGATGGCCATAAAACTATAGGGTTCTCCTTGGTGAATCCGCCGGGAGCGGAGAGAGTTCAAAGATCCAGGGTTTTAAAAAAGTAATGCTTCTTTTTAATGTTTCGCTTTATTCCTTTTTTTGTTTCTGGTAGCCTTTTCAATCTGCGTCTTGACCCTTTTCAATAACTTCCTTGCCCAGACAAACTCTGTTGCGAGAAGAGCGAGGCCGATTGGTATGACTATAAACGCAGGACCGGGCAATACTAACAATGCTATCCCTATCAGAAGAATGGTAAAGCCGACGACACCGATGATGAGCCTTTTAACCTTTTTAAGCGTGTAGGTGAAAACTTCGTTCATTTTATCCTTTATGAAACATATATCATGGATTCAAGAGCTTTAATCCAATCAATTATAACAAATCTAGGGGAGGAAGTTATCGCTCCTTAATCCTTCTTCTGCCTGTCTGAGGGCCTGCTAAAAAGAACCATGAGACGTCTTATTCCTAATGCGATTAACCCGACACCGAACCCAAAAAGAGAAAAGATAGCAATGGAAGTAAGCCAGCTGTCAGCTTTTGTCCGAAATGTTACATAAAGACCAAGTGAAACTATACCCCCAAAAATCAGGAATAATCCAAAAATTAAACCCATGATAAATTTCATAGTCTACGATTTTATATACAATTTCTTCTATCTATTGCAGTATTATATTGCTTTCCGTTATCTTTTCAAATGAATTGTGCAGATTTCACATTTAATTATTTCCTCATTTAATGAACTACCCCGCAGCAGGCAGGCTGCGAGGTATCAAAAATATGCTTGTAACAGTTTGTCATTCCGCACCTGATGCTGGACTGGAATGACATTTTTATACCCCGAAGCAGAGCTTCGAGGAATTCTTTGATTAACAATTACGTGCATTTTCCGGGTTAATCCTTTACTATTGGGATGATACAGGATTCAAGAAGTTATTGGAAAGAATCAAGCAAAAGGTATTTCAAATCAACCACGAAAGTTCCACAATACATCCGAAAATAATCTAAAGGGTCTGCAGTTAGAATCTCGTGGAGTTCTATTACAAATAGAACTTATGCATGAATATCTTTTGTCCACCGCACGGGAAACCGTATACGGAATGTTGTCCCGTGGCCTGCCCTGCTTTCGACTTCTATTTTTCCATAATGTTCTTTTATGATCTGTTTCACGAGCGGCAACCCCAATCCGAAACTGCTCTTCTTCGTACTGAAAAAAGGATCGAAAATCTTTTCCTTGATATCTTCCGACATGCCATAACCGGAATCACTAATTTCAAGGATTGTATTTTCAGTGTCCTGGCGGGTTTCTATTGATACCGTTCCCCCCTCCGGCGTCGCTTCAAGTGAGTTCTTTATAAGAAGATAGGTCGCTACCTTGAGGAGGTTCTTCTGCATGTTTATCCTCAATGGTTCATCTGAAAGTTTCGAGATTATTTTCACGCCCTTGGTTTCAAGAGTCCATAGAACATGCTCGACAACATCATTTATATCTTCATATTTAAAGTTTGATTCTTTCAATTTAAGGAGTGAGTGAAAATCACTCACGATATTTTGAAGTTTTTTGGTCTCTTCTATAATACATGAGAGATTATCCTTGAACTCCCTACTAATATCCTTCCTCTGGAGCATCTTCTTCCCTATATAACCGATTACTGTAGCAGGATTCCTTACCCTATCAGCTACTGTCAGCGCCATGAGATTCATTGTCCTCTCTGATATAAGGTTCTCTATCTCCTGATTAAACTCTTCGAGTAAGTGTTTATAATTTTTCTCCATTTCAATCATTCTTTTATTTCGAAGGGCTTTTTCTAATGACCGTATAATCTGCTCCGGATCGTAGGGTTTGACAATAAAATCAAATACCCCTTTCTTGATTGCATCAACGGCAGTATGAAGATCTGCGTAACCTGTCATCAGGATTACGGGAACGGTGGGATACTCATCACGGATTCTGCTCAGCAGCTCTGTTCCGGACATATAAGGCATCATAATATCTGTTAATACTACATCAATTTCGTTGCCATGAAATTTTTCAAGCGCCTCATGCCCGCTTTCACAAGAAATTACAGTATAACCGTGACTATTTAATAACGTTGTGATAAACGAAAGAATATCCTGTTCATCGTCAACGACAAGAATAGAAGGTTGAGTTTTTTGTTTTACGGTATTATCTCCAAAAGGGAATACATATCACCACATAAATTATAACAGAATACAATGAAGCATTCTATGAAATGTTTTTCGCCTTAAGGCTCTTTGAAAAAATATCAGGATAACCTCATAAAGCACTCCCCATAATCTATTGAAATAAAATACCAATTCTATAGATATCGTATGATTTCATACTGCACCACATAACGGTCCCGACTCTCGAACAATTCCAGAGATACGAGCTCTGAACCCGTAGGTGCATACCTTTACGGAAAGGCCTATCGGTATAAAAACTCATGCCCGCAGTGCTCAAGTCATATGTTATACCGTCCTTAAAAATAAATATCTGTCGTCTGAGATAGCCATAGATGACAGGCACAGTGATATGCATTCTCATGTCAGTCCTTCTCTCCCGTATTACAAACAGTTCTTCTTTCAATGAGATTATGCACATAATTGAACCCGTTAATGAAGGAAAAGACCCTTATTATACATAACGTCATAAATAATAGCGCATGTCATTCCCGCAAGTGAAGCGCGTCGGGAATCCTTCCCTGAAGCTATCGGAAAGATTCCGGGCAAGCCGGAATGACAGTCTATGTGAGCGTGTTATGAGCAAAGTTTTATGACACTCTGTATAATATCAGCAAATAAACACTGCTTGTCCGTTGAGACAGTAAAGTATCCCATAAGTCCTGCATTTGTTCAATGATTTTTAATGAACATCTTTTGTTTTTTATTTAACAATTCTTATTACCCCTAAAAATGCATTTGATTGTTGAATCGGAGGCACGGGTGACTGAAGGCACTGATAGTCTTTTCCTGCATGTGTGCAGGGGTTACTTCATGAAACTTTTAATTTCCCTTATTTTCTCAAGGGTGTCACGATAGATGTCCTGCCTTGAAGGGTTTAGTTGAATGGCCTTTAAAACAAGGTCTTCAGCCTCATCAAGATGTATCTTTTGCAAACAGTAGAGCCAGGCAAGATTATTATATGCATCAGCAAAGTCAGGCTCATGTTTTATCGCCTTCTTATAATACAGCTCTGCATGTTCAAATTCACCTTTCTTGTAGAAAATATTCCCCATGTATGCATATGCCTTTGGAAGTTTTTTTGATGCCTTCTTGTATTCCCCCAGTGCATTATCCAACTCGCCGCCATTTTCATATGTTACACCCAGGTTCAGGTGTTCTTCAGGACTCAATGGATCGTCTATGACGACAATCCTTGGTAAAGAACATGAGGTTACGCATACTGCTGCGATCATACAGCATAGAACATACACGAGCAGGTCTGTATATTTTTTTCTTATGAGGCGAGCCCACAAAACAAGCTGTTCCGGTCTTTTCCTCGTTATGATGGTGTTATGAAAAGTGTCCAGAAATGTGTTTTTTCCCATGCGTTATAAAAGTCTTTCCAGGATAGATATCTGCGCTTGTTTTGCTTAGAATTTACCACAACGCCGTGCTCATTGAATCCTGTAAGAACTATGAAATGGTTTGCTTGATAGAATGAAAATCCCAAATCAACAAGAACGATTATCGGGTAACCATGAGATATTTTTTCCTTTACATCCTCTATGCTCCCTCTATAAGCGAGCGCTTTTAAACCCTTTTTCCGAGCATAGAGTACCATATCGCTATTTAATGTCCCCCGTGCCGATTTACTGAAAATTTCTTCTGCTATATCCTGAGGTATAACAGGAACCCCCCAGTAGTTCAGCACCCCGGCAAGGGCTGCAGGTCCGCATTGATACGTTTCCTGCGGATAGTACGGTACATCGTCAATACACTGACCGCTGCCGGATACAGGCACGTTGCTTATCTGGGTGCAGGAATAAAAAAAAAGGAAGACAGAAATCACAAAGGATGAAGAAAGACAGAAACTCTTTGTTATTGTTATATCTTTTGTTCTCCTATCCTTTCCCTTCATCCTTTAAAAAGAAGGTATCTGTTATACGATGAACCCCTCCCTTATTATTTCGTCACGATAACCTTGTGTCCTGTCAGCTGCAATATCACGATAATGAGTATGATGATGACAAGAAACGCAATAATGACACCGAGTCCGCTGTCTTGTCCTACTCTCAAATCGTCTAATTGAAGAGCGAGCTTATGAATCTGCTCGTCACTGAGTTGTGACAATCTTGCAGTAATCTCGTCATGTGAAAGACCGAATTGTGTGAGCCTTTCACGTACTGCTTTCATCTCAAGAACACTCCGGATTTTTTCAAGCTCTGCTGTCCTGTCTATCTGCTTCATATCGATCACCTCCGAAGGTGCAAATCCTGCTTCGACTCTTGGCGCAATACCGATAATAATCATTGCTATGACAAGATACCAGGCAACATGCTTCATAAACGGTACCTTCAACACCTCCACCTCCTTTCATGGCCCATCAAGAATCTTGTTATAAATTCAACCGCACATATTTTAAATCTTCTGTAGATAATTGTCACCCTGATCATACTGTTACGAATACTGTCATAAGGCTGATGATTATAAAATCGCCTCTCACCTCCCGTTGGTCCCGAATGCTTTCTTGAACGCGCAGGAGGAAATTTTCCAATAATGATGCCTTACTTTTGCACGTCTTAAGTTAAGAGCAGAAACCCATCCATAGCTCTCAACCCGTATATATTCTCCTTGACTTACTCCCGAGGGAAGTCAGGATCTCGTAGGGTATCGTCTGTGCCCTTGAAGCAAGCTCATACGCTGTAATCGTTTCTTTCCCCTGTTTCCCCATGATGACGACCTCATCGTTTTCCCGGGCACCCTTGACATCTGTGAGATCGACCATCATCAAGTCCATACAAACGCTGCCTACCACAGGTGCACGCCTGCCCCTGACAAGTACTTGAGCATTATTTGAGAAAGACCTGTTATATCCATCAGCATACCCGATGGGGATCACCCCTATTCTGCTGATCCTCTTCGTGATAAATGTCCTTCCATAGCTTATTGGAGATCCGGCAGGCATTGTTTTCATGCAGAGGACCTTCGATACGACTCGCATTGATGGAGTCAAGGAATATCCGCTCCTTTTTTCAACCTTCATTGATGATATGTCGGACGTGTACCGACTAAAAGGCAGATATCCATAGAGCATTAATCCCGGTCTGACCGCATCAAGATATCCATCTGGAAAGGAAAGTACAGCAGCACTGTTTGCTATATGTGAGAAAATCTTTCGCTTCAATATCCGAGAGAGTTTTTCCTTTACAGCAAGAAACCTTTTGAGCTGTAAATCTGCATACGACCTGTCTAAAAGGTCTGCCTCTGAAAAGTGGCTCATGAGTCCCGCCAGTTCAATATTGTCCATCGTTGAAATCTTAACCAGATCGTTCATAATGTTCATGCCGCTTAAACCCATTCTCCCCATCCCCGTATCAACCTTGGCATGAACGTGCATGACAACGCCTCTTTTTTTTGCAATTCGTGAAAACGATACGGCATTTTTTAAACTACTGATAACCGGCATGAGTCTGTAATCAAAAAATTGTTCAACATCACCCTTGTCGAACAATACCAGTATCGGTACCTTGATTCCTGCTTCTCTCAGTTGAATTGCTTCGCTGGTGAACGCAACCGAAAGGGATGAGACACCGTGTCGGGACAATCTTCTTGAGACATCTGCAGCCCCGTGTCCGTAAGCATCTGCCTTGACCACTGCTATGACCGGGCGCCTCCTGACGAGCTTTTTGACAATTTGTAGGTTAGATGCTATCGCTTTTAGACTGATTTCTGCAACAGCGCCTCTATTCACTGTCTTTTTTGTCTGCTGTTGTTTCTTCCCTTTTCTTATCCTGGAGAGTTTCTTTCTTCGGCGTTACGTCTATCTCTTCAGGTTCGTTTGTCGCCTTCTTGAAGTTTCTGATAGCCTGACCTATACCTTTCCCTATTTCTGGCAATCTACTCGCGCCGAAGATAATAATAACGATAACCAGAATAATGATAAGCTCTGTTGTCCCTATAGGTCCAAAGAATGGAAAAATCATCTGGAATCCTCCTTTGCTCATATTCGTTTAAAGCTCTTTCCTTCCATGGAAGAAACATCCACAGATCCCCTTATATTTTCATTGTAACAAATGCATGTACCATCAGTGTGATTTATCATGCACCTATGGGGTTAAGCGTCCACTCCAATCACGTGCCGAACATCTGCACGCGTATTAATATTGACAAAGGACCTTCCTTCCGGATCTCTCTTCCTGACGTCTTTCTCGTTGATATACAAAACACGTATGTCCTGCAGAAAGTTCATGAGGCTTCTTTTACCTTGCTTGATGCTTGTCTCCATGTACTGTGCACCGGACTTTGAATATATCCCCAAAAGCGGTTGGGGCTTTTTGTCAAACAGAGGGACCGCAGCATCCCATTTCTTATCCCATCGGGCTACGATATACTGAACGAGCTCACTATTGATGAAGGGCATGTCGCATGCCGTCACAAAGATTACAGAAATCTCAGGGATATTGAGCACAGAAAGGATTCCCGTCATTGGACCTCTCTGCCTCATCGTGTCACCCACCATAGGGAGACCGAGGTAACAATAAATTTCCGGATTATTTGTGCTGATGAGCACCTTTTCAAATATTCGTTTCAGGATATCGACATTTGAATCGATAATTCTTCTTCCGTTAATCTCGAGGAATCCCTTGATCATAGGGAGCCTTTTGTTTTCTCCTCCGGCTAAAATAAGTGCATGTATGTCTTTCGTCATGAAGGATTCATGTAGTCTATTTCTTTTCACGAAGTATGTTTTATGTTTAATGAATATGTTTTATATAGTCTATTCAAAAAATGCTCTTAATACAAGAGAATTTCTTTGTTGTATGGTTGTTTCTTGACAAAAATACCTGTCTTGAATACGTCTTGAATACATTGAAAAGCAACGGGTATCTTGCATTATCTTTTTCCTTCTGTCAGTATATAAAGATTTAAATGATAATGGCTTTTTCTATCACGTTTTCAAGGAGGACAAGACATGAAAACTGCAACGCTAACCTATATACACGGTCTCCGGTTTGTAGGATCATCCTCTTCAGGCCATGCAATAGTCATGGATGCCGACCCTGAAGTCGGTGGTACCAATACTGCTCCGAGACCAATGGAATTACTTCTCATCGGTATTGGGGGGTGTTCGGGAATGGACATTGTCTCAATCCTTAAAAAGAAGAAACAGAACATTACGGACATGGAAATAATTGTCAAAGGAGAAGAGGCTGATACATATCCGAAGAAATTCACAGATATTGCATTGGAATTCATTATAAGGGGAAAGGACATATCCGAAGAAGCAGTAAAAAGATCCATTGAACTCTCAATGAATAAATACTGCTCGGTGAAGGCCTCACTTGAGGGTTCTGCAAAAGTAAGTTTTTCTTACAAAATTATACGGGAATAAACCTTGCTCACGCTTCATGATCCTTTTTAGATATATTGCAACTCTTGGATTTATCGGATATATCCCCTTTGCGCCCGGTACCTTCGGAACTCTCATCGCATGTGTTTTGTTCATCCTTATAAAACCTCCCCTCTTCATCCATATCATGATAGTGCTCTTCCTCATCCCTGCCGGTGTCATTTCATCTCATTATGCTGAAATATTCTTAAAGGATAAAGACAGCAGGCATATAGTCATAGATGAATTTTGTGGCTATTTCCTCGCGGTTCTCTTTTTGCCTCATAGTGTCTCTTATATCATCGGTGCCTTTTTTTTATTTAGATTTTTCGATATACTAAAACCGTTTCCGATCCGGGCTACAGAACATCTGTTTCGGGGGGGGGCAGGTGTTATGGCTGACGATATCGTTGCAGCATTCTATACAAATGTGGTTCTCCAAATTGTCAGACTCATATGGTTCCATTGAATACGTACCTGAGATGTTTCATAGCTCTGGATATATCTGAACCGGTAAAACGGGATTTCCGCGATATCATTGACAGGCTGAAAAGACACCATGCTGATATAAAATGGGTGCCGGTCGACAATATTCATCTTACGTTGAAATTTCTCGGCAACACGCCAGAAAACATCTTATTAAACATAAGAGCCTGTCTTTTTAACGTTGTATTATCTTACAATCCGTTTTATATTAAAGTATATGCTATTGGGATGTTTCCGAACAGAAAATACCCGAAAGTAATCTGGATCGGTGTTAAAGATTCAGAAATAGTAGAAAACCTTTACATTGATATTGAAAATGCTATGTTATCGTTAGGTTTTAAGAAGGAACAGAAGAGATTTAAGCCCCATCTCACAATAGGAAGAGTCCGATCACAAAAAGGTATCATGGATCTTGTCAATGAACTTGACTCATATAGAGAAAAAGATTTTGGAAATATTCATGTCAAAACCATTAAACTAATGAAAAGTGAACTGAACCCCCAGGGAGCCAAATACAGCTGTTTATTTGAAATCCCTCTGGGGAAAAATATATTGTCTTAGATGTCTATATCGGCTGAGATCTTTTGACAATTATAGAGAATATGGAGGAAGGATGACCAATAAAGATAAAAATCGTGCACTTGAACTTGCAATCTCACAAATAGAAAAGAGCTTCGGAAAAGGTTCGATCATGCGCCTCGGTGCAGATGAAGTAGCAGAAGGGATTCGGGTAATCCCAACAGGCTCTCTCGCACTCGATGTTGCGACGGGTGTCGGTGGCTATCCACGGGGAAGGGTTGTAGAGATATTCGGGCCAGAATCTTCAGGGAAAACCACCCTCGCCCTCAGTGCAATTGCACAGGCACAAAAAGGTGGGGGTACAGTAGCCTTTATCGATGCCGAGCACGCGCTCGATATCAATTATGCTCAACAACTCGGCGTTAAAATAGAGGACCTCCTCGTATCGCAGCCTGACACAGGGGAACAGGCCCTTGAGGTTGCAGAGACCCTTGTCAGGAGCGGGGCTGTTGATATCATTGCAATTGACTCCGTGGCTGCCCTCGTACCGAGAGCTGAGATAGAGGGAGATATGGGAGATTCTCTGCCCGGTTTGCAGGCCAGGCTCATGAGTCAGGCCTTACGAAAACTTACTGCTGCAATTTCAAAATCTCATACAACCGTCATGTTCCTCAATCAGATAAGGATGAAGATAGGTGTTATGTTCGGAAGCCCTGAGACCACGACCGGGGGGACAGCGTTAAAATTTTATGCCTCTATGAGGCTTGATATCCGGAGGATAGAAAGCATCAAGGAAAATCAGGAGATGAAAGGCGGGCGGGTAAGAGTAAAGGTCGTAAAGAACAAGGTAGCACCTCCCTTCAAGCAGGCTGAATTTGATATCTATTTCAACGAGGGGATTTCAAGGGCCGGAGAGATTGTCGACCTCGGCGTAGAAAAAGGCATAATCGATAAATCAGGTGCCTGGTACAGCTATGACGGAAACAGAATCGGGCAGGGGAGAGAAAATGCAAAAGATTATTTAAAAAACAATGACTCAATTGCAAAAGAGATTGAACAAAAAATCATTGAGTCGTGTAACCTGAGGAGATAACCATGGAAATCAATGAACTTTTAAAAAAGGCACATACCTTACATGCTTCAGACCTCCATATAAAAGTTGGATCTCCTCCTATCGTCAGAATCCACGGACAACTCACCCCTCTAACATCCATGCAGAGACTCAGTCAGGAAGATTGCATCAAGATTGCCTTCTCTGTCATGACACCGGGCCAGAGTGAAGCGTTTAAAAAGAAAAACGACATCGATCTCGCCTATAGTGTTCCCGGCCTCGGAAGGTTCAGGTGCAGCATCTTTATACAGAGAGGTACCATAGGAATCGTTTTCAGGGTCATCCCCATGAAGATACCGACAGTCGAGGAACTCAATCTTCCTGACGTCATCAAGAAAATCTCTATGGAACAGCGGGGCTTAATCCTTGTTACCGGCACGACGGGAAGCGGCAAATCAACAACGCTCGCAGCAATGATAGATCTCATAAATGCAGCACGGACCGAGCACATCATGACTATTGAAGACCCCATCGAATATCTCCACCGGGATAAGAAAAGCATCGTCAACCAAAGGGAGATCGGGAGCGATACCGAGTCATTCAGCAAGGCGTTGAGACAATCACTCAGGCAGGATCCCGATGTCATACTCGTCGGAGAGATGCGCGATTTTGAAACCATTCAGACTGCCCTTATTGCTGCAGAGACAGGGCATCTTGTTCTCAGCACGCTGCATACAATAGACGCACCTGAAACGATTAATAGAATTATTTCCGTTTTTCCCCCTTATCAACATAAACAGATACGCATGCAACTTTCTTCGGTGCTCAGAGCGATTATTTCAATGCGGCTTATCCCGAAAGCCGACGGCAAAGGAAGGGTTCCCGGTGTCGAGGTCCTTATAGCAACCGCCATGATAAAAGACTGTATTGTTGATCCGGACAAGACAAAACTTATTCCCGACACGATCGAACAGGGCACACTCCACTATGGAATGCAGAGCTTTGACCAGTCCCTCTTCAGCCTCTTCAAGTCCGGACTTATTACGTATGAAGAAGCGCTCAAACGAGCTACAAACCCCGACGATTTCGCCCTTAAGGTAAAAGGGATTCATTCTACAAGTGACATGTCGTTCGACGATTCTATCGATAAACCTCTTCCGAAAGACGAGATGAAAATTGACAGATTCTAACGATAAGGCAAAAAAATACGCCTACAAGCTCCTCAGTTACAGAGGGAGAAGTGAAAAAGAACTGAAAGAAAGACTCATCAAGAAGGGTATGGGTAAAGCTGTGGCATCTTCTACGGTAACTTATCTGAAACATCTTGGACTTATTGATGACAGATCCTTAGCCGAGTCTTTGAAGAGAGAAGCTCTTTCGAGAAAACTCCTCAGTCAAAAAGGAGCCTCAATATTCCTGCATCAGAGAGGTGTCCCACGTGAAATCATCAATGAGGTCATTGACTACGATGAAACTGTCGACTTATGCACTGCCAGGAGGCTTCTTCATAAGAACATAAAACCACTGAGGGATTATTCCTCAGTGAAAGCCAGGAAGAGATTACATGGTCTTCTCGCAAGACGTGGGTACTCTTCAGATATAATACATAAGGTTTTAAAGGAAAAAATCTCACATGAGGAGGAGTTGTCATGAAACAACTTATTCTTGTTATTCTTGCTGTCAGCTTTCTTTTCGGGGTCGGCTGCACAAAGTCAGTTCGATACACAGAAGAAGAAATACAACACTTCCCGCCTGAAACCCAGGAACATATCAGACAGGGTGAAGTAAAACTCGGCATGACGACCCAGCAAGTACGGTATGCCTGGGGAGCTCCTAGTTCAATCAAATTCCTTGAACCAACTCCTGAAGGGAAAACGAGAGAAGAATGGGTTTATTCAAAATTGGGCATTTTCGGTACAAAACTTCTTGTTTTCATTGACGGCAAGTTAATCTTCACAAGCGGCGAATAGTCAAAGCCTTTCGTACTGCAACACAGATATGCCGATGAAAAGCGCAGAAATAAGAACTGCCTTCTTGGAGTATTTTCAATCGAAGGGACACACAATAGTCCCAAGCGCTCCGCTTATCCCTTGGAAAGACCCTACCCTTCTCTTCGTCAATGCAGGGATGGTCCAATTTAAAACAATATTTTTAGGCCAGGAAAAGAGCACTTATAACAGGGCTGTCTCCTGCCAGAAAAGCATGCGGGCAGGGGGAAAACACAGCGACCTCGAAAACGTCGGACATACGTCACGACACCATACATTCTTTGAGATGCTCGGCAACTTTTCTTTCGGTGATTATTTTAAAAAGGATGCTATCCTGTTCAGCTGGGAACTTTTTACCGGGTATTTCAAGCTGCCACAAGACAAACTCTCTGTCTCTGTCTATGAGGAAGATGATGAGGCAGCACAACTCTGGTCTGACCTTGTCGGACTTTCCGATAAACAGATATCCCGGCTCGGTGCAAAGGATAATTTCTGGCAGATGGGTGACACGGGACCGTGCGGCCCGTGCTCCGAGATTATTATCGACCAGGGAACCACCGTTGGATGTCGCAGGCCTGACTGCGCTGTTGGATGTGATTGCGACAGGTTTCTTGAACTCTGGAATCTTGTATTCATGCAATTCAACAAGGATGAACAGGGGAATCTTACGCCGCTTCCAAAACCCAGTATCGATACGGGGATGGGCCTCGAACGGATTACCGCAGTCCTCCAGGGAAAGACAAACAATTTTGATACAGATCTCTTTACACCGATAATGAACGATATCTCGAGTCTTTCAGGGGTTGCGTATGGTTTATCAGGGGAAAAAGACCCTTCATTCCGCGTTATCGCAGACCATATCCGTGCTTCTGTTTTTCTTCTTTCCGAAGGCCTTGTCCCTTCAAATGAAGGAAGAGGATATGTGTTGAGAAGGGTTATTCGCAGGGCATCAAGACATGCACGGCTTCTCAATCTCCACGAACCGTGCCTCTATAAATTGGTAGATTCAGTCGTCAGCGTCATGGGTAATCACTATCCGGACATCAAGAAAGAAAGGAAAAGGACTAAAAAGCTTCTCCAGATAGAAGAGGAGAATTTCCTTAGGACCATTGAGACCGGCATGAATATCCTCGATGATATTATGAAACAAGTAAAAATAGAAGGTCTTTCGGTTATCCCCGGAAATGAGATTTTTAAATTATATGATACCTACGGGTTTCCTGTTGATTTTGCAAAAGATATTGCAAGGGATGCTGATTTGATAATTGACGAAGAAGGCTTTCAAAGGGAAATGGAGTTACAGAGACAGCGGTCAAAAGGGATTCGGGCGGATGTTACTTTCCCAAAACCTGAGCCGGAAGCTCATTTATACGCCAGAACAGAATTTTTAGGATACGATACGTTCAAGGCAGAGGCAGTTGTCGAAGTTCTTAAAAAAGACAGTCACGTATTGGATGAATTATCAGAAGGTGACGAGGGTGTTTTAATCCTTGACAGAACTCCTTTCTACGGTGAATCCGGCGGCCAGGCAGGCGATACGGGAATCATTAAATCAAAGGGATCTATCATTACGGTCCTCAATACCCAAAAGCCCTTTCCTGACCAGATTATCCATCTTGTTAAAGTAGAGAAAGGAAAAATATCAAAGGGTGACCGGGTGACATGCAGCATTGACGAAGAGAGAAGAAAATCTATTATGAGAAACCATACTGCCACGCACCTTCTCCATAAGGCATTGAGGGAAGTTCTCGGTGACCATGTGAAACAATCCGGGTCCGTTGTTGACCCGGAAAGGCTACGATTCGATTTCACCCATTTCTCTGCTGTGCATGATGATGAAATGAAAAAAATTGAAGACATCGTCAATAAAAAGATTCTTGAAGATCTCCCCGTGAGAATAGAAACCATGGATATCGATAAAGCAATACAAGCAGGCGCCGTGGCGTTGTTTGACGAAAAATATGGAGATACAGTGAGGGTTATTTCTGTCGGTGATTTCAGCAAGGAATTATGCGGCGGGACACATTGTAAATCCACGGGAGAAATAGGACTATGCATCATTCTGTCAGAGGGAAGTGTTGCATCAGGTATCCGGAGAATTGAGGCCCTGACAGGCAAAAATGCCCTTGATTATCTGAAACAAAAAGAGTATGAGCTTGACAGAATCAAAGCTCTGCTGAGAACTGAAGAACCTTTTGAAAAAATAGAAAAACTCCTCAATGAGATGAAATTCCTCGAACGGGAAGTGCAGAAACTTAAAACGGCTTCATCAGGTGATACGCTCTCCGAATCCGTAAAGAATGCTTACGATCTTAATGGAGTGAAAGTAGTAAAAATCAGACATGACGGATTGAATCAAAACGAACTCCGTCTCTTTGCAGATAAAATACGTGACCGGCTGAAATCTGGTATCATTATCGTTTCTTCGGTAATCGATGGTCAGGCTGCTCTTGTCTGTATGGTAACCAAAGACCTTAATGACACATACCATGCAGGAAAGATCGTGAAAAGCATCACCCATCTTGCTGGCGGCAAAGGCGGCGGCAAACCCGACATGGCACAGGGTGGCACCAAAGAAGTAGAAAAACTGGACAAGGCACTTGAATCCTTATACGATATCATTGCCGAACAGTCAAAAGCCGGCAATTAAGAAACCATATTCAATTCATTATTCTTATTTCCTGGAGACCTTTATGTTCACAAAATTTCCTCAAAAATTATGCAGAGGCGGGAATCTTCTATTTTTTTTACTATTCCTCATAATTTCCTTCCCTCTTCATGCTGAAGAATGCAAAGAAAAAGACCTTATCGAAAGGGGGACACAATATTTTTCAGCCGGGGATTACAAAAGCGCAATAAAGGACTTTGAAAAAGCTCTTTCTATCAATCCTCAAAGCGTTGAAGCATATACATGGCTTGGCATGAGTTATCTGCGCATGGGAGACAATCAAACGGCCACGCTCCCTGCATTATTGGAAAAAGCGATAGAGGCATTCAGCAAGGCTTTGAGTATACGACCTGATTTAGCAGAAACACATTACAATCTCGGACTAACGTATGTAGCTCTCAACAGAATAGATGCGGCAGAACGTGAGTATGCAATCCTCAGGAGTCTTGATAGAGAACTGGCTGGCTCATTACGCTCGAAAATAGATGCCTCTGAACCACAAAAAATTTATAAGTCGCTTGGCGGACCAGAAAACACTATTCAGGAAGTTAAGATAGTAGGGAATCAAGTACTCGTTCCCGTTACCCTCACTTATGGAAATGAGACCGTTGAGGCTTTACTTCTTTTGGACACAGGAGCCTCAGTTACCGTAATACATGGACATATTGCAACCTTATTGCATATAGACTTAGATAAAGCACGGAACAGAATAGGACAGGTAACAGGAGGAGGGTTACTTGAATCCAGACATATAAAGCTCAGCTCTATTAAGGTTGGACCTCATAGCAAAGAGAATTTTGATGTCGTGATCATTGAACATCAGGGTCCTGATGTGTTCTTTGACGGTCTCCTTGGAATGAATTTTTTGAACGATTTTCCTTACAGGATAGATTTTAAAAGAAAACTTATCGACTGGATTCAATAGTATTGAACCAGGATTTTCGTTTGCTTCATCAGGCAACCATGCCTCCGATAAATGCATTTTCCGGGTTATGTTTGATTCTCATTTATCTTGAAGTTTTCACCGTTTTATGATAAAAAATCGCTATATTCTCAGATAAGTATCCGGAATAATCGTTTTCTGTCTTAAGGGGGAATCGTGGTGCAGATTAATACTGCATCGTTCAGGTTTGTCTTAAAGTCTCTTGAGCCGTTTGTTCTTCCTTCCTACAAAGGCTCCACCCTTCGTGGCGGATTTGGATTTGCATTCAAGCGTATTGTCTGTGCAGTAAGAAATAAAGAATGCCGTGAATGCCTTCTCAAAGACAAATGTATTTACTCGTATGTTTTTGAAACACCGCCGCCTTCAGGCACAAAGATAATGCGCAAATATAAATCAGCACCGCATCCGTTTGTTATTGAACCTCCGATGGAAAAAAGGAGGGGATATAAACCAGGCGATGAAATTGATTTCGGCCTTATCCTGATCGGCAGGGCAACAGATTACCTCCCCTACTTCATCTATACCTTTGACGAGCTTGGGAAGACCGGAATAGGGAAGGGTAAGGCAAAATATGAACTGAAGACGGTCAGCAGTCAAGGGGCAGCGGTCGGCGGTCCGGAAAAAGAAAAAATCATTTACTCATCCGACACAAAAACCCTTAAGTCTTTTGAATTCGCCTCTTTGGATATTGGAATCCCCACTTTGGAAAACCCACAAAATAACCCCACTTTGGAAAAGGGGGGCGAGGGGGGATTTCTTAGTCAGAAATTAACACTTAATTTTATAACCCCCACCCGCATACTCTACGATGGCCACCTTACCCTCGATCTCGAATTCCACATCCTCATTAGAAACCTTATAAGGAGGCTTTCACTTCTTTCTTATTTTCATTGTAACGGAGACCCTTCTGTATTAGATTTTAAAGGCATCATAAACAAGGCGAAAGAAATCAGCGTCAAAAACAGGAATTTGAGATGGTATGACTGGGAACGCTACTCGGGCCGGCAGGAAACGAGGATAAAGATGGGCGGGTTTGTTGGCGACATAACGTTCGAGGGCTTTATAGAGCCTTTTATGCCCTTTATTAAGGCCGGGGAATTATTGCATGTCGGCAAAGGGACTGCATTTGGACTGGGGAAATATGAGATAACCCCACCCAGCCTCCTCTTAGCCTAAGGTGAGGGGATTGTCTCCCCTCTTGGGTTAAGGGGCAGGGGGAAGGTTTAAAAACTATGTTCATCCGTAACAACCCTAAGCTTAAGACAAGGCGTAAGAAACTCAGACAGAACCAGACAGAGGCTGAAAAATTACTCTGGTCTCAATTAAGGAATAAAAGGTTCTATGGTGTTAAGTTTTTCCGTCAGTACAGTATTGGTCACTATATCCTTGATTTTTACAGCCCGGCCTTTCGGCTTGCAATTGAGCTTGACGGCGGTTAACATTCCAAACAGGAGCAACGGGAATATGATAGAAACCGTTCTGAATATCTAAAGTCATATGACATGGAAATCATACGTTTCTGGAACAACGAAGTAATGCAAAATATGGAAGGCGTTTTAATGAGGATTGCTGAAAAGATAACCCCACCCAGCCTCCCCTTAGCCTAAGGTGAGGGGATTGTCTCCCCTCTTGGGTTAAGAGGGGCAGGGGGAGTTACTTATTAATGTGAAAATTATCATTGTATTTAAAGCTGGGTTTGGATTAGGCAAATACAGAATAGCCTGAGAAATATTGTCACAATATTGTTTTCCTTGAGGCGTTCGTGTAAGACGCATATACTACGGTTATGAAAGAACTTAGATTCAGGGAAATCCTTATCTTTGTTGCCGGCACTACACCGCAGATTATCACCGAGACTATCTATGCACTGATACACCGAAAGCCACCTGTTTTTCCGGACGAAATCTATATTATTACAACGACTCACGGGAAGAAACTTATCACTAAGAACCTGATTGATTCGGGAAGATTTAAAGAATTCTGCAAGGAATTCAAGATATCAGAAGACGTTTTGGATGAAAGTTCCATCATTGTCGTAAAAGATACCAATGATAATCCGCTCGAGGATATAAGAGAAGCACCGGATAACGAATCCCTTGGTAATTTTATTACCAACTTTATAAGAGAAAAAGCACATGACGACAGGAGAAGGCTTCACTGTTCACTTGCAGGCGGAAGGAAGACAATGAGTTTCTATATGGGATCGGCGCTACAGCTTTTCGGAAGACCATGGGACAAGCTCTACCACGTATTAGTGACTCCTGAATTTGAATCCAACCCTGATTTTTACTATAAACCAAAGAAGGACAGAACTCTAACTCTCCTTAATCGTTCTTTAGATAAGGTTCTTACTTCCGACAGTCCCCCCTTAGATAAGACTTTTCCTCTTATTCCCCCCTTTGGTAAGGGGGGAGATGGGGGGTTAAAAGCACTTCACACAAAGGATGCTCAAATTTTTCTTGCTGAATTACCTTTTATAAGACTCAGAGACAAGATTCCTCTGAATGGCAAGAGTTTTAAAGAACTTGTTGAGGAAGGCCAGAAGGAAATAGACACAGCTCTGACCCAGCCTTATATAAGGATAAAACTGAAGGAGCATTCAATTTATATAGGAGACACCCCAATTGATTTAATACCTCTGCAAATAATGATCTATGCGCATTTTATCAGGAGAAAATTAGAAGATTGCAAATGCACAGATAAAGTTTATTGTCTTGACTGTACTGAATGTTTTGCAACAATCTCCGAACTTTCAACAAAACCGGTCTTTGAAAGAATGCTGAAAGACTACAGGCTTATTTACAGCATTCAGCCCTCTCGTGCTGATGACCTGCGTGAGAAAACAAAAGATGGTTTGAGGATGGAGATGCTCAGGTCAAATATCAGCAAAATAAACAGGGCAATAAAAGAACATCTTACAGACGAAACCCTTCTGCCATTTTATTCAATTTCAACAGAAAGACAATATGCAGGAAGCAGGTACGGGGTAAGAGTGGAGAAGGAGAAGATAAGGATTGAATCATAAGTATAATTTAGATTATACTAATCATGATTATACTTTGCTTAATTGAGTTCTTGACATTCAGAAGCATTCCCTTTAGGGAGGTTATTTGAGATTCGTAGATAGGCAAAATGAATTATCTTTCCTTGAGAAGTCCTTCCAAGCTGAAGGCTTTCGGTTTGTGCCTATCTATGGAAGACGCCGTATTGGCAAGACAAGACTGATTCAGGAATTCATTAAAGATAAAAGGGCTATATACTTTCTTGCTGACAGCGTATCGGAGACTGAACAACTAAAGAATCTTGGACGCATTGTTGGTGAATATTTCAGTGACTCCATACTCATGGATGCTGGTTTTAGAGACTGGTATCAGTTCTTCTCGTACGTTAAAGAAAAACAGGAAAAAAGACTAATCCTTGTCATAGATGAATTTCCATATCTTGTTAACTCAAATCCTGCTATATCTTCCATATTCCAGAAGGGGATAGACGAGTATCTAAAGCAGAGCAGTATATTCTTAATCCTGATGGGCTCAAGTATTGGAATGATGGAAAAGGAGGTTTTATTTTATAAGGCACCACTTTACGGAAGAAGGACAGCATCCTTGGAGGTCAAAGAAATGGCCTTCGATGTACTGAAGGAATTCTTTCCTGATAAAAACTTTGAAGAATTTGTAAGGATATATTCTGTCATGGGCGCTATTCCGGCATATATAGAAAAAATCAATCCGGGGCATAACGTCTTTAGAAATATAAAGGAATTGATTCTTAATAAAGGTACCTTTCTTTACAACGAAGTAGAATATATTTTACGTGAAGAACTGAGAGAACCCAGAAACTATTTCGTAATTCTTAAGGCAATTGCGCAGGGAAAACGAAAACTCTCTGAAATCATCAATGAGACAGGCTTTGAGAAGAGTCTTGTTGCAAGGTATCTTGACATTTTAAGAAGTCTTGGGTTTGTTGAAAAGGATGTCCCTGTTACAGAGAAGTATCCAGAAAAGAGCAAACAGGGGATTTACAGCCTCTATGATAAGTTTTTTACATTCTGGTTTAAATATGTATTCCCTAACAGAAACAGACTCGAAATCGGAAAGGTTGATTATGTACTAAAGCTGATTAAGGATACCTTTGAACATCATGTTTCTTCGATATATGAAGATGTCTGCGCGGATATATGTAAGAACTTGATGAAAGATGGGGTTTTACAATATACATCCATTGGTAAATGGTGGTCTAAAAACGAGGAAATAGATATCGTTGCCCTTGATGAGGAAACAAAGACAGCATACTTTGGAGAATGCAAATGGAGTAGTAAAAAAGTCGGTGACGATATTTATCAAGACCTCATTCGGAAATCGCAACTTGTTGACTGGCGCAAAGATAAAAGAAAAGACAGATTTATACTATTCAGCAAAAATGGTTTCACATCAAGGATGATCGAAATCTCTAAAAAAGAAAATGTCTTATTGGTGCATAAGGAGAGGGTTATAAAATAACAATGTTTCAGAAATGTTTCTTTTATTGCATATGAGTTTGAAATATAAGATAATTCTAAAAACTTTAAACATTGGACCTTAAATCTTGAATTTATTATGCGGAGGATTAGCAGATGAAGTTTAATCAAAGAGAATATCAAGCCGTAATCCTTGGGGCATTGTTGCATGATATAAAAAGAGGAGTCAGTAAATGAAAGATGATTTCTTTAGCCTCGTAAGAGGAGCACTTTTACATGATATTGGGAAAGTTATTCAAAGAGCACAGGATAATCCAACTGCAAAGAAACATACTGAATGGGGTTATGAATGGCTGCAGAAAAATCTTCAGGATAACCGTGCAGCACTTGCAGCTATTGCTCATCATTACACAAAAGATGATGATTATGCCTTAAACAGTAATTTAGGTCTTATCTGGTATGAAGCGGATAACCTTGCTTCTGCTGAAAGAAAGGAAAAAGAAAAACTTGAAGAATCTAAGTGGCACGCTGAAGTTGCCATTGCTTCGCCATTTAGCAGGATCAACAATCCAAATAATCCTGACGAAAAACCTTCCATCAGTTTCCTGCCTTTAAGAAGAAAGAAGGCGATTATTGAAACATTGGAGAAAGAACCAACATCTTCCAAAGAAGACTATAAAGAGATATTAAATGCCTTCGAAAAGGATTTTAACAATCCAGAAATCCCCAAGCCTCCTTCTGTAGACTTTTTATTGATGCTTTTTGAAAAGCATTTCTCTTATGTTCCGTCAATTACTATGAAAGTATACGACGGTCTCAGAAAAGAAGAGATAAAAGACAAACATCCTGATATTTCACTTTATGACCATTCAAAGCTTTCAGCGGCTCTAGTAGGTTGTATGTATCATTACTATAGAGAAACTTTCCCTGAGAAATGGAATAACAATGAACTCTTAAAAAATGAGATACTCGATGTTCCTGAAGATAGAAAGCCTTATATATTAATCGGCGGAGATATATCAGGCGTTCAGAAATTTATTTACACTATCACATCGAAGGGTGCTCTTAAATCCTTAAAAGGAAGATCTTTTTATCTCGAACTTTTATCGGAACATATTGTTTCAAGGATTCTTGACGCATTGAATCTTACAAGATGCAATCTTATATTTTCAGGAGGTGGTCATTTTTATATTCTTTCTCATAATACACCATCAGCTGAAGCTACCATTGAAGAGGTAAAAGCAAAGATTGATAATTATCTATTTATTGAATTTAAGGGTAGTTTACAGCTTCATATTGCATGGGAAGGATTTCATCCAGACGAGTTTAAAAATGCCGCTGAACTCTGGGGCAGGCTTTCTAATAAACTTGAGAGTTCAAAAAAGAAAAAATGGAGAGACAAACTTTCTGAAGTCTTAAAAATCGAGATGCCTCATGAAGATTGTCTCACTCGGTACTGTGAAGTTTGCTTTAGAGAGGATACGAGATTAAATGAGCTTAAAAGAAATGCTGATGTGGTATATGAAGCAATATGTCCATCGTGTGAAAGCCAATTTCAAATTGGAGAAGAACTTAAACATATTTCAGAGGGTCAGTTTCCTGTACTTTATAGATTCGATGTTGAGCCAGAAGAATACACTATAAAAATAGACGATACTTACTATCTGTTGAAAACAGGCTGGGATAAATTCATCCATCTGGATGCAAAGGCAGTTTACAGGATTAATGATGATACTGCGAAACATTACTCCCATCCGAGTTCAATTTATCTGCCTATAGGTCTTTATCAGCATGAAAAACTCAACGACCTTACCGATACTGCAGGGACATTTGGAGTTGACCGCATAGCTGTTGTAAGAATGGATGTGGATAATTTGGGAAAGATATTCTCTCAGGCTGTACCCAAAGAACATAGAACATTTTCCCGTATGGCATCAATATCAAGGAATCTAAACAAGTTTTTCAAATATTATCTTAATAACATAGTTGAAGGCAGGGCAATTGATAATCAGACTGATATTGCAGGGAGGAATATAAAGAATAAAGGCCGTATTCTCACAATAGTCTACTCTGGAGGTGATGACCTCTTTTTAATCGGACATTGGCTTGACATCACTGAAGCAGCCATTGATATAGACAATTTTTTTAGAAGCTTCACCGGCAATAAATTTATGAGTATTTCAGGTGGCATAGCTGTTAATTATGAGAAATATCCTGTCTATCAATATGCAAGGGATGCCGAAGGGGCAGAAAGCCTTGCAAAGATAAGCAGCAAAAATGCTATAGCACTTTTTGGTAATAGAAGATTTGGTTGGAATGATATAGGGGAAGTTTTAGGCAGGGTAAAGCTCTTTTGTGGATTTTTGAAATTCAACGGCGACCATCTTGCCGTGGATGAAGATAAGCTTTCGAAGACATTTTTTTATAGACTCCTTGCACTTGCAAGGAGATTTAAGGAAGATGGCGTTTTGATTCTGCCAAAAGCAGCTTATCTTATGTCACGTGCAAGGTTTGGTAAAGGAAAAGATGAGGATATATTGAAAATGAAGGAGGTTATCATGACAACAAATAGTAATAAATGGGAAATAACTGAGACAGCCACAATGTGGACATTAATGATGATGAGGAAAGGAGGGAAAGAAAATGCCAGAATATAGACAACGCGGCAGACAACAATATAGCCAAAGAACAGACCAAATAAATCGACAGCAAGACGCACTTCCTGATTTTATAAAAGAATTTAAGCATAAAATCGAACAAGTCAAGACATCAGGTCTGAATAATCTATCTGCCGATGAAATAGTAGCTATCTCTAATAAGATGGGAGAACATTTAGCAAGGATACTTAAAACTACTCAAATAAGAAGATTTCTTGATGGCATGAGGAAAATCGATACTCAATTTGATAAAGGTAAAAATTTTAACAAAGATTTGGTAGTTTTAATGAAGCCTAAACTAGCTTACGCTGTTGGAAGAAATCAGGATATAAAGCCATTAATGGAAATATTGGAACCAGCTATTACTGCAGGATCAAAATCATATAATGATTTCAAAAAGTTGGTAGCATTAGTTGAAGGAATAGTCGCTTATCATAGATATCACGGCGGTAAAGATTCATAAAATGGAGGATAATATGACAATAGAACGCAATATTTTAGGGAAAGTCTTCATTAAGGGTACTATTGAATGTAAAACAGGAATGCATATCGGTGCATCAAAGGAAAATATGGAGATTGGAGCAATCGACTCGCCTGTCGTGCGTGATCCAGTGACAAGAGAACCTTATATTCCAGGTAGCTCCTTAAAAGGAAGAATGAGGGCATTACTTGAAAAAGCATTAGCTACAGAGATCGGAATCATAGGTGAGACCAAACGGCGAAATATAGGAACAGACAGAAATCCAATCTGGATTCACGTCTGCGACGATGCTCAAGATGCCATTAATTGTGAGATTTGCAGAATCTTCGGTTCTACGGGAAAGGGTGAAGGAAAAAGAAACTTTCCCGCCCGTCTGATTGTAAGAGACTTAACCCTTACCACTGATAGCCGTGAGAAACTTTCAGACATAGACACAGGTCTTCAATATACTGAGTGGAAGTTTGAGAATGCTATTGATAGGGTTACATCGGCTGCAAATCCAAGGCAGATAGAGAGGGTACCGAAGGGTGCTGAGTTTTACTTTGAATTGATTTATACAGTGGAGGATGCTTCTCACCTTCGGGCTGATCTTAATAACCTGAAACTGTCCATCGCGCTCCTAAAACTTGATGCTCTTGGTGGACATGGTTCGAGGGGTTATGGAAAAGTTGATATTAAATATGAGTCTATTAAAGGAATGACTGTGGATTATCTCAAGGATGAGAAGACAGGGGAAACGGCTCAGTGTCAGACGCTGGAAGATATAGACAGTATTATTGCCATTTTTACTAATAACGGTAAAAATCAAGGGTAAATTATGAAGGCTTATATTTACAAACTTGGTTTCCTTGGTCCCACTCATTTTGGCGACACTGGAATTGACCTTGAGAATGTTTCAGAGTGGGTGAATTCAGATACTCTCTTTTCTGCACTTGTGAATGTACTATCAAGCGTTGAGGAGAGCGATGCTGTAACAAGGTTTATAAATACCTTTCTTGAAAAGCCGCCATTTCTTCTAAGTTCTTTATTTTTATATTTTAAAAATCAGTGTTTTCTTCCAAAGCCACTATATGATGACCATATTGATTCAGCAATGAAAAAAGAACTTGGTAAAGATTTAAAAAAGCTCAAATGGCTTGATGTCCAGGGTTTTAAAAAGTGGATGGTCAATAGTGGAATAACTGAGGACGATATTGAAAAGATGAAGGAAGCCCAGGAAGAGTATAGGAAGTCCTTCTTTATTGAAATAAGACCAAGAGTTACACTTGATAGGACCACTCAGAATAGCAGCATTTATCATGCAGGTTATGTCCATTTTAGAAAAGACGCTGGCCTATATGGATTCATAGCATTCAATGATGAATCAAAAATTAATCAGTTCAAAATGCTTCTTAATATCCTGGGGAAAATTGGTCTTGGCGGAGAAAAGACATACGGATGTGGAATGTTTAATGTTATTGAATTTCAAGAGGCTTCAGACTTATTAAAAGAGTTATTTGAAAAAGGTAATATTGGATATACCCTCCTTTCCCTCTACCATCCATCTCAATCTGAGATCACTGAAATAGGACAAGACCTTCTTGCTTATGACGTCATAAGGAAAAAAGGCTGGGTTTCAAGTGGCAGATATGCTCTTCCATTAAAAAGAAAATCGGTAGGATTTATTACAGAAGGGAGTGTATTTAAAAGGAAACATCAGGGTTCTCTTGTAGATGTTACACCTGACGATACGCCGACAGGAGCTTTGAGCCACGGAGTTTATAGATACGGCTATGCTTTCACGGTACCGTTAGGGAGGATACAATGAGCATGATATTTGATAAAAAAATAACAAAACTCACTATTAAATCTCCAATTCATATAGGTAGCGTTGAGCAAAAGATTACACCATTTGAATACATCCACAGCGGGCGCTATGTATATCACATCTCTGATGAGAGATTATCTAACTTTTTGCAAAAGAAAAACCTGATTGATTCTTATGTCAGTGCTGTAAGCAGAGATGGCCACAGGTTTAGATTGGATGAATTTTTTAAGAATAAAGGGGTTACCTTAAAAGAAGGAGACCTTTTTAATATAAGTAGTGGAAGAAAAACAAAACTTGTTGGAGATGGAACTGCGCTTCAGGATTATAGACCATTGATCAGAGATGGATTTGGTAAGCCCTATCTCCCAGGAACATCTATTAAAGGTGTTTTAAGGACTGCTATCCTTTATAACGTGCTTTATAATCTAAAGACTATAAATCCAAAAGAATTTGAAAAACATGTTGTTGAAAGAATAAATCAAACCCAGCAAAGGAACTTCAAAAAGAAAAGAGAATTCATTTGGATACAGGAAGACTGGCTTGAGAATTTTAAACTATCAGGGAAAAGTAAATCCCCCAATACAGACTGGTTGAGAATGCTCCATGTATCAGATGCTTATTTAACAAGCGATGTAGAAACAATACTCATTCCTGTAAAGGTTCTTAAGAGGGATGCGTCTGGATGGCAATATAAGCGAGAATATTCAGGGAAGGAAACTACTATATGGGCTGAATGCATACCAGAGGGTGCCACTTTTCAATTCGAGCTTGTATGGGATAAAGGTCTCCTTGAGGAATTTAAAAAGAAGAATGATAAATTCCTTACACAATCCCTACATGAAGTTTTTGCAGGCATTTCTCAGTGGTCATCAGATATCTTTGCTTTTGAAAAGGAATTTGCAAAAGGGCATGTACTTGAGAAATGGTATATTGCTAACAACGCTGACTTCAGGATTGGTTTTGGTTCCGGCATGTCATCTACAACAATAGCGATACTGCTTCCAGAAGAATTAAGGAAGAAAATTAGAAACTACGCAGGACAAAATAAAGGCAATGAGATTGCACCAAAATCAAGAAGAGTATGGGTTAAAAATGGACAGACTATCCCCTTTGGCTGGGCGGTGATGGAGGTTGTGAATTGAATATTAATAGTTTTTTTTCAATGATAAAAGAAACGGAAAGTTGCTAAGGTTTTTTCATGACATAATCGTGTGGACCGATACGTCGGAGAAGATAATAGTCGCTATGTATTTCAAAAGAAAATCTATAAAACATGTCTATGCTTGCTTCCCAACGGTTTTTATGTCCTTTCATTTTTTTAACTCTGAGGGAAGGATGGTTGATATCGTTAATAAAAAGCTTTATCTTTTCATCAAATTTTTTCTGTGCAGTCTTAGGAAGCCTCTTGTAATCCTCCTTAAAAGCAACAGTGCGGAGGATTTTCATTTTTTAAGGTTTGCAATAAAATCTTCAACTGAATTAAACGATGTGATTTTTCCGGAGGCAATCTCTTTGTCTGCTTCTGCCTCTGCCTTTTCCCAGTTAAATTCCCTGAAATATGGAGGGAAGGACAATGCATATTTGATTAATTCAGCAATAGCTTCTTCCGTATTTGGTTTATTTGCGGATTTCCTGTATCGCTCAATTTCATCAAACACATCATCTGCAATCTTTATTGTTAATTCACGTTTTGTCATCTTTAGGTTTCTCTTACGTCAAGATATCATACAGTTGGTTTTAAAGTCAATTTATAGCAAAAAATTTTTAATGCATGAAAACACTTTATTCCCCTTTGGCTAGGCGTTGATGGAGGTTGTGGATTAAATCGCTTGAAATTATAGAATAAAAATTAAATAGATTTTAGGAGGAAATAATGTTAATTAACAAGGCACAAATTGAAAGAATAAAAACTCTGGCAAAAGCATATGGAGCTAAGCGACTGATTCTTTTTGGAAGCGCTGTTGATATGCCCAAAAAGGCTAGAGATATTGATATTGCCTGTGATGGCATTCCAGGGTGGAAGCTATATGAGTTTGCTGCAAGAATTGAAGATGAACTCAAGCTATCCCTTGATGTTATTGCATTAAGTCCCCCCACCCGTTTTACACGGTTTATTGAGAAAAAAGGAAAGGTTTTGATATGAATGCTTATCCCTTATATACCCTCACCCCCGGTATCTGTTCAAAGTGTTTGTCGAGGGTGAAGATTTGGAGGTTTTGCTTAAGGCAGATGGTAGCAATGAAAATATCTGATAAAGGAAGATTTACCCCTTTTTTCTTAAGTGATGCTGAGAGTTCTCCAGCCTTTTGCCATAGCGGTTGTGTCATTTCCACATATTGCAAAGATAACAGCGTTTCAAGCAATGTCGCTTTTTCGTCTTCTGTCTTGACGCCCTGGATGATTTCAAAGAGGACTATGCCGCAGGTCCAAACGACATTCTTTATAATTAATTCTGAGAGCTTGTCTCCGGTTTCTGACTGTTGCTTGAAGAACTCGATCCATACACTTGTATCAACCAGAACGCCGATGTTTTTTTCGTTCAAGTATTTCCTCCCTTTTCTTTTGCGCCTCCATTTCCCTTTCTTCTTCTTTCTCCCAGTCGTAGTCAATCTTAATCTTCCCCCTCAAGGCAAGCAGTTCCTTTACCTTTTTCTGACGGATGTATTCTTTCATAGCAACTGTTATCGCCTTTGTCTTGGACTTTTCGCCGGTAATCTTTTGCACCTCGGAGAGGAGATCGTCAGGTATGTTTAATGTCGCACGCATATCATGCACCTCCTTTATATGCCTTTATTGTATGAGATATATGTATGACTGTCAAGAAGGGAGGCATTTATGAGCCACGTCCATGTATGCCTTGTATCTGATCAGCCAATCCCGAATTTAACAACGGCATTACAGTTCAAGCCTGATAAAATTATTCTTATGACCACCAGTGACATGCAGGAAAAGGCATCTCTCCTTAAAGAAGTTTTAGAAAAGAAGAGCTTTGCTGTAGAGTCAAGGCTTATAGAAGCATATGACATTAATGACGTGATCAGAGTGAGTGACTCAATAATAGCAGATTGTAAGGGATGCGAAGTTACGTTGAATATCACAGGGGGGACTAAAATAGGAACTCTCGGAACATTTCAGGCTTTCTATACAGCAAATAAAGAAATCTTTTATGTGGACACAAAGGATAATAAGATACTGAAGCTTTTTCCCGAGGATAAAAAAGCTGATTGCTCCATAAAGGTATCCGTCTCTATTTCAGATTATCTGTCTGTATATGGCTTTCAGATTAATTCTTATGTAAAGGATGACAGCTACATTCAAAGAAGAAAGGATTTTACCAACTATCTTGCACACACCGTATCCTATAAACCCAAGCTTATTCCAGAAATCAACTTTGTTCTGCATACATTTGATCGAAAATCATCATTGCCGATAACTGTAAGGTTGCCAAAAGATGACAAGCTTTCCGATTATCTCGATCTTCTGAAGGGAGCAAAACAAAAAGAACACGGGAAAATCGAAATCTCGGATCATGACAGCCTGATGTATCTTAAAGGTTTTTGGTTTGAAGAGTATGTGTATATGGCAGCCAAAGAGATTGGCCATGATGAGATCAAACTCAATGTAAAAGGCAAATGGCTTGTGAAAGGCCATCATCATCCGAAGAATGAGTTCGACGTTATGTTTTCGAAAGGGAACAGATTGTTTCTCATTTCCTGCAAAACCGCAAATCCGGACAGGAAAGTCGAAGGTGACGACGAAGCAGTTGGCAAGGAGTTTTTATATGAACTGGTTTCCCTTAGTGATAGGGCACTCGGTCTTTTCGGCAAACGTATGCTTGCATCTGCAAGGCCTATTAATGATCCTGCCGTAAAGAAGAGAGCTGAAATATTGAAAGTTCATATCATTGACGGCAAGAACATAGTGAATTTTAAGAGGAACTTGCGACAATGGATTCAGAGATCATAGCGGAATTCGGTCCAGAAAGGATATTGGGCAATCTTCCATGAGCAATTTAACTTCAAAAGAAGTCCAAAAACGCCTCAAGGTGTGGGCGGACATTACGATGCTGTCGCTTGAATTGAAAAAGGCTTTCCTTAGAAAAAGATATCCAGAACTTACTGAAAAAGAAATCAGTGAAGTAATACGAAAGGAGCATGAAATAGCTAAGGGATACCTGTTGCAAAACGATATGGGATTGAACCATGGGGAGCGGCGATAAAGTTGGAAAATATTATCATTGATCTCTCTGTTTTTTACACCTCAAATGCAAAACTTTCTGAACTTGAAGACTATATCTCCAAAGCCCTCTCTCTCGCCGGAGAAGGCAATGAAATTGTTCTGACTGGCCAGGCTCCGGTCTGGCTTTATCTTAAAATCGCTCATGCACTTCATGGAAAGGCAAGAAAGTTGATATACAGAAGCCCTGTGACGGGGGATGTGATGATTTTTGACCACAGTCCGGATTGAATGTGTTATAGTATGTGTATAAGGAGGTGTATATAGATGAGGACAAATATCGTACTGGATGATGAAACCGTGAAAAAAGCATTCAAATATTCCAGCGCAAAAACAAAAAAAGAGCTTATCAATGAAGCGCTGAAGGAATTAATAATTTCACGTCAGAGATTGGACTTGAGAGATTTGCGGGGAAAGATAGAATTCAGATCAAATTATGATTACAAAAAATTAAGAAGAGGCAATTAATTTGATACTTGTTGATACTTCAGTACTGATTGATTATCTGACGGGTAAAGAGAATGACGCAGTACATAAATTACAGTTTATTTTCGACAATAACATTCCGTTTGGAATTAGTTCGCTCATTTACCAGGAAATCCTGCAAGGTGTAAGAACAGAGAAAGACTTTGATAAGGCAAAAAGATATCTTGATACGCAGCGGTTTTATTCATTGAAAGAAGAAAAAGAATCTTATGCCTCTGCTGCGAAGATTTATTTTAAATGCAGGAAGAAAGGAATTACGGTAAACAGCACCATTGACTGCCTCATTGCCCAGACTGCAATTGAGAATAATTTGTATCTGCTGCATAACGATTCGGATTTTGTTAATATTGCCAAAGTTGTTGATTTGAAGATGTTCAACCTTTAGTTTATGATGTTCTTTGACAACTGAAGAAAAAATATTGTCGCAATATTGTTTTTGCTGACAACCGCCCGCAATCCCTTATATTCTATATTCAGGATTCTTTGTCCCCCTCCCCAACCCCTCTCACCGGGAAAGGGAGGAAAAAGGGTATTTTATTAATAATCTCAAAATAATGTAGACATTGGTCTAAGAAATCCCTCCTAACCTCCCTTTTCCAAAGGGAGGAAGAATGCCCTCTATTAAGAGGCGTGCAAGGGTGTAATGCCCCTCTTAGGAAAAGAGGGGCGAGGGGAGATTTTCTGAATAATGTCTATTCAATTATGAGAACCTTAATAATTCTGAAGGGATGACAAAAAGGAAAGCATGGACAGGACGCTCTATCTCATCGCCTATGACATTACCGAAAACAGAAGGCTCAATTCTGTACGTCATATCCTCAAGGGGTATAGCACGGGCGGCCAGAAGTCCGTATATGAATGTTTTCTGACAGACGGGGAGCTGAATGAAGTGAGAGATGAACTGGGAATTCTGATTGATGAGGAAAGCGACAGGGTCCATATCTTTACTATGGACGGCAGGAGCAGGACGCATACCCTTGGGATCGCTGTTCAACCAAAAAACCCGGAGTATTTCTATATAGGATAAATAACCCCCCCTCACCCCCCTTTTAGTAAAGGGGGGTAAAGGAGGGGATTAAGTGGATAGAAAGATGGGAACGCTTTATATCGATAGAAAAGATCTTCATATCAAGCTCAGCGGACAGGCCCTGGCCTTCTGTTCCAACGGCATCCGTGAAGGTGTTGTTCCTATTAATCCGCTCAAGAGGGTGGTTATTGTTGGCAATGTTACACTTGATACACCTGTTCTCCACCGTCTTTCCGACAATGAAATCAGCGTTGTATTCCTTTCCGGCAAAAGGCTGCGGTTCAGGGGAATACTGCACGGCAGACTGCACAATAACGGCCTTTTGCGGGTGAAACAGTATGAAAAGTCTCTTGCGGATTTCAGCACAAAGAAGTCCCTTGAGATAGTAAAGAAGAAAGTGCAGAAACAGAGGGACTTTCTCATGGAGGTCAGGGAAAGAAGGTCTGATATTCGTTATGTTTTAACAGAATCCGCAGGCACTCTTGAAAAGATCACCGGAAAACTTCGCGGGGAACCTCCCGAGCTTGAAGCTCTCAGGGGATTTGAGGGAGGTGCTTCGGCTGCATATTTTTCTGTGTATACAAAAATGTTCCCTGAATCCCTTGAATTCAGCAGAAGAAACCGGCGGCCTCCGGAAGACCCTGTGAACGCATTGCTCTCGCTCTGTTATACCTTACTGCATTTCGAGGCAGTCCGGGAGATAGAGGTCATCGGTCTTGATCCGGTAATCGGTTTCTACCATCAATTTGAATACGGCAGGGAATCGCTTGCCTGCGACCTTGTCGAACTTTACAGGACAGATGTCGATCGCCTGGTTTGGGACCTTTTCCGTGAACGGGTTTTCACCGTAAGAGATTTTTCGACTGAAGATGAACGTCCGGGCTGTTACCTGAAGAAAGAGAGCAGGAAACGCTTTTATCCTCTTTATGAGGAATGGGCAAAGTCTGTCAGAACATTGCTCAGGGATGAAGTCAGAAAACTGGCAACGGAGATAATGGATGGACAGGACATTATACCTGAATGAAAACAAAAACCTGAGAGTGTACCTGGACGGGCCTTCCATCTGGATAAAGGAAGACGGAAAGGCCGGCAGGAGAGTACCTGCCCGTGTTGTCAGCAGGGTCGTGATCATCGGCAACCTGAAATGTGAAGCAGGCGCTCTCACCCTCTTTACTGATAACGACGTGCCTGTTACCCTGATCAGCAGGAAAGGCGATTCTGTTGCAGTTGTTATGCCTTATAATGATAACCTGTCTCGTTATTATTACAGGCAAAAGGCGTTTCTGAAAACAGAGGAAAATATAAACCGGTTTAAAGACTGGCTCTATGCACAGAGAAGGGTTTTGGAAATATACGTTTTAAAGCGGCTTTCAAAGAAGATAGCCGGGGAATTCGTGATGAACGGCTTCAGGACACGAGATTACCGGAACATTGTCAAAAAGTTCAACCCCTCTGATATGGCCCGATGGGATGTGGTAAAGGCGATGGTGGAGAACCTTTTCAGGGAACTGACGATCAGTTGCATCGTCAAAGCCGAACTCGACCCGCATATCGGTGTGCTCCACAGGAGATATAATTTCGGCCTTGCCCTTGATCTCTGCCATATCCTCGAACCAATGGTTGATTTGCAGTGTATTCAGTTCCTGAGGAATACAGTGGGGAAGGAGTATTTAATACCTGATTCGACAGGCTGGTCCATATCCAGAGATGGGGTAAAAGACATTGTACAGCGGTTTGAGAATATGAAAAAGAAGTTATATCAGTCTGAAGAAAGGCTCCTCGATAACCTCTTTGAGTTGATGAGGGAATTAAGAAAATGAAGGCAAATTATCTTGTCTGTTACGATATCCGCGAGCCTCGAAGACTTAGCAGGGTTTACAAGCTCATGAAGGGCACCGGACTCCATATTCAATACTCCGTCTTCCACTGTTCAATGACATGGCCTGACCTTCTTGAACTGAAGGAAAGATTAAAGCAACTACTTGATGAAGATAAAGATGATGTGAGAATCTATCCCTTGCCGGCTGAAGAAAAGGTTGTTGTTATGGGTTGCGGGGACAGGACACCGGACGGTGTTGATATTTTTATAAAGTAACCCCACCCATCCCCTTAGCCTAAGAGGAGGAGTTAAGAGGGGGACAGGGGGAGTTACTTTTAAGGAGGTTGAATCAGGTTGGTTCTCAATCATCAGAAAGGTTGCACAAACAGTGTTATAATTTGCTGTAATAACAGAATATTTCAAGGGGGTGCTGAAAGAAAGAAGACCTGATTAAAAAGGGATTGCGACTTACTTTATAATATGAAAATGTTGGTCTATATAAACGAAAGAAAGAAGACCTGATTAAAAAGGGATTGCGACCTCGCTTCAACAGCAACAGCAGTTAACGAGCCTGTAAGAAAGAAAGAAGACCTGATTAAAAAGGGATTGCGACGATCACAGGATTGAATATTTTACTTACCGATGCAATGAAAGAAAGAAGACCTGATTAAAAAGGGATTGCGACTTTCAATCTCCCAATCTTTATAATTTTTTAGGAAAGAAAGAAGACCTGATTAAAAAGGGATTGCGACTTTTACGTCGTGCCGGCTTGTATGCCTTTGCTTGAAAGAAAGAAGACCTGATTAAAAAGGGATTGCGACATCCTCTGTGTACTCAGTGATCACGACTTCTTTGAAAGAAAGAAGACCTGATTAAAAAGGGATTGCGACACTTCGTCCCATGCTCATGCCCACTCTCGTGGACATGAAAGAAAGAAGACCTGATTAAAAAGGGATTGCGACCTCCATAAAATCTTTTACTTTCATCCTTCTCCTGAAAGAAAGAAGACCTGATTAAAAAGGGATTGCGACTTCACCGGCCTTGATATAGTCACCAGCCTCGATATTGAAACAAAGATAAAAAGAATACATTCCCTGTCAATATAACAAAAGGGACATTGTTCCTCGCTGTGGCATTCTTCGTAACGCTCTTGACAAGCGACCCGGCAAAGAATATTATCTTAAAAGAGATGTGATGAAGAAGTTATCTGCGGAGGGTCATATGAGATTTATCAAACATCTCGTGCCTCACATGATTTTTTTCATTTTAGTTCTCCTTATCCCGGTATACGCCGGTGCGAGCAATAGCACAACCGTATCATGTTATGTTGCCAATTCTTCTGGCTACGACCACGTAGGAGAACTTGAGGTCTTCAATCTTGCTGAGGCCGCAATTGCCTGTAATAATGTTTATGCTTCTTGCCAAGGGAAGTGTATTGGTTGTTATCTCGATGCCGAATCTTTTGAAATATGCATTGACAAGAATGGGAACCAATCCGGGAGAGAATGAGAATTACACAAGGTGATGAGGTGCCTCTTTGTTCATTTCATTTTTTCTTGAACAAGTCTTCTAATTTCTTCATTGCATCTTCTTTTTCTCCACGGGATGATGAAGTCACCGCATCGCTGAAAACGAAATAGTCACAGAAATTTGCCCTGTCCCGGGTCCTCTGGAACTCTGCCTTTGGTTCACGGCACCTGTTATGCCTCGACTCGGCATAAAACGTACAGTTGAGACATATGTGGATGTCCCCTCCGCAGGAGGGGCATGTGGACTTTCTTGAAAAATATTTGTCTACCTCAATATGCTTGCCGCACAGGGCGCACGATTTCATTTCAAAACCTCCCATTCCTGCAATTCTCTTTTACTCCGGCCTTCTTGAAGACAGCATGCCGGACGTCATTCTGTCCGAATATTTTCAACATCCAAAGTCACATAAAAAATATATTGGAGCCGCAACCTTTAGGTTAAGCATACTATACGCCGGCTGACGTCTGCGGCTATCATGTCGCATAACCTATATGCCTGCGTTTAATTTGCTCGTCAGTTATTTGAATCTCTGTATGAATTCCTCAATAGGTATTGCCACAAGTGTAAGAAGCTGCACGGAACCGCGCGCACCAAGCTCGATGGACATCTTCATAACAGCATCATTGTCCGGTGCCTCAACAATATTCACAAAATCATATGGACCGAGAACAGCAAACTGCTCCTTGACCTTAACTCCCAACTTTTCGATCTCCTTGTTTACCTCGAGTATCCTGTGGGGTTTCTCTTTAATTGTCTTCCTGCCCTCGTCAGTCAGTGTGCTTAATATAACATAATAAGCCATGTCTTCCCCCTTTCTGCAGATAATAAATTTTTACGATTAAATAGAAATGTACCATGCATTCTCTTTCTGTATCCCCTGTTTTTTACATGAGTAAATGCATGACCGTATTCCTGCCTTGATGCTTTGCCGTGTACATTGCGTTATCAACACGTTTCAAGAAAGTTTTTATGGTATCCTCCGCTCGAAATTCCGTAACGCCTATACTGACAGTCTTACTCGTCACATCCGGCTGCCCGTCGAGCGTAAACGGATAAAAGATAGTTTCGGCAACTGCCCTCCTGATTCTTTCTGCGACTACTATTGCCTCCTTATAGCCTGTCTCAGGGAGTATGACAGCAAATTCTTCACCACCGTACCGGAAGGCGAAGTCTATATCCCTGATGCTCTTCATGATGATCTCTCCCAACTTTTTCAGAACAAAGTCACCTTCCCAGTGGCCGTATCTGTCATTAAAATCCTTGAAGAGATCTATGTCTATAAGAAGTATTGACAGTGGCCTTTTATGTCTCTTAGCCCGTTCGATTTCTTTCGCAGTCTCTATATAAAAATATCGCTGGTTGAAAAGACCGGTCAGGTCATCCGTTATGACGAGTCTCTTTAATTCAGCCTCTGTCTTTTTTCTTTCACTGATATCTCTGAGTGTTATCAGAACAGCAGGGTTCCCTTCATACTGAATTAATGTTGATAGTACTTCCATGTAGATTATTTCCTCATTCTTATGTATCATCCTCACTTCCAAAGGGAATTCCGTCTCTTTGTTTCCATATAATTTCCTGATATTCTCTGATAGCATCTCCCTGTCATGAGGATACAAAAACCTGAGAATGTCTTTCCCGACGATCTCCTCCTCTGTATAAAGGAGTACGTCGAGCAACTTTGGATTTATAAACTTTATGATATTGTTTTGGACGATCACAATTCCTTCCAATGACTGCTCCACGAGGGTCCTGTATTTCACTTCTGATTCGATAAGTGCCCGGGACTTCTCCTCTAACATCCTCTTCAGTAAATCTACATAATCTGTCCTGAGATTTCTTATGATATCACTCTTCGTTACAATTCCCAGTGCATTCCCTCGTGGATTTATAACGACCAGACATCTCCTTCCCTTTTCTTCCATGAGTCGAGTTGCATCAAAAAGATTTAAATCCTTCGGTGCGGTCAAAACCGCACCTGTCATGATTTCTTCGACTGAACTGGACATGCTATTCTCTGCTATCGCTTTGGTAATATCACGTTCAGAAATCAGTCCCACGGGTTTTTTGTCTTCCATGACAAGCATGCAACTGATACTATGGATGCTCATAAGTTCAGTCGCCTTATAAATAGGTTCTTTTTTCCCGATCGATATTATCTTCCTTTTCATGATATGCTCTAACTTCTTGGAACTAATAAAAGACTCAACAGAAAGGTTCCTGATAATATCTGTTTGGGTAATGATACCGATTACCTTGTGTTGACTATCAACGACGACAAGTCTACGCACACCGTTGATAACCATGAGATGAGCAGCCTCTGATATGTCTGTCTGTTCAGATACAGCTATAACAGGCTTCCTCATAATTGATCCCACATCGGTTTTCTGGAAATCAAGACCAAGACCGACAAACCGGATAATGTCTCTTTCAGTTATAATGCCTACCGCCTTTTTGTTCTTCAGTATAACAATGCAACTGATATGGTTAAAATTCATTTTTTCTATAGCGGAACTGAGAATTTCCGTTGGTTCCAGTGTTAATACATCTCTTGACATGATGGTGCTTACCCTTTCTAAGCTCATGTTCTCTCCACGATGATCTCAATGATCTAATTGTTACATTATAGTACGAAACAGGAGGAATAGCGAGCATATCACCCCGTAGTGTTGCCGGCAGGAATCTTCAATTGACATTACTTCTCACTCTTTGTTTATAATGTATAGCGAGCTTAATTCCCGTGGCTGTTTCACGGGAGGAGCGAGCGGTTAGCAATAGTAAAAAAAATCCTTACATTAAGATACCCTGCGTTTTTATCGCAGGGGATCTCCTAATGTATAGCGAGCTTAATTCCCGTGGCTGTTTCACGGGAGGAGCGAGCGGTTAGCAATAGTAAAAAAAATCCTTACATTAAGATACCCTGCGTTTTTATCGCAGGGGATCTCCTAATGTATAGCGAGCTTAATTCCCGTGGCTGTTTCACGGGAGGAGCGAGCGGTTAGCAATAAAAGATTTCTTAGTTGGACCCTGCAACAAAGAGACTGTCCGGCAAAGGTAGCCACAGGCTTCAGCGTGCGTATATGATGCACAACCTAAAGGTTGCAGTTACAACATATTGATGCAAGGCGTCGTAATTTTATAATTATATGATATCCCGAAAAGTGCGGGGCCGTGTCTTGCCAGAGTGAGTTTTCAATAAACCGATGTGGGAATATACAGATAAGGTAAAAGAATATTTTCTGCAACCCAAAAACAGCGGAGAAATAGAAAATGCTGACGGTGTTGGAGACGTCGGAAGCATTGTCTGCGGTGATGCATTGAGGCTGACCCTGAAAGTCGACAAAGATACCGATAGAATCGTGGATGCAAAGTTCCAGACATTCGGCTGTGCAAGTGCTATCGCAAGCTCTTCTGCCCTTACAGAACTCATTAAAGGGAAAAAAATTGATGAAGCTTTGCGCATATCCAACCAGGATATCGCAGATTTTCTCGGCGGTCTCCCGAAAGAGAAGATGCACTGCTCTGTGCTTGGACGGGAGGCCCTTGAGGCGGCAGTAGCCAATTACAGGGGCATTCCAAAGGTTAAAGAAGACGAGGGCACGCTTGTATGCAAATGTTTTGATGTTTCAGAAGAAAAAATCAGGAAAGTTGCCATAGAAAACCATCTCACAACCGTTGATGACATAACTGACTATACAAAAGCCGGCGGCGGGTGCGGTGAGTGCAGGGAAAAAATTGAAGCCATATTGAAGGATATCCGGGCTGTAAAAGCACCTGAAAAACTTCCCGAACCCAGGAAACTTACTAATCTTCAGAAAATTGCCCTTATTCAGGATATTATCGAGAAAGAAATAAGACCGGCATTACAGGCCGATGGAGGAGACGTCGAACTTATCGATATTGACGGCAACAAGGTTATCATAGCATTACGCGGCATGTGCACAGGATGTCTCATGGCCGGTGTTACTGTAGAGAGCATACAGAACAAGCTCAGAGAGCTTGTGAACAATGCAATCGTATTAGAGGTTCAGTGAATACCATATATCTCGATAACAATGCGACAACAGCTCTTGCCCCTGAAGTCCTAGACGAGATGCTCCCTTATCTTGATAATCTCTATGGTAATCCATCGAGTATGCACACTTTTGGCGGGCAACTCCGCAGGAGGATTGAAGACGCACGTGGAAAGGTAGCACAACTCATTGGAGCTGAACCTGAAGAGATTATCTTTACAAGCTGCGGGACTGAAAGCGACAACACAGCAATTTTAAGTGCTACCGAGTCATTACCCGGTAAAAAACATATCATTACAACGCGGGTTGAACATCCTGCCGTCCTGAATTTCTGCAAGCATCTCGGACGAAAAGGATTCAGTATTACATTTCTGCCTGTTGATCATAACGGTAAAATATCTGTCGATGAATTCCTCAGGGCGCTCGATGACGATACCGCCCTCGTATCTATTATGTATGCAAATAATGAAGTAGGGAATATCTTTCCCGTTGCTGAGATTGCGGGGATCCTGAAGGAAAGGAAGATACTCTTTCACACCGATGCTGTCCAGGCCGCTGGAAAAATCCCTATCGATACGAAGAAATTCCAGGTTGATATGCTCTCACTCTCGGGTCACAAGCTCCATGCACCCAAAGGGATCGGTGCCCTGTATGTGAGAAGAGGTACACGGTTTTATCCCTTCATGATAGGCGGTCACCAGGAAAGCGGACGGCGGGCCGGAACTGAAAACGTTGCCTCAATCATCGGGCTTGGAAAGGCATGTGAACTCGCCGGTAAAAATATCACTGAGGAACCCAATAAGGTGAAAAGTCTCCGGGATAAACTCGAAACATCTCTTTTGCAATCCTGTCCTGACGCAAGGATCAACGGAGATGTTCATAACAGGCTACCGAACACCACCAATATTAGCTTTGAATACGTTGAAGGGGAGGCCATTCTTCTCAGATTAAACGAGCATGGCATCTGTGCATCATCAGGCTCAGCATGTTCCTCGGGTTCGCTCGAACCTTCCCACGTGTTAAGGGCAATGGGTGTGCCTTTTACAGCAATCCACGGGTCGATCAGGTTTTCCTTAAGCCGGTATACCACAGAGGCAGAAATTGACAGTGTTATCGACATCATGCCAGGCATTATAAAGGATCTGAGGATGCTTTCGCCGTTCGGCAGGGAAAAATTCGATACGCAGAGCAAAGGTTCATAATCAATTTTTCTATTCAATATTATTCACACGTTTTAGGGAGAGTCATTGCATACACCCAAAAACTGCATTTATCTGAGGCATGGTTGGCTGAAAAGTCTTTTGTCCCGACATAAGTCGGGATTGAAATCAAAAGACTTTGAAAGCGACTGTGCTCCTGATTCAATAATCAATTGCATTTTTTGGGTTAAGTTAAGAGGAGGAAACGGTGGGGTTATGTGAATGCATCAGAGCATATGATAAGATCATATTGAAACCAAAAGGCTTTGAAGGCGACCGTGCCTCACCTATACATGCACGTATCGACAAATTCGTAGCAAGAGTTTAAAATGGACTGCTTTCATCATTCAAAGGGAGATTAGTCCTTCAATTGCTTATTAATAATATCAGCTATTCCCTGTAATTCATCCACGGAGAATTTAACCTTAAATTTTGCCTTTTTCACTTCAATCATTTTGTCAAGTATTTCAACAAGTTCTGATATCTCATGCCCTGTAACGAACCGTTGCTTTGCTTTCATGTCGATATGGGCCTTCTCAGATATGAAATCCAGCAATTCCTTCAAATCATCCACGGTGAGCTTGATTTTGAATGATTTGAGAGCAGGGGTAGCAAGACAGATACACTGGTCTTTTTTAGAAAAAGTGATTTTCCATGAATCAATTTCCTTAAAAAAAATCTCATTGTCAGATTCATTATGTTTTTTATCCATTTCTTGTCCTTCTTTGTTATTTTTAGACTGCCCAGATTCTCCTGCTTCAACCTCAAACCCGCTCAAGGGCATCTCGATGACCCCCTCTTTCCCTCCAAATATATCAGTCGATTCACCTGCTCCGGATAACGTGAGGACACTTTCGTCGGCTTCGAACCCGCACATGCAGCGCATTGTAGTATCTTCGTTTTGATACCCGCAAAGGGGACATGTCCAAAACATACGCTCTTTCCTGCCTTATATCCGTCCTTACTGTCCATTATATCAGGTTTATCAAGAAAACCAAACTTTCACCTATACAACATGAGGCTTATAAGAAAAAATCATATCTCCCCATAATAAAAACCTCTTCCATAAAAGCGATAGTATCTCGTATAATTTATTATTCGTAAAACATATATGTCAGGAGGTTGCAGCGTATGAAGGTAAGACCACTTCATGATTGGATAATCATCAAACTACATGAACCAAAAGAAACGTCTACCGGTGGAATCATCATACCGGACTTCGCAAGGGATGTACCCACGGAAGGCACTGTTGTAGCAATCGGCCCCGGCCGGTACAAGAAGGAACCCGGCAAAAAGGAACGTTTTATTTCAACGACACTCACGCCCGGCCGGAAGGTATATTTCATGGAATACGCGACGCACGAGGTGGAACTGGACGGCAGGGAGATTATATTCATCAGGGAAGATGATATCCTTGGAACCCTGGAAGATGATAAACAACTCGTGGTAAAAGAATCTCATCCACTTGAAGTTAAGCGAGAACATCCCCTGATGACTCAAGCCTCAGCAACGCCTCCCCCTCCCGTACCTCTTTCAGAGAAAAAAATTACAAAGAAAAAACCGGCTGCTAAAAAGAAACCTCTTGTAAAAACGAAAAAGGCAAAAAAAGAAAAGGCGGTATCCAAAACCATCAAACCACCTATAAAAGTAAAAGCAACAAAGACAGCGAGAAAGAAAACAACAAAGCCTGCCAAAAAGGTCACGGTGAAAACGACTGCAAAGAAAAAGACTGCCCCAGTGATAAAAAAGAAATCGAAGACAGAGAAGAAAAGCCTAAAGCATATTGCCAGGAAATCTGTTTCAGCAAAGCAAGCGACTCAAAAAAAGAAACCGGCTAAAGGAACTCGCAAGAAAAAGAGATAAAGCGTATCTCAAAAAACTGAATAGATCCCGATAGAAAAATACATGGGGATACGAGGCTTTGGACCGAAGAGGTGAACCTCCTGGGCATGAATGAGCGGGTATGTGTATTCTATTTCCCCGAGGGGGCGACTTGTTTTCCCGACAATCTTTCCTCCAACAGTTATCGCTTTTCCTTTTGAAAAAACAGCAGAATCGAGGTATTCCTCATAAACAAAGATAAACCTCCCATAGGAAAAATCCGTACCTTCAGGCCGTCCACGATAATCCAACGGGGTCTGAAGCACCTCTACAGAGGACCCCTCATCAGTATTACAAGTATTGATAATGACACCCCCTAAAATCACTGCTTTACCTTTGTATGCTTCCGGGTTTTTAAAGAGCATTTCCGCAGTCATATCCTTGTCAGTTTGTTCACGCAATTCCTGAGAGATCACGTGGGCACAGCCTGACATGAGGAATAGCATTGCGAGGGTTAGTGAGACCTTGCTCATAGTGATAGTATACAGGAGATGGAAACTTCTGCGATAGAGATGTAGATGAGCAATGCTTACACCAGAAAAATGTATTTACTGCAAGGCATGTGTGCGGAAAACCCTTTCCAAATCGGAATTTGCAGTTAGATGTACTCTATCCTTTTTTGCATGAAAATATACTGGGTTATTCAATAATAAACGTCTTACAAAGGTAGCGATGGGAAAGCTTTTTCCGCACACATGCCCCACGTATGATTTCTTTATATGCATTTTTCGGGTCTTAACCCGGAAAATACATGTATCGGAGGCACGGTTGCCATCAACCCGAAAAATGCATTTATGGGAGGCGCAGTTGTCTGAAAAGTCTTTTGTCCCGACATAAGTCGGGATTGAAATCAAAAGACTTTGAGGGCAATTGTGCCTCCGATTCAACAAATCAATTGCATTTTTCGGGTCAAAGCCTTTTGCAGCAACTCCTTCATAATGTTGGCAGTTACGCTGAAACCACATCGGAGGAGGTCAATTCGACAGACGAGGTAATCTCTAACGCATTGACGACAAGCGTCTCTGGGCCCGTTTGGCGAGCAAGGGCTGTAATTCCCTTATTATAAATCCTTGCCTGCAACAGTTCCCGTTTGGACTGACTTTAACAACTTCCGAGTCTTCCCAGTTCTGGAAGAGATCAACGATCTTATAGAGAGACTCTTTCTGCAACCGCTCGATAATTTCTCTCCCGGGCAGGGTTGTATCGAGATTCCTGTCGATAAAATCTCCTATCTTTTCCCGGTAGAGTATGGCAAGAAACACTGTTCCCCGAAGAATCCTCTTATTCGTCTTGAAAGAAAAAATGAAACGTTCGAGTGTGTTTTCGAGAAAAAGGTCATTTCTCATTTGTATATTCTTGTCAATTGCCCTGGCTTTAACCCAATACTTTTTATCAATAATACTGTCTGCCTTAATCTCCATGATTGAATGCCTGACTTTTTTTCCGTTGACCACATACATATTATGAGCAACCGTATCGGCAGCAAGATGGCTCATATACCCATAGACAAAAGCCTTTTGCTGCTTTGTCTTTGCTGCGTTTAAAAGCTCAAATGCAACATCCCAATTGTGAGAATTCTTATGTTCGGGAAGGTATGTCTTTCCGAAAATGATATCGGCCATAATGTTTCCATACAGAAAGTCTTTCTTGAAGCGCCTTATGATTTCAAAAAGACCCGCGGGAAGGAGTGCACCGAGGGAATAGATTTCACTCCCGAGATATACGTGTGTTAACGGACCCCACGCCGATGCTGCCGTCGGTATGAATAAAAAGGAGATGATTAACAATATCTTGAATAACCTCATTATGACGCCTTTATAAAGTTTAACAAAAGTCTTACACCAATTCCAGAAGCACCTTTCGGAATATAAGGCTTTTCCTTTTCTAACCATGCAGTCCCTGCAATATCGAGATGAACCCATGGCACCTTTCCAGCGAATTCAGACAAAAAGTATGCCGAGGCTACAAGCGACCCGCTTCTTCCGCCATAATTTTTTATATCAGCTACATCACTCTTCAAATAATCTTTATATTCATGGTAAAGCGGCATTTCCCAGACCCGTTCATATGTCTCTTCGCCGGCTTTTTTTAGTCTTTCCATAAGGCGTCCGTTATTGCCCATCATTGCTATTGCTTCACTTCCGAGTGCTATAGAACAGGCACCGGTGAGGGTTGCAATATCTATGATGGCCATTGGTTTGTACCGTTGAGCATAACCAAGGGCATCCGCGAGAACCAGGCGTCCTTCTGCATCGGTGTTGATGATTTCAATTGTCTTCCCATTCACTGAACGTACAACATCTCCCGGTCTGGTAGCCGAGCCCCCGGGAAGGTTCTCAGTTGCAGGCAGTATCCCGATAAGTCTTACAGGCAGTCTTATTTCTGAAACAATCTTGAGAATCCCGAGAACTGTTGCACCGCCAGCCATGTCATCCTTCATCCTCTCCATCCCTTCGGGAGGTTTTAATGATAAGCCGCCACTATCAAAAGTAATCGATTTACCGATGATGACAAGCGGCGCTCCTTTCGCTCCCCTATATTCGAGAATAATGAATTTCGGTGGTTCCTTTGACCCCCTGGCAACTGCCAAATACGCCCCCATACCAAGTTTTTTTGCATCGCTCCTGTCAAGGATTTTTATTGATAAAGAAGGTTTTTTCAAAGACAGAGCTCTCTGTGCAAGATGTGTCGGTGTCATATCATTAGCCGGTGTATTGACTAAATCCCGGACAAAACAGACTGAAGAGGCGATTGTCTCCTTCCAGAAAAGTTCGCCCTTCAGATTTTTAGAGCTGGCCGAGAGAAGCATAAACGTATCAATTTTTTTCTTATCTTTCCTGCTGAGATATTTGTCAAAAGAATAGAGACCGAGGAGAAAACCCTCGACGAATTCAGCAGGAGATATATCGAGCGATGACAAGACAGCGGTAGAAAGTGCAAGTTTCTTCATTCCTGCACTACGCAGGGCATCCGATGTTTTTCCCCCCGCCTGTCTTATCCTTTCAGGAGAAATCTCATTTTTTTTCCCAAGACCTACAAGCACCAGCCTTTCAGACTTAAGACCCTCTGGAGCAGGAATGCAGAGGACTTTTTTATGTTTACCGTTGAATTCCTTTCTGAACACCCTTCTGATAAGCTGCGCCGTTGAAGAACCAAGGCTGTCATAGAGATCTGTTTTTCCTTCTGTAAAAGGAAGGATCAACGCATCACAGGCACATGTAGCCTCACTGATATTTTTTATTGAAATATGCATTCTTTATAAAATTGCTATATCGCTAAATTTTATCTTATTCCCGTAAGAAATATCCACCTTTACCCATGACCCTGATTTACCGACAGAAGATGTCATTGACTAAAAATCCTGTTTCAGTAATCATTAATTCATGAGCGCCGTTTCTACAGACATACCATTTACAAAAAAACAAATACAGAGGGTATATGGAGCACCCTTCACAGACTGGAACAAGGTTACGCTTTTGTGGAGGGGGAAGGAAACGTTTCAGAAAATATTTGATGCGGTCAAGAATGCAAAGGAATTACTCTGCCTCGAATTCTATATATTCCGTGATGATGAAACCGGACATGAACTTTCAGAGATACTGAAAAAAAAGGCATCCGAGGGTGTAAAGGTTTATATCCTCTATGACCACTTTGGTTCGTTCGGAACTCCGTTTAAATTCTGGAAAAGCCTTAAAAGAGCAGGTATTCATGTGAGGTCATCCCGTCCTTTCAAATGGACATCACCTTTCCAGTATGTTTATAGAGACCATAAGAAGCTCATTATAATTGATGGTCAGAAGGCATTCACTGGCGGGCTTAATATAGCAAATGAATACAGGGGTTATCACACGCTTAAAAGAAAGGCCGCATGGAGGGACACGGGGATATTCCTTGAAGGTCCCATAGCAAAGGCACTCCTGGATATATTCAAGAAAAGCTGGACAATATGGAAAGGCAGCCCGATCCGATATGACAAGCATGCCGAACCCTTTCAGCATGGAATCCCTGCAATTCCCATATTTGCGAGTTCCGCAAAAAGCAGACGTAAGATGAGAAAATTGCTCTACTACAGTATCACGAAAGCCCGGAAAAGTATTTACCTTACAACCGCATACTTTACGCCAAGCAGGAGGATGCTTCAGGTCCTCGAAGACGCGGTATCAAGGGGCGTAAATGTCAGCATGCTCTTACCCGGCAGATCGGATATTTTCGCTGCACACTATGCCGGCAGGGCTTCTTTCACAAAACTTCTGAAAGCAGGTGTACAGATATACACTTATAACGGCGAGATACTCCACGCAAAGAGTGCTGTCTTTGATGAAGCATGGAGCGTCATAGGCTCTGCAAACCTTGACTTCCGTTCACTCCGGAAAAACGATGAAGGCAACGTTGGTATAATAGATACAGGATTTGCCCATCAGATGATAAGAGTTTTTCAAGAAGACTTACAGTATTCAAAGAACATTACGCTTGAGAATTGGCTGAAAAGACCTTTCCTTGAGAAATTAAAAGAAAAGTTCTTCGTTATGTTCAGAAGGAGACTCTGAGTATGCTGAAGACCGGGACAGCGGTGCTTCCCCTTCATTACGGGAAAGCACCGAAGTGGCTCTTCGACAGGATGACAAACCTGTCGAGACAAATCATCCATACTATCGTTAGTGAATTCGGGAACCATGTCTTCCTCGAAAAAATTTCTGATCCCTTCTGGTTTCAGGCATTAGGGTGTGTTCTTGGTTTTGACTGGCATTCAAGCGGTCTGACAACAACGGTTACCGGAGCTTTAAAGAAAGGGGTATCGGGAATGGAGAGAGAAGTCGGTATTTTCATTGCAGGTGGTAAAGGTGCAACCTCAAGAAAGACACCGGAACATATCAGGATGTACTCGGATAGATATCGTTTAAATCCTGGCCCCCTTGTCTATGCGAGCAGGATGTCTGCAAAGGTGGATAATACCGCTGTCCAGGACGGATACCAACTGTATCACCACGTATTTATCTTCACAGATAGGGGAGACTGGTCTGTCATACAACAGGGGATGAATGAACATGAGAGAACTGCACGGCGATACCACTGGCTCGGTAACACGGTACACAATTTTGTCGTTGAACCCCATGCTGCTGTCTGCTGTAACAGAAGGCATAGAACACTGAATATGGTTGCCCAGGAAAGCAAAGATGCACGGGAGGTCTGCACGAATCTTGCTCGGGAGACACCCGAAAAAACAGTAAAAGAATTCCAGAAGATTCGGAAACTTGTATTGACGGACCGGCACCTGATTACTGAAGCGGATGTCAACCCGAACCGATTCTATCGAACGCTCATCACTACATACGAGCGGTACCCCGAGAATTTTGAACAGTTACTCGGCATGAGCGGTGTAGGTCCGAAAACGATACGCGCATTAAGTCTCGTTTCAGAACTCATATATGGGAAACCCCCGAGTTTCCGGGATCCGGCACGGTTCAGCTTTGCACATGGTGGTAAAGACGGCACGCCATTCCCTGTTGAGAAAAAGATATACGATATAACAATCGATGCTCTCAAAAGAGCCATCCAATCATCAAAGATAGGAAACCGTGAGAAACTGGATGCAGTCAGAAGGCTGGCAACGTTTTTTAAAGATTAAAAGACCTTTGTTTCATATATAAATCGTTTTTTACTGTGTCTGCGGCAGAACACTGATCTTCAAGCGGATCCTGTCTTTCCTTTCAAAAGTAACCACTCCGTCAATTTTTGCAAAAAGCGTGTCATCACACCCTTTTCCAACATTCATTCCTGGATGGAACTTCGTTCCCCGCTGCCGAACAATGATATTTCCTGCACGGACGAACTCTCCGCCGAATCGTTTTACACCGAGTCGCTTCGATTCACTATCGCGTCCGTTTCTTGAACTTCCAACCCCTTTTTTATGTGCCATGGTATCAACCCTCCACAAGTATCTCTTTAATCTTTAGCGCTGAATAGGCCTGTCTGTGACCTCTCAGTCTCCGGTAATTCTTCCGGGGTCTCTTTTTAAAAACTATCACTTTGCGATCCTTTCCGGTATCCTCAACAGATGCTAAGACCTTGGCTCCACTGATGTAGGGTGAACCAAAAATAGTCTTGTCATCCTTCCTGACCATAATCACCTTCTCTAAAGTAATGTCTGTATTATTTTCGGGAGCAAGCCTTTCTACCCTTACCGTCTCACCAGGGAAGACCCTGTATTGCTTCCCGCCTGTTTCAATGATTGCGTACATGAATACCTCCAGAGTTTTATACTATACCACAATGATTCCCGGAAAAACAAGGTGATCGTTTACGGGTTTACGAGGACGTCGTTAAAAACTTTTTTATGAGCGCTCTTTTATCATCTGGCATTTCTACGAATTCAATCCCGATGTTGAATTTCTCATCCCCGGCCTTGACCTCTGCACAATAAACAACCCTCCCTATAAGCTCTACGACGTTGTTTTCAAAGAAGATCTCAATATGATAACGAGCATTGATTTTCAGAGGATACCCCGTCTCTACAAGCATCCCGGAAATACTCATCTTCTTTACTTCATACTTATACGGATAGTCTACCTTTATATTTTGGGGAGCATCGATCTTGAACCTCACTCCGACAACCCTTCGTTCAAGTGTTTTAATCTTATTTTCCTCGATGAAATTCATAAGCTGGGCACCCTTTTCATTTAACGTATCTGTAAATCGAATCCCGGCCCGGTAAATCGGGACTATCTTGTTCTGATCTTTCAGCTCCTTGTTCGTAAGAAGAGACCAGATGACACGTCCCCGGAAGTTTACTACAGACCCTCTGTGCTTGATCTTAAACGTATATTCTCTATTGATATCAAGCCTCCTTGAGGTTTCAATAGCAGCTCCGTCAATACTCATATTAAGTATTTCAAGGTCCGAGGGATAGAGGACATTCCCGTAAACACCATCTACCGTGTATCTCTTGTGTCTTCTTCTCTCATTTTTCCGTGGTGTCATAACTTTTTGTCAATCATGGAAATTACCGTATATTCCTACTCTGAAAATTTTAAAAAAAACAGGGAAAATCTGGAAGATCGTCATCGTAAAATGATTCCTGCGTAACCGACTACATGTTCATAATCACCGCTCACTTCGGCAGATGTTGCATACCGGACAAGCCTTGCAGACCGGGCACCAAGTGCTTTTACTGCAAAGAGCATTGCTGTGACAGGAAGATATCCGCACATGGAAATCCTTTCCCGTAAAACAACTTCACAGAGCCCCTCTGGATCAAGGGAAACGATCCTATCGATAGCTTTTCTGTCCTTTTGTTTGGCTACATCATCGTGCACATAATGGCTCATGTCCGTACTTGCTACGACAACAACCGGATATCCTGCCTCTTTCACTGCCCGTGCTATTCCCTCACCAAGCATCTTGCACTCGTCAATAGTAGCAGAAAGGATAACGATCGGTACGATCTTCACCTTTTTTGAGAAATAGAGAATAAACGGAAGCTGCACCTCGAGTGAATGCTCAAAGAGATGCGCCTGAGCATCTTTTCTCATAAAAGGCACATTCATAGCAATACGGTAAGATATTTTCTCATCAACCGGGAGTATTCCTGTAGGGATCTCCCACTCACCGGTCTCCATGAGGGATATCTGTGCTCCCAATCCTGTATGGTTGGGCCCTATTAATATAAATGTCTCCGGGAATTCTATGGAAGCATATACAGCACCCGCAACAGAACCGGAATATACCAGACCCGCATGTGGAGCGACAATTCCGATCGCCTTTTCTTTCCGGGTATTTTGATCAATATACTGTTCAACCTGCTGAGTCAGCTTTTGTGCTGTCCCGTGATAAAATTGCCCTGCAACGGCAGGAGATCTCTTCAAAATGCCTCCTCTACATCTTCAATATCCTGGATCTCACGTTCAGCCCTGTTCATGAAACGTGTGCATTTCGATATAAAGGCGAGTTTTACCGTTTCTCCTGCGGGCCCGTTTCTCTGCTTCGCAATATCGACCTCAGCCTCTCCCCTGTTGGCTGGATTGTCCTTATTATAAATTTCGTCTCGGTAGAGAAAAAGGATAACATCTGCATCTTGTTCAATAGCCCCGGACTCCCTGAGGTCTGCCAAGATCGGCCTCGGGGGCCGACGTGCTTCAACACTCCTGTTAAGCTGGCTTACCGCAATAACAGGCACCTTGAGTTCCTTGGCAAGGGCTTTCAGCGATCGGGAAATCTCTGATATTTCCTGTTCACGCCTCTCAAAATTCCCCCTCCCCCTCATGAGCTGGAGGTAGTCTACGATCACCAGACTAAGTCCGTGCTCCATTTTGAGCCTTCTTGCCTTGGCCCTGAGTTCCAGGACAGAAATACTCGATGAATCGTCTATAAAAATAGGCGCATCGGTAAGTCTGCTTGCTGCACTCGTCAATTTGTGCCAGTCCTCTTTGTGGATAAATCCCTTTCTGATACTGCTTGAGTTGACCATTGCCTCGGCACAAAGCAACCTGAATGCGAGTTGTTCTTTGGCCATCTCAAGGCTGAAAATTGCTACAGGCTCCCGCAATTCAATGCCAATATGCTGGGCTACGTTCAGCGTAAATGCTGTCTTTCCCATTGACGGTCTTCCACCAATAACGATCAGCTCGCCCTTCTGGAAACCCGATGTCAGCTCATCCAGGTCACTGAAACCGGAGGGAACACCTGTTATCATCTCCTTTTTATCATAGAGCTGCTCGATCGTTTCAAAACTGCTCTTAATAACGTCTTTCAATGTCGTAAAAGAGGCCTTAACCCGTTTGTCGGAAATATCAAAAATAGACTTCTCAGCATAGTCGACAAGCTCCTCGGCATCGAGGTTGTCCTCGTAGACCCTGTTGGCAATATCATTTGTTGTTCTTACCAGGCCTCTGAGCAGGGCTTTCTCCCTTACTATCTTGGAATGATATTTAATATTTGCAGACGTTGGGATCATGCTAACCAAAGACGAGAGATACGAGATTCCTCCGACGGCCTCCAACGCATCATTCCTTTCCAGACAATCCGTCAGTGTTATAAGGTCTATCGGCTCGTTCTTATCAAAGAGGTTAATCATAGCGTCAAATATCTTCCTGTGGGAGTTCTTGTAGAAATCCTCGGGATCTATGATCTCCAATGCCTTGGGCAATGCCTCATTGTCTATCAAGATGGCACCCAGGATAGACTGTTCTGCATCCAGGTTCTGTGGAGGCAGCCTATCGATATGGAGACGGGTCTCTTTCATTCCTGTTCAACCTGTACCGTCACATTTGTTGTTATTTCGGAATGTATCTTGACGTTCACCGCGTGCGTTCCGAGTCGCTTTATCGGTTCATCAAGGGAGATTTTCTTCTTGTCTATCTCAAACCCTTCATTCTTCAGTGCTTCGGCGATGTCCATGGTCGTTACAGAACCGAACAATTTCCCCTCTTCACCAGCATTTGCTTTTATAACAAGTGTCATCTTTGAAATTCTATCTGAAAGCTCCTGCGCAGAATTCTTTATCTTTTTTGCTTTCTCCTGGATAATTCTCTTTTCATGTTCTACAGTTTTTATATTTTTTGTACTTGCCTCAACAGCAAACCCTTTCGGTACGAGGTAGTTCCTTGCAAATCCGTCTGCAACATTGACAATCTGGCCCATATTTCCAACATTTTTCACGTCATCTTTCAGAATAACCTTCATCTTGTATCTCCTTTTCCATAGGGATTTTCCTCAGCCGTGATAGACACTGAAGTAAGATATATATATATGCAAACTCCACTGCTTCCTCTCATAAGGAGGGTTTATAATCGACTAAAATTTTTTATAGTATACCATAGAACCGAACTGTACGAAATACGAAAGCAACCCCTACAAAACTCTAACGGGAACCGGGATAAATGTTATGATAAATATAAAAAAAGTAAGTCCCCCGACAAACTTTCTTCGGGCATCCAGTGCTGCCTCCCATTGAAGGACAGGGGGATGTCTCAGACCAAAAAATAATAATATTATAGCCCACGCAGCCCACCATTCCCATAAATATTTGTCAGCGTAATCATATAGATTACTCGTAACAGGCAGAAAATCTCCCTGAATAAAAAACTTTGTTAATCCCAAAGACAAAAGCATAATAAATATTGCCAGTGATGTCTTTTTATGTAATCTTTCTCCGCCCAAAGCGTACGTAATATGACCGCCATCGAGTTGTCCAACGGGCATGAGATTTATAGATGTCACAAAGAGGCCGATCCAGCCGGCAAACGCAATCGGATGCAAGATAATGTCCTGGCCGACCGGCACTACCCCTATAACGAGACTGTAAAGACAATAAAACAGAATTGAATCACCAAAATAAAACAAACCAGGGGTGCGGGGTACCTGTGCAACTTCAGACATTTGAAGACCGATAACGACTGTTACAACAGAAACAATAAATCCTACTATTGGCCCCGATGCGCCAATATCTATCAGTGCACTTCTTGTAATAATTGGGGACTTCATCTTTATAAATGCTCCAAGCGTACCGATAATATTTGGGAAAGGGATAAAGTAGGGAAGTGTAGCCTTGACGCCATGTCTCTTTGATGCAAAATAATGAGAAAATTCATGACTCAAGAGAATGAACATTAAAGAGAGTGAAAATGGGAATCCTTTCACGATATGTACCGGTCTTTCCAAGAGAACCGCGGGTTCTATCCCGGACAAGCCTGCACCAACAAACATTGTTGACAACAGTGTAACGAGAAACAGAAAAAAATTCAAAAATGGAAAATTTTTCACTGTATTTATTATACCTGAGAAGTGATAGAGAGAGGCTACGCTCAACAGCACTGAACAGTTTTATCGTCTCTTTCTTAAAAAACGCTGAACTTGATATACTTGTCTGGATTTGCCTTAATTTCTGCTATAAGCTCCTCAAATTCGCTGAGAGAATTCTTAAGCCCGACTATGGTATCCTTCAATTCAATTGATAACTCTCTGTCACTCAGCAACGTTCCCGCCAAACCTTCTCCGGATTCAATCCTTTCAATAACCACAGCTAATTGTTTCGATGCCCTGTTCAGGTTGTCATAAATCTCCGGGTCTCGCACAAGCTTTGTGATCGTTCCTGAGCCCTGATTGAGGTTATTGCTGAATTCTTCCAATGACGTTGTTGTTTGCACAAGCCTGTCGTACAGTGAAGGGTCCTCAACGAACTTTCTGAAGCTCCCCTCCGAATCATTGATATCGCGTACAACTGCTGTCAGTGTTGCGGTTGTTTCCTTCAGATTGTCGTAGATCGCCGGGTCTGTAAGGAATTTTGCCACTGTCCCCTGACTTTTTTCAAATGTATCAAGCAGGCTCTCAAGCTTACCGACAAAATCGGTTATCTTTGCGAGAGATTTTGAACTGGCATTAACAATGTCCTGTATCTCAAGCTGCACTGTTCCCTGAAGTACATCGCCGGGTACAACCTGTTCTGCTTCGGGAGAACCTGCGCTTATTTCAACATATTTATCGCCGAGCAGTCCCATGGTCATGACACTTGCTGTAGAGTCTTTTTTTACAAATTCTATCGCGTCCTGATTAATCGACATCGCGACTAAGGTGCCATGTGCTGTATCAAGCTTGATATCCTTTACAGAGCCAATCTCGATCCCTGAAAACCATACAGGAGCTCCCTTCCGCAACCCCCGTACATCTTTAATGTCTGCTTTTATCTGAATTTTCGGTACAAATATCTCATGAATATTCCCTGCAAAGAATACGGTCAGAAAAATTATTGAGAGCGCGATCGTGATCATCAAACCGACTTTCAGTTTTGACCACGTGAGCTGTTTCTTCATATTAAACATGTCTTCCTCCGGACATCTTATGATTGCTTATTCGATTCACCTGCTCTTCTTTTATTTTCTCCTTCAATGACATAAAAAGCAATTCCTTTATGTGTGTTATACAGAGAAAGGAGCTCCTCTGTATCCTGTGCACGTGAGACACATGAAAACTATTCATTGACAAATCTCTTAATTTCATCAATGGATGTGTGCCGAAGCATATCTTTGTCACCATCAAAAAGTACCATTCCGTCCTTGAGAAACATAAACCGCTCCGCCATTTTCATTGCATCAGAAACCTTATGGGTCACTGTAATGAGTCCCTTCCCGTCCTTACATAAATCAACGATAAGCCTGCATATATTATCGGCATTGATCGGGTCAAGACCTGTCGTCGGTTCGTCGTAGAGAAAGACCTTCGGTTCACAAGCTGCCAGCGATCGTGCAATCGCAACCCGCCGGTGCATTCCGCCGCTCAGTTCATCCGGCATAAGATCAATGGCCTGTTCAACATCGACAACCTTGAGAATCTCCCTGACTTTCAGGTCTATCTCTTCTTCGGACAGCTTTGAATACTCCCGTAAACAGAATGCAACATTTTCTTTGACATTGAGAGAATCAAAGAGCGCACCTTCCTGGAAAACTATGCTGAATTTCATCCTGACTTCCCTGAGTTGAGCTTCTGTTTTGTTGGTGATATCCTCACCCTCAATGATGATTTTTCCTGAATCAGGACTTATGAGCCCGAGTATGAGTTTGAGAATTGTCGTTTTACCCTCACCACTGCCGCCGAGGATAGCAACTCTCTCATGCCCGCTGATAGTAAAGCTCACGTCTCTGAGGACATGGCGATCCCCATAGGAAAAAGAGACCTTTTCAAATTCAATCATACAGAAAACCCGAGAGCGTGGAGCAGTATTCTCGTCATGAGGAAATCAGAGACGATTATCATGACAATAGAGAGCACAACAGCCCTCGTTGTAGACTGTCTGAGCCCTTTTGCTCCTCCCTTTGTTGAGAGACCCATGTAACAACTGATACATGCTATCAGATAACCAAATATGAATGGTTTCGCCGATCCTGCAAAAACATTTTCGAAGGTGAGCGCATCCAGAACAGAGCTCCAGTAAAATGTAGCGCTCTGATGGCTTACGAACACCGCTATATAGTATCCGCCGAAAAGGGAAACAGCATCGCCAATGACAGTAAGCGCAGGCAGCATGAAGATTGCACTCCATATCCTCGGTGTCACGAGCTTCTTCATCGGATCAACCCCGAAGACCCTCAGTGAATCCACCTGGTGCCCGAGAATCATTGACCCCAATTCCGAGGCCATTCCAGAGCCGACCCTTCCGGCAAAAACCAGTGCAACAACGACAGGACCGATTTCTCTGATAATGGACACTCCGACAATTTTCCCGGTGTACATTTTTAAACCGAGCCCCGAAAGTTCTGCTGAAAGCTGAAGCGAGAGAGCCATGCCGATGAAAAGGGAAACAGGAAAGACAATAGCGAATGACCCTGCTCCTGCATAGTCCATTTGCTCGATCAAATCTTTAAGATACAGGGGTCTCCGTGCTATTCCCGTAAGTCCCCTGATGCTCAGGAGATAAAAATCCTGGAGATTATTTATCAACTCTATGAGTTTCACAATTTCATCTCTTTAGGGGATCTGAACTTCACTCGGGCACTTGATTTGCGTACTATTATACCCATTTTACGTGAAATCCTGCGGATGGACAAGTTCGATAACGGTCACTTCAGGCGGAGCAAGAAAACGGATCGGTGGACCCCATGTCCCCGTACCCCGACTGACATACAGGTAAGAATTTCCGGGAAGACGTGCCAATCCTTCCTGCGTTGGATAGATGAAGCCGGTGATAATACTCAATGGAAATATCTGTCCTTTATGGACATGTCCCGAGAGCTGCAAGTCAAAAAACCCTACGGAGCTACTATCTACAACCGGCCTGTGCTTGAGCAAAAGAATGAATGTATCCCCTGGAAGCCCCGCAAGTAATTCTTTTTCAGAAATATTCCTATATTGGTTATACCGCTCTCCTGCCGGGTCATCAATTCCGGCAACAATCATTACCCCTTCAATGGTGGAATGCTCACCTCGCAGGAGTGTAAAACCTGACTCTTCGATGAACTGTACGGAATGATTGAGTCCCGCATAAAACTCATGGTTCCCTGTTATAGCAAACTTTCCATATCTCGGCGTTATCCCGTTGAGGAGGTCTGCGATTATCGAAAGGTCATCACCCTGCCCATCCACAAGGTCACCTGTTGATACGAGGATATCAGGGTTTTCAGACTTTACGATATGGAGAATCTTTTTCAGCCTCTCCTCTCCCATAATCAATCCGATGTGCACATCGGAAATCTGGACTATTTTCAACTTTCCTATTTCTGCCGGAATTTTCCCGGTTTTTATGACAACTTTCTCAGTTCGGATGTCTCTCGCCTCGAAAAAACCATAGACAGTCGCTATAAGAGAAAGGGCGAGCGGAAATAAAACAGCGTGTGTATGCGGTATCATGAAACAGGAAAAATCCTTTTTTGCAATGAGACCAAAAACAAAAACCACAAGGCGATACAGGTCAACGACCAATGAAGCAGCTATAAATAAAACGAGAATCCCCATCCACGTGTAACCGGTATAAGAGAGCACACGTGCAAACATCTCAAATCCGGATCTTTCAGCAAAACGGATGGCGACTGGTGACAGAATCATGAGCACCATAAACAGTGCCAAAAAAATATTCGTGAGGATTCCGGGAGAAAACGCTGCCCTCACTTTCAGAAACACATAGAGATGGACGCTTCCGTATACCAGAAAAAATATACCAAGGAAGAGGATCATATCTCTGTCTGTCGAAATTTTTCTTTCGTTATAAAAAACATGGGGATTTCCCGTATAACGGATACGGTGAATATCGTAGAGACGGCGAGCCCTCTCAACAGCATATCTGAGGTCCAGGGAATGCAAAGGTCCCGATAAATTCATTCTCAGGAGTTATCACACCGTTTTTCACAGGATACAAGACACCTGTGGCTGGTGGCATTCCCCCCTCTTTGTCCTGTTGTGCAGAGGAAAAAGAAAACACGCTCGTTGAAATGATCGAGAAAAGTACGGAACAGTTTATCTTTTTCATACGATTCCCGTCATTCTTTTGGTCCTGCATCAAAATTCATAACCGTTTTTAAGAGTGTGCCTGTGGCCCTTTTCAACATGATTATTGATACCTGGTAATCGTATTGAGCTCTGAAAAAATCGCTTTCAGCCTCGACAAGGAGGGTATTGGCATCCATGACTTCAATGCTATTTGCGAGTCCGTAATCAAATTGTTTTGAAACGGCATTGTAGTTATCCCGGGCAAAAGTAAGCCGGTTCTGCAGGTATTCGAGTATCCCTTCCTGCGTCTTCAGATCGAGATAGGCATCTTCAACTTCAAGAGCTATGTTCTTTTTCACGTCTTCGTACATAAGTTCTGCCTGCTTACATCGCGCTTCTGCCTGTTTTACCTCAGCCTTCCGTAACCCTCCCTCGTAAAATGGAAATTTGATTCTCAGAGCTCCGTATATGCTCTCATCCAGAAAAAATGGTGATGAAGGGCTCTCATCCCTTTTTTCATATACACCCTCGAGAGACAGTGTCGGCCAGTATGCCCCTTTTGCGTAACGGACCTCGTCTTTTGCTATGTGCACCTGCATCATACTCGCTTTTATTTCCGCTCTCTCAAAAAAGGCCTCCTGCTGTAATAGAATCAGCCCTCGTGCTTCTTTTCTTTTTAGAGCGGTCTCCTTGAGTATAAAGTCTCTTTCGATCCCCACAATCCGTGCAAGCATGGCTTTCGCGAGGTTCAGTAAATTTTGTGCCGCAACCATTTTTGACTGTGCGTCGGATAACTCTGCCTCTGCCCTGAGTACCGCTGTTTTTGTTACCTCTCCTACACGGAATCTTGTTTGAGCTGCATCTCTGTGTCTTGTGAGCCTCTCGACATTAGCGGTGGCTATTTCAACGGCTTTATTGGCTTTGAGCACATCATAGTATGCCTTTGAGACGGACAAGAGATACTCCTCCATAACCGAGTACAGTTCATACCTGCTCGTCTCAATCTCCTTTTCCGCAATGTTATATGCAGTAATCTCCCTGCCACTCAGTGATAAGGTTTCATCGAGTCTCAGGCCCCAGGAAGCAGACCATTCTGACTGAACAGGAAAACTGCCAAATGAGGTAAATGAGATTTTCTCTTCAGAGTACCTCGTATAATTACCAAACGCAGAGAACGTCGGCAAAAGAGCAGATCGTGCCCTCTCTCTATCCTTCTCTGCAATAAAAAGGTCTTCTTCCGATATCCTTACTTTTTCAGAACGCTCGAGAGCAATCTTGTACAGGTCTCCGAGTGAGTACTCGGGACACGTGTTTGACCTGACTGAAGCTGTATCTTCCGGAGCACCTTGCACACCGGATTCACGTGCATCAGAAAACATGACAGAAAAGACAAGTAACACAGAAAAAATCAGACATCCTCCGCATCTTTCTCCGGGAGAGAAATGATTTATATATCGCACGACTTTTTTCACGCTCCCTGCCTTTTTACGAGCTCATTCACTATGATGTTACCGCACTCTTCAGGCGCAAAGAGCGCATCCTCCTCAGAAATTATCGATGCAATGAAACCTCTTATTGCACTTCTGATAACACATGCAGCCTCTTTCAGATTGCATGAACGGAACACCCCTGACGTAATACCGCTTTTAATAATATCTTCAACTATCCCCTGTTACTTCTCATAAAGGAAGGAGTTACTCGATGATCTTGGGAACCCTATAGAATTTTTCTGTTCTGTCCGGTGCATTCACAAGGGCATCTTCTCGAGGGATAGAATCTTTCAGCGTATCTTCGCGCGTGACGTTGCTGAGGCAGAGGACATGTGACGTTGGTTCGACATTTTCTGTATCCAGTTCATTCAATTTCTCCATATAATCAAGAATCCTGCTCAATTGCACGCCGAACAGTTCCTTTTCTTCTTCGGTAAGGGAAAGTCTCGCGAGCATGGCGATATGCTCTATGTCTTCTCTGGATATTTTCATATCATATGGGGATTCTTACAGTCTTTCGAGATTTGCAAACTTTACTGCAAGCTTCTTAATCCCGAAGTTCGGGAAATTAACCATTACCCGCTGATCATCTCCGTCTCCATAGCAATCACGCACGATACCGATACCCCACATGGGGTGCTTCACCCTGCATCCTGTTGTATAGAAAGCGAACGCTGTTTTGTGTCTCACTTTTTTTATGACAGGAGCGAAATGGAGCGTTTGATAGTCTCTCACTTTTTCAAGCCGTTTGCAGCATTCCCTGGGAATGTCCCTGAGAAACCTCGACGGCTCTTGCTCCTGAACCTTGGCATACAATTTTCTCTTGTTGGCACTTGTGAGCCAGAGAATATCTTGTGCCCGGGTCATTCCCACGTAGAACAGTCTCCGTTCTTCAGAAATGTCTTCTTCACGCTTGAGCGCCTTGCAATATGGCAAAACACCCTCTTCAAGCCCGACGATGAATACAACCGGGAACTCGAGACCCTTCGCGCAATGCAATGTCATGAGCGACACATAATCTCCGCTTGATATCTCATCAAGATTCGTGCATAAGGATGCCTTATCAAGAAATTCCTTTATTCCTTGTCCCCCACAATATAAGGTGAGTTCTTCAATATTTCTTTTCTTGTCTTCTTCAAGCGTTTCTGCATAATTTGTTTTTTTCAGGATATCCTGTATGATATCAGCAGCGTGCCTGTATTTTTTTGATGAGAACCCTTCGATCAGTTTCGTAAATTCTGAAAGCCTGTCCTTTACTGTCTGGGTAAAGCCATCAGAACGGACTGCCCCCTTCATCGCATCAAAAAGAGACAATGACTTTTTCTTTGCTTCATTCTCGATCTTTGAAAGAGTGGCCGCAGTGATTCCCCGCTGCGGGTTGTTGATGATCCTCCTGAAACTCACGTTATCACCGTGATTCGTCACCAAACGTACGTATGCGAGTGTATCCTTTATCTCTTTTCTCTGATAGAAACCGGAATTTCCGAAAACGCGGTATGTGATCCCCTCATCACGAAAGGCATCCTCAATTGTCTTTGACTGCAGATTTACACGGTAAAATATGCCAAAATCCCCGTAATTATAGACACCTCTCAGGTAGAATTCCTTGATGATTTTCGCAATATATTTCGCTTCTTCCTTACAGGTATTAAAACAGCAATATGTTACCTTTTCACCCTCTTTTTTATCGGTCAGAAGCTTTTTGGAATTTCTTTCAGCATTCCGGTTTATGACTGCGCCTGAGACATCAAGGATATGTCTTGTAGAACGATAGTTCTTTTCGAGTTTAAGCACGCGAGTTTTCGGGAAGTCTTTTAAGAAGTTCTGTATAACATTTTTACAGGCCCCTTTGAACCGATAAATGCTCTGATCATCATCACCGATAACACAGATCTTCTGACAGGAATGGGAGAGGAGTTTCAGGAGATGGTACTGCGCAACGCTGATATCCTGAAACTCATCGACGAGTATGTACGAAAATGCATTTTGATATTTCCTGAGGATTTCCCGGTTATTCTGAAAAAGTCTTACCGTGAGCATGATCAGGTCATCAAAATCGAGTGCGTTACACCGGACAAGTTCATCTTGATATCTCACATAGACCTTTGCGAGTTTTTCATCAAAACCGAATCCGTCACCTGAAGAGAGAAATTCCTCGGAACTGACAAGGGAGGACTTCAGCAAGCTGATACGCGATACGATACCCTTGTAGAGGGCTTCGTACATCCTGAATTCCTTTAATATGTGTCTGATGAGACTGTACTGATCATCTTCATCGAAAATTGAAAAATTATTGTTATAACCAAAGGCATATACCTCTTTTCTGAGGATTCTGTTACAGTGCGCATGAAATGTCCCTACCCAGCATCCATGAGCATTCTTCTCAAGGAGGCTGTTTATCTGTTCCCGTGTTTTTTCGGCTTCTCTATTCGTAAAAGTCACCGTGAAGATGGATTCCGGCTTTAGCTTTTTTGTCTTTACAAGATAAGCAAATTTATGAGGAATGATTTTTGTCTTTCCACTTCCTGCACCGGCTAAGACAAGTATTGGACCATCGGTGCACGTAAGGACCTTTTTCTGCTCATTGCTCATATCTTGCATTCGGATCTCCTTTGCACTGTAAAAATGCCCATTGGTTCACCATGATGATACAACAGTAAAAAATGCTCCTGCTTTTGCATCAGTGATATCATGCCCCGTGCGAGATTGCTCAAAGGTTTACTGTATCATGTTAACAGTTTTTAACGTTTTAAATCTACTGTTTCACACTATTGAGATCGAGGAGTGCTTTCCCTTCGCATGATTGTTTTCTCGTTTATAATCATTATTTTCATTGATACACCCTCCGCACATCTCACTCAACGGTAACACTCTTTGCGAGATTTCTCGGTTGATCGACATCGCATCCTCTCAGTACACCAATGTGATAGGCAAGAAGTTGGACAGGGACAGCCAAGACAACTGACATGAGATATTGATTTGTCGCAGGGATACATATATGCCTGTCTGAAATAGACCATATCTCATTGTCGAGATCATTCGTTATTGCGATTACCTTCCCGCCCCTGCTTTTTACCTCCTGGATATTAGAAATAATCTTCCCATGAAGACTACCTTTCGGGGCAAGGACAACAACCGGGAGCTCTTCGTCAATAAGCGCAATCGGTCCGTGCTTCATCTCACCTGCCGGATATCCCTCTGCATGGATATAAGATATCTCCTTTAACTTCAATGCACCTTCGAGCGCAAGAGGATAATGAATCCCTCTTCCGAGGTACAGGAATCCTCTCGCCTTGAAATACTCCCTGGCAACGTTCTGTATATCGTTATCAGTTTCCAAGCTCTTTTCAACCATTCCGGGGAGCACGAGAAGTGCACAGAGGAACTCTTTCGACATTTCCTCTGAGATCGTACGTTGTGCTCTGCCAAGAGCGACGGTAAAAAGGTAGAGACCAACAATCTGTGTTGTAAAGGCTTTTGTAGATGCGACTCCAATTTCGGGCCCTGAATGGGTATAAAATACTGCATGAGCTTCCCTTGATGCTGTACTCCCGACAACATTGCAAATAGTGAGAACCTGTGCCCCACGCCTTTTTGCTTCTCTCTGTGCAGCAAGGGTATCCGCAGTTTCTCCGGATTGGGTTATACTGACAAGAAGTTCCCCGGATTGTATCAAAGGATTTCTGTAACGATATTCTGAGGCGATATCAACCTCAACAGGAATTCTGACAAGGCTCTCAATCATGTATTTCCCGATAAGGGCCGCATGATAAGATGTTCCGCATGCCACTATTGAAATTTTCCGTATGCCACCAAGGTCTTTCTCCTGAAGGCCAAATTCTTCCAGATGCACTGTACCGGTCTCAGCATTAAACCGTCCTCTCAAAGTATCAGCGATAGCCCTTGGCTGTTCATATATTTCTTTAAGCATAAAATGCTTGTACCCTCCCTTCTCTGCCATAGAAGGGCTCCACGAGACAGTTACTGAGGTTTTTTGAATAGGTCTGCCATCAACTCCTTTAATTTCAACTCCTTTATCTGTCATAACAACAATCTCTTCATCATCAAGAAAAAGTACATCGCGCGAATAGTTCAGGAATGCAGGAATGTCCGAAGCGATAAAGGCTTCTCCGTCACCAAGACCAACAACAAGTGGGCAGTCCTTGCGAGCCCCTACAATCTTGCCGGGATCATCCTCCTTCATGACTGCAATGGCATATGCTCCTCTCATCTCCTGTAATGTCAACCGCACAGCATCTTCAAGCGTATGTTTCCTTGCGTTTTTCTCTACCAGATGACAAATGACCTCGGTATCGGTTTCTGATATAAAATGGTATCCTTTTTCTATCAACTTTTGTTTCAGCTGGAGGTAGTTCTCAATAATCCCGTTATGGACGAGCACGATAGAATCAGAGCGGTGCGGATGGGCGTTTTCCTCTGAAGGACTGCCGTGTGTAGCCCATCTCGTATGTCCTATCGCTACATGACTTGTCGGGTTCTCGGATTCAAAGAGTAGTGAGAGTTCCTTTATTTTCCCCTTGCGCCTTCTCACCTCGATACCCGCATCTGAAAAAAAGGCAACGCCAGCGGAATCATATCCCCGATATTCTAGACGTTTTAATCCGTCGAGTACTACTGACACTGCATTTTTCTTCCCGATATACCCGATTATGCCGCACATAATTGTGTTACTCGTTAACCGTTAATAGTTTATACACAGACACTTATCAAGCTTTATTTTTACGCTTTACGCCTTACGATTTACGCTGTCTTCTTTTCACCTTCGAATGCTTTCCTTTTGGCCTTCTTCTGAGTGCCCAGCCCTGAACCTGTTTCTGTTCAACCCGACTCAGGGCGAGGGCTTTCGATGGGACATCCTTTGTTATGGTTGACCCCGCGCCAATATATGCGCCTTCTCCGACTTCCACAGGGGCAATGAGCTGTGAATCGCTCCCTACAAAGACATTGTCTTTGATAACAGTCGTATGTTTTCTGTAACCATCATAATTGCAGGTTATGGTACCGGCACCTATGTTCACATTCTTTCCGATCTGTGCGTCACCGAGGTAGGTAAGATGTCCTGCCTTTGTCCCAGCTCCAACAACCGATTTTTTTACCTCAACGAAATTGCCGATTTTCGTATCCGGTCCGATCTCGGATCCGGGTCTCAGATGTGCGAATGGCCCCACTGAAGCCCTCTTTTTCACAACAGATCCTTCGATCAGTGTGCAATCCTTTATAGTAGCACCATCCTCTATGACACTATTATTGATCCGGACATTTGGATAAAGCGTGCACCTCTTTCCAATCTTTGTTTGACCTTCCAGATGAACGTTCGGGTAAATAGTCGTACCATTCCCGATTGTAACATGAGGAGCGAGGAAAACCGACTTCGCATCAATGAAGCTTACTCCTCTCCGTATCCATGTATTGATAATTTTTTCTTTCATAAATGTCTTCACTCTTTCAAGCTCTTCGCGGGTATTCACCCCCGTGCATTCATCTTCAGAACCTATGCAATATGCACTCGTCTTGAATCCCTTTTCCCGTGCAATATGAATGATGTCGGTTAGATAGTATTCACCCTTTGACACATTCATCTTTATCTCCTTTAACAGTGGAAGCGCTGCTGGTTCGAGCACATAGACACCACTGTTAACTTCTTTTATTGTTTTCTGAGAAGCTGTTGCGTCGCGGTCTTCAACGACAGAGAGAACCCGACCATTCCTGTCCCGTATGATCCTTCCATAAGATCCCGGCCTGTGAGTCCGGAATGAAAGGAGTGAAACAACATCTTTCCTGCGCTTATGGAGAGAGACAACCCCCCTGATAATCCTCAGGGAAATTAACGGTGTATCCCCATTCATAACAAGAATGGCCCCCTTAAAACCTTTCAAGAACGGGACCGCCTTCATCAGTGCACGGGCCGTACCCGTTGCCTCTTTCTGATGAGCAAAAGAGATGCTGCAACGACGTTGGCGTGTGCGGATGCTTCCCTGTAATGACTCTTTTACTGCCCTGCCGTTCTTTCCGATTATGACAATTATCTTCTGTGGATGAAGCTCATCAACGGTGTCTAGTACGTATTGAAGCATCGGGGTGCCATGTATTCGATGGAGGACTTTCGGTAAAGACGAATACATTCTCTTCCCAAGCCCGGCAGCCAAAACAATACAGGCCAAGTTCATCATTTTATCTCAGATATCATCCGGGGAGTTGCAATCCCTCCTGAAAGAATGATTTTCAATCCCTCGTCTATGGGGATATTCGTATTGTGAACTTCTTTGTCTTTGAAGAGCACTATGTCTCCGAAATAAATAAGGTTCGTAGGGATATAAATGACCTTCAAGCACGATTCTGGTTCATCTTTTTCTTCCCTGAACGCACATTCACCTGTAAGAAAACCGAACGCAAAGACACCGGGTCGCGGATATTCAACGATAACAAACTGCTTGAACGACGAACTCTTACTCTCGGGGGAAAAGGCATCAAAAATCTGCTTGATTGCCGTGTACAAACCTTTCAGAACCGGGATCTTGAGAATGATATGCTCAGTATACTGAATAATCTTTTTCCCGAAGACATTTGTCGAAATAGCGCCAACAACAAAGATGAGCACGATCGCTGAGATAAAACCGAGACCAGGTGCATGATAACCGAGAATTTTAAAGTAGAGAGGCTCAAGGAGACCATCAATGAAAATAAAAAACAGCCAGAGAATGTAAAATGTGATAATAAGTGGAATTAAAACGAAGATCCCGGCGATGAATCTCCTCTTGAATGTGGTCCCGATAGATGTCGGCATGTTACTTCCCAACCTTCGTCATGATTTCTTCGGGAATGTCAAAGTTCGTATAGACATTCTGCGTGTCATCATGGTCCTCAAGTGCTTCTACGAGTTTCAACATCTGGTCGGCAGACCTTTCATCGAGTATGACGTATGTCGTAGGTAACATCGTTATCTCCGCGAGCGAGACAGGAATACCCGATGATTCGAGAACATCCCTTATCGTAGCCATATCTTCCAGAGACGAGATAATTTCATACGAGTCCTCTTTGGGATCATTCTTCATGTCTTCAGCGCCAGCCTCAAGAGCTGCTGCCATGAGACTGTCCTCGTCAATCCCGGACTTTTCCACAAGAATATACCCCTTCTTCGCGAACATCCATGACACACAACCTGCGTCGCCCAGGTTGCCTCCGTGTTTTGACATAACATGCCGGATCTCAGGAGTGGTTCTGTTTTTATTGTCAGTAAGTGCCTCGACCAGTATCGCTGCGCCACCGGGGCCGTATCCTTCATAGACTGCCTCTTCGTACGACACCCCGGGAAGCTCACCGGTCCCTTTCATAATCGCTCTCTTTATGTTGTCCTGCGGCATGTTTACTTCCTTTGCCTTATCGATTGCATTCCTCAATCTGGGATTGCCGGCACTATCTCCTCCGCCAAGGCGTGCTGCAACCGAAATCTCCCTGACAATCTTTGAAAAGATTTTCCCTCTCTTTGCATCAATATGAGCTTTTTTGTGTTTTATCTGTGCCCATTTGGAATGCCCTGCCACACGAAACCTCCTGAAAACACATCTTAATAAACTACCCCGCAGCAAGCAGGCTGTCCGACAATTATAAAACTTCAAAGTCACATAGCACTATATTGTAGCCGCAACTTTTAAGTTGCGCTCTCTGTACGCAGGCTGAAGCCTGCGGCTACATTGTCGGACAGCCTGCAAGCCGCGAGGTAGCAAAAATATGCTTGTACCAGTTTGTCATTCCGCACTTGATGCGGAATCCAGAGTTTCTTTGTTCCGGATTCCCGTGTTCACGGGAATGACGAAAAGAACCAGCAAAGATCTGCTCGGGACAGCAAATGGGTTCCCGCTGCTTCATCTGTACAAAAATACTCAAGAAATAAGTATTTTTATGATAATGGTATAAAAATAATACTGTCAAGCCTCGATACCGTAATCCTTGATCTTGGTAAGGAGTGTTTTATAGCTTACCTGAAGTATTTCTGCTGCCCTACTCTTATTCCCCTTTGTTTCCTTAAGCACATCGGCTATTCTTTTCGTCTCTGCTACCCTCAATGCCTCCTTTGCTACTGATTCAAGGGTGCCATCGACAGGCCTTAAACTTATTGCAGATGAGAGGACTGACTGTTTATCAAGGACAAAATGTTCTGATGTGATGATATTGCCGTCACAGAGAATAACCGCACGCTCGATGGTATTTTCCAGTTCTCTCACGTTACCCTTCCAGTGATAGTTCATGAGCAGGTCAAGTGCTTCCCTTGAAATACTCTTGTCAGAGGTCTTTATCTCAAGGCAGTATTTCTTTAAGAAATATTCAACAAGTAACGGGATGTCTTCTCTTCTCTCCCTCAGTGGCGGTATTTTTACCGGAAACACGTTCAAACGATAAAAAAGATCTTCTCTGAACTTTTTTTCTTCAACAGCCTTCTCAAGGTGCTTGTTGCTTGCAGCAACGATCCGAACATCAACCCTGATCGTCTTGCCCGCTCCTATCCTTTCAACCTCACCTTCCTCAATTGCCCTGAGGAGTTTTGACTGGATAGCCATGTCCATGTCTCCGACTTCATCAAGGAATATCGTGCCTCTATCAGCGAGTTCAAACTTCCCGAGCTTTTTTGTATCTGCACCCGTATATGATCCCTTTTCATGTCCAAAGAGCTCAGACTCAAGCAAGTCCCGCGGGATTGCCGCACAATTGATCGGCACAAAGGGATACTGATCCCTTGTACTGAGATTATGGATAGCCCGTGCGAAAAGCTCTTTGCCCGTACCGCTTTCACCGAGCAGGAGTACTGTTGACTTCGTGGGGGCAACTTTCTGTACCATCTGTGCAACAGCGATGATTTTATCACTCTTTCCAATGATCCGGGGGAATCCGAATCGTGATATGAACTCCTCCTTTAAGAGAATGTTTTCCGTGAGCAGTCTCTGGTTCTCCAGTGCCCTCTTGATGAGCATGAGAAGGTGATCTGTATCAAAAGGTTTTGTAATAAAATCAAAGGCACCTCTTTTCATCGCATCGACTGCTATTTCAATAGATCCAAAAGCTGTCATGACAATGACAGGTATGAGCTGATTCTCTTCTTTCGTTGCCTTGAGAACCTCCATGCCATCTTTTTTGGGAAGCTTCAAGTCGGTCAGGACAAGATTAATACTCTCTTCTCTCAGAAGCTTTATCCCCTCTGCACCATCCGTTGCAGAAATCACTCTGTAACCCTCAGACTCAAGGGTTTCTCTCAGCATCTCAGCCATTGACTCCTTGTCTTCTACGATGAGAATCGTTTCCATGGTCCTCCTATACCGCAGCTTCTCTCAGCACATTTTTACAGGCACATGTTATCTTTTGCGGGATTATGCACAGAATCTCCTTGAGAAACCCCTTAAGTTTCAACGTGGTTGCATTCATAACTTCAACAACTTCTTTTGCTCTCAAACCTTTTTCCTTTATACCTGCAGCATAGTTTGTAACAATAGCAATACCTCCAAAACAGATTTCGATTTCCCTTGCAAGTGCTGCCTCAGGCATTGCGGTCATCCCTACTATATGAGCTCCGATACGAGCAAAAACCTGTATCTCTGCTTTCGTTTCAAGTCGTGGACCGTTTACGCATACATATGTCCCTGAGTCCTTAACCTCTTGCCTTATTGTTCTGCTTGCATCGATGATCGATTTTCTTAACTCTGGACAATACGGATTTGTGAAATCTATGTGTACTACTTTGTCTTCTTCATAGAATGTAGCATCCCTGTTACTTGTCATATCAATGATCTGGTCCGGAACAACAATCATTCCTGGAGCCAAATCCGCACTTATTCCGCCTACGGCACTGATTGATAGTATCCTGTCCACGCCAAGCTCTTTAAACCCCCAAATATTTGCCCTGTAGTTCACCTTATGGGGTGGAATAGAATGCTGTAATCCGTGTCTCGGGAGAAAGGCGACTTCCCTTTCCGATAACATTCCTATCGTATATGAATCCGAGGGTTTACCAAAAGGAGTCCTTAATTTTCTTGCTGATTTCCGGGTAATTTCTCCAATATCGTACAATCCGCTTCCACCAATAATACCGAGCATGCAGTTGAAAATCTCCTTTCCTAAAAAATTATATAAATTGTACCACATCCTTTCAGGTAGAGCATAGAGCACTGTGGTGAATAATACACACCTCATTGACAACAAACAACACATCTGTATATCCTACCCTCGTCTTGTGAGTACCGGTGCTTTGGGCAGTTACCTGTGAAATCTACCGTTAAAGCCATTGTTCAGATAAAAGCGCCATCCTGAAAAACCTGGAAATTTTTTATGATTCGCTGGCACCATATTTGCAGTACTATAGAGAGCCTTTATCATAATTTCCACGGTAACAGTACCAGTTATGAGACTGCAAAAGACATTACGGCATGAAGTGGGCTTTGAGGGTATCGGACTCCATACGGGGCGATTTGCGAAGGTCCGTCTGAAGCCGGCACCACGGGACACCGGTATTGTATTTGTCCGGAGAGACAGACAGGTAGCCATACGGGCATCTGTAGATGCTGTCACAGATACAGCGTTTTCTACCACGATCGGATATAACGGCGTAAAGATCAGAACAGTTGAGCACATACTTGCTGCAATCGCCGGTCTCGGGATTGACAATCTGATCATAGAGGTTAACGGGCCCGAAATCCCCATTCTGGACGGAAGCTCAGTTGAATTAACCATCCTCCTCATGAAAGGCGGCATTGCAAAGCAGAGCAAGAATAAACCTCGTCTCAGGATAACGAACCCCCTCGTGCTTACGGACGGGAATGCTGAGCTGGCTGTATTTCCCTATAACGGGAGACGGATAACTTACACAATTCACTTTAATCATCACCTCCTTGGAGAACAAGAGCTCAGTGTTGAACTGAACAAGGAGAATTTTCTGTTAGAAATAGCCCCTGCACGGACGTTCGGATTCTTAAAAGATGTCGAATATTTGAAAGCAAATGGATTCGCAAAAGGCGGTTCTTTCGACAACGCGATCGTACTTGGAGAAGACAGAGTTCTGAATTCATCCGGTTTACGATATAAAGATGAATTTGTGCGCCACAAAATACTCGATCTTATCGGTGATCTTGCCCTTATCGGAGTCCCGATCCACGGTCACATTATAGCAAACAAGTCAGGACATACAACTCACCTTAAATTCCTCAAAAAACTACTCTGCCACCCTGATTCCTGGCAATTGGAATCAGAAGTAGACCAACAAACAGCAGTGCTTTGTAATTAAAGTATTAATTTTCAGTGACTTACAAATTTTGCTTGCATTTTTCTGCTGAATTGAGTTTTATATGTTGACAGGACCGCAAAGGAGAAGGCTCGAGAATCTCTTTCTCAGCCGGGGATTTGAGTGCGCGTGTGGAGGGAACTTATTTCTTTTTCTTCTTTGCGGTTTTCTATTTCCTTCTTAATGATCCTTTCCCTTTAATCATGTTCCTCACCCGCTGGAGATTCTTCTTGTCATCGGATTCGCTCTTTTTGGGCGTTTCGAGCACCAATGGAACATCTTTGAACGGTGGATATTGAATGAATCCTCTTAACCCCTTCATCCCTATCTTTCCTATCCCGATATGCTCGTGCCTGTCAATGCCCGACCCAACATCACCTTTCGAGTCGTTGAGATGGATCAACTTCACATTGTCAAGACCGATATAATTTTCTATATCACGTGAAAATCTCTGTATCCCTCTCAGCACATCTATATGATAGCCTGCTGCAAATGCATGACAGGTATCGATACATACACCCGTTATAAGCGTATCTGCAACACCGCGCAGAATCTCTGACAAGCTTACAATATCCGAGGCTATATCGCCTCTTTCGCCTGCCGTATTCTCAATCAGCAATCGGGCCCTCCACTGGCCCCTCAGTGAAACCTCGCGCAGGGCATCGATCACCCTCTTTGCTGAGAGACCCCTGTCCCTTCCCGATGCGCTTCCTGCATGGAGTATTACAAAATCAGCCCCTACTACATCGGCCCTGTCCATTTCTATAATGAGGAGATCAATGGATTTCTTTCTCAAAAGCCTGTCCCATGAAGCCATATTGATGAGGTATGAAGTGTGGATATAAACCGGGGAGATATTAAATTTTTTCCTGAGCAGTTGAAACGTATTCGCTTCTTCTTCAGGAATGCATGTAACTTTCCATCCCCTCGGGTTATGCGAAAATATCTGTATGGTCGTACAGCCAAGTGTACGAGCTCTCTCTAAACTGAGATGCAATCCTCCGGCAATAGAGGTATGAACCCCGAGTCTCCTCATGATTTCTTGAAGTTATTTAAAGTTAGAGGAATAATATCATAGGTAAACTTGAAAAAGTCAGAATTTGGGTATACAAATCCTGTAGATACTTTTCTCAACTTCTTCCTGAAGGCAACACTTTCCGACCATGATATAATTGTATTGAGTATACTTGGGTAATTTTCAATCTCCGTGTTGCCCTGTCGTGTTGCCCGTCTCTTGACAATACAACCAATTGGATGTATATTATACCTAATGAGATTTGTCATCAATTATTGGCGAAATCCATCAGGCAAGGCCCCTGTTGAGAAATACATCGATAATATAGACAATAAGGAGGAAAGAGCGGAACTTCTTTCTACAATTAAAGGTGTTCAACTATATGGGACCGACGCCGTTGGAGTTGAATTCAGGCAGATAGAAGGCAAATTGTGGGAACTCAAAATAAAGGCGCATGGTAATCAGCACCGGATATTCTATGTTGTTTTGAAAGGCAATGAAATGATTTTGCTCCACGCTTACATGAAAAAGACCCCACGAGCTCCCATGAATGAAATAATAACTGCAAAACAAAGAATGAAACAATTAATGGAGGAGATAAAATGAAAAGTGACCTTGATAAGCATATTGAGCGGCACATGAAAGACAGGGAGTTTAGAATGTATTTCGATAAGGCTGAAGCTAAAAGAAAAATAGCGCAGGAAATAGTACTCTTACGTAAGGCCCAGCATCTCACTCAAGCACAGTTAGCGAAAGAAATTAAGACCACACAGCAAGTAATCTCCAGGCTTGAAAGTCCCAGGGATAAGCGGATGCCGTCTCTTGAGCTTCTCAATCGGGTAGCAAAAGCTCTTAACAAGAAGCTCGTGATATCTTTACAGTCGTAACTTTTATCGTCAGAAGAAAAGATGAGCATCACGGGATAGCTTGTTCTTGTAAGAAGAAAAGAGGTAATAGCATTGATAACTTCCTGTACTCCGCATGGAAAGTATCGAGTTGAGGGGTATTTGGTTCTATCGTAAATTAATATTGACAATTTCCCGATTATATACCAAGTTGGTATAATTATTGTTAGGTAAAACAAAAGAGGCTTCATAATGATAAGCGTTAAGAGCATGATCGGCATAGGACTAGCACTCGATTTTTTCGGGGCAGTTATTTTACTACGTTATTCTTGGAAGACGACGGGCGGAACGACTAGGGCCGACAAAGACTACATGTGCTCTCCGTGGTGGCAGAGAACGGGCTATCTTTTGATAGCACTTGGATTCTTGGCTCAGTTATGGGGGTACTCATTTGGCTAAACTTCGATTCATCATCATATCACTGCTATTATTCCTTTTCGCTTGTGCAACCAACACCATTGTACTAGCCCGGTTGTACGACCTTTCCAGTGCGGATATTATCCAAGCTCAGTTTCAGTTTTCCGGAACAACACACGGCACAATCTCGTTCGCCCTGCCTTCGGGCGAGACATTCAGGGGTGAATATCAGACCATAAAGGGTGGGTCAATAGAATGGGGGAGCGTATACGGTACGGTTTGGGGTCCTTCTGGTGTCTCCATGGTTAGCGGCAGTGGACATGCCACGTCGTCTCCCACGGAGTATAAAGGAACTGCTGTAATGACCAGTGATAAAGGCACTATAATAACATGTGAATATATAACTAACCGATCGCGTTGGAAACCACATGGGCAGGGTGGGTGCCGAGATAACCGGGGTAGAGTATATAAATTGATGTTTTAGAAGTAACCTAACAAGGCAATGCAGCTGTCTCGCTAAACTCACGGCTGTTTTTTTTCGTTACGAATAATTCAACTGCAATTCTTCATTTTTTATCTCTTCTTACTTTTGCGGCATTGTAGGTGGAGTTCGCATCGATAGGGCTTGCAAGGTTTTAAAGATTCCGGTGCGATCGACAGTCGAAAAGGTCATAAATTCAGCCTGCAAAGCTTGTCAACACAAATGCTGATTACATCACTTTACGCTTTACGACTTTGTTTTACTCTTCGCTCCCGGCTGTATGATCTCCCCAGTTGGCCTGAAGCGGACTGTATTTGGGATTTGACATGCCTTCACTATGGTTATACAATGTATATACAATAAAAATACAAAGAGGAATATATGATAAAAAAAATGGTTTCACACGGGAACAGCGCGGCGCTTATTATTGATAAACCGATTCTTGAAATTCTCAAGATAGACATAAACACCCCTCTTGAGGTTTCAACAGACGGCAAAAACCTCATCATTTCGCCCGTACAGGATGCAAAGCGGGAAAAGAGGTTCCGTGCCGCGCTCCAAAAGGTGAATAAAAGGCACGGAAAGACCCTCAAAAGGCTTGCAGGGTAAATGAAGAAAATATATTTTTTAACACTGGCAGAAGTAAATGAGATACATGCTGACCAGATAAAGCACCATGGGAGCCTTGCAGGCACGCGAGACACAAGCCTTTTATCTTCGGCGGTTGCAATGTCCTTCGCATCATTTTCTGGCGGTTTTCTCCACTATGATAAACACCGCATTTCTAAGAAAGGACGGTAACCATGCAACTGGGAATGATTGGATTGGGGAAAATGGGAGCCAATATGGTACGGCGTCTCCTGCGTAACGGACATGAATGTGTTGCATTCGATATAAACCCGGAAGCAGTCAAGAGCCTTGCCGGCGAGGGCGCAATCGGTACGGCAACTATTGAACAGTTTGTACAGAAGCTGAAAAAACCACGCGTTGCATGGATCATGGTTCCCGCAGCAGTTGTCGACCAAATGATCAAGAGCCTTGTGGAGCATTTGGAATCCGGTGATATCATAGTCGACGGAGGGAACTCATATTACAAAGATAGTATAGCAAGGGCAAAGGCTCTCAAGGAGAAGGGTATACATTTCGTGGACGTAGGGACGAGCGGCGGCATATGGGGACTTGAACGGGGCTACTGCATAATGATCGGGGGTGAATCTGAAATTGTCCGGCATCTCGATCCTGTTTTTTCTTCCCTTGCACCCGGTTTGGGGAACATTCAGAGAACAAGGGGACGAACAGGTAAGGCCTTTCCTTCAGAACATGGTTATCTGCACTGTGGGCCTTCCGGTGCAGGCCATTTTGTGAAGATGGTGCATAATGGCATCGAATATGGTCTCATGGCAGCCTATGCCGAGGGGTTCAACATCCTCAGGCATGCAAATGTCGGGAAACAATCTCAGGATGTGGACGCAGAAACAGCACCCTTACGTAATCCTGGGGACTTCCAGTATGACATCGATTTAGCAGAAGTCGCTGAAGTGTGGCGTCGCGGGAGTGTTATTTCTTCATGGCTTCTTGATCTCTGTGCACATGCCTTGAGAAAAAACTCCGACCTGTCCGACTTCAGTGGACGGGTCTCTGACTCGGGCGAGGGACGCTGGACGAACATTGCCGCCATCGAGGCGGGTGTTTCTGCACATGTGTTAAGTGCTGCGCTCTTCAATCGCTTCATGTCACAAGGCAAGGCTGACTTTGCTGACAAACTCCTCTCGGCGATGCGCTTCGAATTCGGCGGCCATGTTGAAAAGCCTATGGGAGAATGAATCCTTCTTGAATCCATCTAAAGGAGTCTTACAAATTGTTGATAGTGAGGACTTCAGTCATACAGCTGCCGAACTAATCGTTCGTGACATAATAGAAAATCTTGAACTAAAGGACTTCTTTACCCTTGTCCTTCCCGGGGGGTCGACCCCGGGTAAAATGTATGAGGTCCTGGCAAGCGATGAAACTTTTAGATCCAAAATACCATGGGAAAGGATACATTTCTTCTGGGGAGACGAGCGCCACGTGCCACCTGACCACAAAGAGAGCAATTACCGCATGGCGCACGGGACCATGCTTTCAAAGATTCCTGTCCCGGCCGAAAATATCCACAGGATAAAGTCAGAAAATCCAGACGCAGATGAAGCTGCAAAGCAGTATGAGGAAGAGCTGCAAACATTTTTTAATATAGGGACTGGAGAACTGCCGCGCTTTGACTGTGTATTGCTGGGGATGGGCACGGATGGCCACACAGCTTCGCTCTTCCCGGGGACGGATGCTTTATATGAAAGAAAGCGCCTCGTCGTAGCCACCTGGGTAGAACGATTCCAGATGTACAGAATCACCTTGACGTTGCCCCTGCTGAACAATACCGATTTCGTCATGTTCTTAGTAAGTGGCAAAGAAAAGGCTGAAGTACTCAAGGAGGTTATCGAAGGGAAAGGGCATACCAATTTTCTCCCTGCACAGCTCATCAGACCTGAACACGGAAGACTCCTGTGGCTTGTAGATAAATCAGCAGCACGCCATTTGAATTATTCACATAACAGATAAAAGTCTATAACGTCAACAGGTGAGGAACTGATTTATCTCAACCGCTCCTCGGTCATTGTCCTTCTCAAATATGATTCAGCTGTCGGGTGAAGTCTTATAGTAACTTTCACTACCCCACCTTCTTTGACCCAGTATTGAACTACCAGCACGTTGCTGATACCGTATTCAAGAGGGTCATAGAGAGGTCTTACTTCAAACCCGATCAGGTTTCCCTGATCATCAATAATTTTTCTTAGTTCAGAACGGCGGAACGACCTGTGCCATTTTACAAAATCCTGTGCCCCCTTAAGGGCTTCCTGGGCAGAGAGGTTTTTTATCACTTTATATTCAAATTCAGGTGTATCAAGCCTTAACTCGTAACCATCTCCCTCTTTCTCAAGAAAAGCTATCGTTTTGAGGTCATAAGCATTGTTTTTTCCTTGAAGTATAAGGGTAAAAGAACCCGCTAACTCAGAGTCCTGTGCTAATTCGGTCCTCAATTGCTTGCCTCCGGCACAGGAACCGATGGTTAATACCAAAAAAGCTAAAAATAGACTGACAGCCATGTGAACTCTATTGCTCCCCATACGTACCTCCTCTCTTTTAAAAGTATTGCAAGCATATTCCCGGTGATCATACCACGGTGAGTCTTCCATAGTACATCTTCCCGGATTATAAGTTCCATATTATCAGGTTCCCCCCCCGTCTGCAAAGGGTTCCCCGAATCAAAAACAATAACAATATCCGCTCCCAAATTTCTGACGATTAAAGGTTAACTTTCTTGTAGTTATCGCATGGAATTGTTATGATGAAACGTATGAATATAAAGGAAATACTTGCCAGGATCAGGAAGACAGAGTCCCCATTAAAGAGGCAGTTACTTATGGTTGGCTTGCTGTCAAAGCTCCTCGAGGAGCGTGACAAGGAAATCCCCACCGTTATCGGCGGATGTGCCTTATCATATTATTCCCGCGACGTCTATTTTACTGCCGATATTGATCTTGCATATGCTGACAGGGAAGCGTTGGATACGGTTTTACGGGATATCGGCTTTAACAAAAAAGGGAGGTACTGGATCAGCGATGATTTAAAGATAGCAATAGAAGCACCTGCTTCAACGCTTGCAGGAGAGGATTCCCCAGTTGAGGTTGTTGAACTTGGCGAAGGACTTCAGTGCAGGATCATCGGTTTGGAAGACCTTATTATTGACCGGATGAATGCCTGCAAATACTGGAATTCCGAAATTGACTGCGAAATGGTTGAATTATTGCTTACGAGATACCGGGAAGAAATGGATTGGGCATATCTGGAAAATAAGGCGGCCCTTCCGGAAAACAATACGCTTCAGGAGCTTAATAAAATAAGGGCATTGAGAGAACAATGAAACAAAGGATAAAGAAATACACGGACATTTCTCCTGCAGAATTTCTCTTGCAGCGGGATGCCCTCGGCCTCAAAAGATACAGGAAGACAGCCAAACGGAATCCGGAAGAAAGAATAACCCTCCTTGAACTTGGACTGAAAAAGATAAGGCAACAGGAAGAAGACAACTTTATTACAGTCGGATACAGGAGGCGGAGAATATATTTATAGCGGAACCAGTTGGCCGGATGACCGGCCAAATCACCATGACAGTATGTGATAAACCTGCTATAATGAAAACGCTAATTTTTCAGAGTCTATACTCTCGCATAAAGGAGAAATGACATGGCCAGGATCGTGAAAGTTCTCGGGAGGGAAATACTCGATTCGAGGGGGAATCCCACTGTCGAAGCCGATGTTTATCTTGATGACGGCAGCATGGGAAGATCAGCTGTACCATCCGGCGCGTCTACCGGCGGGCATGAAGCTGTCGAACTGAGGGACGGCAACAAGACACGGTATCTAGGGAAAGGGACACTCAAGGCTGTGCAGAACATCAATAAAAAGATCTCAGGGGCTATCTGTGGTATGGATGCGTATGATCAGTCAGCTGTCGACCGGAAGATGATCCAACTTGACGGCACAGCGAATAAGAGAATGCTTGGTGCGAACTCTATCCTCGCGGTATCCATGGCTGTTGCTCGTGCTGCGGCTTTGTCACACAGGATGCCCCTTTACCGTTACCTCGGAGGATTATCGGCCTCTCTTCTTCCCGTACCGATGATGAACATTCTTAATGGCGGTGCACATGCTGACAACTCGGTAGACCCCCAGGAATTCATGATCGTTCCGTACGGCGCACCAAATTTCTCTGAAGCGCTCCGCATGGGCGCCGAGATATTTCATGCCTTGAAAAGTGTACTGAAAAAGAAAGGCTACTCAACATCAGTCGGTGATGAGGGCGGGTTTGCTCCCAACCTCAGGTCAAACGATGAGGCAATTGAGGTTATTCTCGAGTCGATCACAAAGGCAGGCTATCGTACCGGGAAGGATATCGGCCTTGCGCTCGACCCTGCTGCGAGCGAGTTCTTTGACAAAGGCAGAAAAAGATACATCTTCAAGAAATCTGACAAGAGCCAGAAAACAGCCGAGCAGATGGTAGAGTTCTGGGTTAACTGGGTAAAGCGCTACCCGATCATCTCCATAGAAGACGGCATGGCCGAGGATGACTGGAAAGGCTGGAAATTGCTTACAGATGTCCTGGGGGAGAAAATCCAGATCGTTGGAGACGACATATTTGTTACGAACTCGGTGAGACTTTCCAGGGGCATCAGGGAGGGAGTTGCCAATTCGGTCCTCATAAAGGTCAATCAGATCGGCACCTTAAGCGAGACGCTCGATACAATGCACATGGCTGCTTCAGCAGGATACACCTCGGTGGTATCACATCGTTCCGGAGAGACAGAGGACACCTTTATTGCCGATCTTGTCGTAGCCACCAGCGCTGGCCAGCTCAAGACTGGTTCCGCAAGCCGCACCGACAGGATTGCAAAATACAATCAGTTGCTTCGCATAGAGGAGGAATTGGGCAGCTCAGCACAGTTTGCCGGCAGGAAGGCTTTCCGGCGGTAGGGGCACATGTCAAATAATGGATCCCAAGAAAGATTACTGTCATGAAATTGCATGAACTTGCAGGGAAACCGGCACCGCGATCAATGCTGGTGAACATACCAAGGCTTGTCTCGGCCTACTATACCCATAAACCTGATGTTTCTGAAGCGACACAGCGAGTTGCCTTCGGAACCTCAGGGCACAGGGGTTCGTCTTTGAAGAACAGCTTTAACGAAAACCATATTCTCGCGATCAGCCAGGCTATCTGCGAATACAGGAAATCCGGAAAAATAAGGGGACCTTTATTCCTCGGGATGGATACTCATGCATTGTCCGAGGCAGCCTTTGCAAGCGCAATAGAGGTCTTTGCAGCAAATAAAATAAACGTATTCATCCAGAAGGGCCTGCGGTACACACCGACTCCGGTCGTATCTCATGCGATTCTCACACATAACCGGAAGATCCGGGGAAAGACACGTCACGCTGACGGCGTGGTCATCACTCCTTCTCATAATCCGCCTGATGACGGCGGGTTCAAGTACAACCCCCCACACGGCGGACCTGCTGATACGGCGACGACGCATGTCATCGAAGAGAGAGCCAATGAACTGCTTTCCAGAGGACTCAAAGGAGTCAGGAGAATGCCTTACGAGCGGGCGATCAAAACTGACTTCATCAGTGAATATGACTACGTATTGCCCTATGTAGACGACCTCCGGAGCATTATAGATATGGAGATTATTGCCAAGGCAGGTCTGAAAATCGGCGTGGACCCGCTCGGAGGTTCTTCGGTTGACTTCTGGGAACCGATCATTGAATGCCACGGGTTGAAGCTTGATGTCGTAAACAATCTTATTGATCCCACATTCTCGTTCATGACCGTTGACAAAGATGGCAGGATCAGGATGGACTGCTCCTCACCATACGCTATGCAACGGTTGATACAGATGAAGGACCATTTCGATATAGCCTTTGGAAATGATACTGACGCCGACCGTCATGGCATCGTAACAAAGGGTGCCGGACTCATGAACCCGAACCACTATCTGTCTGCCGCTGTATGGTATCTCTTCCAGCACAGGCCGGACTGGAGCAATGAGGCTATAGTCGGGAAAACGCTTGTATCGACATCCATGATCGACAGGGTTGCCGGAGCGCTCGGCAGAAAGGTTTCCGAGGTGCCTGTAGGATTCAAATGGTTTGTCGGAGGACTTATGGACGGTTCTTACGGATTTGGCGGGGAAGAAAGCGCGGGCGCTTCATTCCTCAGGAAGAACGGGACTGTCTGGACAACCGACAAGGACGGGATCATCATGGATCTTCTTGCCTGCGAAATCTCAGCAAGAACAGGCAGAGATCCTGCCGAACTTTACAAAGAGCTCGAAGACCGCTTCGGCAGACCATGTTATATCCGGATTGATGCACCTGCAACGCCGGAACAGAAGGCTGTCCTGAAAAGGCTTTCCCCTGATACGGTCACCGCACAGGAACTCGCTGGGGAGAAAATAATTGCCAGGCTGACCCGTGCGCCCGGGAATAATGCCGACATAGGAGGACTGAAAGTCATCACACAAAACGGGTGGTTCGCAGCGCGGCCGTCAGGCACAGAGGATGTCTACAAGGTATATGCTGAGAGCTTTCTCGGGGAGGAGCATCTCCAGAAAATACAGGAAGAGGCCCTTGAAATTGTCGGCGCTGCATTTACTTCAGCGGGTGTCTGAAATAAAAACACACCATCCCTTAAGTTACTGGAATGACAATATAAGTGGATATACTATCTTACCTTCACATGACGTTCCCCGTATCGGGTGTTGAAACAAACATCCTGATACCTCCCCTTGTTGCCCTTGTCGTTTCTTTTTTTACCTCCATGGGAGGCGTTTCAGGCGCATTTTTATTGCTGCCGTTCCAGATGAGCTTTCTTAATTTTACCAGCCCTTCTGTAAGTGCTACCAATTTCGTATTCAATATCGTCGCCATACCGAGCGGAGTCTATCGTTATCTTAAGGAAGGAAGAATGGCATGGCCGCTGACCTGGGTCATCATTATAGGGACGCTCCCCGGCGTCTTTATAGGATACTATCTCAGAGTTCTGTACCTTCCCGATCCGAGGACTTTCAAGCTATTCGTGGGATGCGTGCTGCTTTATATCGGCGTCCGGCTTTTTTATGAAATGACGGGTAAGGCAAAAACAGGCAAATCTAAGATGAAAGAGCTTGAAGACAAATTCAGGGAAAGAACAAAACAGATTAAAGACCAACAAAAGAGCAGAGTGGCATCGGGTCTCCCTCCAGGGGCTGTCGTAAAAACAGTTTCTGTGAGTTTTACGAGGATAGAATACGAGTTCTGGGGAGAAAGGTTCTCATACAGTACAATCGGCATGTTCGTCCTTGCCTTTTTTGTCGGAATAATCGGCGGCACATATGGGATCGGCGGAGGAGCCATCATCGCGCCATTCTGCGTAGCGGTATTCCATCTGCCGGTTTATACAATTGCAGGCGCTGCCCTAATGGGGACATTAATAACTTCAGTGGCAGGGGTATTTTTCTACAGCGTCATTCCCGCCAAGGCTGGGATGGTGACTTCACCTGACTGGTTGCTTGGTTTCCTTTTTGGCGCGGGCGGATTTATTGGCATATACCTCGGCGCACGGTTTCAGAAATTCGTTCCTCAAAAGGTCATCAAGCTCATGCTGGGTACGATTATTGTTTTCCTTGCATTGAGATATATTTCACAGTATTTCATATAACAACTTTTCATAAGACACACCTAATAGACACGAATAGGCCAGAAACTATACGTTAATAAACCATCTTACCAGTGATAAACCTGTATGTCCTTTCATCCTTTGGCTTTTCAAAGAATTCTTTATGCGGTCCGTATTCAACAATCGTTCCCTCGTACATAAACAGGACCGTATCAGCAAGCCTCTGCGCCTGGTAGACATTATGGGTTGTCATAACGATCATAATTTTCTTGTCCTCTTTTATTCGCTGGATTATCTCTTCGATAACCGTTGTGCTGTGCGGATCGAGGGAAGCTGTCGGCTCGTCGAGGAAGAGTATCTCGGGATCTATCACCATCGCCCGTGCAACACCGAGTCTTTGGCTCTCCCCGCTTGAAAGCGCACGGGCATTGATGTTCTTTTTATGTATGAGGCCTACAAGTTCTAGAGCCTGTTCAGCCCTCTTTCGTATCTCTCTTTTATTAAGCCCCCGGATCTTTAAACCATAGGCAATATTCTTGAAAACAGTCGTGTTAAAAACCCCGATTTTCGGTAAAACAAGAGATATCCTACGCCTGAGACTGATATTCTTCTTAACGTTGCTGTTTCCTGAAAAATAATTAATCATTCCACTGTCGGGCTCTTCAAGAAGTGCACATATTCTGAAAAATGTTGATTTACCGCTTCCGTTCGGGCCTATGAGCACATATATCCCGTTTTTGTCAAAAGAAAAGGAACAGTCTTTCAAAACAGGAAGCCTGTCGTAACTTTTGTTGATGTTCGAAACAACCAGACCGAGACTCATTGCCCTGTTTGCAATACCCCCTTCTTTTGGATGAAATAGAGAGCAGCATTTATGAGAAAGGAAATGATGAGCAGGATGATACCGAGTGCAATTGCAAGTTCAAATTCCCCCTTGTCTGTTTCGAGTGCAATAGTCGTTGTCATTACCCGGGTGTACCCTGCAATATTCCCGCCTACAATCAGTATTGCGCCGACTTCAGCCATGACCCTGCCAAGTGCTGCAATGACTGCTGCCATGATCCCGTACCGTGCTTCATTCATGACTGTCATCGATACCTGGAAAGGTGTAGCACCGAGGATCAATGACGCCTGTTTCATGAGCGGGTCAACCTTAATAATTGAAGAATGGGACAGTGCTGCAACTATTGGAACCGCAAGGATTGTCTGTGCAACGATCATGGCCGAAGGTGAATATAAAAGCCCCATAAAGCCAAGCGGACCGCTTCTCGATAGGAAAAGATAGACGAATAGCCCAACGACAACTGGCGGAAGACCCATGAAGCTGTTCAAAAGGCTGATGATCAGTCCCCTTCCCGGGAATTTCTTCAAGCCTATAACAGTTCCGACCGGGAGGCCCAGTGCCGTTGCAATGATAAGGGCTGCTCCTGATACTTTGAGTGATAAAAAAATAATTTCAAGGAGCTCAGCATCGAGATTCACTATAAGGAGGAATGCCCTACTGAAACCTTCCAAGATAGAATCCATTTTGCTATTCTACATGAAGCGTACCATTAAATGAATAAATACACTATGATTAAAAAAGGCAGATCCAAAAATCAGACCTGCCTTTTAACTCTTACCAGATGGAATAAGTTTTTAGAAGAAGATCTTCCACTCGATATGCGGATACCAGTAAGACTTGCGTCCTGAGCTTCCGATTATAAGATGATCTAAGCTCCGTTGATTATGATTGAAATACAAAGTCCCCAGGAGGAGGTACGTTCTATGGTTAAAATAATAGGTTACGCAGGTATCAATAACCCTTGAATGAAACGGATAATATCCAACAGCTATCTGGTCGCCGCTAAAGCCCTGGTTATAAAAGAAGTTGTTCGACAGATAATGTACCGTTCCTTTCCTCCTGTATCCTTTCACATTCAAAGGATTAATCCAGTGGTCACTTCCCCATGTTACATCAAACCAGAAGACAATCTTATCATGAATCAGGTTACCGGTATTAAACCCGACAAACCACGCACGTCCCGGGAAACTGCCTCCCTCGTATAACTTCTCATACGTACGCTCGCTGACCTGTTCATATCCATATGCTGGATCGACAGGGTCTATGCCCTTTGCCTGAAGCGCAGCCCATCCTTCCTCGGAAAATGTCCACCTGTGTCTGTGAGGAGAGATATTGAAATGGCTGTAGTAGAAAGCACCGTAAACCTGGAAGCGCCATAACTGGGTATCGAGCCAGATCCCTCCGATATGGTATGGTTCCGGTTCAATATAAGGAACCACGAGCTTGTTTCCTAAAGCATCAGTATAGGTCTCAGTGCTTTTGAACGTGTGTCCGGTTGAATCATAAAAGGAATATCGAGGCAAGTAGTAATCACTCATATAGGCATAATCGAGGAACATCTGGGTATCCTGCGTTAATTTCAATTGGAGCTGAGATATAAATACATCGGCATCCGGTCCTTTCCCGCCTATTCCCATCAGGTTCTCAAACTTCCCTCCGGGCCCGGAAAGGCTCACGTCAGCGTATTTGAGGTAACCAACATACAATTCATTCCCGGCCTTGAGCTTTTTGAAATAAGTGGATCTCGCTATTTTACTGAGGTTTCTCTCCTTCTCCAACTCCGTTGGCTCAGGTTGTTTTCCGAATAAACCCCATTGACTTTCTGTTAATGTGTCTTCGCAGGGGAGTTGAGGTAATGCAATATTTATCAATCCGCCGTCAATCTCTGAATCAACGAATAATCTCGGGAATATTGTGTTTGACGACCTTGAAGGCGGTCCCTCATATCCAGGAAGCCGTCCAAGATATAATCTGACCGGATATTCATCACTGGAAATATACGGCAGCTTAGCAACAGCATAGAAATTTTCCAGCCTTGGCGTATTGTCTCCGCTCTGGTGAGCAGCCCAGGAATTCATCCAGTCATGTGGATTATCTCCTGCACCGATATAGGTAATGCTTCCTCCCCTCTTATTTAACGTAAGTCTCCCATACACATCAAGCCAGTCACGTATGACGTTTGCTTTAAGATCCAGCCTGAACCGGAACGGCCACGAGTTATAGTCCTTTTCATTTTTGTCAGTTTTTGGAGTCCCCGGGTAGACAAAGTTAGCGGGGGTATCAGCAAACGTCGCATCTACACGGAACCGTGCTTCACCGGACAGTCTGATGCGTGTTTTATCCTCCAGAGAATCAAGAGCGCCTTCTACCCTGTCCATAAGGCCTGCCTTTTCTTCAATCTCCTTCAACCGGGCGTCAGCTTTAATGACCTTTTCTGCTTTGTCCTCGACCTCTGTGATCTTCTCTTCGGTCTCGATGGCCTTCTTTTGCGTTTCAGAATGCTTCTTCTCCAGATCCTCTATCCTGTTGAGAAGCCTCTCCATATCCCTCTTAAGCTGCTGCTCCTGCTGCTGTAGCCTCTTGATCTCGCCCTTTAGCTGTTCGATTTCACCGGCGGATTCTCCTGCAAGAACGGGCGGGATCCACAGTACAATTGACGATATAAGAAAAAATAAGAAGAATGAGCATTTCCTCATCTCATAACCCCTCCTTTATTTCGCATTAGGTATAAAAAGTTTATTCCCGTTTTTATCTGTATATGATGCGATAGCCTGCTGACCTTCCTGAGATATAATCCAGCTTATGAATTTCATTGCTTCATGATACCGGACATGTTTATGTTTCCCCGGATTGACAGCCATCACGCCGTACTGATTGAACAACAAAAGATCCCCCTCCAGTACAATGATCATGTCGAGCTTATCTTTGTCTTTTGTTGCGAGCCACGTGCCCCTGTCTGTCAGGGTATACGCACGCTTTTCGTTGGCGATCCTCTGGGTCCTGGCCATGCCCTGGCCAACGTCAAGATACCATTTTTTCCCTTTCAGGTCAATATTTATTTTCTTCCATATTGACAGTTCCTTTGCATGGGTTCCTGAGTTATCACCGCGTGAGACAAAAGGATATCGGCTTTCTGCGATCTCACGGAATGCCTTTGCGACTGATTTCATTCCTTTTATCTGAAGAGGATCGTCAGACGGGCCGATAACGACAAAATCGTTATACATGACATCATGGCGGTTTACATAAAATCCTTCCTCAACGGCCTTTAATTCCTGCTCCTTTGCATGGACAAAGACAAAATCGACATCACCTCTCTTTCCAAGCTCGATCGCCGCGCCGGTACCCACTGCGACCACGTCAACCTTTATTCCTGTCTTTTTCTCGAAGATGGGCAGGATATAATCAAACAGCCCCGAGTTCTGAGTGCTCGTCGTCGATGCACACCTTATCCTTGTATCGGCAGACAGACTGCTAAAGAGACATGTCAACAACAGGACCATTAAAGGCACAATCAATCCGGATCTCATTTCCTCCTCCTCGTAAATCGTAAATATGTTTATTGGGTTTATGGAGTTTATTGTGTCATTGCGTAAAGAAAGCAGAGCAAAAAATATTTAAGGTTCGAAGTCAAAGTCCTATGGTGAAAAACTTAAAGCGCTTTATACTCTGTTACCTTAGCACCCGGAACTTTTTACTTTCAACAGTTTTTCAGAGGTGCTCATTTCTTACTTTTTTTTACTGATTGTCACAGACGGTACAGCGTCCGGATAGAAGAGGTTCATCCCGTGCTTTTTATAACGTACTATGATTAGCTGACCTTCTTTTGATGTCACAAACGAGATAAAATCCATTGCCTCTCTGTAGTTCGCTTTCGGGAACTTTTCAGGATTGACAGCAATAACGCTGTAAGAATTCCTTAACCTCTGGTCTCCTTTGAAAAGAACCTTCAAATCAATCTTCGACTCATAATTGAGAAAGGTTCCCATGTCGCTCAGGGTGTATGCTCCCTTCTGATCTGCTATGAGCAACGTGTCCCCCATCTTGGCACCGGTTTCAAAATACCATCCCTTCCCTTTCGGGTTTATCCCTGCATCATCCCAGATATCCAGCTCCCTGATGTTCGTTCCTGAATCATCCCCCCTTGATACGAAAGGCGCGCCTTTCTCGGTAATTTCCTCAAATGCCTCAAGAGGTGTCGAAACACTTTTTATTTTTGCAGGGTCTTTTGCCGGCCCCACAATTACGAATTCGTTGTGCATGACCGATCTCCTGTTCACACCGTACCCCTCAGCAACAAACTTTTCCTCCCGGAACGGGTCGTGCACAAATAGCATGTCAGCATCTCCCTTCTTTGCAACACGGATCGCCTTCCCAGTACCCACAGCAATTATTTCTACTTTTACCCCGTAGCAGGTTGCTTTCTCATATGCGGGAATAAGGATATCAAAAAGTCCTGAATTCTGTGTGCTTGTTGTTGATGCTATGATAAGTTTTGTTTTCTTCTTAGGCATAGTGCCCTCCTTTTATTGAAAAGCATTTTTCCGGTTAATGCAGTTTATAGAGTATCGGGATAATAATCCTTGCTTCAAGAGGCGGGCGAGGAAACGGGGACGAACGTTTGACAGCTTCAACCGCATTCCTGTCCAGGCAGTCAAAGCCCGATCTGCGTACAACCTCTAAGTCCCTCACGCGGCCATTATATGCAATGATGAAGGATACTGTTACCTTGCCTGTCCATCCATTCCGCCTTGCGATATTAGGATAGGCAATATTCTTCTGGATCATCTCCTTTATATATGAAAGATGCGACCTGAGATATCCTTTCATGACGCCGTCAACAGCATCAGCGCCACCACCTGGGTTCTTTCCCTGATTTGTTCCGGGTATATCCCCTGCTCCCGGCCCACCTCCCGCTATTCCCTGCGCGCCTGCCAAAAACGTGCCGGACCGTTCGTTTGACACGTGATCCCTCCCGACAGAAACCTGTTCGCTCTCTTGTTCAATATACACCGCTTCCACCGGCGGCACCTGCTCTTGTGCCAGAATTTCATCATCATCGGCAGGTATCTTTTCCCGGATTTCTTTTACCTCCTCTTTTCTTTCTTCTCTTTCTTGTTCGATAACTGCCTTGACTTCCTTTGATACTTCTCTCAGGGGTTTCGTTTGCAGCCCATGCGCCTTTTCCACACTATTATGCCCTGGAGTCCCTGCGTCAGCAGTAACATGATCCAGGAGCGTCAAGTCAATGACTACAATCTTCTGAGCGTCCGAGGAAACCTTGCCGAAGGCAATAACAAGGGAGAGCACAAACATATGAACTGCAAGGGACATGAGGAACGCTGTAGCGTAAGACTTTATCTCTATCTTTTTCATTCTTCAGACTTTCTTGTGGAGGCGTATTATCGTTCCTCTCTCTACAGAAGCCTCCCTATGTATGTATCCTCCCTCGACTGGTACACCTCTCTACTTCCCCTCCCTCGACGGGAGGGGTTAGGGGAGGGTGATTTCAAACAATTCACGCTTATGACTTCCAACACCCCATCAATATTTGTAAATACCTCATTATTCCAGAATCTCAGAATTCTGAAGCCGTTCCTTTTAAGATAGGTGT
>Ga0209270_1000381_pt1 | contig 102493 bp, 91 predicted proteins | sample MTBAKSrepl1MetaG_FD_187456 | JGI IMG/M metagenome (GOLD analysis project Ga0209270, IMG submission 187456) | Enrichment culture microbial communities from Arthur Kill intertidal strait, New Jersey, USA, that are MTBE-degrading - MTBE-AKS1... | ecosystem: Environmental > Aquatic > Marine >...
CTTTTCCTGCTGCCTGATATGTGCCAATATCCCCATTCGCATATCAAAATATTGTAGCCGCAACCTTTAGGTTGCGTTCTCAATGCGCAGGCTGAAGCCTGCGGCTACATTGCCGAACAGGCTCTTCTAGTTCAATTATTTTATATAGTATCATCTTTGTTTATAGTATTGGAAGCGACGAGCATGACAATTTCATAACGAGTTCGTAAAGCACCGGATAGGTTTTCCTTGCAAGTAATGCATCTTCCTTCAAAAGTCTTAAACCTTCAGGCACGTGTTTCAGAAAATAGCGCTTCCCTTTTTTGAGCGACAGGAATCCGAATGCGCCGAGTGCCTGCATATGACGCTGGAGCCGGCATGGAAGTAATGTATCACGGAAAAGGGGGGAGGGTGGATTTGTGTCAATTTTAGAAATATAATAATTCAGAAGCCGTTCTCGTACTGCATCAGATAGACGGGAGTAGGGATCCCAAAGAATTGATACCACATCGTAAGCTGGCGGTCCTATTCTGGCCCCCTGGTAATCCAGCAATCGCGGAATGTTTTCTTCTGTTATCATGATATTTTGTGACTGAAAATCCCTGTGAACGACGGTTTTTGGAAAGGAATCAACAAGGAATGCCAACCTGTGGAATTCGCCTTGGAGAGCCGATAGATTATCTATCCTCATGCCCATGCATCCCTCGACAAAACTTTCTACAAAATAGCTTGTTTCCCACCTGAGGTGTTCATAATCAAAGAGCCTTTCACGGAGCATTGGACATGCAGCGATATGCCGATAAGTTTTTGAATGTATTGTAACCAGAATATCAAGTGCCTTTTGGTACAGGTATTCAACCCGGGCAGGTTCTCTCTTGCATTTGAGCCAGCTATAGAGGGAGAGGTCCCCCAGGTCTTCGAAGAGTGCACTCATACCTTCAAAATCTACGTCTATCAATGCAGGGACGGGAACAGCATGTTCCTTAAAAAACTTTGAATATTCTATATGACGCTCAAAGTCCTGATCCTGAGCAGCAGATTGCATGAAAACATATGACTTCCCGTTTCTCTTTATTCTGAAATATTTCCTGTCCGAACCGCCCGTGCCGATGAGAAGTGCATCCGGCAGTTCCGAAGGGCTGAAGATGTCCTTCTCCTCGAGGTCTATTGTAAAACCTGGTCCGGTAATGCAATTTTTAAATTCATCTCCCTTATGTTCTGTTATGCGCGAGCCAGGAAGAACAATGCAATTTCCGAGAAACATTCTTTTTTTGAATATATTCCCATGTTCAACAACCACGTAGCCGTCCAGTTCTACATCTTCACAACTGTCTATCGATGGATGGATATAAATCGTCTCTCCTTCTTTTTTCAGTTCATTGATTACAGCCCTTGCATATGAACGGGGCGTGCCGATATCACTCCATGAGCATCCCGTTACATCGAACGTGCCGATCCTGTTCCCTGCTGATAGAGCGTGTATCCAGGCATTGACAACACTCGAAGCGCCTGTTGGAATGAATGTGAGGAAATCCGGCTGATAGACAGCGATACCGGTAAAAGCGAGCAGCTTATTTTTTCCCCCGCCCCCTTGCCCCCTCCCGCCAGGGGATGGGGGAATAAAATCGAGAGCACTCTGACCATCTGAGGGCGGCGTCTTTTCAGAATCCCTCCCCCTTGAGGGGGGAGGGTAAGGGAGGGGGTGAACCCCGACTATAAATCCTTTTTCATCTATGAGCAGATTGTTGAATGCAGGGCAATCGTGCACCGCCAGGGTTATAAGGTTTCCCGAGGAAAGATGTGCTTCGATGACGTTTTCCAGGACGATGTCTGAGAGAATATCTGCATTGTGAACAAGAAAGATACTGTCCTGTAACAGAGCCTTGGCATTTTGCAATGCTCCTCCGGTTCCCAGGATTGATTCTTCAGGGAAGAGCTCTATCATGTTTATTAATTCATGTTTAAAAAGCCAGTCCTTGATAATCTCCTGATGATGATGGAGGTTTATCCCTATCTTATTCAGAGGGAGACCTGATAGTCTTTCAAGGACTGTCTGCAGAACAGGCTTTCCGAGAACAGGAATGAGTGGCTTCGGTATATGGTCTGTGATCGGACGGAGCCTTTGGCCGTAGCCGGCAGCAAGGATGAAGACGTTGATTGTTTTCATCAGAAAATAATCTGCCCGAATAGTACTTTCACTAAGAATTGAACTTTTTGGAAAAAGAATTGTTGATAAAATCCCCCTCCATCCCCCTTTTCCAGAGGGGGAGCAATTACCCCTCTTTGGCAAAGAGTTGGGAGGGGAGATTTCATGAATAAGGTTATTGTTATCATCTATACAGTAAATACCTCTTCCTGAACTTTTTATTAAAATCTATGCTCTGGTCCTCCCACCATGCTTCCATCCGCTTCAGGCTCGTCCCTTTCTCTATATCCTTTCTGAGTCTGTCTGTTCCGGCGAGGATATCGATCGGCGTTTTTTCTCTTTCATATTCGTAAGGAGGCTGTTTCCATGCGAATTCTTGAGGATATAAGGTATATATGGTCTTGATAATAGCAACGCCGGTCTTGAATGGCCTGAATAAGTTCCTATTAATAATATGTATCTGGATTCCTCCACAGAGTTGACCAGCATACTTTTGAAATGTTGGCTTAAAATAGAGCGGCCTGAACAGAACCCCAGGAAGTTTGAATGCATCAAGTTGTTTCACCAATGCCGCCGGTTCTATGAAAGGAGCACCACATATCTCAAACGAACGGGTTGTGCCCCTCCCCTCACTGATGTTCGTACCTTCAAGAAGGCATATCCCCGGATAAACAGTAGCAGTGTCCAGAGTTGGTATATTGGGGGAGGGCATGACCCATGGCAACCCCGTCTCATCGAACCACATCTTCCGTTTCCATCCATGCATGGGAATAACATGAAAATCCAGCCCGGGATGGAATTCATGATACAAATAATTGGCTATTTCTCCTATTGTCATGCCGTGACGCACGGGAAGGGCGCGCTGTCCGACAAATGATGCATATGCCATGTCTAAAACAGGCCCTTCTGTTTTATGTCCTCCGATGGGGTTCGGTCTGTCCAGGATAACTATTGATTTATTCATCTCCTTACATGCCTGCATGCAGAGCTCCATGGTCCATATGAATGTGTAATAGCGTGAACCTGCATCCTGCACATCTACGACGAGTGCATCTATGTCTCTGAGCATGGAAGGTTCCGGTTTCCTTGTATGACCATAAAGGCTGAATACAGGAAGACCTGTGCGGGGGTCGGTAAAATCCTCCCATTCGATCATGTTGTCCTGTGTTTCTCCGTATATTCCGTGCTGCGGTCCAAAGATGGCCTTCAGCGCAAGCCTGCCGGATCCGAGAAAAATATCGATTGCATGTTCAAACTGTTTGTTTATAGAGGCAGGATGTGCAAGAAGCCCTATGCGACAGCCTTTTAGTTTTTTAGGCCAGTCCTTTTCAAAGATATCAAGACCGACTTGTACATGCTTCTTATGCATAGCTTTCATCTAGTGTTTACCAATAGCAAATCTTATTTTGCTCTTCATGTAAAGGTGTGGGTCATATCTACTTTCCATCTCTCCCTCTTTAGCAAAAGGCTCCCTTTCTTTTCCCCTCTTTGGTAAAGGGGTTAGGGGAGATTTTTTAAATGATAAAAAGACGTTTGTGTTCTTAAAATCCCCCTCCATCCCCCTTTGCCAAAGGGGGATCATTAAGGATTATCGTTCTGTCCCCATGAGGGCTTTAAACGTTTACTTACAGCGAAGACACTCTTTTTTGCGTATAGTTAATGACACAGGGCATGAGCTAAGAAAAAAAGGACACTACAAGTTATAGTGCCCTATTCGAAAAGCAGATTATTATTTCTCTGTTACTCAGCCTTCTTTTCAGCCTCAGCAGCCGGTGGCTCGATGACGACGCTCTTCGCTATATTCTTTCCGTTGACCTCTGTATATTTAACGATCACGGTATCACCTACGTTAATGTCGTTGAAGTTCCTGTTTTGTTCTTCCATCGTGATCTTCGTTTTATCATCAACCGTGGTGACAGCTTCCATGACCTTGTCCTTTATCTTCTTCGTTACGGTTATTGCCATGGCGTTTCTGTCAACAGCCCTCACCTCTCCTGTAATCTGCAGGAACTGGGACGCCTTTTGCACTTCAGTCCACTGCCATTCTGCTAAAGAGGTTGAACAAAGGCTCAACGCAAACAATAAAGCTACGAATACAACTATGATATGCTTCATGAGAATCACCTCCCTTCGTTACACGCATCTTATAAAAAATAATTATTACGAGTGAGAAAAAACATACAGAACCTCATACGTGCACATACCACGAGTTAAAGCGTCAAAACACTACATACCTTATCCATATTTTGTCGTATTGTCAAGACTATTTGTTCAGTACATAATTAACGCAGCTTCGCCAATGCGTCAGGATGAGTAACGACAACGACAGGACAAGGGCTCTCAGAACTTACATGCTCGACAGCGCTTCCAAGGTACACCCGTTTATCAGCCTCTTTCGTACGGGACCCCATGACTATGAGATCTGCATCCAGCTCGCTTGCGTATTTGAGAATTTCCATATGAGGCAGTGTTCCTCCCCAGCTAGTCAATTCGAATTCTATTCCTTCCGGTATCGTACAAAAGTCCTTCATCTTTTCTTTAAGGCTGGCGGTTTTTTTCTGAATATCTGTGTCTGAAGACATATGAAAACAAAAGAGCTTCGAACCATAACGTTGAGCTAATCTTTCTGCAAACTGACAGGCAAACTTGCATGATTTGGAAAAATCGACGCCGATTAAAATCTTTTTGAAATTCAGTCTCTCTTTTGGAATTGGACGATTAACGATCATCACGGGTGCCGTCGTATGTGCAATAACATCCTCCGCAGTGTTACCGATGGGAAGTCCGATCAATTCAGTCTCTTCTTCGGCCTTTCCTGCATGGGGGCCCAACACGATCAAATTTGCCTCGATCTTGCTCGACCATCTCCGTATTTCGATGCTGGGCTTTCCGTAAGCTATGTCGATCTGGTAGTTACCGTAAGGTTTCAGTGCCCCGCCACATTTCTTGTCGAGTTCATTTTTTACCAACTCTTTGTATTCTTTGGTTGCTGACGTCTCTTTGCCAGTCTCGAAGTCCTTTACAGTTTCCACTGGTCCGCATTCATGGAAATAAGAAGGTTCCAGCACATGCATGACAAAAAGTTTTCCCTGATTCTGTTTTGCTATTTCCAGAGCAGTAACCACGACAGGATTGCAGAAATCTAACATGTCTGTTGCCGTTAGCACTCTCTCAAACATTTTTGACCTCCTCACATAGGTATGTCTTAATTAATTCTTCAACAGGGCCCCTGTTGTTCCCTGAACGATAACATAATGATGCTATTTGAATTCCGCAGTAATAATGTTAATAAAAAAGAAACGTAGCTGCTCTTTTTAACATAATCGCACAGGTCACAGAAAAGGTCAAGCATTAAAAAGATAGCTTAGAAAGGCTTCAGAAGCACACGTGAACCCGCCGGGAGTATAAGGCGGCATTATCATTTGAGTAATGTATTTATAACATCCCAGATACAGCGATAAAGAGGTGTAAGCCTGTGATATCAACGTCATTGCGAGTCCCGAAAGCATTCGGGGCGTGGCAATCTCATTTATTCATATACCCCGCAGTCTCTGCTGCGGGTACCTTATGTCGTCGGGGTGCAGGGCGTCGAAGACCCCTGTGGATCGCAATGAGCGAAGCGAGTTTAGTTCATTAGGGACAGCGAGATGACATTTCTTATCGCTGATTTGGAAACATATTGAGTTGCAAATTGTTTTCATAATAGTTGATAATTATAAACAAGGTATTTTAATGTATAGCGAGCATATATTCTGTAGCCCTGCTGCGTTATGACGAGCGGGCAGAAATAATGAAAAGGATCTTTATAGTAAAATTCCCTTCGCGGGATCTACAAAGGTTATGACGAACAGGAAAAAGAAGGCAGATTTTTTCCAGGAAAAAAATGAAATGCCTCTTTACACCATAGGCGTGGTATCTGAATTATTAGGAACAACAACCCAGACATTGCGCCTGTATGAAAAACACGGTCTTATAAAGCCTTGCCGTAAAAACAAGAACAGATTCTATTCTGAAAACGATATTAAATGGCTTTTTTGTATTCGGAAAATAATCCATAAAAAGAAAATTAGCATAGAGGGCATAAAGAAACTTCTTAATTATGCTCCTTGTTGGGAAATTACAGAATGCCAGGATAAGAGAGATGATAAATGCCTCGCATATAAAAACAGGAACAAACCTTGCTGGGAGCTTAACAAGATGATATGCAGCTACACGTCAGGTAAAAACTGTAAAGACTGTATTGTCTTCCTTCAGAAGCTGGAAATCGGGAAAAATGCCGATTAAAATTGAAGTAATTGTAAAAATTTCTGGCACCAAACTTTAATAAACAAAAAAACCTGTCTTTTTCCTGTCCGCTATCCTTGTGAATGATTCTAACCTCTTCTTTCCCGAGCTTTGCCATTTTAATATCAGCTTAACCCGGAAACTGCAACTGATTGTTGAACCGGAGGCACAGCCGCCTTCAAAGTCTTTTGATTGAAGACTCCCTGCGGTCTTGCCGCAGTCCCGAATTTTTTCGGGATTAATGTAAGGAATTCTTTATTCTTTCTATTCGCTCGCTAACCCCGTGCAAGACCACGGGGAATACGCTCGCTATCCATTTCAATCCCGACAAAAGTCGGGATTAAATACTTTTCAGTCATCCGCGCCTCTGATAAATGCATTTTCCGTGTTAATAGCATTATGCTTAATGGTTCAAAAACAAAATTATAGTTATAAAGTAATATTATAATTTGAAATTTAATATATATATTAAATTTAATATTATATTGACTTTTTATATTTATTGATCTAATAATAAAATCCTGAAAAATCTTTCACTAACAATTTTTTGCTTATTAAAGTGTCAGATCAATAATGAAGCACATGTTTACACAAAATTAATATCTTATTTTTAAAATACAATCTGAGGATACACATATGAACGATTTAAGAAATTGGGATTGGGATACAAAAGAAAAAAACATCGCTGATATAAATGATTGGAAAAGTAACTTCGTATCAGTGCAAGAAATTGTTGCCAGTGATGATGGCGAGAAAATAGCCTGTAAAGTTAAAAACCAGGAGAAAAAATACACCACCTGTGTTAACGGGGAAGTTTGGGAAGAAATCTTTGACAGGGTATACTCGCTTAAATTCACTCCTGATAACAGACTCTTGTCAATAGTATATGCTAATTATGATTGGTCAGTAGCTGTTGACCGCGAGATGTGGGAGGGGAAATTTGATTATATATGGAATCTTACGATAACCCCGGATGGGAAAAATATCGCTGTCAATGTGCGAATTGGTGATACACAGACAAGCGCAGTGTGTGTTAATGATACTACCTGGGAGAATTCATTTCCTGAGGCAAGAGATGTTGTTATCAGTCCTGATGGAAAAAAGACAGCATCCCATGTGCAGGTAAAGCCAAAACCCGATCTTGATATCTTCGGGTTTCTTAAAAAGATTTGGACACTTGCGGTGGACGGCACTCCGTGGGATACAAACTTTTTAACTCTCTGGGGCTCTGTCTTTAGTGATGACAGCAATCACGTGGCAGCGGTCGTCATGACAGACATGTCCCAATATACGATTGCAAGGGACGGAACCCCGTGGGATAAAGTGTTTGGTGCCGCATGGGAGCCGGTCTTCAAGCCGGGCACTGCTGATGTCTTTGCTCCGGTGCAAACGCCCAAAGGCTGGACACTTGCAATGAACGGGAATCCGGTATGGGGTAATTTTTCTCAGGTCTGGAGACAGGTCTTTTCCCGTGATGGTCAGAAATTGGCCGCTGTTGTTGCCGTTGATGTTGGAAAGTGGACTGTAGCAATTGACGGCACACCGTGGAATGCAGTATTCGGTCAAATGGTTTTGACGCCTGTTTTCAGTGCTGACGGCCGTAGAGTTGCAGCAGCAGTAAAGCATAACCACAGGTGGACAATTGCCGTGGATGGTTCTCCATGGATGGACACATTCGATAACGTATGGGATCCGGTTATCAACCCTCCTGGTGATAAGATAGCTGCCAGGGCAGAGAGAAATGGTCAGTATTTTATCGTTATTGACGGGAAGATCGGCAAACGAGGATACGAATGGCTCTGGAACCCGGTTTTCAGCCCTGATGGCGAAAAACTCCTCGTACGATGTATCGATGGAGGAAAGTATTACCGCCGGGTAGTTCCGGTAAATGAAATATGATTGAGGGAGCAAAACATGGACTTTTTTAAAGACCCAACACTTTACAATCTCGTGAGAGGCCCTTTCGTTTACCTTGCATTCATTGTCTTTATCGGGGGGAGTATCTACAGGATAAAAACTTTTCTTGATTTAGTAAAAAAAGATAAGACCATTATGCCTTTTATAAGCCTCAAATCTGCTCTCCGGTCTATTTTACATTGGGCTATCCCCTTTTATACTGTCAACTGGAGAAGAAGGCCTGTGGTTACCATCGTAACATTTCTTTTCCATATCTGTCTTGTTTTTACCCCCATATTCCTCCTTTCACACAACATCCTCTGGCGCGAATCCTGGGGGATTAGCTGGTGGTCCCTCCCGGAGTGGATAGCGGACATAATGACTCTCATAGTCATTTTTTCTTGTGTTTTCTTTTTCCTGAGAAGGGTTTTTGCTCCGGAAGTGAAATTCGTTACCTTTGATTCGGATTATCTTATACTTCTCTTATCCTTAATGCCGTTTCTCACCGGCTTTCTCGCATATCATCAGATGTTGCTTCCACATAAAACCATGGTAATCATCCATATCCTTTTCGGGGAGCTTATGTTGATCGCGATTCCTTTTACGAGACTGTTTCACATGTTTTATTTCTTTTTAACGAGGACTTTTATGGGTTCACAATTTGCACACTGGGGGACAAGAGACTGGTAAAGTTTTTTGAATAGAGGAGGACAAAAATGGCAGTAAAAGGCGCAAACAGTAGTGAAAAAATCATAAGCAGGGAATTTAAAGAATATGTGAGAGATCCCAATCCCGATCCTGGCCTTGATGAAGCGATAAAATACCTTACACCTGAAAAGATCGAAAAAGCAGTAAATTCTGTTATCGGGAATATTACAGCACGAATAAAGGCAGTCATGGACACCTGCATCCACTGCGGGCTTTGCTCCGAGGCTTGCCAGTGGTATCTGTCCAACGATAAAGATCCAACCTATGCACCCGTTGCTAAAATGAGGATGACCATGTGGGAGCTCATGAAACGTGATGGGAAAGTTGATGCAGAATTCATAAAACAATGTGCACGGATCGTATTCACTGAATGCAACATCTGCCATCGTTGCAGCATGTACTGTCCGTATGGATTGGACATAACGTTTATCATCGGGCTGGTCCGCCGTATCTGTTTCCTTCTTGCTGTAATACCCCAGCGCCAGATTGACCAGGCTGAAGCCCATATGGCTACATTGAATCAGGTCTGGCTTTCACAGAATGACTGGATTGATTCCGTACAGTGGCAGGAAGAGGAGGTCGGGGCAGATTACAAGGATCTGCAGATTCCTATAGACAAAGAGGGTGCAGAGGTCATGTGGCTGCCACTCGGTGCCGAGCCCAAGACAGGGCCGTACCACATAGAGCGTACAGCGAAGATCATGATGGTTGCCGGTGTGAACTGGACAGTCCCGGGAAGGGATACATGGGACAGCAGCAGCATGTCCATGTTCGTCCGTGATTTTGTGACGATGCAGAGGATTGTGAGGGGGCTCTATGACAATGCAGCCCGACTGCGAATAAAAACGATGATGCTGACTGAATGAGGGCACCCGCGTTTTGCCACAAGTTTTGTGGCACCGCCGATGCTCGGATACAGAGACCTTCCATTTGAAGTGATACAGACCGGAGAATATTATTACAGGCTCTTAAAAAGTGGAAGGCTCCAGATAGACCCGGCAAAAAAGATTAAAGAACCGGTTACCCTTCAGGACCCGTGCAACATTATCCGCAGGGCAGGGGCAGCAGAGAAATTCAGATATATTGTCAATGCAACCTGTGAGGATTTCAGGGAGATGCATCCGAACCGGGAGCACAATTATTGCTGCAATGCTGGTGGCGGGCTTGCTGCAATTTCCAATTGGGCTGTTCACAAGGCAAAAGGAAACAGAGTAAAAGCCGAGCAGATCAAGAAGACGGGAGCAAAGATTGTCATAACCCCGTGCCATAACTGCAGCACCGGTATAAAAGACGTCATCAAATACTGGAAGCTCGGTGTAAAGAACATGTTTTTTGATGAGTTACTGGTTAACACCATGGTAATTCCTGAGAAATTTCTTGCTGAAGAATCAAAAACCGGAGAATAAGTTGGAAGTTTAACCTGATGATATGTAGCTATATTTTCAGCGCAGGTCTGAAAAGAGAGCGTTGTTTTCCTTCATAGAAAAAAAGCCTCACAAAAGCCGAATCAGAAAGATACTGTCTTATTCATGGCACATCTTTATTCATGCATTTCGACAAAAGCCGCATAAAATTTTAGAACAGAATTTATTTTTAATATTAATATCGTTAACCCGAAAAATGTAATATGTTGTTGAATTGGAGGCACGGTCGCCTTTAAGGTCCTTTGATATCAACTGTAGTACCCCCCGTTTAAACCGGACATTTCTAAATTGGCTTGATACATTATAAAAAAGCTGTTGACTTTTTTAAGAAACTATGATAATTTTGCTATCCAGCAAACAAATCAAAGTTTTTTATATCGAAAAAGAAGCAGCATCCGTGGTCTCAAGGAGGGATATTTTTATCTTGACATTTCATCTCATATTTTTATAATACACCTTATCCTGCCAAATAAAGGTGAAGTATAAGGAAGGGGAAACAGTATGAACGGATCAGTAAATTGGGATTGGGATACAAAGGAAAAAGTAATCGCTGATATAAATGACTGGAAAAAGAAATTTGTTGATGTCCGGGCATTACTCCCTTCGGATGATGGTGAGAAAATAGCCGCAGTAGTGCAACCCGAAAGGGGCCGCTTTACGACCTGTGTAGATGGAGATACCTGGGAAGAGACATTCGAGAGGATATACTCGCTTAAATTTACCAAGGAAAACAAACTTCTCTCCCTGGTATACGGTAATTTCGAGTGGTCCATAGCTATTGATCACGATATCTCTGAAGAGAAATTTGATTTTCTCTGGAATCTGACATTAACCCCTGATGGAAAAGGCTTTGCAGTCAACTCAAAAAGTTCAGATCTTTACGGGGTCAATCTCAATGGAAAAACCTGGGAAAATACATTTGTAGAAGCAAGAAATCTTGCAATCAGCCCGGACGGAACGAGGACCGCTACTGCCATCCTGACTGAAAGGCTTCGGGAAGGGGACATCTTTACTTTCCAGCAAGGCAAATGGACAATGGCTATAGACGGGACACCGTGGGGGACCAATTTTATTAATGTGTGGGGTTTTACCTTCAGCCCCGATGGCGAGCATGTAGCAGCAGAAGTACGTTTAAATCTCTACGATTATACGATTGCTGTGGATGGAAACCCTTGGGGGAACACATACGGATGCGTTTGGGAACCGGTCTTTAAACCAGGAAGTAATGACGTAATCGCCCCTGTAAAGACATCCGCAGGCTGGACACTGGTAATGAACGGACAGCCAATGTGGGACAGAAACTTTGTCCAGGTATGGAGCCAAAAATTTAGTCCGGACGGCCAGAAAATAGCTGCTGTTGTTGCTCCGGAGTATGGCAAATGGACAGTAGCTGTAGATGGCATTCCCTGGACAAGAACATTTAACGATGCAGTGATAACACCTGTTTTTAGTCCGGACAGCCGAAGGGTCGCTGCGGTTGTTAAAGAATCCCGGGAACCCTTTCATATGGGATCTGCCATTCATAATGTTCCAGGAAACGACAGATGGACAATTGCTGTAGACGGCACGCCGTGGATAGAGGATTATGATATGATATGGGATCCAGCCTTCAGCCCGGGTGGTGATACCGTGATAGCAAAGGCTGAAAAGAATGGAAAATATTGCGTTGCGGTCAACGGAAAATCAGGCAAGCAGAGTTTCGACGCACTCTGGAGCCCCATCTTCAGCCCGGACGGAGAAAAACTCTTAATAAGATGTATAGACGGTGGAAAATATTACCGCCGTTTAGTACCATTAAGTGAAATTTAAAAAAAGGGGTAAGAAATGCTTGAATTTCTTATGAACCAAGCAGTATACGATTTTGTGAGAGGACCATTAGTATGGTTTGCATTCATAGTGTTTATCGGAGGGAGCATATATAGAATATACCTCATGATTTCTTCGGCTAAAAAGGAGAAAGTGGTACTGCCCTACATGAGTTTTAAGTACAGTTTTCGTTCTATCTTACACTGGGTTATCCCTTTTGGGAGCAGAAACTGGAGAAAACATCCTGTCATGACGATCGTCACATTTCTCTTTCATATCTGTCTTATTTTTACCCCGATATTCCTTCTTTCGCATAACATCCTCTGGCGCGAATCCTGGGGAATAACATGGTGGACACTTCCAGAGGTAGCAGCCGATATCATGACGCTGATAGTCATTTTTGGTTGTGTGTTTTTCTTGTTACGGAGGATGCTTGCCCCTGAGGTTAGATATGTGACGTATCCTTCTGATTTCCTCATACTTGCCATAGCGTTTTTACCATTTTTCACCGGATTCCTCGCGTATCATGAATTACTGCTTCCGTACAAGGCTATGGTCGTTTTGCATATTCTTTTTGGAGAACTCATGTTAATCGCTATTCCTTTCACCAGGTTAGCTCACATGTTATTCTCCGGTTTTACAAGGGCATATACCGGTTCTGAATTTGGCATGGTACGGCATGTGAAGGACTGGTAATTAATTTTTGGCTTTTGTTTTATTCAGAGCATACATGGAGGATTTATTATGGCGATAGGTTCAAAAAAGCCTGAATCAAAGTGGGGAAAGATAGCTGACGCAGGTCTGGATGAGGCTATTAAAAAGCTTACTCCTGAAAAAATAGAGCAGACGATAAAAAAGGTTTTAGAGACGATGAATGTCGGTCGTTTAAAGGCTTACGTTGATACCTGTATCCATTGCGGGTTGTGCTCTGAGGCCTGTCATCATTATATATCGAATGATCGTGACCCTTCGTTTGCCCCTGTCGCTAAGGTGAGGCAAACAATGTGGCCCATGCTGAAGAACAAGGGCCGCGTGAGCCCGGAATTTATAAGAAGGGCAGCCGAGATCGCCTATACTGAGTGTAACCTCTGCAAGAAATGCAGCATGTACTGCCCCTTCGGTATTGACATGGGCTATATTATGCTCTGCGTGCGGCGTATATGTCACCTGCTCGGGGTAACACCTCTATATCTGCAGGATACAGCCCACAGTCATTCCGTAACCATGAACCAGATGTGGGTAAAGCAGGATGACTGGATCGACACGGTACAGTGGCAGGAAGAGGAGGTTCGTTTAGACCTGGAGAACCCCTATGTGCCTATTGATAAGGAAGGTGCCGATATCATGTATTCTGTTATCGGTCCCGAGCCCAAATTCCAGGCACAGTTAATGGGCTACGCAGCTAAAATTATGCAGGTAGCAGGGATTGACTACACATATCCTTCTCTTGATGGATGGGACAATAGCGACATGGCTATGTATTCAGGTGACCACGAGATTATGGGGCGCGTAAAGAGAGCCCATTTCGAGGCAGCCTTCAAGCTAAAGGTGAAAAAGATAGTCATGTGCGAGTGTGGACACGCCTTTCGTTCTATATACGATGTCGGCAATCGATGGTTTGGCTGGAAATACCCACCCATACCGGTGATTCACTCTATTCAATTTTATTATGAGCTCTTGCGTGACGGGAGGATAAAGATTGCAAGGAAGTTTACAAAGCCTGTTACACTCCATGATCCCTGTAATATTATTAGGGGGAGGGGGTTGCATGAGATGGCACGCTATGTCGTAAACGCCACATGTGAAGATTTCAGAGAGATGGAGCCGAACCGGGAGCATAATTTTTGCTGTTGTGCAGGGGGTGGCGTGATTAACTGCGGCCCACCCTGGACAAAGAAACGGGTGATCAGCAACCGTGTGAAGGCAGACCAGATGAAGGCCACAGGTGCTCCAATCGTGATATCTCCCTGCCATAACTGCCATAGTGGGTTGGAAGATATAATCAAATATTACAAGCTCGGGTTGCATACAAAGTATTTAAGTGAAATATTGATGGAGACAATGGAAATTCCTGAAGAACTGAAGCACAGAGAACAGAAGACGGAAGAATAAACTGAGAAGGAAGAAAATATGAACAGAGAGTCAATAAGAGCCGTATTAGTCCTTTTAGTTTTTCTCGCCATAGTTGTTTATGGAATAAAGAATCTCTATTCTATTGAAGATCCTGCAGCACATGAAGAGCCTATCAAGAAAGTGATCTGGACAAAACCCGGCAATAAAATCTCCATAGCTCATACAGAAATTTTTGGAGATCTGGAACGTCCGCAGGTAATCTTTGATCACAAAAAACATACAGAGGCATTAAAGAGAGACGAGGGGAAAAAAGAGGGGGAAGGCTGCGATATATGTCATCCTGTTGATAAAGAAAAGAATCTCCTGTTATTTGATTTCCCCAAAAATGTTAAAAGGAAAGATAAAGATGCTGTCATGCACGCCTATCATGACGAATGTATCAACTGTCACAAAGAAAAAGCAGCAGAGAAGAAGGAATCCGGACCCGTTGTTTGTGGAGATTGTCATGTTGAAGAATTGAGACATGTCGAAATTAAACTCCCGGTTTTTGAATTTGACTTCCAGGTTCATGATACCCATGACAAGAAGCTGCAGGAATTGAAATTCAAGGAAAACTGTGACCTCTGCCACCATTCGTATAATGACGGTGATCTGGTTTATGAGAAAGGTACAGAGGATTCCTGTTATTATTGCCATGACCTTGACGCGAAAAGGGGTCCTGCGCTGGCTGTCGAGACACGTGTTACAAAGAGAAAGGACCTTTCGCTGGAAAAGGTCTCGCATATAAGATGCATGAACTGTCACTTGTATTATACGCTGAAAGAGGGTGTAGGCTTTCAGCCTGACAAAGAGGATAATAAAGTAGGACCGATCGAATGTGAGCAATGCCATACAGGGAAGTACAGGACAGTAGTCGAGCTCAAAGAGGTTCCACGGCCGGATCGTGCCCAACCGGAAAAGCCCTTTATTGATATAAAAGATGCCAGAATGAAGGGAGTGTCATTCGATCACAAGTCGCATGAGAAGAATGAGAAGACATGCCGGGGGTGCCACCATGAAACACTCAACGCTTGTAAGAAGTGCCATACTTTGACAGGCAATGCTGACGGAAACTGGGTCAATACTGCCAACGCCTATCATGATGTGTTTTCTGAGAAGAGTTGTGCCGGTTGCCATAATACCAAGAAAGCTGACAAAGAGTGTGCCGGATGTCACGTTTTCATTAAACCGATGGATTTAGCAACAAAGGACCCGAAGGAAAAGTCCTGTGCGCTCTGTCATACGGGTAAAAAGGAAGGTGTTCCTGCACCTCAAAAACTGTCTGTTGCCGGTCTTGATACGGAAAAAGTCAAAAAAGAGGTCGAGATAGACATCCTGGAAAATGAATACAAACCGTCCAAATTCCCTCACATGAAGATTATCGAGAGATTCGTCAAGACTTCCAATGACAGCAAGATGGGCGCATATTTCCATGCTAAGCTGCAGACAATCTGTGACGGATGCCATCATCAGAGCCGCGCTGAAGCTGAGGCCGGGAAGGATGAACCGCCATATTGCAGGAACTGCCATTCTATCAACTTTGACCCGCTGAAACCCAACAGGCCAAGGCTTATCGCTGCCTATCATACGCAGTGCATGGGATGCCATAAGAGCATGGAGCTTGAAAAGCCTACAAAATGCAAAGAATGTCATGAAGAAAAAGATATTCGGCCGGCATACAAAATGCCGAAACCTGTAGAAAGCGAAACGCCGTCATAATAGGAGGGCGAAGCAATGTATATTTTTGAGCAATTGTTTTCAGCACATGGATATGAATATTTCGTAGCGGTTATGGCTATGATTGTATTCATATTATTTTATTATATTTTGAGCACAGAAAGATAATTTTCGTACGGAGGCTGATCTATGAACATTAGCAGAAGGGATTTCTTTAAACGGACCGCAGCGATCGCTGGCGCTACCATAATCGGCGGCGGCGTTTCTTCCCTTGCGGGTGCAAAAACCCCTTCGGAACTTTCTACAGGCAATACAGCAAATGCAAAGAATTGGAAGATATGGGTGAAGAGACACGAGGCCGGTGTCCGTGATGAGAAGTATGGTGTGCTTGTCGACCTTTCCCTTTGCATCGGGTGCCGGAGATGTGAGTGGGCATGCAATGAATGGAATAAAAACCCCAACCAGCCTTTAAAAGAGTTTGAGGCATCGGTCAACGAGGAAAACTCCGTTTTCAATACAATAAGGAGAATGCATGCAGGCAACTTTACGGTGGTGAACCGCTTCAAGAATCCGAAAAACGGTGGCTATATCTACGTGAAGAGGCAGTGCATGCATTGCGAGGATCCCGGGTGTCTGTCATCGTGCTTTGTCGATGCGTACAGAAAATCCCAAGAAGGTTCTGTGTTATATAATCCCCATGTATGTATCGGATGCCGCTATTGCATGCTCGCCTGTCCATTTGACGTCCCTGCTTATGAGTATCATGATGCTCTCAATCCCCAGATCACCAAATGCACCATGTGCTACGACAGGATTACAGAACCGGGGTTTGTTCCGGCATGTGTTGAGATTTGTCCTGCGGGTGTCATGAGATTTGGAAAACGGGAAGAGCTGATTTATCTCGCACATGAAAAGATAAAAAACAATCCCGGAAAATATGTCGATCACATTTACGGAGAGCACGAAGTCGGGGGAACGAGCTGGCTTTATTTGTCACCGGTTCCTTTTGAACTCATTGGTTTTAAAACAGACCTCGGAAAAACTCCGATACCGTATCTGAGCAAAGGGTATCTTACGATGGTAAAAATGTTTGAAATAGTCGGTGCCTGGCCTCTTGTCTTTGGGGCCTATTATGCGATCTCAAAGGCCCGAAAGAAAGCGGGCCACGAAACATCCGGAGAGAAGGGAGAAGGCCATGGCGGAAAACACTAATTCCTGGTTCAGAGAAAAGATACTTCTTGGAAAGACACCGAGAGATTATATAATCAGCCTTTTTACTTTCCCAAATTTGATTTTTGGGGCGCTTATTGGCATAGGCGTTGCAGTCATGATCTATCGGCTCTTTTTTGGACTCGGCCCTGCAACGAATCTTTCTGATAATTATGGTTGGGGATTCTGGATCGGGTTTGATATACTCGTCGGCATTGCCCTGGCAGCTCCCGGGCTTACCCTCGGGACAGCAGTTCATCTTTTCGGGATGAAGGAATATCATCATTTTGTCAGGCCGGCTATCCTTTCGAGCCTGCTCGGGTATATCTTCGCGGTCTTTGCGCTTATGTTTGACCTAGGTCGTTATTATCGTATCCCTTACCTGCTGGGATGGTCATGGGGTTTCAGCTCTGTTCTCTTCCTGATCGGCTGGCATTTCTTTCTCTATATTAACATCTGCCTCATTGAGTGGGGCCCGGCCCTGTTTGAATGGCTAGGTCTGAGGAAAATCCGCGAATTCTTTACAAAGCTGGCTATCTGGGCAACGATCTTCGGAGTGATAATCGCTGGCGGCCACCAGTCTGCACTCGGTGGTTTGTATCTTCTCATGCCCGGCAAACTTCACCCTCTCTGGTATTCAATGCTTTTGCCCGTGTTTTTCCTTTTATCAGCGATCTTTGCAGGGATTGGCATGGTAATTATTGAAAGCGCTATTTCACATCGGGTGTTTAAGAAGCAGCTTGAACATCTGGATCACCATAAATTTGAGAGGCAAGTCATTGGGCTCGGCAAGGCTGCTGCATCCGCCCTGTTTGTCTATTTTATATTGAAATTGTTTGATATAGGTCATGGCCACACATTCCATTACCTTCTGACGCCGTATGGCTACTGGTACATGGTCGAGATTCTCGGGTTCGTGCTCTTCCCTGCCTGTCTCTTTGTATCTGCTGCGAGAAATAATAATGCCTCACTGACAAGGTTCGCCGGTCTTATAACAGTGCTCGGCGTTGTATTAAACCGGCTGAATGTATCCATCATTTGCTATAACTGGTCTTTACCAGCTTCAATGAAATATGTCCCGAAATGGAGCGAGTTTGCGCTCAGCATCGGAGTTGTTGCCATGCTGATCATTGCCTATCGTTTCATTGTAAACCGGATGGCCATCATGTACGATCACCCGGATTATGAAACGTCGCATTAACAGTGTATAGAGAGCATAAGCGCCGTGGCCATGCCGGGGTGTGAGCGAGCGAATAGTAATAGAAAAAAGATCATTCCCCGGAAGACCCCCTGTATTTTTAATTACAGGGGTTCTTCATTAAAGGGTTTCTGCTCTGACTGGTCAGGAAATTTATGAATAATACAGGTTAAGGAGGTCATAAGTAAAACCTTATGGCTGTCATTCCCGCAAGTCTGGCCTGAGTATGGCGGACACGTCGGGAATTCTTTTTAGAAGAAAGATTCCGGACAAGCCGGAATAGACAAAGAACAGGTTGGCACGGTCTTTACGAATGACCGTATTAATAATTCCAACATGATCTAATCGTATGCGCCGCTGCAATTCCCAAGTATTCCCGCATAGTATTAAGCAAATCAAGAATTGCCCAAGGCATGAGCAGGGAGTTGCTGCTGAAGCTCTTCAGACAGTAAATGCATTTTTGTTAAGAATACTTTTTACACAGAACTGGAGGGTAAAACACTACTGTTTACGGTTCTCTAAAGCCTCCCTTACTTTTTCCTGAACATAACGTACAGCTTCTTCCATTTTCCCTTTGGAAATGCGTTTTATGGTAGGTAATAAGGCTTTAACCTCTTTTTCTTCTATCTTGAGAAGCTTGCTTATATAAAAGTCATCTGCCTCTGAACCTTCCACCAGGCAGCCACACCCTCCGAGTGTACCTGCAAACTCGTTATCGACGAAAACAGGTATAACAAATTTTATAAAACCCACATCACATTCTTCTATAACAGGAACTTTTTCTTCCAAAGCTTTTTGAGACGACCTTTTCTGAGCTGTTGCGCAAACGATGCGGGAATCCCCGGCTTTTATAGCAGGACATATCTCGTTTGCCCACCCGTCTGATTTTACGAGTATGTTGTTGTCCTTGTAATATACTGTGCCATTAAAACCGAAAAGGGTATGAATGTCATCAGCCAACTGTTTCAATGTCTCGACGGGCATAACATCTGATAATTCCATTTTAACCTCCTGAAAAATTATTTTTTAGATTATTTATCGTGGGAATTTTAAATTAAAGCAACTGATATTATATAACATAAATGAAGTTTTTATAAATCTGTTTTATAGGTTCTGGCAAAAATATATTGAAATTGATCGTAAAAAAATCTAATATAGACAATAACAATAAAAGTTAATGTTATAATTTTGGATTATATCAAACAAAGATTTTAGGATAGAGGAGGAAGTGATGCGTGACTATATAATTCATCCCTTTGTCGTAGGGGCGAATGAGCTGGACCAGGGTGTTATGACTTACCTGCGCTGGTACGGGCAGAGGATCCATATCCCTAGTATGGTATTTTATATTGAAGGAGGAGATAAGAATATATTAATAGATACAGGGTTTGAGACCTTTGTCCTTCCGCCGGAAGTAATGAAGGGGATAAGTGAAAAATACGGGGTAGAAATATTAGAGTTCGAACAGGCATTGTCAAAGGTAGGCCTTAAACCCCTGGATATAGACATCATTATCCATACCCATCTCCATAATGATCATTGTGAAAATGACAAAAAGTGTGAAAATGCAAAAATCTGTATACAAAAAGCAGAATATGAAGCGCTGAAAAATCCTCACCCTGTTGAACGGCGTTTCTTTCCAGAGCTTCTGGAGGGCTGTAATATTGTTCCTATTGAAGGGGATCAGGAAATTGTAGAAGGTATCAGTGTTTTGCTTACCCCTAGTCATACTCCGGGCACCCAATCCGTTGTCATAAATACAGCGAAAGGGAAGGCAATTATAGTCGGTTGGTGCTGCAATGAGAAAAATTTTCCTGAAAATGCACCGCCTATTCCACCGGGTGTTCATATGAGTGTCGTTGACTCTTATGAAAGTGGTTTAAAAGTAAAAGAAATGGCGGATATATTGCTTCCGCTCCATGGCTGGTCAGTGGCACAGATGAAGACCATTCCTTAATATGAATAGTGTATTTGGGTGAAATGTAAAAGCGGAAACAGTCTGACGAACTCAGTGGCCCTGACATGCGGTTAGGGAGAGACATGAAAGCAATTTTGTATAAAGAATGCACGTGCTGAAAAAAAGGAGATAGTATAGGTAGAGTAAATACTGTCGATTTTTTAAATTGCAGAATGGCTGAATTGCTCTAAAGATAAAAATCTTTTAAAACCTGCAAATTGAACAGTCGGTAAATTTTTTATTGGAAATTTTTTTTTCATCAGGTAAAATCTCTGTGAAAAAAGATTGGAGGTCATTATGGCAAAGATTACCCAGGAAATGAAAGAAGTAATAGAAAAGACCAGGGGGTGGGCATTTGCCACCACTACAAAAGATGGGATACCCAATGTAGTTCCCATTCATTTTACTAATATACTGTCAGATGATGAGATTATGTTTGTAGATATCTTTATGAAAAAGACATTGGAAAATATAAAGCAGAATCCCCAGGTAGCACTTACAGTCTGGGATTGGGATGTTAAACCAAGAAAGGGATATCAATTCAAGGGACAGGCAAGAATTGAGACATCCGGTAGCCTGTTTGAAGAAGGTGTTAAAATGGTGAAGGCTGAAAAGCCCGACCTGACCCCCAAAGGAATAGTTATCGTAAAAATAAATTCCATTTATATAACCAGCCCCGGACCAGATGCAGGGAAGGAAGTAACATAAGGGAGAAACCTCATACCCGGGTTTTCCCTGGGTGGCATCAGGGATAGACTCAATGAACATGAAAGAACCAATTTCCTCCAGCAGGAGAAAGAGGGATTGTCCTTTTTTGCAAGTATGATTTGTTTCTGTTCAACCTGGATAATGCAGACATTCCTAAAAAAACACACTAAAGATACATGCGGCAAGACCACGGAGAAGACAATCGCTCTACCTTGGCCCCGATGAACTACAGGGGTTATTTTTTTATGCTCTATTGATCAATATATTTCCTCTGCCACAAGTTAAAGATATACGGCGTATCGAAAAAAATTTTTCTTAATCACATTTCCTCCCATAAATTTTTGATGGAGTAGCCTGGGAGTGATTATTATCATTCTACCCAGATCATAATATACTTGACAAAAATAAAAAAAAAGTTTAAATTAATAATGGAAATCATTTTCAATAAGGAACGATATCATGGCAAAAGAAAAAATGAACATCGGTAAGAATAGGCCGTATTTGACAAGAAGGAATGGTACGTTTGAAATTAAGGTGCGCACCTGTGGGGGCATGCTGGATACCTTCCAACTTGATACCCTGAAGGATATTGCCAGGGATTGGGGTTGTGGCGAAGTACATCTTACCCACAGGCAGGAAGTACTGCTTCCAGAAATTAGGGAGCGATATGTTGAAGATGCATTAAAGAAGCTTGAAAAGGTAGGACTCAAAGGAGGGTCCGCAGGTTTAAGAGTGAGAAACATAGTTGCTTGTACTGGTGGAAGGTATAAGAATTGTGTCCATGACACCATAGGCATAGCCGGAGAACTGGACAAGAAATATGGAGAAATGCCGCTTCCAGGGGCTGTTAAGATAAACATAGCCGGTTGTGCCTTTCCGTGCACGCGACCTCAGTTAGATGACATAGGGATCATAGGAAGGGCAAAGCCCGCAGTGGATCCGGAAACTTGTGATGGTTGCGGGAAATGTGCTGAGATGTGTTTAATGAAGGCCATTACCATAAATGAATATAAAAAGCCTGTATTTAATTTTGATAAATGTAGAAAGTGCGGGAGATGTATCCAGAACTGTCCCGTTTCTGCAATACGTGCTGAAGAAAAAGGGTTTACTGTCCTTTTGGGGGGACGCGGCTCTTGGCCAGCATTGACAGGCGAGATATTGGATACTATGGTAAAAACAGAGGATGTTGTTCCTCTCGTTGGAAGAATAATTGACTATTACAAGAAAAACGCCCTGCCTGAAGAAAAAAGGCTTAGACCTTTTGTGAAAAGAATTGGCATAGAAAAACTGAAAGAAAAGTTGCTCTTGTAACAGATTAACAACTTTTCATATAAAATGCTTAATCTTTTAAAAAGTGAAAATTCAGATCGGGCTTCTCTATCAATAAGAGAGAATAAATAAAAAGGGGAAAATTGAGATATAAATTAAATAACCTGGGTTAAGAAGGGGCTTACAGGAGAGATTATCAATGCCATGGAGAGATGGAACAGGGCCTCCCTGGTTACAGGGAAAATTCAGAGGATGCGGTTACCGGTTAACTGTACCACGGCAGATTATTTTAGATGTTTTAAGTAAAACATCTAAACATTTGAGTGCTGAGGATATATACCATGCTGTGCATAGAGAGTATCCTGCAATTGGGCTCACGACGGTCTATCGTACCCTCGAATTACTCATACAGATGGGATTGGTCTTTAAGTTTGACTTTGGTGACCGGAGAGCACGGTATGAGCTTTCTGAGGGGCCCAAGAGTATCGGACATCATCATCATCTCGTCTGCACCGATTGTGGAAGGATTGTCGATTATACGGATTTTATCGACGAGGAAATAGATTTGCTGAAAAAGACAGAGAAGGGACTTGCAAAAAAATATAACTTTACAATTACCAATCATCTGATTCAGTTCTATGGATTGTGTGACAAGTGTAAGAACAAAAAGTAATATTTTTTACTCTAATATGAAAATGGTTATCATTTATATTACAGAAAGGAGGTGAGAGAAGATGCCATTTGGAGACAGAACAGGTCCTCAGGGATTAGGACCGAGGACAGGAAGAGGAGCAGGGTACTGTGGTGGTTTTTCAGAGCCCGGGTATATGAATCCTGTTCCGGGAAGAGGCTTTGGTGGCTTTGGCAGAGGAAGAGGAGGCCAGGGGTTTGGCAGAGGTCGCGGCTGGAGGAACTTGTACTGGGCGACTGGTGTCCCTGGTTGGGCAAGAGGAGGATATGGTTTTCCACGTTTTGCCCCACGGTTCACATCTGAAGAAGAGATGGAACTCCTCAGAGACGAAGCTGAGTATCTCAAGCAGCAACTGAATGACATACAAAACCGTATAAGCACTCTGGAAAAATCCCGGGCAACGCAGGGTGAATAATGGAAGAGTGAAAGGTGGGAGAGAATAGGCGTATCGGACTCTCTATTCTCTCCCCGGTATAAAACAGACTGGAGAGGAGGTGAAAATTATGCGTGTAGCTATTTCAACAGACGGTGATTTCGTGTCGGGGCACTTTGGGAGATGCCCGTATTTCACGATCGTAGATCTCGAGGACGGCAACATTACGAGCAAGGAAGTCATAGAGAATCCTGGGCACCAGCCAGGTTACATCCCAAGGTTTCTGCACCAGAAGGGGGTTTCCTGTATCGTTGCCGGTGGTATGGGAATGCGTGCCCGGGGGTTTTTTGCCGAAGAGGGAATACAAACAATTCTCGGTGTGACCGGGAAAATAAGGGATGTAATAGAAAAGCTGAAACAGGGAACGCTTGACGGAGGCGAGAGTCTATGCAAGCCGGGTTCTGGCAAGGGGTATGGTGTGGAAAAATCGGTATGCGACCATCCACACGAAAAACATGATGCATGCGAACATAAGCCTGTGGTCACGAAGATTGGTGAATCGGTGAAGGTTTGTGTCAGTTCGCAGGGAACTACGCTGGATGCACCTGTTGATCCGCGATTTGGCAGATGTCAGTATTTTCTCATCGTGGACATTGATACCCTGGAATATGAAGCGATTAAGAATCCGAATATCGACTCTATGGGAGGAGCAGGTATCCAGTCAGGGCAACTCATGGCTGAAAATCGTGTCAAGACTGTTATCACTGGAAATGTCGGGCCGAATGCATTCCAGACACTCCAGGCAGCAGGCATTGAGGTCATTACAGGTGCATCGGGCAGTGTGAGAGAAGCAGTAGAAAGATATAAGAAGGGCGCATTTACACTGACACAGGCGCCGACAACCGGATCAAAACACGGTATGTCTTAAAATAATGTAAAAGGAGGTGATGTTACATGCCGAAAGGTAAAGGTTCAGGACAAGGAACTGGCAGAGGCCAGGGCAGAGGCCAGGGCAGAGGTCAGGGCAGAGGCCAGGGCAGAGGTCAGGGAAGAGGTCAGGGAAGAGGTCAGGGAAGAGGAAGAGGCATGATGGGTGGAAACCGTCCCGGTGCGGGACCTGCCGGGGAGTGCGTATGTCCGGGTTGTGGCGAAAAGGTCGCCCATCAGGCAGGAGTCCCCTGTTATTCTGTTGCATGCCCGAAATGCGGGGCAGAAATGGTCAGGGAATAAATGTCAGGGGCAGATTCAGTCCAAAAAGAGATAAACATGCTCAGGGTCATGGGGCATGTTTTGAACATCTTGTCTTGCTTGCAGGATGAACCTTTGTGTGGCAGGTGTGACCTGTTTGCAGAGACTATTGAGACGGCCAAAGAGAGATTTTTATCTCTTGAAAAGTCAGTTAACAAGAACAGGGCTGTCACCGATGATACAAGAAGACTGCTTTCAAATATCTATGCTGTACTGGCCGTATTGACGGTTCCGGATAATACGTTGAAACAGGAAGAAACAGGGAACTGTACTATGCCTTCGGAAGTTTGCCTGGCAGCGTCAGCACTGAGATTTTATGAAGATATGGAAGAACTCATGCAGAATAAGGAGGTATTGATCAGATAATGAGTAAAGATATTGAGAACCAAGACGTAAAAACTTCTACGGTTAAGAAACTTCCCACCAAGGAAGAAATAGAAGAAATAAGAGAAAGGCTTGCACTGCAGGATAATATAAGCAGGATAAAGCACAAGATTGTTGTTCTCTCCGGCAAGGGAGGGGTTGGTAAGAGTACGGTTGCTACAAATATTGCTGTAGCACTTTCTTTAAAAGGACAAAAAGTCGGCCTCATGGATGTCGATATTCACGGACCGAGTATCCCGAAGATGTTAGGACTGGAAGGCGAACAACTGAAAGGCTCCGAGACAGGACTCGCTCCCATAGTATACACGGATAACTTGAGAGTGATATCTGTTGGCTTCATACTGAAGAATCAGAGTGATGCAATAATCTGGAGGGCCCCCCTGAAACATAAACTCATCAGAGAGTTTCTGACTGATGTGAAATGGGGTGTGATGGATTATCTCATTATTGATTCGCCGCCCGGAACCGGTGATGAACCGCTTTCAGTCATACAGCTCATGGAAGATGCTGATGGCGCTATCGTTGTGACTACGCCGCAAGACGTAGCACTCACAGATGTCCGCAAGGCTATAACATTCTGTCGGCAGGTGAAGCTTCCGATTCTCGGTGTCGTTGAGAATATGAGCGGATTCGTTTGCCCTCATTGCAACAAGACGGTTGATATCTTCAAAAGCGGTGGGGGAGAGCAGATGTCATCGGAGATGGGAGTGCCGTTTTTGGGCCGCATACCGCTTGAACCGAAGATAGTTGAAACGGGAGATAACGGGCACCCGTATCTTCAAACATATAGTGACTCAGAAACAGCACGGGCATTTGACGTCGTTATACAGCCGCTGCTGAACTTGCCTGACAAGAGATTGTTAAAGGAGTAGCCATGCCGACGTATGAATACAAATGTGAGGAATGCGGATTTCTATTCGAAATTTCCCATTCAATGAGTGGAAGCCATGAACTATTCTGTCCCGAGTGCGGGTCCGGGGCCAGAAAGGTTATCACCGGCGGAAGCGGTTTTATTATAAAGGGCTCAGGCGCGGTGCATGATGCGAAGGGAACGAAGTGCGGAAAAGAACAGACATGCTGCGGAAAAGCAACACCGTGCGATGTGAGACCTTGCGACAAGTAACAGAAAAAGGAAGGGTTTAGTTCCAGGAGATATGAGGTGGAGACAGGGAAGAGGCTCGCTGTTTATTCAACATTCCTGAATGTTTTTCTCGTTGGTGCCAAGGGAGGACTGGCCGTATTAACGGGTAGTACGGCACTTTTGGCTGAGATGGTCCATAGCCTTACCGACGTGATAGGAAGCCTTACTGTCCTCGCAGGGATAACCATCTCGAGGAAGAAATCTCCGTCTTTCCCCTGGGGGCTTTACAAGGTTGAAAATATTGCAGCTATTATTTCAGCGTTCTTCATATTTGTTGTAGCTTACGAAATAGGGAAAAATACCCTTTTTACGGAAGCAAGGGAATTAAAGAACATCAACATCTCGGTATTCTCTCTTGCCGTTATGACAATCCCGATCGTTCTTTTTGCCAGGTATGAAAAGAAAAAGGCTCTCGAGCTGAATTCTCCAAGCCTTCTTGCTGATGCTCAAAACTGGATGACTGATGTTGCTCCCATAGTTGTCGTCATAGGAGGGCTTGCAGGGTCAGTGGTATATCCCCATGCCGATAAGATAGCCTCAATCATTGTCATAGGGTTTATCGTGATAGCCGGATATGAGATTATACGGGATTCACTGAAGAGCCTCCTTGATGCATCTGTTGATGCCCAGACCATAGAAAAAATGAAGGAGATCGTTTATGGTTTCAGAGCGGTTAAAACAATTAACTCACTTATTGCACGGAATTCCGGAAGTTTTATTTTTGTTCATCTTAATATACGGCTGAACGTTAAGAGGTTGAAGGAAGCGCATAATATAGCACATGACATCGAGGAAGCAATCCGGAGAGAGATACCGTTCGTGGAGCGGATCATCATCCATTACGAGCCCGAAAAGAAGGATTTCCTGAGATATGCTGTGCCGCTTAACAATAAAGAGGGGGAGATTTCAGAGCATTTTGGTGGCGCTCCCTTTATAGCTGTATGGGATGAACACTTCAAAAACGGATCGAAGATAAGTCGGGACGTTATACAGAATCCTTTCCTGGACTTGGAGAAGGGAAAGGGCATAAAGCTTGCGGAGTTACTCGTAGATCGCAGCGTTGATATCCTCTATGTCAAGGATGATTTTGAGGGTAAGGGGCCCACATATGTTTTTTCGAGTGCCGATATTGACATAAGAAAAACAGATAGTGTGTCATTGCAGGATCTTGTAGGATTAAAAAAGGAGTCTTAGTGATGTATTGTTATATTTCTATAATATTCCCCCCTTTGGAAAAGGGTGATAAAGGGGGATTTTAAGAATAAATGTTACGATTCATTAATCATAAAATCTCCCCTAACCCCTTTGCTAAAGAGGGGTATGTCCAATTTGCAAGTCAATGACGAAACAGTAGAAATGAAAGGTTTTTTTGAACAGCTATGGTTTACAAATAGAAAATCTAGGAGGACATAACCAGTGATTATTTCCGTTGCAAGCGGGAAAGGCGGGACAGGCAAAACAACGGTTGCAGTCAATCTCGCGCTATCCCTTGACTCAGTCCAGTTACTTGACTGTGATGTAGAGGAGCCGAATGCTCACATATTTCTCAAGCCCGTTATAAAGGAAAAAATAATCTCGACGGTCCTGATCCCTGAGGTAGACGAGTCAAAGTGCACGTACTGCGGGAAGTGCCGGGAGGTATGCGCCTACCATGCTATAGCAGTTTTACCAAAGGATGATAAAACTGAGGGGAGCATTTTGCTGTTTCCTCATCTCTGCCATGGATGTGGCGGATGCAGCCTGCTCTGTCCGGAAAAAGCGATCAGGGAGGTTAACAAGGAGATCGGTATTGTTGAAATAGGAGACTCAGGCGCAGTTCAGTTTATTCACGGCAGGCTCAATATCGGCGAAATCATGTCGCCACCGCTCATAAAGCATGTGAAAGAGTACATTGATCCTGCACGTACAGTCATCATCGATGCGCCACCGGGGACATCCTGTCCGGTTATTGCTGCTGTGAAAGGGAGCGACTACTGTATATTAGTCACAGAACCGACACCGTTCGGTCTCCATGATCTCGTGTTGGCGGTCGAGGTACTGCAAAAACTGCAGACCCCGTGCGGCGTGGTCGTGAACCGCTCGGATATCGGTGATGAAAAGGTAGACACCTACTGCAAGGAGAATAATATTCCCATCTTGATGAGAATTCCTTTTGACAGAGACATCGCCTTTTTATATTCACAGGGACTCCCTTTTGTGAAGGTGAAAAAGGAATATGAAAAGGCATTTCAGGGTATATGCAGCCGTATTATTTCTATTGTCAATGAAAGAGAAAAGAGCGGTGTCCATGAACATTGAACCGATTGGAATAATACACACACCATTTACAAGCAAGGAAGACGCTCCGATTCAACCGTCCAGATCGAGCGCACGCGGTGAAGTTGAAGTTTACAAAGAATACGAGGAAGGGTTGGAAGATATCGAGGGTTTTTCTCACATAATCCTGATCTACCAGTTTCATAGATCCGATGGATACAGCTTGAAAGTAAAGCCGTATTTGGACGATAACCTGCGGGGATTATTTGCAACGAGAGCGCCCAGGAGACCGAACCAGATTGGTCTGTCTGTTGTGAAGCTCTTAAAGAGAAAGGAGAACATATTGTTTATAGAAGGCATTGATGTGCTCAATGCTACCCCCTTGCTGGATATAAAGCCATATGTCCCCGATTTTCATCCAAAAGAACAGGTGAAGGTTGGATGGCTTGAAGGGAAATTGAAATGAAACAGATTGTTATCATAAGCGGGAAAGGCGGGACAGGAAAAACAGTCTTGACTGCATCGCTCGCCGTTTTAGCACAAAACAAGGTGATGGCTGACTGCGATGTTGATGCCGCAGATCTGCACCTGCTCTTAAATCCAGAGATAAGAGAACGCCATGAATTCAGAAGCGGAGCGACGGCTCATATTAACAGGGACCTCTGTGAGCAATGTGGTGAATGCCTGAACGTGTGCCGTTTCGATGCAATAAGCGTGGACTTTCAGGTAGATCCTGTTTCCTGTGAGGGGTGCACGGTATGCAGCTATGTCTGCCCTGCCTGGGCCATCTCCATGGAAGAAAATGTTTCCGGAGAATGGTTCATCTCTGAAACAAAATATGGACCCATGGTTCATGCACGACTCGGGATTGCGGAAGAGAACTCCGGAAAGCTCGTCTCGCTGGTCAGGGAGAAGGCAAAGCGAATCGCTGAAGAGACCCGTAAGGATTACGTTATCGTCGATGGTCCTCCGGGCATTGGCTGTCCGGTCATTGCTTCCCTGGCGAATGTGGATCTGGCCATGATTGTCACAGAACCAACGCTCTCCGGGATCCATGATATGGAGCGGATTGCCAGTGTATCAAAGCATTTTAATGTTCTGACGAAAGTCGTTATCAATAAGTATGATCTCAATATAAACAACAGTGAAGAGATAAAACGCATATGCGATGACAAAGGTATAGAGGTCACGGCACAACTGCCGTTTTCTCCAAAGGTGAGCCAGTCAATTGTGCAGGGGATTCCGCTCGTTGAGTTCTGTAATGACGGGATCGTTCGGGACATAACTCATTTGTGGGAGAAGATTCAGTAGCATGCCTGACATTGAGGATGTCGTGAGATGAAGTATATTTATGGCCCTGTGCCTTCAAGAAGATTAGGGTCCTCCCTGGGGGTGGATCTCGTTCCCTTTAAGGTCTGCACGCTTGACTGCATTTATTGTCAGCTCGGAAGGACAACCAGGAAAACTATCAAAAGGGAGCCCCATGCCGGGAAAGATGCTCTCATTGCAGAATTAAAAAAAGTTTTAACCAGGAGACATCGAATAGATTTTATTACTTTTTCAGGTTCCGGAGAACCAACACTTGATTCAGAAATTGGTTTATTAATAAAAGAAGTTAAGAAGAATACATCTATCCCCGTTGCAGTCCTTACAAATGGCACGCTGCTTTACAGGGAGGATGTACAGAAAGACCTCATGGAAGCACAGGTAGTCATCCCCTCCCTGGATGCAGCGTCCCGGGAGATGTTTCAGAAGATAAACAGACCGCATCGTTCTTTAAACATACAATCTATTATCAATGGAATAAAGAAGTTCCGGCAGTACTATACCGGTCAGATATGGCTTGAGATCATGTTCATAAAGAATTTTAATGACAGTCCAGATGAACTTTCAAGAATAAAAAAAGCAATATCAGAAATTCAGTCCGATAAAGTTCACCTCAATACTGTTGTCAGACCCCCGTCTGAAATTTATGCGGAACAACTCAGCAGTAATGAAATGGAGGCCGTTAAAAAATTCCTGGATAAAAGGTGCGAGGTTATCGCGGAGTCTCAGAAAAAGAGGTCCCGGGAGGTTCAGGATGTTGAGGGTTCAATCATTGAAATGACAAAGAGGCGTCCGCTGACCGTTACTGATATAGCGAACGTCCTGGGAATATCAGAGGCGAATGCGGAAAGCATTATAAGGAGATTAAAGGCAGATGGGACTGTTACAGAAAAGCGCTATGGAAACAGGCAGTATTATATTTCACCGGGCAAGAGAAAGGCTGGATAAAAAACCATGAACATAGAAGAATGCAAGATGTATGAAATCATAAAAAACAGTCTTCCTATAGGGTTCACTCTGGTTGACCGGGAAGGGGTTATTATTGATTTTAACCAGCAAGCTGAGGTGATCACCGGATATCTGAAAAATGAAGTCATGGGGCAATCTCATCTTGAGATCCTCCACGGCACGACTGAAAGGGAAGCCTGTCCTTTGTTTCAATACGCCCTCCAGAAAAAACGGCAGACAGCAGCAATAGAGACAAATATCAAGCAAAAAAGTGGTGAGTTTATCACGATCCTTGCTTCGATTTCACCGCTTTTTGATCAGGACCAGAATTTTGTAGGTGGTATTGAACTCTTCAGAGATATTACGAAAATGAAAAGACTGGAGAGGGAACGGAAGAACATTCTTCCCATGTTTGCGCATGATATGAAAAACCCCGTTATAACTGCAGAGGGCTTTCTATCGAGGCTGATTTCCGGAAAGGCAGGCGACCTCACCGGGATGCAACTCAATCACCTGGGCACGATAAAGGATGCGTTGACAAAAGTGGATGAGTTAATCAGCGATTTCCTCGAATTTTCCCGGTTTGAGGCAAAGGAGTACAGACCCCTGAAGAGTGCCTTTAACATAGAGGATGCTGTTATCCAGCAGATAGAAGTAGCGAAAAAAGAGGCGGATAAAAAGAACATTCGTATCACGTATGACTATCCTGAAAACTTTATCCCGGTAATCAATGCAGATGGAAAGATGATAGGACGCGCCATTGCGAACCTGCTTGATAATGCAGTGAAGTACTCTCCGGACGGCTCAGAGGTGACGGTAAAACTCAGTGACTGGAATCTGGAAGTGTTGTTTGAGGTGCGTGATACCGGCACCGGCATTGCGGATGAACACCTCCCGTATATTTTCGATGCATTTTATCGCGTGAGCAGAGACACGAGAGGCTCCGGCCTCGGCCTTTCCATAGCAAAGACGATCATTGATGCGCACGGCGGAAAGATATGGGGGAAGAGTTCCCCGGGAAAGGGAAGCATATTCAATTTTGCGCTTCCGAAAGATAAGAGGTGAATGTTCTGGTATTTTTTATAGTAATGTTTGGGTTTTTTTCTCCTTACCCCGGAAGAACATGAAAAAGCACCAGGTGATGCATACTGAATTGGAACATAGTTCCACTGCTCAAAATAAGGATGTGGGCATGATAACGGTCATTTATGACAACAATGCTTATCAGGCAGGATTGGAGACTGGTTGGGGCTTCTCCTGTCTCATACGGGGAACCGGGAAGACTGTTCTGTTTGATACCGGTGGGGACGGGGCAAAATTATTGGCAAATATGAGGAAGTTAGGAATAAGTCCACATGAAATCGGCATGGTTGTTCTTTCCCATATTCACGGAGACCATGTGGGGGGATTAACCGGGTTCCTTGAAAAGAATCCGGATGTTGCAGTTTTTGTGCCAAAATCATTTCCGGGAGATTTTAAGACAGACATCAAGCGCTATGGGGCACATGTTGTTGAAGTTCAAAAACCAATGGAGACCTGTGAGGGCGCGTATTCTACCGGTGAATTGGGAACCGTCATAAAAGAGCAGTCCCTCATTGTCAAAACAAACAGGGGATTGGTCGTGATAACCGGATGCGCGCACCCCGGTATCGCGAAGATTGTCAAAAAGGCAAAGGAATTTTTCAAGGATACGGTGCTGTTTGTAACGGGAGGGTATCACTTAGGAAACAAGAACAGGAAAGAACTGGAAGGTATCATTTCAGATTTTCAGAATTTAGGTGTACGGTATGTCGGACCCTGTCATTGCACGGGGGAGAATGCGAGAGAACTGTTTAGAAAGACATATCGTGAAAAGTATATACCTGTGGGCGTAGGAAAAATCATCGATATGCGATTGTTTCAATAAACAGAGGCGAGTAATCTGTATACCGTCACAGTAACTAGAATCTGTTTATAAAGTCGACCGTTTGCTGTTTTCTGTCATTCCGGCTTGTCCGGAATCGTTCATTAAAAAGGATTCCCGATCTCCCGAATCCCGTAGGAGTTCGGGATGGGATTGCGGGAATGACACATTTTTCTGTGTCCACCGCACTGTATACACAGACTCTACAAATCTTACAAGAGGTAGAAAAAGTTGAAGTGGCTCGGCAAATACCTCGATAGGATTAAGAATAAGACACGACCATTTGTTGCCTTTCAGATAGAGCCAACATCCCGGTGTCAATTGAGATGCATTATGTGTCCCAGGACAACCTTTTCCAATGAATGGGAGTCAGGGGACATGCCCCTATCGATGTATCGGGACATCAGTGAGTATTTTGATCGTGTTGAAAATATCCATCTCCAGGGATGGGGAGAGCCCCTCCTCAATGCGGATATCTTCGACATGATTCGCATGGCAAAGGTAAAGCACTGCTCGGTGAGTCTCACCACGAACGGAGTTAACCTCACTCCGGAAATTTCAGGAAGACTGATGAAAGAAGGCCTTGATATTATCGTTCTTTCTGCAGCGGGCGCAACAAAGGAAACGCATGAACGCATACGGTGCGGTTCGAATTTCGAACAATTTGTTGAAAACATAAAAGTGTTAGCCGACATAAAGGCAAAGACGAAATCCGGGACGCCGAAAATAGTCCTCTCTTTTTTAATGACAAAAATAAATTATAAGGAACTTCCCGATCTTGTGCAGCTCTCGAAAGACATGAAGGTGGACGAGCTCGTCGCAACGAACCTTGACTATGCGCCGACAAGTGTCCTAGATGACGTGAGATTATTTTCCTGCACCAAGACGAACAACGGCTTTAACAGGGTTGTTGAAAGAACAATAAAACAGTCTAGAAAGGATAAAATCCCGTTCCGTGTCTATCCGCTCGAAATGGAGGAGGTGGTCATGTGCGAAATGAATCCCCTCAGGATTGTCTTTCTCTCGCATGATGGTTGTGTCTCTCCCTGTGTTTACCTCAACATGACAAAACGGGGGTCATTACAGAGGTTTTTTTGTGGTTCTTCCTCGGTGGTGCAAAGGGTCTGCTTCGGGAATGTGAGAGAAAATGACTTCATGGACATCTGGGAAACGAGTGATTATCAGGACTTTAGAAAATTATATCATACACGGTTAAACGCAGTAGGAAACATATATAGAAATATCGGATTTGACATGGGAAGCATGGAGGCTTTGAAACAGGCCGACAAAGCTATTGAAGAAGCATTGAATAAAAATCCGGTTCCAGGGGTATGCAAAACATGTTACAAGGCATATGGTATCTAACGCCCAGTATCATAAATTTTGTGAATGGTTACTCTGGAAAAGAGTATTACCGCTCATTCTCCTCCCGACCAAAGGTCGGGACTCCGAGGCGTTTGCCTCACCCCCCTTCATCCCCCCTTGCCAAGGGGGGATGAAGGGGGGTGTATTTGAATATCGGCAAAAGAAACTGCTCTAATACTCTTTTCCAGAGTCGCAGGTAACAGTTTACGAATAATGTGGGTTAAACATAGCCAATGACAGACATATTCAACCAGATCACAGAAGAATATGATTCCTGGTATAATTCTGAAAAAGGCAAACCGCTTTATGAGAGCGAATTGCATTGTTTGAAATCTCTCACAGAGGATTGCCTGTCTCCAGTCCTTGAAATCGGTGTCGGCACAGGGAGATTTGCACAGTGGTTTCCGGGAGCAATCGGGATTGACCCGGCAGCGAATCCCTTACGGCATGCTCGCAGGAGAGGGATCATGGTCATTCAGGCCAACGGGGAACAGCTCCCTTTTCGGGATGAAATATTTAGCTGTGTTTTTTTGCTCTTCACCCTGTGTTTTGTCCAGGATCCTCTTGCTGTCCTCAAAGAGGTGAAGAGAGTTCTGAGAAGTGACGGGAGAAGCGTTATAGGCTTTATACCCAGGAATTCTTTGTGGGGGGCACTCTACGAAGAGAAAAAGAAACATGGTCACCCCATATATTCCAGGGCACGATTTTACTCTCTTGGAGATGTAGAAAAAATGATCAGGCAGGCCGGTCTTGTCATTTCGAAAGTTAAGAGCACGCTGTTACAGCAGCCGGATCAGGAACTAGTGTTTGAGAAAAGTGTTGATGGCTTTATTGAAGGGGCTGGGTTTCTCTGTATTCAGGTGAAATTATAGTTCCGTCACGCAGTGACATAAAAGGAAAAATGTAATTACCGCATACATGCCCTGCGATAATTTTTATAAACACGTGATTTTGGTTAAACAGGCAATGCACTTACCGGAGGCTGGGTTGCCTGAAAAGTATTTTGTCCCGACTTACGTCGGGATTGAAATCAAAAGACTTTGAAGGCAGCCTTGCCTCCGGCTTTATGATCAGTAGTATTTTACGCGTTACTCACCATGTCTCGAAAAGCCTTTTGATATTTCTCATTTCATCCTTGAAAGACCGTGCAGTTATAAACTGGAATTCCCTCCAGGTTTTGCATGAAAGACCTTTCGGTGAGATCTTTATTGTAACAGCTCCGTCAGTATCTGTCCTTAATATCCGTGCTTTCCGTAGAGCACGCAACATGTCACCGTGAGGATGACCGAAGGAGTTTTTGCGCCCAACGCTAATCACAGCGATATCAGGATTGACTGCATCAATGAAATGCCTTTCGGAGGACGATTTCCCCCCGTGATGTGGGACTTTCATAACGGTGCTCTGCAACCATGCGCCAAGATGCGCGATGTCTTCTTCTGCCTCTTCCTCTATGTCCCCGGTGAAGAGGAGAGATGTACGATGGATAATAAATTTCAGAACGAGTGAGTCATTATTCTCTGCAACATATTCATTTCCGCCCATTGTGTAAAATTCCTGATAGGGATGGAATACATACATGCGATATCCTCTTCCCTCAACGAGGTCTCCCCTGGAAAGCGTACGGTGTTTTACCTGTCGGAGTGTTTCAGGGATAATCAATCGCTCAGGGGTCCAGAGTTCTCTTACCTTACATCTTCTCAAGAGATAATACAATCCGCCTGTGTGATCAGGATGGACATGTGTGAGGATGAGGGAATCGATTACAGTTTTTCCCCTGTAGGAAAGGAATGAAGCGACTTCCCGTCCGGATTTTCCCGTATCAATGACCATGGTTTTCCCATCAGGAAGTTCAATGACCGAAGAATCTCCCTGCCCGACGTCGAGGTAGGTGATGCTGCAAGCACTCTTTTCGAGCACTGATATCGGTAGATATATAATGATGGGAATGAAAGGGATGATGAGGATATATCTTCTTTTTTGAAAAAGAAGATAACAGATAAAGCCCGTGTAGAAAAGAAGCATGATAATGGGTGGAAATGAAGCAATCTTGATATCTGCAAAAGGGACACGAGAGAGCCATGTTACCACGGAAATAACAAGACCAGAAAGTGCCGACACAACCGGCATTAATATGAAATGACCTGTTATAAGAAAGAGAAAAGCTGAGACGAGAGAGAGAGGAATAAGAATAAAGCCGACGAGGGGGGCTATGAGTATATTTGCCACTGGCGAAATGAGAGAGAAATAATGAAAGTGATAGGCTACGAGCGGCGCTGTTCCGATAGAGGCAGCTCCCGTGATAAAAAGAACATTTTTTGTATATCTCAAGAATTTCTTATTCCCCTTCTCCTCAGGCCTCGTATGAGCGATTGAAAAGCCGATAAACAGTACGGCGATGAATGATAATTGGAATGAGAGGCTAAAGATTGTTGCGGGATCCAGGAGGATTAAAAGAAATGCTGCAAAAAAAAGGGAGTTAAGCCAGAAGCTCTTCCTGGCAATAATCAGCCCGACCATGAAAAGACCGATCATAACAAATGACCTCACTGCCGGTATGCTTGCGCCAGAAAGGCAGAGATATGCAAGCATGAACGGAAGGCAGGGAATGACCGCAGCCTGTGAAGGGCTCAGGAAGATGGTTAATCTCTGTAATATTCTATAGGGGGATGCCTTTATGATGAGATCGAATAAGCCGAACAAGATCAGGGAAAAGAGGCCGAAGTGAGTCCCTGAAATACTGAGGATATGCGCAAGCCCTGTCGTATTGAACGCGTTTCTCAAATCGTAGTCTATCTCGGCTTTCTGATTGAGCGTTATAGCCTTGAGGAGAGAACCAGCATCTTTTTCGAAGTTTGCATCAATAAACCTGTGGAGCCTGTATCGATAGTTCTGGATGATTGAGTTGACTGTTGTTTTTCCCTGCCGGGCATGCGTGAGATTTAACAGGAGTGCGAATTGGGTATTATTACTTGTTACCGGGTTGAGCCGCATGGTGCTTCCCAGCAACCGTGCTGTTCCCTCGCAGTCAGTCCCTGGATGAAACGGCCTGTCAGACAGAAGAAAGATTTCCTGGCCGGCAAGGGCATGGAGCTTCTCACCGGTTTTCATGTTCACAGCGGAATCGATGCGTAAAGACTGCCTGAACTTTCCATGCTCAGTCTTCGTTGGATACGTGTAAAAGGCGCCTTGGAAAGATATGGTATCTTGAATACAAGGAACGCCCTGGACAGGCTCAGAACGTATGAACGCAAAGACCATCCCGGCAAGAAGAATGATTATGAAGGGGAAATTTTTCTTCAGAGCAAGTGCAACTGATAATGAGAGAGCAAGAGTTACCGTAAGAAAAGGGAAATATTGAAATGCATAAAAAAGGACGACACCTGCGATAAATGAGATAAAGTATGGCATGGTGGTATTAACCCGAAAAATGCAATTACTGTCGGGCATATATGCGGAAAAACCTTTCCAAATCGAGATTTGCTGTTAGATGTACTTTCTCCTTTTTGCATGAAAATATACTTGTTTATTCAATAATAAACGTCTTACAAAGGGGGCGATGGGAAAGCTTTTTCCGTACACATGCCCTCCGCATGATTTCTTTAAATACATTTTTAGGGTTAAACGAATAACATGAGATAATAGCAAAGCCCGATGAGAATCTGTCATGGAATCTTTAAACACATCTTGGTTTTTTATTCACAGAAATTGTGAATCGAGGGATTGAGGAATTGAAACGGTGACTATTTCAACTTACACTGATAATTTTTAACGTATAATTTTTCTTATCCTTTTCGTAATATCGGCACTGATTCTTTTTGTCAGCTTTGGATCTTTTCCCTCAACCATAACCCGTATCTTCGGTTCAGTCCCCGAAGGCCTTACGAGAATTCGTCCTCTGCCGGCAAGTCTTTTTTCCGCATGTTTTATAAGTTGTCTAATGTCCGATGTTCTTTTCATGTAGCATTTATGTTTGACCTCGATGTTTGTCAATATCTGGGGATAGAGTTTGATGTCAGCAGAGAGTTTTGAGAGTGGAGCTTGCTTTGTTTTCATGATATTGAGGACTTGCAGCGCAGTGATAGGACCGTCGCCCGTTGTGTTATGGTCTAAAAAGATAATATGTCCTGATTGTTCTCCCCCAAGATTGTATCCTCCCTCGAGCATCTTTTCCACAACATATCTGTCCCCTACCTTTGTCCTGACCAGCTTTATATCGTTTCTCTCCAGATACTTTTCGAGGCCGAAGTTACTCATGACCGTTGACACCAGGGTATTCTTCTTCAGTATGCCTTTGCGTTTCATTTCTAATGCACATATTCCCATTACCTTGTCCCCGTCAACAATATGCCCTTTCTCATCGCAGAATATTGTTCTGTCCGCATCACCATCATGCGCAATCCCGACGTCTGCCTTGTGAAAGCTCACAGCCTGCTGGAGACCTTCAACATGGAGTGAACCACAGCCGGCATTAATATTAACACCGTCCGGTCTATCATTCATCGAGATGACATCAGCCCCAAGTTCGCGCAGGAGCCACGGTGTTGTCTTGTAGGCAGCACCGTTTGCGCAATCAATAACGATCTTCATCCCTTCAAAGGTCATGCCTTTAGGCAATGTTGACTTAATATATTCAATGTACCGTCCTGTTGCATCATCCAGCCGGTATGCTTTGCCAATATCCGAGCCATGCATCCTCTTTTTTGAAAGCGTATCATCATGGACGAGTTCCTCGATCTTGTGTTCAATGTTATCAGGCAGTTTGAATCCTTTCGATGAAAAGAATTTGATACCATTGTCTTCAAAAGGGTTATGAGATGCCGAAATAACGATACCTGCATCCAAACGAAGTGTCCTAGTAAGGAAAGCAATCCCCGGAGTTGGAAGGGGACCGACGAGGGTAACATTCATCCCCATTGAACAGATACCCGAGGTAAGCGCGCTCTCTATCATATAGCCTGATAACCTCGTGTCTTTGCCGATGAGGATCATGTTCCGGACATATTTTTCACGCAAGATCGAAGCAACGGCCATACCGATTCTCAAAACGGTTTCCGGTGTCATAGGGTGCTTGTTTACAGCGCCGCGAACGCCGTCAGTTCCAAAGAGCCTCATTATTCTTCTCCTCCTCCGCTGATTATCACTGTTATGGTAACACTGTTTGGCTTGGCCCTGACATGCTTGCCACGGAGGTCGAGCTTTAGTTCCTGTGCAAAGGTCTCCTTGACACCTGTTATATCAAGAGGTTCTGTTTTGATATTCCTTATTTTGCTTACTTCAGATTGTATCCCCTCGATTTCAATATTTTTTGGTACGACCGCAGTCGCCTGGAGCTTATAGCCCCGTTCAGGTTTACCGGTAATAACGGGTATGACACGAACTGAATTGGAGACGGTTTCTTCGGTAGTTACCGTAATACTGGAAGGACTTATGTTCAAGAGGGTAATCGAACGGGGCAGCTTTATATTGTCTTGCGTTAAGTAGAAAGTACTCTCTCCTTTTTTTGTTTTACTGAGATCGATGGAAGCTCTTATGTCCGTCTGTTTCAAGTTCTTGATCAGCTTTTCCGGACCCTTAATGTTCAAGCTAACTGTTTTATCCGTGCTGTTAATCATCTCAAGTCCGGATGGCAGGTTCATGAACTCAAGCGGAATATCCACGAAAATCTCCGATTGGCCCCGGGAACTCGCAACAATCCACAAAACGATAGCCAAAATAATCGAGGCTATCTTGATGCCGAAGTTCTTGAAGAGAAGTTTTTTCATTTCCTGGCCTTCTTTGAAGTAAAGAGATCTGTGAGGATATCCCGAAGCGTTCCCATGTCCAGGTGCGTTTCGATCTTTCCGTGCATTGCCATAGATATGAGCCCTGTTTCTTCTGAAACAATGATCACTATAGCGTCTGTATCCTCTGTCAACCCTAAGCCGGCGCGATGTCTTGTCCCCATGGATTTACTCAGTTCCGGACTGGTTGTTATCGGCAGAAAACACCCGGCAGCAACAATCCTGTTCCCCCGTATGACAACAGCCCCATCATGTATCGGAGATGTCGGGTGGAATATGCTCAGGAGAACTTCCTTTGATACCTTTGCATCGAGTTGAGTCCCCATTTCAATAAAATCTTTCAGGCTCGTTGTGCGCTCTATTGCAATAAGGGCGCCTATCTTCCTGTTTGCCAGGGAGACAGCAGCTCTGACAATTTCTTCCAGTGATTTCAGTTCCTCAGCTGATGTAAATGTCTGAAAAAGTTGTGTTTCGCCCATATGTGCGAGAGCCCTTCTTATCTCGGGCTGAAAGATAATAATGATTGCGAGAACAAGTTGAGCCCAGAAGCTCTGTATGAGCCAGTCTATGGTATAGAGTTCAAAATAGCTTGAGAATAACGATGCAAAGACAAGGACACCGAGACCGAGGAGCATATGAACGGCCCGTGTCCCTTTAATGATAAGAAGAAGACGGTAGAGTATCACAGACATCAAAACGATATCTACAATATCCTGCCACCTTACTTGCTGGAGTAAGTCTATCATGGGTGGAACCCTGCCGTTACTATCATACCATACAACAACCATCCCATGAGTTAATCAATGAAATCAATCCCATGCCCTATGTTGTAGTACTATGTTACATGCATTGTTTGACAAAAAGAACATGAATAAGTTATTTTTAAAAGTTATCGCGGGGTGGAGCAGTCTGGTAGCTCGTCGGGCTCATAACCCGAAGGTCAGTGGTTCAAATCCACTCCCCGCCACCAGAAAATAAGGGGTTTGCAGACATGCAAGCCCTTTTTTATTGACTGGTGACACGGAGAAACGGAGATACTTCGCACGCTCATAATGAAACAGAGACAATCTACTACAGACTATGCACGAAGCACCAAGCACATGAAAAAAGATGGTCAGAAAGCCCATAGTGCCAAAGTCCGGATTTCAAAAAAGAGGTGAATTGGTGAGTAGGTGAAACTGAGACAATTAAGACAGTTTTATATTGAAAACAACACAGAACTGAGAACATGAAACTTTTTATTGGACATAGAACGTGGGACCGTGTTATAAGCTCATTACGATTCACGCTTCACACTTTACGATGTGCATTTTTTGAACCTTAAACATTTTTCTTTCTGCTTTTCGCTCGTGGCTTAAAAAACCAATAAACGCTTTTCCTTTTTAAAAGATTTCGTTACAATTTTAGATGACATGCCTCTAAGAGAGAATATTAGAAGAACCGAGGTCGAGCGCTTCATCATTAACGGCGCAGCGGTCTTTATTATTATTGCCGGCTTGCGATTAGCTGCAACTATCGTTGTTCAGTTCCTCCTTGCTCTGTTTCTGGCAGTTATCATATCAAAACCCATGAATTTCCTGAAAAAAAAGGGAATACCAACGGTTTTTGCTGTCTTAATAGTTGTTGCGGCAGTTTTGGCATTTGGACTTGTCTTTCTTGTAATCATAGGAACCTCTCTCAATGATTTCCTTGAGAGGCTACCGGAATACCAGGTACGTCTTCGGGAAAAGGTATCGTTTTTTTTGGATTGGTTAAACCGCCGCGGAATTTCTGTAGATGACCAGACAGTAATGGATATCTTGAACCCCGGCGCCGTCATGAATCTTATAGCCAATATGCTCAAAGGGCTGAGCAGGACATTCAGCAATGCATTTATAATTCTACTCATGACAGTTTTCATTATGCTTGAGGCGACAGAGTTTCCCGGAAAGATCCGTAAAGCATTTCTGAAACCTGATGCATCCTTTCGTGCCTTTGAAAACTTCACATTAAAGGTTCAACGCTATATGGTCATAAAGACATTTATCAGCCTTGCGACAGGAATCTGTATCGGGATATTACTTGCAATCATCGGGCTGCATTATTTTTTCGTTTTTGGATTGCTTGCATTCATCTTCAATTATATTCCGACGATCGGTTCAATTATTGCTCTCATACCTGCGTTGCTCATAGCCATCATTGAACTTGGATTTTGGGAGGTCATGCTTGTTGTCGCGGGGTATCTCGCAGTCAATACTATCTTTGGAAGTATTATTGAGCCGCGGGTCATGGGACGCGGCGTGGGTCTTTCGACATTGGTCGTGTTTCTCTCATTGATCTTTTGGGGGTGGGTATTTGGCCCCATAGGGATGCTGTTGTCAGTGCCTCTCACCATGGTCTTAAAGCTTGCTCTCGAGATACGAGAAGAGACAAGATGGATTGCTGTCCTCTTGGGAACGGAAAAAACATGAGATGATGGGTAAATCGGTGAAAGGGTGGAAGTAAAAAATTAGAACAGCTCTCCTCAGCTTGTGCTTTATGGTTTTTTAATCCTTGAACCCGACCGTGCCTCCGATTCAACAATCGATTTCATTTTCAGGGTGAACGTAGAACATAATATATTGAATGTTTATTAAATTTTCAATACCCCACAGTCTCTGCTGTGGGGTTACCATATACTCCCCTCCCCCTTGACGGGGGAGGGTGAGGGTGGGGGTGATTGAAGATGATTGGGCACCCTCCCCTTTACCCCGTGGAATAAGTAAAAATATTCCACAGGGTAAATCCCCTCCCGTCAAGGGAGGGGAGATTTCAGGATACTCCGCCGTCTCTGCGGCGGAGAGGTTCATTTTTAGGACAGAATCCGTTTCCATTGATGATAAAACTGCTGCTCCTTTTCTCTCTCTTCATCAAAGAGAAATGCACAAAGACTCTTTGAGAAGTTGAGTCGTATGAGAGGAGAGTAACTTTTGAGCTCACTGGCATCTTTTCTGAAATGCTTTTCAGCAGGATCTATCCCATGTTCCTTGATGGTGAGTATATGCCAAAGAAGGACAATAGAGTGACGTTCGCTCGGAACGGTCTCTAAATGCTTGCTGACAATATCAAGAATACAGTCAAGGATGATCTTTTTTGTTTCTTCACTGTTTTGTGTTGCATATATTCTTTCGGCATATATTGTTGGATAGTAGTGCTTCTCTTTTTTCCCCCCTTTTATTTTCTCAATTAATCCTAATTGAAAACTGATCTTAAGGTAATCATTGAAATTGTTCATGAGAATGGAGAATTCCCTGCGATACAAAAAATCGCGGCTGTTGTCATGAACCTTTATTTCATTGACTCTTTCTACACAGTCCCTGATGAATTTCGGTATTCTCTCCCATGGTTTCTTACCGAAGAATATCTTCGTGGCAGTCAGTGAATAGTCTTTTACCGGTTTGCCTCGATATTGAAAGACATCTATAGCTTGAGGCGTTCCCACTTCATTTTCCTTAACCCTCAATATTTTCATCCAGTCGTCAATCTCATGGAGGTTAAACCTGAGGAAACCATGGTTGTTATGAAAAGGGATCTGTTCCTGTTTCATAAGAAACCGTATCTTATTCTCGGAAATCTGCAAATAATGACTTAAATCCTTAATGGTCATCCAGATCTTCATGATAGTAACTCATTAATAGATATTAATAACATATAATTAACATACTGCTCTCATATTTAATCATAAAGTGACTAAGAAATCAAACAAAAAGAATAAGAGACTCAGAGATCAGGAGATTTGGAGACTGGAAGACGAAGATACTGAAAGACCAGGGAAATAAGGACGTATGAAATTAAGAACGTGCGAAGCTATGGAGTTAAGAAGTTATGTAAAAAAGAAACATATAGGTTCGTGACGTCACCAACTTCATAAGTCCATATGTTCAAAAAACGCTCTGAGCTGTATGCCCACCACTTGTCATTCCGAATCCCTTTTTTATCATTTCGACCCTTTTCCTTTTGTCATTAAGATTTCTCAGTCGCTCCGCTCCTTCGAAATGACGGAAAAGCAGTCGCTATGCGCTATGCGCTATGAACTATGAGCTATGAGCTTGACGGCTTGAGTGCTTGTGAGGCAGATCGCTGCTGCACCTCGGAGGTGCAAAGGTCTTTCACCTCCGAGGTGTAATGGCGACAAGCCGGCTTGATTTTTATTGATTTAGTGATGTGTGAGTATTGACCAGTGACCTTCTTTGATGACACAATAACCCCATGAAAATTTTAGTCACCGGCGGTGCGGGCTATATTGGCAGCCATGTTGTTAAGGCCCTTGGCATTCATGGACACGAAATACTCGTTTATGACAATCTTTCAACAGGACATGAATGGGCAGTCTTGTTCGGCAGATTAGTCAAGGGAGACCTGTCAGATATACAGTTTCTGGATGAGGTTATTCGGGAATACAGACCAGATGCAGTTATGCATTTTGCTGCGTTGATTCAGGTGGAAGAATCTGTATGCGAACCATTCAAATACTACCGGCATAACATAGGAAATACCCTGAATCTTTTAGAGCTTATGAAGAACAATCATGTCAAGAACCTGATATTTTCTTCCTCCGCTTCTGTCTATGGAATCCCGGAAGCCATTCCGGTTACGGAGGATGCACTGCTCGACCCTATTAACCCGTATGGTACTTCAAAGGTTACGGTAGAGAGGATATTGAACGATCTGTCGGGGACGTCGGATTTCCGTTATGTTTCGCTCCGGTATTTCAATGTTGCAGGTGCTGACCCTGAGGCAAGAATAGGGCAGTCATATGCAAAGGCGACACATCTCATAACTAGGGCTTTAAAGACGGCAAAAGGAGAGTTTGACCGATTACAGATTTTTGGAACAGATTATCCTACTCCCGACGGGACATGTATCCGGGATTATATCCATGTAGATGATCTTGCTTATGCGCACCTGCTCACGCTGGATTACCTGCTTGAAACCGGCGTGAGCAGGGTATTCAACTGCGGTTATGGACACGGTTATTCCGTAAAAGAGGTCATAAAAACTGCCAGAAAGGTAACAGGAGTTGATTTTACGACAGAAGAGACAGGACGAAGACCAGGAGACCCTCCCGTATTAGTAGCAGACAGCTCGCGCATCAAAAGAGAGTTGCATTGGCAACCGAGGAATGCTGATTTAGAATTTATTATCAAAACCGCATGGGAATGGGAGAAGAAGCTTATAGCGCATAGTTTATAGTTTATCGTTTATGGCTGACTGTCATTCGTAGTTATTGATTGCGTATTCATTGTTAACCCGAAAACTGCATTTACCGGAGGCACGGCTGACTGAAAAGTATTTTGTCCCGACAAAAGTCGGGGTTGAAATCAAAAGACTTTGAAGGCGACTGTGCCTCCGATTTAAAAATCAATTGCAGTTTCCGGGTTAAAAAGCCGCCCGGCTAACAAGCTGTAAAGCTTGCAAGCCTGCAATTTGACAAGCGAACAAGCGAGCAAGCTGGAAAGTCTAAATTTTTTGACATGTGGACTTTGTAATTCGGACGTTACCTCTATCTGGGGGTTAAGAGCTGACCTCTACCCTGTTGCGTCCTTTAGCCTTTGCTTCATAAAGAGAAAGATCAGCTGCCTGAATCAATTTCTCTGCAGTGTCAATTGAGGGGTCCGGGACACTTGCAAGCCCTATGCTTACCGTCATTCGACTCGTCATCTGTAAAAAAGAGTGGCCTGCTATTGTTTCGAGTATCCTTGAAGCTACTTTTACAGCCTCATCCCTTTTTGTTTCAGGAAGCAATACGATAAACTCCTCTCCGCCCCACCGCGCTACGGTGTCTATTTCTCGAATACAGCCATTGATAACATCTGCTGTTTCTTTAAGAACAGTGTCACCTATATGATGGCCATATTCATCGTTGATTTTTTTGAAGTGATCTATATCTATCATAAGGCATGAGTTTGCGGAGCCGTATCGCATGGTCCTCTTAAACTCATTCTCTAATGTTGTCTCAAAACGTCTCCGGTTAAACAGTTTTGTTAACGGATCAGTAATGGCAAGTTGTTCGACCTTTAGCAGTACCTCTTCAAGCTGTCGATTTTTTTCCCGAAGCTCGTCCTGGAGTGCCTTGGTTCGCAGACAGGCATATATCCTTGCGTTAAGTTCTATCTCATTGTATGGCTTGGGAAGATAATCATCAGCACCTGCTTCAAGCCCGGTTACCTTTTCCTCGGTGGAACCCTTAACGGAAATGATGATAATGGGGATTCCTTTTGTGTCTTCATTGAGCTTTAACCAGCGGCAGACTTCGTTGCCGCTGAGATCAGGAAGTATCATATCAAGCAGAATGAGGTCTACTGGTTTGGTTTTTGAAAACTTGATGGCGGTCTTCCCGTTTTCAGCCCACGTGATCTCATAGCCGCTTGACTCTAAATATTCCCGGGTAATATTCGCCTGAACAGGATCGTCTTCGACAAGCAGTATTTTTGCCTTTGCAACGGTGCGGGTTTCCATGCTCTATTCTCCCATATATATCGCATCTTTTCAATGGTTGAATTATCCTGAAAAGACAAATAGTTCAAAGCTCTTAGAATATGACCCATGGCTTTTTAGCTCATAGGGGAAACGGTAAAAGCGGTGAATGGGAGAACATGAAGAATAGATATAAGTTGAAAGTCATCAGGCTATTGAAAAAGTCTTTTAGCTTGCATGCTTGTTTTGAACTGAGAACGTAGAACGTAGAACTTTGAACATTTTTCGATTTGTGTTGTTGTGTGATAGAGAAACAATCTGATAAACTTTCCTATGTTCAAGGAAGGTCAAACGACGTTCGATTCTTTCGAGGAAAAGATTTCTCAACTCATTATCTGCAGGCTCGATGGAAAACAGATCGACTCCCGGGATTATCAGAGAGAGATATTCAAATTAATCAGAAAGGGAATCGGAGGGTTTATACTCTTCGGAGGGAAAAAAGGCACGGTAAAGTCTTTTATTCGTTCCATGCAATCCCGTTCTAAGGTGCCGTTATTTATTGCATCGGATATCGAGCGAGGGGTCGGGCAGCAGGTCAGCGGGGCAACGCACCTTCCATGCCAGATGGCAATGGCTGCAGCGCTTGACAGGAACAACCCTGAAGATGTTGCCCTCCTTGAGAAAATAATCGAAGCATTATCTGATGAGGCACAGGACATCGGTATCAATATGCCGCTTATCCCTGTTCTCGACATCAATCAGAATCCGGATAACCCGATTATCTGTACGCGGGCGTTTTCTGATGATCCTGAAGTTGTCGCATGGTTTGGTTCACAATACATAAGGATAGTAGAACGTTCTGGGATCATCAGCTGTGCCAAGCATTTCCCAGGACATGGGGATACGGCTGTCGACTCTCATATCTCGCTGCCTGTTATAAATAAATCCTATAGCGATTTATTGCACACAGATATCATGCCGTTCAAAGAGGCTATCACAGCAGGCGTGAGCAGTATCATGGTTGGACATCTGGGCATCCCTGCCGTTGATGCACAGCCATCGAGCCTGTCAAGGGCGATTATTACTGACCTATTACGGGAAGAGCTTGGCTTTAAAGGTCTCGTGATGACCGATGCCCTCAACATGCATGCACTGAGGGATATAGATCATATCCCTGTAAAGTGCCTGAATGCAGGGATTAATATACTCCTTCACCCTGTTGATGTCCACATCACGGTTCAGGAGCTTGTATCAGCTGTCAGGAACAATGAACTTCCGGAAGAGCTGATAGAGGATGCAGTAATCAGGATAGTAAACTTCAAGAAAAAAATAGTATTCAGTGAAAAACAGGTTTGTTATGAAGAACACGAGAAACTCGCTTCAAGAATGACTGAAGATTCAATAACTATTGTAAAAAGTAATGCTGGGATACTGCCACTTTCCCGGGATGAAAATAACCAGTTAGTTTTTTCAGGAGACAGCACGTATTTTGGTTCATCCCCCTTGAAGAAATATTGTAAAAATACCTCTCATGTTCACGATACGGAAAATCTCAAAGATACAGATGCCGTAATTGCAATATTTACGGGTGTGGCTGCCTGGGCAGGAAGTTCAGATATAGATGAGGCAGAAAAAGAGAAAATCAAAGAAATTTTGAAAAGAGTCAGACATTCTATCGTCATCTCCTTCGGGAGTCCTTATGTCCTTCGTTATTTTCAGGAAGCAGATGTTTTAATCGCAGCATATGAGCCTACAGTTCAAGCGCAGCAAGCGGTCTTGAAGTGCTTAAATGGGGAGATAGCTTGTAAGGGCAGATTGCCTGTAAGCCTAAGGACTCAAAATTGAAGATTGACTTGACTCCATATCTCCGGGTATTCCGCAGCAGAAAGATAGCTGTCATAACAGTTCTCGGATTTGCTTCAGGACTCCCCCTGGCATTAACAGGCGGAACATTACAGGCATGGATGACAGTCGCCGGCGTTGATATCCGTACAATCGGAATATTCGCTCTCGCAGGAATACCGTATACTTTAAAATTCCTGTGGTCACCCGTGATGGACCGGTTTGTACCCCCTTTACTTGGAAGACGCCGCGGCTGGATAGTCATAACACAAATAGGTCTTATCATTGGTATTTCAGCCATGGCATTCAGTTCTCCGGAGAAGGCACCCTTATTCCTGGGTATCCTTGCGCTCATTGTAGCCTTTACTTCAGCATCTCAAGATATTGTTTTTGATGCTTACCGGACTGATGTCTTAAAAGAACATGAGCGGGGGATAGGTGCTGCTGTAACCGTAATGGGATATCGGATTGCTATGCTCGTGTCAGGTGGGCTGGCGCTCATCCTTGCAGCTAAGTTCGGATGGAAAAACACCTACATAGTTATGGCAGCATTGATTGGTCTTGGGATTCTCTCAACCTTGTCAGGACCGGAGCCGGATGAGAGCGTTGTCCCTCCAAAAAACCTGAGAGAGGCCGTATTGGACCCGTTACGGGATTACTTTACGAGAAAAGCTGCCGTTTCCCTCTTGATTCTTGTCATATTATATAAGTTAGGAGATGCCTATGCAGGCACCTTAACGACTGCGTTTCTTATTAGGGGTGTTGGTTTCTCTTTGATTGAGGTAGGGACAATAAACAAGTGGTTTGGGACTATCTCCGTTATTATAGGTGCTCTGTTCGGTGGTACCCTCATGGTAAAGCTAAGGCTTTTTCGGGCATTGCTCATTTTCGGCATATTCCAGGCAATATCTAATCTGTCGTTTATGGTCCTCGCATGGATGGGGAAGAACTATGTACTGTTTGTTTTCGCTGTTGCCTTCGAGAATCTGTGTGGTGGTATGGGTACTGCTGCCTTTGTATCACTCCTTATGACAATGTGTAATCAGCGCTTTACCGCAACACAATATGCCCTGTTATCATCTCTTGCTGCTGTTGGAAGGATATTTGTTTCACCTACATCCGGGTTCCTGGTGGAAGCAGTAGGATGGGCAAATTTCTTTTTTATAACATTTTTAACGGCCCTCCCGGGATTATTTCTTCTCTGGTGGTTAAGGCAGGAAATTTCGGCTTTGAAGAGTGAGTCCCGGACCTGACACCTGATTTTTTGGCCTCAAGACAACAATGCCCGGCATATGAGATATATATTCCGAGAAATCTTCGTCAGTAACCTTTCTCTTCCTTTCCGGTGAGGAGGCGTGCCTGAGTAGTGCCCTGTCCCCGTCTTTTATAAAAATTCCGACGTGTGAAACGTCCAGTCCCTTGAGATGTGAATAGATTCCGATATAATCCCCTGTCCTGAGTCTATGCAAGACCGTCTCGTCAGTATGTTCTGAGGGAGTGTATCGAATTTCTCTCATTACCGGTTTAATACCCGGGACAAAGAGCGTCTTGTCTTCTTTCTCATTGAGCAATTTCTGGACCTTCACTGTATTTCCAGCGGCAATTTCTTCGGTTACGTCATGAATAAAATTTGTATTGGATTCTCCCCAGTCAGTAAAAAAATGATTCCTGTTTACAAAGGTAACATCACCTGAATTGTATCGTACCTTCTTCAGGTTTTCTTTGAAGTCTTCGAAAGAGCTTGATAACCGCAGTGCTTCTATGTACTCGATAAAAGTAAAGCAATCAACGCCTTCCAGATCTATAACGAATACCTCGGGAGTGTTTATATCACCGGTGAGGGTGGACCCGGCATACGGCAGATCAAGAAAGTGCCTGGAGAGAAATTCTATCCGTTCGCCGACATCATGCATACGGGATGATTCGTTTAAGATATGATCTAATTCCCTCTCAGTCCATTTCCCTAAACGAATATATGTTTCGATCATGCAACAATACCTCAGCAAATAGTACCATATTTCCTTCTTTAAAGCCGGCAAACTATCGAGCTTTAAAGCTGAGAGCACAGCGCATAGCGTTTCCAGCCATGAGCTGAGAGCTTTGAGCAATTTTGACATTTGGATTTTTATCCGCCGTGGCGGATTGAAATCTGGTATTGAAAAAATTGGAGCCAAATTTTTTGCTGTGTTATGATAATCATGGTGAAGACAATAGATGTTCATACACACGGCATAGGTGGTTACGACACGCAAACAGCCGCTGTAGATCATATCCTGAAAATAGCTGAAATACATGGTTCCTACGGTGTTTCAGAAATCGTACTCTCGATTTACCCATCCAGGATAAATCTTATGAGGAAGCATATGGAGGTTGTTAAGAAGGCAATTGAAAAACAACGTTCAAAACGTAACATGCAAAACCCAACCCGTTCTTCAATAACCGGCATGCACCTTGAGGGCCCGTTTCTTAACCCTGAGAAATGCGGTGCTCTCGATAAAGAGACATTTCTTGAACCAGCAGAATATCATTTTGAAGAACTTATAGACGGCTTTGAGGATATCGTCAGCATTATTACGATTGCACCTGAGTTGAAAGGATCTCCACAACTTATCAAGAAGATATCTGACAGGGGGATTGTTGTGAGCATGGGGCATTCCAATGCAACATATAATGAGGCAGAAGCTGGATACCATGCTGGAGCCAAAGGCATCACCCATATTTTTAATGCGATGAGGGGTTTTCGTCACAGGGAGCCAGGACTTGCCGGCTTTGGGCTTTTGCACAATGATGTCTATATCGAGGTTATTGCAGATCCCTATCATCTTGATAGAAAGACCCTCGAATTGATATTTAGAACAAAAAATCCTGGGAGGATCCTGATCGTATCTGATACGGTAAAGGATGCGAAGATCACTTCAGAACCAAAGGCCATTACTGAGGGACATGAAAAACTCTCCGGAGGATGTCTGACGGTCACAGAGTCTTCGAGAAGGCTTATTGAAATGGGATTTGATAAACGTGTTGTAGACAACTGCATAACTGAAAATCCTGAAAGATACCTATCTAAAAAATAAGTTACACTCCAAATTCCAAAATCCAAATGTCAAAATTGCTCCCAGCTCTCAGCTTTTAAAATTAACAGAATAGACAATGTTCAATTTTGCAATATACAGTTTTTTTTATGAAGGAGGGGCCCCCTGTGGAGTAGAGGACCTACTCTACAGGGGAGAGGGAGGTACACTGTGAAAAGACAGAAGATCGTTACCTTCCGAAATTCGTTGCCGGTAACCGGAAAGTACCCCTTGATGGTGTTCCGGAAAACCCTCCCGAAAATCCGGCCTGCGGCTGTTGCTTTATTCCCCTGCCCGGGTCCCTGCTCTTCAATGAAGGGCCTGCCGGAATATCACCTTTATTATGTGTTTTATATTGAGAACTCTTGTTTTCTTTGGGGACATATGTTCTTTGCGCTTTTCTTTTCGGAGCTGTTACAGTGCTGTATGAACCTGATGACGGCCTCTGTGTTATTCGGGTGTTGTTCCCCTGTTGCGTGCTCGTCGTGATATTGCTGCTTCGTATGGGTGTATATTCTCTCCGGGGCTCCGGTTGTTTTGTCTCCTTCAGTGAGGAGTATGGTCTGCTGAAATCATTGGTCTTTTTTATTTGTCTGTTCACCACCTGCTCAACGGATTTTGTATGTTGTTTTGCTATGCGCATATTTGAACTTTTTTCTTTCGAATAGGGCTGAAACCTGTCGAAAGGGCTTGTTGTTTTAGCATCGGGTTGTTTCCCCTTGTAATTCTGTTGTGTAGCCTGTGTTCCTCTGTATCTTTCTGCTGGCTTTTGTATTGTAGATGCAGATGATGATTTCTTCATCTCGTTAGTTTGCCTGTCTGTAAACGGTCTCTGTAAAGCATCCTGTTTGCGTGGTGTGTTATTGGTCCTGCCGGTTAAAACGTGCTGCGTTCCGGATGTTGGTCCCTGTTTCTGCACATGTGTCCTTTGTGTAGTCGCTCCTTTGGCAAGGATTGGCGACGGTTTCTGTACTGTCTTGACAGTCATATTTTTCGGCCGGGTCTCAGGACTGAGCACCGAGTAATTGCGACCTTGTACAAGCGGCCGACTGTTTTGCAGCTCCTTCGTGCTCATGTTCCTGACCATCTGAGGCGGCTGTTTCGCTAAGGGGATGTCTTTTAAGAGCGGAAGTTTTGTTGCGCGTTCCGGTGTTATCTGTGGCCTTCCGGCAATTGTCACACCTCTATGAAATGGATTTTCATTCAGTACGATGCGTGAGTAATGACCTCGTAAGAACGTATCCCGTGAGACACCCATAACCGCATTGTATACATGAGCGTTCTGATAGCGTATTGGAAACGGAAAATGTCTGTTCACAAGGAGGTTCGTGCTGTACGGCCCGTAGTAGCCATACCCGTAGTACGTATCTCGTGGACCGAGAGGTACCCAGTAGACATATCGGGGAGTGTAGTACCAGCCTACGTAACCGGGGCCCCAGTAGACAGATCCGCAGCACGGGGGAAGCCAGCACCAGCCGATTGATACACTCCAGGTCCATCGTCCGTAGTGATAAGGGACCCAGCCCCACGGTTCGTAAGAGATCCAGACATAGTCGCCGCCCATCCAGACCCATCTGCCGTTACTGTACGGAGACCACCCGACAGATACGGAGAACGTTGGTGTCCATACGTAGCCATATGATGTTGTATGTACCCATCTCCCGTAATAGTCCATGTCATAGTAATAGGAACTGAGCTCGGTGGGAAGATAGTCGTAATCATAGCTTTTTGCATAGAGACTGTTGTCCCTGTTCCTGTTCCAGCTTTCCCATTCGCCGGATGGCCCTAGCGGTGAGAGTTCCGCGTAGAGGTTTTCTCCTATCGACAGGGTTTTCCCGGCAGCGACCCTTGTCTGGCCGCTCCTGCTCTCTGCATACACGGCACCGGAGATGACTGACAGCTCTGTATAACCGGTGTCTGTCACATCAATATTAAATTTTGACTTGTCATATGCCCGTATCGAAACCAGGGGTGTATCCACCTGGATCATGGCGTTATTATATCCCCTGAAATACACATACGCACGCCCGAATGACAAGTAAAACTGACTAGAGTCGCCAACGGTGAGGAGTTCGATGCCTGAGTTCTGGTCCAGTCTCACACAGGTCCCGTCTCTCAATCTTATTTCCAGCCTTCCTGCTTCCGGAACCCATATCCGGTCACCTTCCCGGAGCGGCATATTTATGGAGGCAGCAGCCCAGTCAAGGGTGTCAACTGTTTTTATCTGGACATCTCCCTGAATGAGACTTATATGCATATATCCGAGGTCTGACGCGTACGAATAAGAAGGAAGAAGCAAAAGGACTGATATAATCAATATGTATTTATGTATTTTCATCATTTATCTCCTTTCTCTGACCCCTCTTTTAATCATTTAAACACGGGTTGAAGTAAATAATTTCAGAGGCTTTAAAATTTTTTTCTGCAATATACGATGGTGATTCCGTACTTTTTCTTGTGAATATGTCTTATATTTTTTATGATATATAGAAAGGTGAGGAGGTCGTATTATGGGGAATAGAGTCATAATCTATGGCAAGGCGGGTTGACCTTTTACAGACAAGGCTAGGTCAGCTTATGCAGATGCTCAATATTTTGATGTGAGAGAGGACAGTTCCAAGTTAGATGAAATGCTGAAGCACGCTAACGGAGTCAGGCGGGTTCCGGTCATTCTTGAAGAAGGGAAAGTCACTATAGGATATGGAGGTTCCTGAGGTATCTAATCCCGATAGGGTATCGGGATTAGATACCGAGAATGAAGCAGCTTTAAAAGGAGTTGTAATGTAGGAGGTTGTAAGTGAAACGTCTCAGTATGATTGTTTCCGTGTTACCTGTGTGCACATTGTGATAAGCAACAGTCTGCCTATCTCATTACCTCTGCATGGGGTGTGAGGTACACCGTTGGCAAGCAACAGCCGATTGTTGTCTGTGATGAGATTATCGATATCCTCAGAAAAGGCACGGAAGAAGGCGATATAGTCTTGATAAGAACGGGCAGATTCGAGCAAGTCCAGAGGGGTTTTTATTCGTGAATGACCATTCCGGAATTTCTACGGTATATTCGAACGGGCAATAAAAGGGAACGAAAAGACTTTCCAGCCAACCATGCCTCCGGTAAATGCATTTTTCTGGTTAAGTTATAAGCTCATAGCTCACATGTCCATAGTGCCCTAATCCAAATTTCAAAAACCAAATGGAAAATTTCAAATAACTTTCAGCTGTAGATTGTCATTTCCTCTCTCCTTCACGGGTTATTTCTAGTAAAGCGAGGAATCTTAGATTTTTCAGTCACTCCGCTCCTTCGAAATGACAGAGGATCGGACGCCACGCGCTATACGATGTTCGCTTTACAGTTTTCAGACAGATGGCTTGCTCGCGTGTAGGCTTGTCAGCCTGATATCCTGATAACCGCAACCTGATACCCTGGTGAACTGATAACCATTATTTTTCGACGCTAAGAGGCGTTGACTTTTTTATGACGTGATGACTGTTTCGACTTTGAACATAGAACTTGGAACTTTGAACGTAGAACATCTTTTATTATAGAAATTGATAGACTGATGCGCTAAAATAAGGTTCTATGAAAGGTATCATCTTAGCAGGAGGCATAGGCACACGTCTGTATCCGGTCACGCTTGCCGTCTGCAAGCAGCTCCTGCCCGTATACGACAAGCCGATGATCTACTATCCCCTGTCAGTACTCTTGCTTGCACATATCAGAGATATTCTCATCATCTCGACTCCGCAGGACCTGCCACGGTTCAGAAACATATTCCGTGACGGAAAACACCTGGGAATCAAATTTTCATATAAGGAACAGCTCCGTCCAGGTGGCATTGCCGAGGCGTTTATTATCGGAGAGAAATTTATGGGGAATGATGATGTCTGTCTTATCCTCGGTGATAATATCTTCTATGGACATGGCTTCACTGAATTGCTCAAAAAAGCGACGGATGATATACAGAAAAAGGGCGGTGCAACGATATTTGGCTATTATGTTACTGACCCGGAGCGTTACGGAGTAGTCGACTTTGATGAAAAAGGAAGGGTACTTTCCATCGAGGAAAAACCGAAAAAGCCCAAATCGCGCTATGCAGTAACCGGCCTGTATTTTTACGGAAATGAGGTCATCGAGATAGCGAAAAACCTGAAACCGTCACAGAGGGGTGAGCTTGAGATAACGGATGTAAACAGGGAATATCTGCGACGGGGAAAACTGCGTGTTGAACTCATGGGAAGGGGTTATGCCTGGCTTGATACCGGTACGCATGATAGTCTTGCTGAGGCGTCCGAGTTTATTGCAACAATAGAAAAAAGGCAGGGTTTAAAGATTGCCTGTATTGAAGAGATTGCATTCAATTCAGGTTTCATTAACAGGGAGCAGTTGCGAAAACTTGCTCAACCCCTGAACCACAATGAATACGGCCAGTACCTCATGAGAATCATCAGATAGGATAAAGTGCATTGTGTTTGTAGCGTTTATGGGGTTAACTATGAATTGAGGGATTTTGGAACCGCAGAATTTATTAATGGGTATTGATGATTATTCGCAGTGAGAAAGCGAACAAGCCGGTGAGCCTGCAAGACAGATACCCTGAACAATTTTGACATTTGGATTTTGGAATTTGAGCTTTCAATAGTAGTGCATGGTGCACACTGTTTTTGAAGGGTTATGCCTTTTACTTTTAGAAAACTCGAGATCCCGGAGATTATTCTTATAAAGCCCGAAGTCTTTCCTGACGGACGGGGCTTTTTCATGGAGATATATAAATATTCCGACTTTGCACAGGGGGGGATTAAAGAAGACTTCGTGCAGGATAATTTCTCCCGGTCTGCCAGAGGGGTCCTGAGAGGCCTCCACTTTCAAAAGAGTCCCAATGCACAGGGCAAGCTTATCCAGTGTTTAAGAGGAAGGATATTTGATGTAGCAGTAGATATAAGAAAAAGCTCTCCCACGTTTGGCAGATGGGTCGGCACGGAACTGACGGGAAAAAATAAACGCATCCTGTATATTCCACCTCCGTTTGCCCACGGATTTGTTGTCCTGAGCGAGACCGCTGATGTTGTCTATAAATGTACGAAAGAATATTCCCCCCAGGACGACAGGGGCATCATCTGGAATGACCCTGATATCAATATTCTCTGGCCTTTAAAAGAACCCGTACTCTCTGGAAAGGATGCCGGTCATCCGTTATTGAAAGATGCTGATATAAATTTTACATATGAATAAAAAATACGGGATTGAGAATTGAGGGATTGAACGGTATCATTACTCGACAAAAAGAATGTTTATATATATATTTTTTTGTAAGCCGTTTGTAGCCGCAGGCTTCAGCCTGAGATGATGGGAGCAATACTTGTTTGGAGACATAAAAAACGCAACCTGAAGGTTGCGGCTACATAGTATGTTGTAGCTGTGGTACAGAACGGTTTCAGAGCTGCGTATTACGGGGGAAAGACATGAAATTTCTTGTAACAGGAGCACAGGGTCAGCTTGCACATCAATTTCAAAAGACATTACAGATCCATGAACATCCTGTAGTTGCCTTTAACAGGGAAGGACTCGACATCTCTGATTCCGTGGCTGTGCATGAAAAGATCTCCGAACAGATGCCTGATGTTGTCATAAACTGCGCCTCATATAATTTAGTAGATAAGGCTGAAGAAGATTTCGACACTGCACGGAGCATTAATGCAACAGGAGTAAAAAACCTGGCGGTATCCTGTAAGGAAAAGAATATTCTCTTGATACATTACAGCACTGATTATGTATTTGATGGGACCAAGGAAGATTTCTATACAGAAGAAGACGCCCCGAACCCTATCAGCAAATACGGGGAAAGCAAACTGGAGGGAGAACAATTATTGAGACAGGAGACTGAAAACTATCTTCTGTTCAGGGTGAGCTGGATATTCGGTAAAGGGAGGAGCAATTTCCTCTTCAGGTTATCGGAATGGGCACAAAAAAACAGAACGTTAAAGGTCGTGAGTGATCAGATTTCCGTCCCGACGTATACAGAAGATATTGTGCATCTAACACTGTTCGCGTTGAGCAAGGGTCTGAGGGGCTTGTACCATCTTACGAACAGTGGCTATGCATCCCGATATGAATGTGCACGATATTATATCGGGCAGATGGGTATGGACAATCTCGTATTACCCGTAACGTCAGATCATTTCCCTTCACCGGCAAAAAGACCCTATTTCTCAGCGATGTCGAACCGTAAGCTGTCCCGGGAGCTGAATGTCGACATCCCGGATTGGCAACTCGGCATCGAACGGTATGTCAAAACCATCCTTGAGAAGAAATGAATTAAGAACATCAATCGGTCTGAGGGAATCGAGTATTGACAGGATGCACAAACTATTTTTTTTAACCCAAAAAATGCATTTATCAGGAGCACAGTTGACTGAAAAGTCTTTTGTCCCGACAAAAGTCGGGATTGAAATCAAAAGACTTTGAAAGCGACTGTGCCTCTGATTCAATAATCAATTGCATTTTTGGGTTAATATAAAATGAACCTAATAATTCAATAAACCCTACAAACGGAAGTTGTTATGAATAAACTTTTAGTCACCGGAGGCGCAGGCTTTATCGGAAGCGAATTTGTCAGGAGCAGTGTGAGTAAGGGGTATCCTGTTGTTGTGGTGGACAGTCTGACGTATGCGGGCGATATGGAACGGTTAAAAGAAGTTAAAACGGATATAGTTTTTTATGAAACGGATATAACCGACAGCGATGCTGTTGAATCTGTCTTCCGGAAAGAACGGCCCGATGCAGTTGTCCATTGGGCTGCTGAAAGCCATGTTGACAGGAGCATCCGGGATGCAACGCCGTTCATGGAAACAAATATAAAAGGCACCCAGGTTGTTCTCGAGATGGCGAGGCAGTTTGAAGTACAGAAATTCCTCAACATATCGACTGATGAGGTCTATGGTGAACTGAAAGGACCGGGACAGTTCAGTGAAACAACATTGCTGAATCCGAGCTCACCCTATTCAGTGAGCAAGGCAGCTGCTGATATGCTCGGAAGGGCGTACGGGAGGACATACGGTGTGCCGGTGATAACAGTCAGGCCGTCGAATAACTACGGCCCATGGCAATATCCTGAAAAGCTGATACCGGTCGTCATTTACAAGGCTTTCAGAGATGAAAGGATCCCTGTTTACAGTACGGGAGAGCAGGTAAGGGAATGGCTCTATGTTGCAGATTGCGCTGAAGCAGTCTTCCTGATCCTCGAAAAGGGAAAGATCGGCGAGATATACAATGTCGGGAGCGGTGAAGAGAGGAGAAATATAGATGTGGTGAAGACGATCCTGGGCCTGCTGGGAAAACCCGGAGACCTCATAGAATTTGTAGAAGACAGATTGGGACATGATTTCAGATATTCCTTGAACACAGAAAAAATACATGAGCAATTAGGATGGAAGAGCATGACAAGATTTGCAGAAGGCATAGAAAAAACAGTACAATGGTACCTGGACCACATCGAATGGGTAAACAGTAAGATTTCCGGGGAAGGAGGAAGCTGTATGTCAGTTAAGGCACGTGGTACATGAGATAAAGTATCATCAATTTCTTTATTTTCTAAAACCTAAATCCCGAGTTTTTGATGTACAGCCCCTCAATTCCTCGATCCAAAAGTACCTCGTTGAGAGTACCGAGTTCTGTCATTCCTGCCCCGTATCAACAAGTACGGGACGGGAATGACAACGGAGCTGTAATGAATTTTTATTTAAAATCAATATGTTGAAAGAGAATTCGGTACTCATGAGATGCCTTAATCCGTCAATTATTATATTTCCCGCATTGAGCTATAAAAAGTTTCAAAACATTACTTGACAAGACTTTGCAGATTTTTTAAAATGAGTTCAGTGCTTGAACGAACTAATGATATGCACGTTTTATCCTGATGCATGACAGGTAACAGCGGTAGCATTGTTTTTTTCGGCTCATGGATCTTCGCCCATAACCCGTAGCTTATTGATGAATAGGGGAACCGGTGGATTCGAGTAAAACAGTTTTAAGTTACCAATGACCCACTGATCGATTTACCCAGTGACCAATTTACAGATAAACTCAACAAATTTTTCCCGTGAAATAAAGAGCATATTGGAACACTATAACCTCTATAAACTATGTGCTCTTTATGGCTTTACACCGTAGGACATATAAAATAAAACATTTTTCATTTAGACCTTGGACGAATCTCAGTTTAAAACGCTCCGCGAACTGTCAAGAGACGGGACCCTTTCGCAGCGCGAACTGTCGAAGAAGATGGGAATGAGTCTCGGAAGGGTGAACTACATCGTGAATCAACTGCTGCAGAAGGGGTACATCAGGGCCAGGCGCTTTAAGAATTCAAAGCACAGGATTGCGTATATGTACTACTTAACTCCGAAAGGCATGAGTGAAAAGGTGAAACAGACCTGTAACTTCCTCCAGAGAAAGACCGAAGAGTATGAAAGGCTGAAAGAAGAGATAGAGATATTGAGACAGGAAAACCATGAAAACCACAATCATAAAAAACAGTTATAACGTGTCAGCTTTATAGCTGTATAATAACTTTGAACATGGAACTTGGAACATTGAACGTTTTTTACTTAACCTCAACCTTAACATAACATAGTTTTTTGAATGGGCGATAAGGTTTTCAGAGAGTACGACATCCGGGGAGTTGTCGGGAAAGATATTGATAAAAACTTTGCGTTTTATCTCGGGAAGTCATTCGGGACGCTCCTGAGGAGAAAAAAGCCGGACGCAAAAAAGGTCAGTGTTGGCATGGATGCGAGGGTGAGTTCAGTAAACCTCGCAACCTATATCATAAAAGGAATAATATCCATGGGCATCGATGTCTATGACCTCGGCCTCTGTCCTACACCGCTCCAGTATTTCTCCCTCCATCATCTGAATCTCGATGGCGGCATCATGGTGACCGGAAGCCATAACCCCCCTGAATATAACGGGTTCAAGCTCAGCATCGGGAAAGAGGCGATCTTCGGGGAAGATATCCAGAAGATCAGAGGGATTTTGGAGAACAGGTCATGGAAGGAGAGTCCTGTCCTGGGCCACATAGAGAATTACGATATTCTTTCCGCATATCATGATTTCATGGTAGAGAGGTTTTCCTATTTATCAGGACAGGAATACGGGAAGACAAAGGTGGTTGTTGATGCCGGTAACGGAACAGCGGGAATCGTGGTCCCGGCTGTTCTGGAGGCCATGGGGTGTGAAGTCATCAGGCTTTACTGTGAGCCTGACGGCCGCTTCCCCAATCATCATCCGGACCCCACCGTGGTAGAGAACATGAAGGACCTTGCCAGGATAACCGAGGAACAGGGAGCTGATATCGGCATCGGATATGATGGTGACGCAGACAGGATCGGCGTTATTGACGGATCAGGGAATATTATCTGGGGTGACCAGCTCATGATCGTTCTGTCGCGGGATATCCTGAAGAGGGTGCCTGGAGCGTCAATAATCGGTGATGTAAAGTGCTCGCAATTGATGTTCGATGATATCGAAAGGCATGGGGGCAGGGCTATCATGTGGAAGACCGGGCATTCCCTTGTCAAGGACAAAATGAGGAAAGAAGGTGCCCTGCTCGCTGGTGAGTTCAGTGGCCATATATTTATTTCAGATGGTTACTACGGTTACGATGATGCGCCCTATACGACTTTCCGTCTGATCGAGATAGTAAAAAAAACCGGACTTGGATTGCACGAGCTACTTGCAGACATACCGCACATGTATTATACTCCCGAGATTCGCGTTGATTGTCCTGAGGAACTAAAAAAGGTAAGGGTCGAGGGCATCGTGAAACGGTGCAAGGACTACAGCATGTCCGACAGCGGGCCTTTACATATAAAGAAGATCTATGACATAGACGGAGTACGGGTTGTTTTCGACAAGGGATGGGGGCTCGTAAGGTCGAGTAACACCCAGCCGGTGATCGTCATGCGTTTCGAGGCAGAAGACGAACAATCACTTACCCTCTATCGGTCATTTATGGAAGAAGAACTGGAGAAAGTAAGAGATGCGAAATAGCTTTTGTATTGCACAGAGTGGTGGGACTGCCAGCGGATCTTGACCTCATCGTGAAACTCCAAAGTGATAACGTGCAAAATTCATTTCTGTGATTGCAAACGTACATCATTCATAAATTCGAGAGAGGTATTTTTGCTCTCAACCACCCTCTCCCCACAACGACGGACCTTCTTCCTTGACACGTGCAACGTATGATCGCACTTCCTGCCTGTACGCCTTGTGCAGACGTTTCGTGATCTGCCCGACAGGAAAGGTCGTGTCGTCAACCCTTGAGATTGGCATGACCCCGAGAGATGTATTTGTGATAAAGACCTCTGTCGCTGCGTAGATCTCTTCTTTTGTGAACGCACCCTCCTGGACGTGTATGTCTTCTTTTACTGCGAGGTCTATGACTGTCCCCCGTGTTATGCCGTCAAGTATCCCGCATGCAAGAGAAGGGGTGCTGAGAATGTTGTCCTTCATGAAGAAGATGTTGCTGATTGTACCTTCAGTGAGCTGGTTATGAGCATTCAGCATGATTGCCTCATATGCGTCAAATTTAAGTGCTTCTATCTTGGCAAGGATATTGTTGAGAAAATTCAGTGATTTTATCCTGGGATCGATGGCCTCTTTCAGGTTTCTCCTTGTTTTTGAAATGATAATGTGTATGCCTTTTTCATAAAATACCCGCGGATACTCCTTGGATTGCTGTGCCATTATGACGATAGTGGGCTGGGTACAAAACTCAGGGTCGAGACCGATTTGACCATGACCTCTCGAGACGGTCAACCTCACGTAGGCATCTCTGAGTCTATTGGCAAGAAGGGTATCATGGAGAGCGATCTTGAGGGTATTTGTATCAAGAGGAATCTTCAGTCCGATCAAGGACGCGGAGCGGTAGAGTCTCTGTAAATGTTCATCGAGCTTGAAAATCACCCCGTTGTAAACGAGCATGGTCTCATAAATACCATCACCGTAAAGAAAACCGTGGTCAAAGACGGAGATGACAGCCTCTTGCGATGGAACAATCTTTCCGTTTATATAGATCAGCATCTCGGTCATTATAACACCAAATAAGACGAAGAGACCGGGAGATTAGTCAAAAAAAGTCCAAATGTCAAAATCCAAAATTCCAAAAAACAAATACAGGCACAGGTATAGGTAAAGAGAGAGGAAAATGAATTCCAAAACCCAAATGATGGAAAGATATAAACTGAAGAAACTAAAAAAACAAGGGAAACCAGAGAAACTAAAGTAGCTCAATGACAAGTGACCAATGACCTTTTTTGTTGTCTTGACAATTGGGGGGCAATTTACTATCTTCAAAAGATAGGATCCATAGAAACCCCTTTGAGCATAATATTCTAACAATGGAACAAGGCGCTAAGTCCTTAGTAAAGATAACCCTTCCGGGTCTCGCCGGTGTTTATCGAAGGGAACGGTTATTTTATCTCCTTGACCGGGGTTGCACGCGGCCCATGATCTGGATCAACGGGCCACCCGGATGCGGCAAAACGACCCTTGTGAGCAGTTATATTGATTCGCGAAAGATCCAGGGCCTCTGGTACAGGATTGACGAGTCCGATTCTGATATTGCACGGTTTTTTAATTACATGGCCATTGCGGCTCAAAAAATCACTCGAAAAAAGAGCAGTGTTCTGCCTGTATATAACCAGACGTATTCCAGGGACATCACAAAGTTTGCACGGTGTTATTTTGAGGAGTTATACAGTCGTTTAACAAGGCCTTTCGTTCTGGTTTTTGATAACTATCACGAAATACCCGATAAATCACTCCTGCAACAAATAATACATATCGGGCTTTTAAAAATTGTGGAAGGCGGAACACTTATCATCATCAGTCGAAGACGCATGCCTCCGATTCTATCAAGAGCACGTGCTAACTATTCGCCGGAAATACTGAGATGGAATGAACTCCGGTTAACTCACGGAGAATTTGAAGAAATCGTTCAAAAGAGACTCGGCGAATATGAAAAGGAGGCATTGGAATTCCTGTACACGAAGACAGACGGATGGGTGGCTGGTCTCATCATGATGTTGGAAGAGGTCAAGACAGAAAAAATTAAACCACAGCTCCTCGAGGCGCTTTTGCCGGATGGGATATGTGATTATTTCGAAACGGAGGTACTGGAGAAAACAGATTCAAAAAAACATGATTTTCTGATGAAGACCGCATTCTTCCCCCGCATGACACCTCAGATGGCTGAAAAGTTTCTTGGTGACCGGAAGTCAGGACGCATGCTGACTGAGCTTCACGCAAATGGCTGTTTTACCGAAAAGTATGTGCAGTCAGAGGCAGTGTATCACTACCATCCGCTCTTCAGGGAATTCCTTTTGAACCGGGGGAGAGAGAATATACAAGAAGACGATCTCATGAGGCTGCAACGGGATGCAGCCGAAATCCTTGAAGAGACCTGTCTGTATGAGGATGCAGCAGCACTGTTTTGCAAGTCGTGCGCGTGGGACAGGCTTGTTCAATTGATTCACGGGAGCGCTCGTTTGTTGATAACCAGGGGAAGAAACAGGACCCTTGAAGCATGGCTGTCATGCATTCCTGAAGAATACTTTAAAACCATGCCATGGCTTTACTACTGGAAAGGCCTCTGCATGTTGCCCTTCACCCCTGCAGACGGCTATCTATGTTTTGAAACGGCATTTGAACTGTTCCATTCCAGAAATGATGATCAAGGAGTATTCCTTGCGTGGGCGGGTGCTGTAGAGGCGCTCACACATGTTTCCAGATTTACTGGTCTTGACGAATGGATGATGACGCTCGAAGAACTCATTGAGCGCTGCCCGGTATTTCCTTCGAAGGAGATCGAGGCGCAGGTCGCGTCCAGTATGTTCAGCGCATTGGTTTTGAGGCACCCCCATCATCCTGAGATCGACCACTGGGCTGAGAGAGCGCTGTCATGTTCGCAAGAGTGCGAAGATTTCAATGTCAAGGTGCGTTCACTTGTCTGTCTTGCCTGGCATAAGATATTCAAGGGTGATTTTGCCGGTGCATCACTCGCCATTCATTCGCTCCAGGTCATGACTGAATCAAACACGGTCTCTCCTTTTTATTTATTGCAATTCAAGGAAGTTGAGTCTTTATATTACTGGCTCACCGGAGTTTCTGATGAATGCCAGAGGGTTGTATTGGATGGTCTTGCATTAGGACGTACTGCGGGTATTAAAAAAATGAAATACAACCTGATGGGCCATGGCGTGGCAGATTCACTCAGCAGAGGTGACACAGCATCGGCGAAACGGCTGCTTCAGAAAATGGCTGTATCACTGGCGGAAGGGAGCCCCTGGGAAAAGAGTTTTTACTTCTTTCTGAAGGGATGGGAAGCATTGCTGAAGAGGGACATGGTACAGGCATTGATCAACGGAGAGACAGCATTAAATTTTGCTGTTGAGTCCGGAGTCATCCAGGTTGAGGCGCTCTGTCATATAGAGAAAGCCCAGGTGATGCATGAACTGGGGGAGCGGGAAAAGGCAAAGGAATCGCTTGATAAAGCTCGGAACATCGGGTACAAGATAAAGAGTCAGCTGGTTGAATTTCTGTGCCTTTTGAGTGAATCACAGGTTGCATTTGGCCGTGGGGAAGAGCAGACAGGCTTGTTATTACTGCACAATGCCATGACCATAGGGAAGAAGCAGGGGTATATAAATATGTTTCTCTGGCGTGCTCCTGTCATGGCAGGACTCTGTGCAAATGCCCTTGCGGGAGGGATCGAGATTGATTATGTGCAAAACCTTATCAAGACGCGGAACCTTGTGCATGATTTTCCCCAGCTCCACCTGGAAAGTTGGCCCTGGCCAATAAAGATATTTACACTTGGCCGGTTTAGTTTAGTAAAAGATGGAAAGCCTGTACAGTTTTCCGGAAAGGTCCAGAAAAAACCACTTTCACTGCTCAAGGCATTAATTACCCTGGGGGGGAGGGAAGTCAGTGAAGACCACCTCCTTGATATTCTCTGGTACGATGCTGATGGAGATGTAGCACATAAGTCATTTGCAACGACTCTTCATCGTCTTCGCAAGTTGATCGGGCACGAAAAGATCATTCAGTTTCATGAGGGACGTTTGACACTCGATACCCGGTACTGCTGGGTTGATGTCTGGGCATTTGAACGGATGCTTGGACAGGTAGAAGCTCTGTGGAGAGAGGGATTAAATGAAAGCAAGAAGGCACACACTATCGAGCAGTCTGAGAGGGCAATAGAAATGTACAAGGGACCTTTTCTTTCAGGAGAACCAGATCAGCCCTGGACAATATCCTACCGTGAACGCCTGCGCAGCAAGTTTTTAAGGATGGTGAAGAGATTAGGTCTCTACTGGGAGGAGGCCGGGAATTGTGAAAGGGCTGTAGACTGCTATCAGAAGGGACTGGAAGTGGATGACCTTGCTGAGGAATTCTATCAGCGCCTCATACGCTGCTATCATGGCCTCGGGAGGCAGGCTGAGGCGTTAACCGTTTACAATCGCTGCCGGAATACCCTCTCCATGGTACTTGGTGTTGATCCCTCTCCGTCAACCGAGGTCCTCTATAAGAAACTTCTGTCGTCCTAACCAGCCATGAGCTACGAGCAAAGCAAAAGAAACAGGTAAGGCTAAGGTTGAGGTTGAGTAGCCGCAGGCTTTAGCCTGCATACTCGAAAAACGTAAAAAGTGAAAAAAACTGTTATTCAATAGTTATTCGTAGTTATTCATTGTCGTCAGCTTTGAGCTGAGAGCGAAGTGCTATTTTGACATGTGGATTTTGATAGTGCGCATTAACCAGGGGGATGCGTTTATCGGAGGAATGGTTGACTTCGTAATTTCTTAATTTTGTGCTTTATTAATTATCTCATTTCTCAACTTCACCACTTCCAATCTTCTTTTTTCCTTCTTTAATTATTTTTCGTATTTTTCCTCATATGTAACTAATCTGTAATCTCTAGTATGGTATTGTACATGTAATTTATTGTTTCACCGGGAGGCTGTTCTGGAAAGCTATATTGTCAGAATTTATCGCCCTGAGGTTAAGGATCCAAGAAATATTATCGGTATCGTGGAAGAAGTCGGAGCAGAGGAGAAAAGGGCTTTTACGAATATTGAAGAGCTCTGGAATATCTTGAATTATAAATATGCAGGAGAGGGGGATGATGAGCAGGGCAGTTTAGGGCGTTTTTAATCTAAAAATTTTAAAAAGAGGTACATCGCAAAGGAGGAGAATATGCTGAAGAACATTATAATACTGACAATGGTGTTATCCCTTCCGCTGATGATTGGAAACGTCTATGCTGAATCCAGCAGCATGACGGGCACCATGTCGGCAATGCTTGATGAAGAAAAGGGAACAGTAACCGCCATGTTTGTAGGGTATGCGGGAGGGGATCCCGTTATCATAGGCCCGACTACATGGGAATGCAGCGAAGAGGATTTTTCCAATTATACTGCTGAGGATATCAGCAATAAGCTGTGCGGTAGCGAACATGACCTTAAACGGGTAATGAAATCTACCCATACTGACAGAGAGGTCGTTGCCGAGGTTATTATATCCAGTCAGAACGCACCGATACTTGTCGGGAGATAACCGGAATATTATGAATATTATGGGTGAGTGTTAAGACCGTGAAACAAGCCGGTTGAGCAGACCGCTGTACAGACATGCGGAAGGCTGTTCCCGCCAACGAGAAGAAATTTGTTCTCATGAAGTTATTCAAATGTAATAGGATATAGAATATTGTTTTGCTGGGCTGAAAATAAGAACGGAGCGGGGTTTTTGGGTAAACATGTTTGTTAAAGGAAATCTCAGGGAACATACAAGAACCTATTTCGTGAAACAGATACGGTTTTTTCTTAACAGCGGTGAAAAAAACAAAAAGAATTTTATCAATGAAACTGCGGTATCAGTCGATATCAGTAAAGGGGGAATCGGTATTTTCACAACGTACCCCCTCAAGGAGGGCCACATACTCCACTTTGAAGATGAAATACGTGCTCACTCAGTTCAGGCAACGTCTGCAGTTGTTCGATGGTCGGGAAAGATTAACGGCAATCGATACCGGGTAGGGCTGAAATTTATATAAATAATAAGGGTCAGGTCTCAAAATATAACATTCAAGCCATCATATCGCCATAACACCTCGAAGGTGTTTTGCAGCCAGCGACCTGCCAACCAAGCACTCAAGCGTCAAACAAAAAGTCAATAGTCACTTGTCAATTGTCACCGAATCGCAAAGTGCAGAGCGCACGGCGAAAAGACCGTTATTCATAGTAAAGCGTGAATCGTAAAGCGTAAAGTGTGAATTGTCAAGAAACGCGCTGACAGCGAAAAGTGTTACGTTTTTAGTGACAAATGACTAATGACCAATGACCTATTGACATACTCACCTATTCACTGAATAAGCGTGAGCTTCCCGCTGATTTTTCTGTAATTATTTTCACACATTGGATACAAATATGCATATTTTTCTCAATTTTGTCACACATGCATGTCCTATGGGCATCTTTCATACGATATTTTTTTAAGACACGAGAAGAGGTGAGAGCTCGGATGTTAAGTATAACATATTGAATTTAATAATAATTAATACTACCTCTTGAGACAGGGGGCAAATATATAAACAAATGTATTTGTTTTCTACAATCTGGCAAAAAAATTGCTTAAAATATAAATAAAGTATATTTATTAAATTTTCAATACCCCACAGCAGAGATTGTGGGGTTACCATATACTTCCCTCCCCCTTGACGGGGGAGGGTGAGGGTGGGGGTGATTGAAGATGATTGGGCACCCTCCCCAACCCTCCCGTCAAGGGAGGGGATATTTCAGGATACTCCGCCGTCTCTGCGGCGGAGAGGTTCATTATGAGAAATCGTATGAGGAAAACCGTAAAGAAAAATAACCCCGGATTCGGGGCACGGCTCATAAAGCGCCTTATAGGGCAGATACTGGTCGACGGAGAATTCATTTCTCGTCAGGATCTTTCGCGTGCGTTAGAGCAGCAGCTCCGCACAAATGAATCTCTCGGTGAAATACTTGTCCAGATGGGTGTCCTAGATTCACGAGACTTGCAGGCAGCCCTTGCAATAAGCAGTGATTTATCTTGTCCGGAAAAGGCCATGAAGCTTTCAGCCGGCATCCGTGAGAATCTCGGTGATCTCTTACTGATGTCGAAACGCATAACACCGTTACAACTCGAAGAAGCTCTCATAGAACAACAGAAAACCGGGGAGAAAATCGGGGAGATATTCGTTCGCCACGGCTTGCTTACAAAAAACGAACTGGACGCGGTGCTGGAGTTCCAGGCCCTTCAGGATAATAACACACCGAACCGTCTCAGAATCGGTGAATTACTCGTTAATACAGGGCACATCTCCCGCACACAGCTCGAAGAGGCACTTGCTCAGCAAAAACGCTCTCAAAAGAAAATCGGTGCCATCCTCGTTGAAGCAGGATATCTCAACGCTCAACAGCTCTCACACGGACTGAACCTCCAGAAGAAACTCCTCATAGCAGTACTGACTGCCCTTCTCTCTCTGGTCCCGTTCACCGGTGCCATGTCTGCTGGTCCTTCGGTTGAAGATTCCGAGACGAAGAGCACGCGGACGACTATCACTGAGGAGATACAGAGACTCACGTCACTGAAGGTCTTATTACAGACGCAGGAACTGGTGATAACGGAGGCTGATATTCTCCGGGGATATATTGAAATCAAAAGTGCTGAACATATCGAAATACAGAACAATAACCTCTCAGGCTACTTACTTGTTTTTCAGGGTTTAAACGGGCTGTTCAAGGAGGTCGTTGTCAAAGGACTCGGAGACGAAATAACGATCGATTCAAACGGGGGGTGGGTTGCTCAGCCCTATAACGGGAGAGACCCCGTCATGATTGAATTGAGTTACAAGTTTATCCTTTCTGAAAAAGCACAACCCGGTACATATCGTTGGCCGCTCGTATTATATGCGAGCCCGATCATTCAAGTATGACGTAGAACTCATAGCACATCGTTCATAGCTATTTCCGTGAATAGGTGAAATGGTGAGTAGGCACTAAGCAGTAGGCAGTAAGCACAAAGGAGCTCGTAGCTCATGCCGAGACACGCTTAGCGCTATGCGCCATGCGCTTTGCGTTCTTTTAACATAGAACCTAGAACGTTGAACTTTGAACGGTCTTTGCGCTCCACGATATATTCCATTGCGAAGCAATAACTTCCAGTCCCGCCTTGCGGGAGTCAATTCCAGAGCGCAGCTCTCACTTCCAGTCGCAGACTTGCAGTACACTATGCTCTTTGCGCTCTGCGCTGTGCGATTCAGCGCATATAATTCCATGCTCTGGTGAGATATTTTTGTATCTCAAGCTCCTGTGCAAGGGATATCTCTTCAGGAGAAAGAGATGAGGGAATAAGCCAGATACCAAAGGTCTCTTCGAAAGAGGTTTTGAGAATTTTCTTGAATGCATCCGGATTGAAATCAGGGAATATGTCTTTTAATCCAATGATAGAATTTTTTGTCATGCAGGCATCTTCAACACTGAATATCTTGATGGTATCATCGTTATTCACAGTGTATGGAATAGATCCCTGTTGAAGGAGGCCATCTATCCAGCGCTTCTGTGCCGATCCGATCACCTTCCTGTTGTTGATCGTAATCTCGCCGTATGACGTCGTATGAAAACATAGGGAACTTCTCGAACGGTGAGATCTCCTGCGTATTCTTGTTTCGGGAAAGAGGCCAACTTTCAGCAGAGCATTGTTGAATGCACTGCTGATCTTCCTGTAGCTGTCACGCAAACCTTTTGAAAAAATCCCATGCGTCGTCTTTATCGAAAAACTGTATGTGAGCTCATGTTTATGAAGGATTGCCCTGCCGCCGGTCTGCCTTCTCACAACAGGGATGTTATGTTCAGCGCAATAACCGGTATGAATGTCGCTGATTTTCTGGAAGTACCCTATGGTTACAGAAAGAATATCCCAGCCGTAGAGCCTCAGTGTCGGAGGCGCGCTATCCTTTCTGACGATAATCGCTATTGCTTCATCGAGTGCCATGTTGTATGGAGCACTACAGGTGCCCATATCAATGAACCTCCAGGTATCAGCCATGGCTCATATCCTGCTGTAGTTCACCCCCCTTTCTATGCCTTCAATCCTGAAGAGGGGATCTCCATTGATTAACTGTACGAGTTTATCTTTCGACAGGTGATTATAAAAGACAGGTTGTATAAAAGTTCTATCATGTGTAGTACCGAGGAGGTTGTTTTTTAATTGCATGTCCTTCAGGATGATATCTGTTAACCCGATGGATGTATACAGTCTGATATAAGTATTTATCCCTACACTGTCGGGCTTTGCCTGCCGAAAAAAATCAAGCGAGCGCAGTACCGTCATATCATCTTCATAGGGAAAGCCTGTGAGGAAATCCACAGCTACCTTGATCCCGAATGTTTTTGCAGTGGAGATGATTTGTTCAACCCGTGACCAGTATTCCGGACTTCTTTTCCATGAATCTACCGAGAGTGTTATAAGGTAGACACCGGTATCCTTTAACAACCGCATGAGTTCTTCACTGCTATTGCCTGGTTTCATATATACTGCCCATTTCATGGGTATGCCTGACTTTTTCAGGGCGGAACAAAAACGGAGCGAGTAATCAAGACTTTCATTGAACTCTGAGTCACAGAGATGGAAGTGGTCATGCCCTTTCTCAACCATACCCCGTATCTCTTCGATAACATCTCCGGTGCGTTTGAATGATACGTGTGTCTTTGCTTCAAGACAGTAAACACAAGACGAACTGCACCCCTTGTGCGTTTCAAAACCCGCAACCCCCCCTTCATCGTAATATTTCCTGTAATCAACCAGATTGGGTCTTCGTGAACAGGGTGGTGCAGTCGAACATGTTCCTTGAACAACCCTCCTGAAATTTACCGAACTGTCCATTGTCGTTATAACTTCATGGATGACATTTTCAGCAGGTCCTACGATAGCACAGTCAGCAGAGAGATACTCCCGGGTTGCTTCAGGGTTGCCAGATATCCCGGCACCACCTATAATTACTTTTAACCCGTATCTTGTTCTTATATACGTTATGATGTCTTTTATCTCGTCAAGGAAGAATTCGTTTGTATGGTAGAGGACAGCATCTATGTTTCTGACGGTAACTCCAGCGATATCTGGTGTAAAAGAACGAATGGCCGCAGCGATGTCTTTGTAGACTGCTTCCGAAAAGGTGAGATCGACAATCGACGGCACGTGTCCTTTCTGTTCAAGACAGGCAGCTATATATTCGAGTCCGAGAGGGGGAACGGGAGGGGATTTATACCTGTTGGGATTAATGAGCAGGATCTTCATCGCTCAGTGCGCATAACCTTTCCCTTTGCCTGTGCCTGTAGTCCTATGCAATTTCTGCCTTGGAAAAGACAATCTCATCCCTGAAAGACTTTATCAGGTAGAGAGCTCTGGTGATGTTCTTGTCAAGAATATCTACCATTGCTGCATCTAACCCGGCACCAGCCATGTAGGTGAGGAATGTGGCCTCGAGAGGTTTCCTCACAGCCTTCGGCAGCCCGGTAGAAACATTTGAAATCCATGCAATGGTATTGAGAGGAGGCTGTACGAGGTCCTTGATAATCTTGACACATTCATACGAATTTAAAAGGTTTGTTTGTCCCATGCCCCTGGCTATATGCACGATTGAAGGATCTGCAAAGAGCCGCTCATTTGGTATATCAGCTTCATTGGCTATTTCAAGGAGGTCCTCGATAATCTGGAGCTTTGCTTCCATGGAATTCGGGATGGTTCCTTTTGATGCTCTTAGTACAAGTGATGCTCTTGATTTTGAGACGAGCGAGAGCAGTGTTTCCTGGTCATGAGGTTCATTGTCAGACAGGTAGTTTATAAGGGGAGGGCTCTTGCAGATGTGGAGGGCCTCTTGAATGGCCTGGACATTCCGTGAGTCAAGTGATATGCCGCAATCGACTGTATTGCTGAGCACCTCAGTGACCCATGGTAATGTAAGTTCATCATCGGTACCGTCAAGAGAGCATTGGAGATTGATGATGTCAGCCCCTGCCTCCTTGAGTTTCTTCATAAGTTCTTTCAGGGTTTTCCTGTCCCTCTTTTTTACTGCGTTCATATAGGTTTTGTTTCTCGTGTTAAGATTCTCTGCAATGACTATCATTTCATACCCCCTTTGTTCTAAAATATTCAGTCATCAATTGATAGTATGTCATTTATTGGTGCTAATAGTCAGTAATATTCATTCGTTTAGTAAGCCGGCCGTCAAGCCTGCAAGTCAGGTCATGTTTTCACTCCTGTCTTTATCATCTTCCCCCTGATTTCCTTTATTCTGTCCCTGATTTTAGCAGCACGCTCGAATTCAAGTTTTTTGGCAGCATCCCGCATCTCAGCCTCAAGGCCCTTCAGCATATCATCGTCATACCCGTAAGGAGCCACTTCCTCGGCAGCGGCAGGTACTGTCCAGTAATCAGCTTCGTAGATAGAGCTTAGAATGTCTTTGATATTAGATTTCACCGTTACGGGGGTGATCCCCATCTTTTTATTGTACGCTTCCTGCTTTTTCCGTCTTCTGTCTGTCTCTTTCATTGCCCTGTTCATTGAACCGGTAACCCTGTCTGCATAGAGAATGACCTTCCCGTTGATATTTCGTGCCGCCCTCCCTGCTGTCTGTATTAACGAACGTTCTGAACGGAGGAACCCTTCTTTGTCGGCGTCAAGGATTGCGACGAGTGACACTTCAGGCAGATCGAGCCCCTCACGCAGGAGATTAACCCCTACCAGGACATCAAAACGTCCCAGACGCAGGTCCCTCAATATCTCAACGCGCTCGAGCGTGTCAATGTCGGAATGCAGGTACCGGGCCCTTACGCCGAGGTCAGTGTAGTACCCGGTGAGATCCTCAGCCATCTTCTTTGTGAGCGTTGTGACAAGTACCCGCTCGTTTCTGTCTGCCCGCTGTTTTATTTCACTCAGGAGGTTGTCAACCTGCCCGGAAACCGGCTTTAAAATCATTTCAGGATCAATAAGACCTGTTGGCCTTATGATTTGTTCAACTACCCGTCCGTGAGATTTCCTGAGTTCGTAGGGCCCGGGGGTTGCAGACACATATATTGCATGCCTTACCCTCTGCTCGAACTCAGTGAACGTAAGGGGCCTGTTATCAAGTGCGGAGGGGAGCCTGAAACCGTAATCCACGAGAGTCTGTTTTCTTGAACGGTCTCCTTCATACATGCCTCCTATCTGGGGAACCGTTGCATGAGATTCGTCTATGACTATCAGGAAATCATCTTCAAAGTAATCTATTAATGTATAGGGGGGGTCTCCGGGTTTCCTTCCACTGAGATGTCGGGAGTAGTTTTCTATCCCGTGGCAGTAACCGAATTCGTGGAGCATTTCCAGATCGAACCGTGTCCGCTGTTCAATCCTCTTTGCCGCAGCAGGGTCGCCTTTTCTGAGGAAGTGTTCAATACGTTCCTCCATCTCTTGTTCGATATTCTTTAATGCAGGGTCGAGGCGTTCCTTCGTTGTAATCCAATGGCTGTTCGGAAAGAGTGCAATCTTCCCGAGTTTCCTGATCCGATTACCGGTAAGCGGGTCGAATTCGCTCAGCGCATCAATATCGTTTCCAAAGAACTCTATGCGGATGCCTTTATCAAGAGAAAAAGACGGATAGACTTCCACGATGTCACCACGTACCCTGAATGTGCCTCTTCTGAAATCGATATCTGAACGTTCGTAATGTATCTCGACCAGTTTTTTCAGGATTCCATCCCGCTCGGTGTGCATTCCTTCTTCAATAACCATATGCATATCCATGTAATCACGTGGAGAGCCAATGCCGTAAATGCAGGAAACAGAGGCGACAACAACCGTATCCTTTCGTTCGAGCACCGCCCTCGTGGCAGAATGCCGTAGACGGTCAATGTCGTCATTGATGAGGGCATCTTTTTCTATATAGGTATCGGTCGTTGGAATGTATGCCTCGGGCTGGTAGTAGTCGTAATAGCTCACGAAAAACTCAACTGCATTTTCAGGGAAGAGCTCTTTCAGTTCTCCGTAAAGCTGGGCTGCAAGGGTTTTGTTATGGGCTATAATGAGCGTCGGCTTATGCACATTCGCAATCACGTTTGCAATGGTGAATGTCTTCCCGGACCCTGTGACACCAAGGAGAACCTGGTGGCTTCTCCCTTGCCTGATTCCGGCGGTGAGCTCCCTGATTGCCTGAGGCTGATCACCCTTTGGTATAAAGGAAGTACTTAGTTTAAACGTGCCCATCAATCCCTCAATCCCTGAATTTTTTAATTCCTCAAGCCCTTAATTGTTCTCATAATTGATTTAAAGGGCATTTTTCACAGGCAGGGTTCTGACTTTTGCAGAATGTCTTCCCGGCTCTTACGAAGAGAGCATGGTATTCATTAAATAGCCGGACATCTTTTTTCAGCGAATCATGAAAAAGCTTCTGACACGTATCATAGGTTTCCTTATGATCCATAATGCCGTGTCTTGAGAGCATTCTCCTTGTGTAGGCGTCAATAACAAAGACAGGCCTGCCAAGGGCGTAAAGGAGTATGGAATCAGCAGTTTCACGGCCGACCCCGTGTACCGAGAGGAGTTCTTCCCTGAGAGAACAGGTATCCTCACGACGCATCTTTTCCATGCTGCCATTGTAATTATTCGTGAGAAATTCAATGAAGGCCTTGAGCCGTTGAGCCTTGATATTGAAATATCCTGCTGGCCTGATAAGGTCGGCAAGTTCTCCATGAGGAATTCTGTACAGGTCCTGCGCTGAAAGTGCCTTGTTCCTTTTCAGGTTCTTTATGGCCTTTTCAACGTTGGACCAGTTTGTGTTTTGGGTAAGGATTGCGCCGACAGCTATCTCAAAAGAGGTATCGCCAGGCCACCAGTGCTGGGGACCGAACGCACGGTATAATTTCTTATACATTGCATGAAGTGTCTTTTTTGCTTCTTTCACGCCTTTCCTCATGGGAAACTCTCAATCAAATCATGCGCTTGATCTACATTTTCAGTCTGAGTTTACAGAAGGTTGACTCTTTTTTGTTCCTTCTTTGAGCTCGGTAAAGTATCCGATGCAAGCATAACCGGACAATGCCTAATCGTTGATCCAGATGAAGTCACCTACTCAGGAACGCTTTTTCATGGGCAACGCGGGAATCATGATCCTCTCCAAAGAAGATAACATGAAAATCCAAGAGAGATTCAAGGGCCTGCTCCAGATCCAGGATTATTCCTTTGTTGGTCATCAAATGATGCAATAAAACCTCCTGGAGATGAAAATCAGTGTCACTTTTTCTTGAGTTTGAGAAGCTTTGGCAGAAGGGTAAAGGTCGAGTCAGGACCCCGCCGGGTTCCCTGAGCGATGTACTCACGCTGAACAAGTTTAAGGTAATCACATGTTTGAGTCGCTGGATCAGAACATGGCTGTATCATCGTGTCGGAAATAGAGAAGCAGTTACCTTCAGTAAGGGCTTCGAGGTCCGAGCAATCACGGGTAAAATAATACACGTAAAACTTGTCGGCATTGTTTACCTGCCCGGCATAGCTCATGGCAGTATTCTTCAGCTGGTCGCTATCGATATTGGCAAGACCCTTCACCATGAGACTTTCATTTACAGACAGGCCGACGTACGTTGCATTGCCCGTTTCTGTACCGAGCGTGCCTACTACCGCATATATTTGCCCATCATCAAGTGATTGATTGGGAGTTCCCTGATATGTGGTATCCTGTGTGTCTCCAAGACAGTTCATATTGATCTCCATGCACTTAGGGCCGACCAGGTTGATCGGGGGAGACTGTAGATCAATAAAGCTCGTCGTCCCCTGATCGGAGCAATCGGCTTGAGAACAGGGCTGCCCCCACGTGCTGTTTACTGTTGCCACCAGATGAGCAAGATCAGCCTCCAACCAACTTTCATCGGTAGCGGTTCTGGATTCCAATATGACCGGCCCGTAAGGTTGAGCCGCTCTACCCTGTTTTGTGTCTCTGACCCGCAGCACTACGAGAGGGAGATCTTTTTTCCACGTATCGGATGGAGTCCAGGGACCACCCCCGTCAAGAGGCATGGCATAGCGCATTACCCAGATGAGTTCATCAGCGTGTTCGTCCATGCCTGTCTTTATTGCGGAGAGGTTGTCTGGCACAGAGGGGATAGGCTCCGTAAAGATATTTGAACTTTCTGCCGCTATTTTATTGAGGGATGCTCTGACTGCCGTATCCATGAACTGGTCAGGCGTAATAATGAAATATCGCTCCTGGTCGAATGCAGCACCAGACTGTTGCTGGACAACGACGTCATTATTGCTGTTGCTCAGGCTGGCAACAAGCTGTATGCGATTCGCATTCATGGGCACAGGGGTGAAGAAAGAGCCGAGCATTGAGGGGAAGTGATCCGCAATAAATTGGTATGTCGCACTGGTCGTGTCATAGGTGCCTTCACGGGTGAAAAGATACGTCTGCAGTCCGAAATAGGCTGCGGGCGGGGGCATAAGACCCATGATCACTATTGCTTCGCGGGGGTCGAGGCGAAAGCTTCCGTTATAACCCTCAGATACTTTACCAAATGCGAGCCTGGTTGCAGGGTCCACAAATTCTTCCGGCCAGGACGGCACTGCAAACATAATGTAAGGCGCTGCAGGATTATTGCCGTAGCAGCTTTTCATCGTCTCATAAGAATATGAACAGTCATCCTGGGTATATAATTTGAAGTAGCCCCGTTTAACCTCAAAGCCTTGTGCAGTGAGATCAGCGATGAGACGCTGAGCACCTTGCTCAATAGAGAGGGGGACGTTGTTTTTGGGATGAGTTGAATTGCTGCTGTCTGATGAACAACCGGAAAAGAGAAAAAGAACACTGGCAAAAAAAAGACCCAAGAAGACTATCGTGCGGTTAGTCATATAGGTAACTCCTTTATCTTTTCTTTCATGACACACGATAATTATAGCAATATTATTTTAGATTTTTGAAAAAATATTGCATAGTGGAATGGATGTCTGAAATTGAGGGCTGATATACTCATTTGAGGTGTAGAATTGTCCAATCGGATATATACCGGTATTCCTGCGCTTATAAAAAGCTTCACAATACGCCTCTCAACCTGTCAATCAAAATCGTTTTTATCAAGTCAGCAGGGTTATATTGACAAGCAGTTCTTCCCTGTGCTAATTTTTTTCATCCTTAAAGCAGGGTCCTTCAGTTGCTGGCGGGCTTTAAGTCTGATCATGTAAATCAGATTACCATCGTCGCCTGAACTTCAAGTCCGATGAGCATAACTGATGGAGGGAGGAAATCATGTCAAAAAATATCCATCGTTTGCTTGCTTTACTTCTCATCATGGTTATGGTTGTCTCTCAAGCCGGTTGCGGAGACAGTGATAGCTCGTCAGTTCAAAAGGGCTCTGTCCCGGAAGAAGGCCCCGGGGGCAATGTTGGAAGTTTTGTTTTTTCTATGATTACCAAGGGAGTTTTAGAAGGTGTCGTTACTGCTACTACCGAATGGGGAGTTGGCTGGATTCTTAACTATATAACAAATGGAGGGCAAAACCCGGACGATGAAATCAAGGCGGAGATTGACAAAATGCAGAATGAGCTGCTGGTGATCCAAGACCAGCTGGATGAGATGCAGGGTGAATTGTCCGCACTCTTAGTCCAAGCAAATACCAACACCGACGAGATTAAGGCTACTATTGCGACAGTGAATATCTCTGATAATCTTTCTTACATCGACGTGCTCTCCAAAGAGTTGAGCAGTCTTAATATCAACCCTGATGCATTTGCCGCCGGCGTTCTCAACCCCACATCGGGTGTGCCGTTTACATTGGGAGTAATTAGTGATAAGATGGTTGGTCTCGCCCAGGATGGCGTCATGGACCTCCTTGTTTCATTCTTCATAGATAAAGCCAGGACCAGTCCGGACAGTTCTGCCCGATACAATTCTTATCTTGCACTTGAATACTATTTCTGCAATGTTCTATCAATCCAGGGACAGGGGCTGAATCTAATAAGCGAGGCATACCATCAGGTGAAAGCAAACCCTGATTCACCGGCAACTCAATATCTTCCACCTGGCAAGGATCCTAACCAGGCGCTGCAGGATTATATTGACAAGATGTACAAGCCACAGATTGAGGCCCAAATGCAGAAATTTCTTTCGGCTGCAGAGCAGCTGGTAGCACGAACTGCCGATACTACTGCAACCCCAGATCTGTTTCTGCCAGATGCAGAAAGGATATTCAGGAGGGTGGATTTTATCATGGAACAATGGCACATCAACACCGGCTTACCAGGAGGGCACCTTTATGTGAGGGTAGTCGGAGAACCTGAACGTCTGAAAATGTATGGTGACTCATGGAATACAGGCGACCCTGACAAGCTGGTACTGAAAGCGGTTCCTGGGTGGCCAATGGGCGCTGGCACACAAGTTGCTGTCAATAAACGTTCGTACAGGATAAATCCGCACTACGCACAATGGCCTCCTCTGCTTGCAACAGGAACGTTTTTAGAGGCAGGGACCATTGACTGCGCAAATTACAGTGTAGCAATTCCTCAACCAAAAACGGTTACTGTCAATACGATCTATGACGGTTCAGTGACTACAGATGTATCTTACTACGATGACAAGATGAACTCTGTTGGCGGTCCCACCTACCAGACAACGGTAACCAACCCTGATGGTACAACCAGTACGCGGACCATGAACTCTATTCTTTTCGGCAGCAGTGTGATCCCCGCGAGATATGATATTTTCAGTGTTCTCACCTGGAGCGCTCATAACGATACTATTGACGGAGGATTTTTATTGACCTCTCCCTCCTTCGAGCCTTATGCAAAAGGTGTGTTTCATAGTAGTATCGCAACAGGAACAACACCGAAAGAAATTGATTCTTCAATTCAGGGATGGGCAAATGGTACCTATACTTCGTTCAGCGTGATTATCAAAGGTCACCTATCAACAACGTCAACACTTACATTTTCTGGAGATAAACAGATGCCTGTTTCCATACATGCTTTAATTCAGGTATGGGTTCAGGAAAGTGATGAAAAGAAGATCGTTAAACGAAGTACATCCACTCATTATGCATACTGGTTTTCAACGCAGGATGCAGGTGACCGTCAAGAAGATCAGTTTTCTGTTACCGGTGGAATCACCGATCTAAATGAAACCAAAACTCTGACCATTACGAAAACAGTATCAAACGGAACAGATTTAACTCTTCAGACCGGTTATGACAGTGAGGTAAATATCCGGCCGAGAACATTCCACTCCGACCTTTACTCACTGCTCATGAAGGTACAGATAAGCCGGGTGTGGATTGATTTTCCTGATACATAGCTGATGGAACCATACACCCAGCAAAATGAAGGAAGGAGTGGATGGTTGATAGTTAAAAAGGCAATAAAGGGTTTCCAAAGAATCTCAAGGTTTTATCCTTCGAGACGATTAAACAACGTCAATGAAAATCCAAAAAGCAAACCCCTCGTAGAATGGCTTTAAATTTAGCCTGTATTATTCATAAGTTTCCTGTTCAATCAGAGCAGATACTGTGCGGCTTTATCCCGATGAATATCGGGATTCCTCGGAGGTTCGCGAAAGCGGACTGAGAATGAGCGATGATAGTGCATCTGCTCTGCTGCTCCATAATGCATGAATAATCTGGGTTAGCTAAAATGGGCTATACCTCTTTAAATCCTTGCTTGGTGTGGCTCCTGGGGAGGGATTCGAACCCCCGACCAAGTGGTTAACAGCCACCCGCTCTGCCTGCTGAGCTACCCAGGAATAGATCTTACATGAAAACCCTGCCTTTTATACTGGTAAATTTGAAGCAGAAGGTTTTTATATCAAATATTTCGGCTTTTTGTCAATGAAAGCCCAGTTCGCTTACATATTTTGTGACAAGATCGCCTACTTCGTTCGTGCTGTATCCCATCTGACCAGCAGAAAGGCTCTTGAGGTGTTTACCGGTAACCTCAATAACAGCTCGTTCGAGCATCTTGGCAGCATCACTCTCGCCTATATGTTCTAACATCATTCCTCCGGCACAGATGGCTGCAAGAGGATTCACAACGTTCTTTCCCGTATATTTGGGGGCAGATCCACCGATAGGCTCGAACATTGATACACCATGGGGGTTGATATTTCCACCGGCTGCTATGCCCATCCCACCCTGAATCATGGCTCCCAGGTCTGTAATAATGTCTCCGAACATGTTGTCGGTTACGATGACATCAAACCACTCGGGGTTTTTTACAAACCACATTGTAACAGCATCAACGTGCGCGTAGTCTGTCTTGATATCAGGGTACTCTTTGCTTACTTCATAGAACGTTCTTTCCCAGAGGTCGAAAGCAAACGTGAGCACGTTCGTCTTCCCGCATAGTGTCAATTTTTTCATCCTGTTTCTTTTTTTACAATAGTCAAATGCAAACCGTATGCACCTTTCGACCCCCTTTCTCGTATTGACTGACTCCTGTATAGCAACCTCGTCCGGCGTCCCTTTCTTTAGAAAACCTCCTGCACCGGCATACAACCCCTCTGTATTCTCCCTTACGACAACAAAATCTATATCTTCCGGACCTTTCCCTTTCAGTGGGCAGTATGCACCGGCATAGAGCTTCACAGGCCTTAAATTAATATATTGGTCAAGTTCAAACCTCATCCTCAAAAGGATTCCCCTCTCGAGAATCCCCGGCATGACATCAGGGTGTCCTATGGCTCCCAAATAAATTGCATCAAAATTTTTCAGTCCGTAGATCTCTTTGTTTGAGATGACTTCCCCTGTCTTTATATATCGATCTCCGCCGAAATCATAATAATGATAACGAAGTAAAAAGCCGCATCGCCCGGCCAGGGCATCAAGAACTTTAATCCCTTCCCTGATGACCTCAGGACCTGTACCGTCCCCGGGGATGACCGCTATGGTATATGATTTCATATTCTATTCTCCTCGGTTGTTAACTATAATGCTGTTCAACGTTCAATGTTATTTTTTCACGTAAAACTCAAAACTTATAACTTAAAACTGTCTTTAGTTGTTTCCGCGTCCCCGATTTTCCGTGCCATCTGTTTTAAGATAGTCCCCGAGTCACCTATGAGCTATGAACCGTGAGCCATGAACTATGAGCTATCTTGTGCTGAGCCTTTTTTTTGTCCACTCAATGAGCCCTCCTGCATTAATGAGCTCCTGCATAAAAAAAGGAATAGGATCGGCATGATAGTCTTCCTGTGTTGAAAGATTTTTTATTATGCCTTTGTCTGCATCAATCTCAATGTCATCTGTTTCTGTAATCTTTGCCGCTCCCTCTCCGGATTCAAATATCGGGAGGCCGATATTAAACGCATTACGATAGAAAATTCTTGCAAAACTCTTTGCGATGACTGCATCTATTCCGGCAGCCTTTAGAGCACGAGGTGCATGTTCCCTGGACGAACCACATCCGAAGTTTTTTCCCGCAACAATAATATCCCCCGGCTTTATCTTCTGAGCAAAATTGCTATCAATACCTTCCATGACATGTTTTGCAAGTTCTTCAGGATCTGACGTATTAAGATACCGTGCGGGAATAATGATATCGGTATCTATATCGTCATTGAATTTCCATGCCCTGCCTTTTATCAGCATGCCTCCTCCTTATAAGACGTTACAATGTGAGATCATCGCGCGCTGTACCTGGTTCTCTGGCCATGGCCCCGAACCTTCTCAATATATGAGTAGCAGCATAAGAGTAGCAGCTATTATAGGAAATTTTCTCTCTCTTAACAAGTCATGCCCCCCCTCTTTTTATCACAAAGGGTTTGATATCAAGAACAGGGGTGCCATCGATCATGTCAAGCCCCTTGCAGTAAACGGTGTTCCCCTCAATTTTGGTGACCGCTAATACTGACATGCCAAGAGGATTCGGTCTGAACGGAGAGCATGTGCTGAAGACACCCAGTCTCTCATTACGATGTGGTGGAACCTGGGAAAGATATTCTTCAGTAAATTCAGGGCTTCGGTGAAAATGAAAAATGACCACAATATGTTCTCCTGGTTTAATATCCTTGAGCCCGCCTTTATACTTTTCATCTATAACGAGCATCCCCTCTGCTTCAGAAACAGTCCAGTGACGGGGGACAGTTCTGATGTCTGTTTTAACAAATCCTATCGGTTTCATTTCAATGTTCTTCATCCTAGAGATTTTATAGATTATTATAATGTGGTTGTCTCAAAACCTGCGGTCTGAAAAGCTCAGTAATCTTTTTTGATGATGATCTCACCCTGCTCTTCAATGATATCCCGCGTGAGCAGTTCTGTTATATATGATATGAGTACTGAAGAATCATTACTGGTGAGTTGCTTGAATTCTACAGCCATACCCGGCGGAACCTTGAAGACTTCCCCGCTTATGTTTTTCGTGTAGATAACGGTTCCCTGCAAGCTCAAGATGCTTTCATCTTGTAGTGGTAAGGAAACAATAACGTCTGTCCCCTCTGGAAAAGGATTTCTTTTTCTGATATATATACCTCTTTGAGAGAGGTTTACGGCAAAATGCTTCTCTGTCAAATCATTGCATGTTACAGCTACTTTTTTATTGAAAGGAGTCCTCAGAAACCTCCTGCTTTTGCAGTCTGAATTGGCAGACATGCACCGGTACAACGTATTGTTTAGTTCAATTAACTTCACAGGTTTTGTAAGATAACCGGAGCATCCTAAGCGCTCACATTCTTTATATGATTTCTTGTCTGAGGCAATCGTGAGCATAATGACCGGGATGTTCGAAGTATGAGTATCTCCTTTGATATATCTCAGAACGGTAACGCCGTCCATCTGTGGCATGGAAATATCAAGCAGTACGACATCTGGTGTCAGGATTCGTAATAGTTTTAATGCATCGATGCCGTTATCAGCGGGGATGATTTTTTTGAAACCCATTCTTTGGAGAAGGATAGACATATACATCAAAAAATTTTCGTTGTCATCAACAACGAGTAATTTTTTCCTTCTGTCTATAATGTCATTCATTATATGAAAACAAAAAATTCATGCATCCTTTTTTGCAGACAAAAACCAACCACGAAGAGAGGATTTTAACTGTGTTCTGCCATTTCGTCACCCCCCTCTATCCAAAACCCTGGACAGGAGGCTTTGTGTCGTCGATGTCCGCAGGCGTTACTGTTTCGGTGGCGTCAGGATGCTCAGGCTCTCTTTATAATTATATAATAAATTAATCATAAAAAAAGTAGATGGAATAGGTAAAAATACCTATTTTGTCCCCAAATCCAGCGATAAGGGTTGTCATTTCGATCCCGAACGTGCTTGCCCGCCGTCTTTCCGGAGGGTTTTCGGGACGGGAGAGGAGACTTATCCTTTCATGGGTTGCATCAGCCCAGATTTCCCAGTCGGCCCGCTCGTTCGAAATGACAGAAGATAAGTCATCTCCGAACGAAGCGAGGAATGACACCTCTTTATCACTGGAGTTGAGTATAATATTTATACACGGTCTGATGCGTTTATGAAAACCATGCGGATATATAACGGGAAGGAAGAGTCGCAGTTCATGGGCAGGCAGTTACGCAAAGCAGTATTAATAGGTGTTCTTCTCTGTTTTTTTACTGTTCCGACCTCAGCTTACACAGAGAAAGCTCGTTATACCATGGCGATACTGCCGTGTTATGATGTTGTTATGACCTTTAAAAGGTTTGCTCCGATGATTGCCTATTTAAAACAGCAGACAGGATTTGATATTGAGATAATCGTACCAAAAGATTTTTCGGAACTTGAGTCCGGAATAATCAACGGGGCCGTGGACTTCGCTTTGCAGGACCCGCATACCTATATCAAGTTATCAACATTATTAAACGGGGCAACACTCGTGCATGCACTCGATCCGGACGGTATAGATGCTCAACGTGCTGCGGTTGTTGTGCTAAAAGAAAGCGGGATAAGAGAGCTGCGGGACTTAAGAGGCAAGACGGTCATGTTCGGTCCGAAACTTTCTCTGACGAAATGGTTAGCAGCAAAAGATTTGTTTCAAGAAAATGGTATAAACATTGACAAAGATTTAAAGGCCTATATGAACGGCGGGTGTTGTGAGGACATCGCCTTCAATGTTTATCTCAAGGTAGTTGACGCAGGAGTCGTATGCGATCATTTTCTGAGCAGGTACGACTGTGAACGGGGAGAACTCGGGATAGATACGCAACAACTCGTTATTATCGGGGAAACCAGAAAATTTCCTATGCGGATATTTGCATCGCGTAAAGGACTACCGAATGATGTCGCAACTCGGATATCACATGCTTTACTCAAACTCGAAGTGGATAATCCGGAACATGCAAAGATATTGCATGCAGCAGAATTCGGTGGGTTTGAGAAGGCGAGCGACAGAGACTATGACTGCATCAGGACCTTTATAGGTATCAAAGAATAAAGGAAAGATTTTCCACAGATACGTTTGCATGAAACTCCTCCCTGGAAATATAACATTAAGTCTCAGGGCGAAGCTGACTTTGTTGATAGAAGGGTTTGTGATCGTCATTGTCGTCATCACAGGAATCATAATGACCATGCGTGAAAAGGAAACCCTGGAGACCGAACTTCAAAAAAGAGGGCTTGCTTTAGCGTCTGACCTCGCTCAGTTCTCAGTGAGGCCGATACTTGGTCGTGACCTGCCCGCCCTGCGCCGGCTTGTCAATCACACCATGGAACAGGATTATGTTCACTACGTTGTTGTAATGGATCGTAACGGCAGGGTATTGATGCACAGTGACCTCGACGAAGTAAACAAGACTTACAGAGACAAACTCAGTCTTGCTGTTGCGAACTCAAACGAGCCAGGTTTTACCTATGTAGATTTCTCTCAGCATACGGAAACCCACCATGACATCGAATTGTTTGTGCCGATAGCAATTGAAGGTGTGAGATTAGGTACAGTCCGGTTGGGATACTGCCACACGGCCATTGAAAAAGAGATGGCAAAAGCCAAGCAACAAATCGTGCTTATCGGTTTATTAACAACAGCAAGTGGAGGGGTTATTGCATTTTTGCTCGCCACGTTTATTTCCGCACCGATTAAGAGGATAACGGATGCAACTGAAAAAGTAGCACGCGGCAATCTGAATACGCAGCTTGCGATTAAGAGGAATGATGAGATTGGTTTGCTCGCCAGTGCATTTAACAGGATGACAGAGGATTTACAGAAAACGACCGTCTCAAAAGATTATTTTGACAATATTATCGAAAGTATAAACGATACACTCATTGTTGTAGGTGTAGACGGAAAAATCAGAGATGTCAATAAAACGAGTCTTGAACTTTTGGAATATACGGAAGAGGAGCTTATCGGAAAGGATATCCATCATATAGTGATGCGAGAGAAAGAAATTTTTGACAACGGAGCAGTTCATAGTATAATGGATCAGCCCTTTCTCCTGAATAAAGAAACAGATTACCTCACGAAGCATGGAAAACAAATTCCCATGCTTGTGTCAATGGCTGTGCTGAGCAATAAGAGTGGGAATATTGAAGGGTTCGTGATCATCGCAAAAGATATTACAGAATTAAGACAGACTGAGGAGGCATTAAGGAAATCCGAACGTGAACTGCGTTTTTTATCTTCCCGACTTCTCAAGGCACAGGAAGAAGAACGGAGAAGGCTTTCTATTGAACTGCATGATGAATTGGGGCAGTCCCTCATGGTTCTAAAACTCAAGATGAGAGTAATCCGGGAGAGTATGTACGATGAATCAGGCAATCTGAAAGCAAAATGCGATGAAGTGATCAACTACGTCAATGAGGTCACAGAAAATGTCCGCAGGCTTTCACGAGACCTGAGTCCTTCTATCCTTGAGGATCTTGGCATTTCAGCTGCCATCCGACGGCTCGTTGAAGCATTTATACAATATAGCAATATAGAGTGTTTGCTTGAGATGAAAGAGATCGATCATCTCTTTCCCCAGGAAAGCCAAATAACGATCTACCGGGTTGTTCAGGAATGTCTCACGAACATAGCAAAACATTCACATGCCACGAGTGTATCTATTATTATCAAAAAGCTTGTTGAAAATGTTCTGTTTCACATAGAAGATGACGGAAAAGGATTTCATGTGAAGGAGACTCTCAGTAACCCCGATAAGAGGGGATTAGGTTTGGCTGCCATGCAAGAACGAATACGGATGCTCGGAGGATCGCTCTCCATACAGAGTAAAGAGGGGTCAGGGAGTAGCATTATCTTTTCAATCCCACTCCCTCACGGAGGAAAGTAAAGATGAGCACATATCGGATTGTCCTTGCTGATGACCATGTCATGTTTCGCCAGGGAGTAAAAAGTATTCTCGAAAAAGACAAGAATCTGGAGGTTGTCGGTGAAACGGGTGACGGGTTAGAACTCATTCAACTTTTGAAGAATATGACTGCTGATATGGTTATTTTGGATATATCCATGCCCCACCTCCGGGGTCTTGAAGCAACACGGGAGATAAAAATGCTTTCAAAGGACATAAAGGTGCTCATTTTGAGCATGCATAAAGACAAAGAATACATGCGATCCGCCATCTCTGCAGGTGCGGAAGGGTACCTGCTGAAAGAGGATGCCGATACAGAGCTCTTTGACGCAATAGAAAGAATCCGTCAAGAAGGTCGGTATATATCACCCCTCTTGCTGGAAGAGTTAACAGATAAACTGTTTCAGCTCGATAACGAGGGACAACTGTTTCGGGATTATGAAAATCTAACTACACGGGAACGCGAAGTCCTCAAGCTCATTTCTGAAGGACTATCGAATAAGGATATCGCTGACCGCCTTTTTGTCAGTGTTCGCACAGTTGAACATCACCGTGCAAATATCATGAGAAAGCTGCATATCAAGAGTACGGCCAGCCTCGTAAAATATGCTATCCGCAAAGGATATACCTCCCCTACTTAACCCGGATTATTCATGAAGCGCTCAATAGCAGAGCAGATGCACTATCATCGCTCATTCTCGGCCCGCTTTTGCGGACCTCCGAGGAATCCCGATATTCATCGGGATAAAGCCGCTCCGATACAGCATCTGCTCTGGTTGATCTGGAAATTTGTGAATAATAGAGGTTAAGAGAAATAGTAAAGTAGCCATTCCTATAGGGGATTCTACGTATAGGAAAACAGGCATTTATACTTATTGTTCTTTTGATTTCCTTCCAGTATGTTAGTTAATAAGCGGGAGAAATGAATATGCTCGTTAAGTTTTTTTGCTCTGATAGCATAAGAAATTTCGGTGCCGTGCATGATTTCAGGGCCAAGGGCTGATATCTGCTTGCTGCCAGCAGACAAAGCAAGGGGTTGGGTAGGGTAGGCAGGAAGGCTGGTTGGAGAAGCTGCACAGAAAAACTGCTGGCGGCAAGCAATCCTGCGGTCCCCCCTGCGGGGTTGGGTAATCTGTCCCCTTTTCCTCTTGCATCTCTTATCGAAGTGTTGCGGTAAATTCATATTCCTTTTTGCCAAACAGGAACCTCTGCCTCGATATTTTTATGTTTACTGTTTCCCCTTCCTTTTTCCCAGCCATCAATATCCTCACGTCAGCTATGTCTCCTATCTCCCATCCGTCCATGGATAAGAAGATATCCCCTTCTTTAAGTCCCGTTGCTTCAGCAATGCTCCCGGGACTGATCTTTTCAATCATAACCCGGCCCTCTTTTTCGTTGAGAACAACACCGAGCTTGAGCGAAGGAGGGGGCGATTGCGGGGCAGCATAGAATACATAGGTTCCGACAGTATCATTGAGGCTGACTGTATCAGGTATGAGCGTTACGTATTCTTTCTTATTCAACCTGTATACCCTTTTCGGTATACCCGAGTCATATATAATGTGTCCGACACCGGCAAGGACAACAATCTGAGAACTGGGATGCTCATTCAGATACCGGGCAACAGTATGAGCCATGGTTTCATCCCAGAGTATCTGGGACTGGACGAAATTCTCGAATCTCCTGCTCTCGGATTGTTCATGCTGTACGAAAATCTCTTTGAGTCGTTCCCTGTAATCTTTATCTGTCATGTCCATTGTTTCCGGGATTTCTTTTTTTTCCTCGTCTGTCAGGGCATCGATTCCTCCCTTTGAGACCGTATCAATAATCTCTGATCTCAAATTCAGGCCAATGACAGGAATCTTCTTTGCTTTTGCGAATTCGATGATCTCACGGTAGAGATTGTAATCATATTTCCATCTCTTGAAGTACTCGGTATCTCTTAAGAACGTTCTTTCGTCTATGGTTCCTGAGATGTACCCGTCTAGGACATTCTGAAACGGTTTCTGAAACATCTCCATCCCTATAGCAAATGTTTTCCCTTGCCTGTGAAGGTTCATGATAACCTCAAGCTGTATCTTGTGGTCTTCGTAGCTCATATGTCTTTCTCCTACATATATGACCGGCGTATCCGCTATGAGTTCCATGATATCTTTCAGGTACGAGAGTTTCTTTGTCTGAATCAGTGTCACAGGCTCGTACAACCTGATCTGAATCCCCCGCGTTGACTCAGCCGTCCTTTTTTCTGTGTTCCTGCCCTTGTTGAATCGCAGAGAAGAATATTTTCCATAGTGGTATATCTTGCCCGATACAAGGTCGACTTCCTGCCGGGAATCCCCGTAGGCAAGAGCTATGACCTTGCGCGGATTCAAAGGGTTCTCTTTGACCACGAGCGTGAAACCGTGCTGTGGTTTTTGCATATTGGCAAAGAGTCTTTTCACAACCGGTCCGTCAAATCCGGTGATGAGCAGTGAGGATGACATGATATCTTCATCTTTGAGGTACCGTTCTTCTTTTAAAGTAAATCCCTCCCTCTGGAATACAGCAATCAGTGATTCATATCGCTCCCTGTCTTTTTCCGGCATGACGATAAGACGTTTTTCATCGCCCAGGAGTCTCGATATGACAGGCGGGTATTCTGCCTCTGAAAGGTTTCGCATGATGTCATAGTTTTCATCAAGAATTATGTCGATAGGGGTGCCCTGTGAAGAGATCTCAAACGTCTCCCGTTGCTTTTCGATATGCAATATTTCAGTAGAGGTTCCGCTGTCAGAATGTATTCTTACAGGAAGACGAAACCGGTACGGCTGGCCGTTTTGAACAATATCGAACGAGATTGTATTGGCACCATTGGAAAAGATAACCCTCGGGTCTTTCACAGCTATTGTTACGATTCCTTTACGGTTGAGCCACTGTTCAAAAAACCATGAGAGGTCTGTTCCCGATACTTTTTCAAAAAACGTTCTGATATCTTCCCATGACGCTTCATGGAGCGCTCTTTCTCTGATGATCTCCCTTAAGGCTTCATAGAATGCAGGCTCTCCCACGAGATTTTTGAGCATGTGGAAAACCATTGCGCCCTTCCCGTACCCGATTACCTTGGATGCGAAATCAACCCTGCCCGTAAAAGCCTTAAGAGGGAACTCCTTGCCCGGAACGACATAGCTTTCGTAATCAGTCAATATCTTTTTACGATATTTCCATCCCGTTCCCTCCTCTTCTTCGTAGAGATGATCAGAAAGATACGTCGTTAACCCTTCAACCCAGTTGCCCTTGTCATAATCTCCATAAACATAGTTACCAAACCACTGGTGAAGTATCTCATGTCCAAGGGATGTCTTGACGATGAAGGGAAGTTTGACCACCTCCTGTCCGAGAAGAGTAAAGGTCGGCATTGAATAACCTGTGGGAAGGAAGTTTTCAACAACAGAGAAACGCTTGTAGGGGTAGGGTGTCAGAATGTGCTGGTATTTCTCGAGATACTTTTTCGTATGTTGTATGTATGTTTTTGCAAGAGAGATATCTTCCGGGAAAAAATATCCGTAGATATCTATACCTCGAAAGGTTTCTTTTATTATCCTGTATTTCCCAGCGATAAAATTGATTTCATGTACGGGGTATGGAAAATCAAACGAATATTCTTTGCCATTGGGTATTTCTTTCATTATGATCTCGTCAGCCTCGGAAACCGCAGTAAATCCTTTCGGCACGATGGCTCTGAGATGATGATATGCCCCACCCTCTATGAATGGATACCATCCACCCGTCAAATATATCCCCCTGTCGCTGATAACATTCCGTGTGACAACGCCAGCATTTTCACGTGTGTCCTCATTATGTTTCCCTCTGAATATCACTTCGTATGTTATTTCAAGAATCCCGGGACCGGTGATGTTCAGCACGCGTTTATTCTTATCCACGGTCAAAGGTAAACCATTGAGTGTGATAGAAGTAACAGTGAGGGTGTGAGTATGAACCCTGAATGCTTTATCACCTGGCAGGGAAATGTGTGATATACCCTGCAGACGACTATCTTCGATATGGAATGAAACCGAGAGGGCATGACGTGGAATATTGTCTGCTGCGTGAACAGTACAGGCATGGAACATAGTGATGGAAAAAATGAAACCTACGATACTCCTTATCATACCCTTACATCTTAGCTGAAACAGAGGCGGGTAGTCCACTCCGAAGGGTTTGTAGTGACAATTGACCAGTGACCAGTGACTATTAGTTTTGCTATGCGCCAAACGATTTGCGGTTTACATTTCGCGGTTTTACTTAAAGATTTCCCCTGTCTCCTTATACCAGAAGAGGAGGTCAAGGTGGGAGACGGGAATGTGTATCCTGTCTGCGAATCCGATCATTTTTCTTTCGATTTCCAAATAGTTCTTTCTGCTCATGGAGTTCGGTATCTCCGCAACGATGCCTGTCATAACCAAATTTCTCAGTATATGCCTGTCAAGGATGGCGAAGTTTTCTCCTAAACCTATGTTCCGCAGGAAATGGCTTGCCTCCTTGTAGCCTAGACCATGTATGTTCTGTGCCAACCAGTCTCTGCATGCGTGGATGTTGTCAAATGACCGGAGGCGTGATTTGATTGAAATTTTCCCATCAGTCGAGAATAATTTCCTTGCCTCTATGAGATAGCGAGCCTTTTTATTTTTGAATCTCGCACAGTTAAGATATGGTTTAGTTTGTTCAACAGTCCCGTGAAACAGGAGGTCGCATTTCCTGAGCTTCTTGATGGCGTCCCAGCATGGCAGCGCCCTTGATAGAGGGGTAAGGATGCAGAAGGCTAATTCGGTAAAAACTTCCTCATCGCCGTGTGCAGCCCAGACCGTTCGAAATTCCTCCAGACGTGCAATAATATCCTTTTTCTTGAGGCGATAGAGGCGTTTGAGTTGATGAAGGACATAGTCGTTTTTCATAAAAAGATTTCTTCAATGTATATGAGATATGTCATTATATACACGCAAACTAAAGTTTGCGGCTACTTTTCTCGATCGAACAGCTTCGTAGCCGCAGGCTTCAGCCTGCGCTATCTTATCCAAGAAAATTTTTCTGAACAGGTAAGATAGTTTATTAAATATAATACAATATGCTTGGTATAAGGATTCATTGATGTTACAGGAAATATCGCATAATCAACCAGAAGAGCACGGTGGAAATATCTACAGGCTTGCTGAGGAGTTACACATTCCGGAACGAAACGTGACCGATTTCAGTTCTCTGGTTAATCCACTCCGTGTATCTAAAAAAATCAGGGCTGAGTTACGAAAGAACTTGAAATATCTGCATAATTATCCAGACCCTGATGCAAAGAGGGTGAGAAAACGACTGGCTCAATACCACGGCATTGATATGGAAACAATTCTCTGCGGGAATGGAAGTACCGGGCTCATTTATCTGATAACAAGGACATTACAACCCCAAAGAGTGCTGTTACCTGCGCCTACATTTTCAGAATATGAACGCGCTATTTCCGTAGCGGGGAACAAAGAGCGCAGAGCACAGGTAGAGTATATACTCCTTAAAAGAGAACAGAAGTTCAGGATAAACCCTGATGAATACACTGCTGTTTTACAAAAAGGCGCATGTTCATCACTGCCTTTTGATATGGTATTTCTCTGTAATCCCAATAACCCGACGGGGATGCTCATGAAGAAGGATGCTGTTCTTCAGATTGCAGATGCAGCGAGAGAGACGAAAAGCTATCTCATAGTTGATGAGGCATATATAGATTTCTGTTCCGATGAGTCTGTTATCAAGAATATTGAACGTAATCCATACCTCATTGTCCTGAGGTCTCTGTCGAGTTTCTATGCCCTTTCGGGTATACGTATCGGATACGGTGTCTTCCCGGAACATCTTTTGGCCGGTTTAAAAGAGCAACGAGTACCGTGGGATGTGAATAGCTTATCACAGCGGGCAGCAGTCATTGCTCTGAAAGACAAGGTCTTTCGCAGAGAGTCTTTGAAGGTTATTGCAGAAGAAAAGCGGTTCCTTGAAAAGAATTTTAGGAAGATGGGGATAGAGTTCTTCGCCCCGGATGCTCACTTCTACCTTGTGAAAATGGATAATGCAGATGAGATATGCCGGCAACTGAGGAACAGGGGTGTCCTTGCCATGAACTGCAAGAACTTCAGAGGGCTCGACAGTTCATATATGAGGATTTCGGTAAAATCACACAAAGAAAATACTATGCTGATAAAAATGCTTGCGTTGATTCTCAACAGAAAACGTGCCACAGCATAGTATGGCCTTCAAGAAATTCATAAAGAGTGTCAATTGTGCAGTGGAAGGGATACTCCTTGCTGCCAAGACACAGAGACATCTGAGATATCATTTCTATAGCGCAGCAGCTGTGCTCCTCATAAGTTACGTCCTCGGGATCAATCGGATGGAATTTCTCATCATTTCACTCTCGGTGATTGCCGTTCTCCTCGCTGAGATGTTCAATACAGCGATTGAGGCAATGGTTGACATTATTTCTCCTGAACATGCTGAAAAGGCAAGAGTTGTTAAAGACATAGCAGCAGGTGCTGTGTTCGTGACCACGATAGGGGTCGCCGTTGTCGGGTATATTATTTTAATGCCTTATATTCGTGAATCGTTCGAGAGGGGACTTCATATAGCAAAACATTCAAAGGAAGAGATTACCTATTTGGCGTTATTGATTGTGATTATCCTTGTTGTGATAACCAAATCATATTTTGGCAAAGGACGTCCGCTGAGAGGAGGCATGCCGAGCGGGCATGCAGCATTTGCATTTTCTGCATGGGTTGCAATAACATATATCACAGAACATTTTATCGTGTCGCTCGTCTGTTTAATTCTGGCCGTCATCATTGCACAGAGCAGGATGATTACAAAAGCTCACAGCCAGTGGGAAGTTATTCTTGGCAGTCTCATGGGGGCATCTGTAACCTTTCTGCTTTTCGGGATATTTTCGTAGGTTAAAATAAAACTGCAAAGTGTACAGCGTAAAGCGAAAAGCGCATGGAGCAAAGCGGCTCTTTTTTGTCATTTCGAAGAAAGGGAGTGACTGAGAAATCTTAAAAACAATCAGATTTCTCACCTCGTTCGAAAATGACAAGCTACAGATGAACGTTATTTGAAATTTGTCATTTGGATTCTGGAATTTATTTCCCTCTCCCGTTACCGATACCTTTGCGTGTATTCGTTTTTGAATTTTTGATTTTGACATGTGGATTTTTTGAATCTTGGATTTTAAAAAAATATGAATTGTGAAATAATAATGTCATATGAAACTCCGTGACGCACTTGTCGATCTTTACAGGAAGGTTGCAACATCATTGCCCCCCGATGTTGAGGCTGCTCTGAGATCCGCATACAAAAAGGAGAGTTCAACCGCCCGGTCTATCCTGTCGGTACTTCTTGAAAATGTATGGATAGCCAGAAAAACCGGAAGGCCACTCTGCCAGGATACAGGGGTCCCGGTCTTTTTTGTTAAAGTTCCTCTCAGTGTAAGCCGGCAAGAACTGAGAGATACGATTGTCAAGGCGACACGGATTGCTACCCGGGAGATCCCCCTGCGGCCAAATGCTGTTGATATCATCACAGGAAAAAATTCTGGAAACAATACGGGGATTGGATTTCCGGTCATGTATTTTGAGGAGACAAAAAGGGGGAGGTTGATCATTGACCTCATGCTCAAAGGTGCCGGGAGTGAAAATGTAGGCCAGTTATACGGCCTGCCACATGCAGAACTGAAAGCAGAACGTGATCTTGAAGGGATCAGAAGGTGTGTACTGGATGCCGTATATAAAGCACAAGGTAAGGGGTGTCCACCATACATTATAGGGGTGGGAGTTGGAGGTGCAAAGGACCAGGTTTCAAGGCTCTCTAAAGAGCAGCTCTTGAGGAGTCTTCAGGACAGGAACAAAAACGAAGTCCTCGCAAGGCTTGAAAGAAAAATTATGCACGACTGTAACAAGCTCGGGATAGGACCGCTTGGTTTGTATGGTAAAACAACAGTCATTGGTGTAAAAGTTGGTGTGAACCACAGACATCCGGCATCGTATTTTGTTGATGTCTCTGTATGCTGCTGGGCAGATAGAAAAGCAAGATTGACATGGTAAATTCTCAATCCAAATTCCAAAATCCAAATTCCAAAAAACAAAATCCAGGATCAAAAAAGAATAAAATAAAAAAGATTTCTCTTCCTATGACTGAGAAGGATGTTCTTTCACTGCATGCCGGAGATATGGTCTTCCTATCCGGAACGATAGTAACCGGGAGAGACAAGATACATAAATTTCTTTTTCATGAAAGACCTGCCGGAGCAAAGGTTCCTTTCAGGCTTGAAGGTACAGTTTTATATCACTGCGGGCCTGTCATGAAACAAAGAGGGAAAGGTTTTGAAATCATTGCCGGTGGACCAACAACGAGTATGCGTGTCGAGATGTACGAACATCGCATAATCTCAGAGTACGGACTCAGAGGAGTGATGGGAAAAGGCGGGATGGGGAGACAAACACTCGAAGCCCTTAAAAAGAACCGTTGTGTCTATCTTCATACGATCGGCGGTGCTGCAGCGTACCTTGCAGACCGGGTAAAAAGAGTGATTGATGTCTGGAAGCTCAGGGAGTTTGGAAATACCGATGCAATGTGGTTATTTGAAGTTGATAACTTTCCGGCAATAGTGACAATGGATGCATATGGACAAAGCCTCCACGAGCTCATTGAAAGGAAAACGGGCCAGGAGTTTAAAAAGCTTATGAGATAAAAAGAATATGTTCTTATGCATTTTTCTCGACTAAAAATTCTTTTCATAGCTCATATAGGTTCCGCCGGTTTTATCCTTCCTCACATCAACTCCAACATCAAACGCCTCTCTCAATAGGTCTTTCGTCAGCACACGTTCTGGGCTTCCGAAACTGAGAATACTTCCTTCTTTTATGAGCATGACCTTTGGGAAGTGGAGGGCCATGTTGATATCATGGAGTGCCATAATTATAGAAATGTTCTTCTTTTCTTGCAGGTTCTTGAGCAGTTTCATGAGTTCGAGCTGGTATTTTATGTCGAGGTTGGCAAGTGGTTCGTCCAGCAGTATGAGACCGGCCTCCTGGAGAAGGGTCATTGCAATGAATGCCCTTCTCCTTTCACCGCCGCTCAAGTTCGTCACAAATACGTCTGGTTTGTCTGTTAGACCGACAAGCTCTAATGCCTCGTGAACCGTTATGCCCGGTGGTATGTCGTAGGGGTACAGACCCATACTGACTAATTCTCTTACCCTGAAGGGTACCTGCATATCAAGAAGTTGTGGAAGATAACAGAGTAATTTCGCCCGGTCTTTATTCCTGTAAGCAGGTAAAGATTTTCCCCAGAGGGAGACGGAGCCGGCTGACGGTCTTAATATACCGCAGGCAAGTTTGAGGATTGTTGATTTTCCTGAACCATTGGCACCGAGGAGCCCGATGAATTCTCCATTGGCCAACGAGAAGGTAAGCCCGTCGATGAATGCTCGATGGTCAGCATACGTGAATTCCACTTTGTTGAATTGCAGGATCGGCTGGTTATGGCGTAAGGACATCTTTCCTCCTCAAGAGATAAAGGAAATACGGTGCACCAATAATGGCAGTGATAATTCCGGAAGGTATCTCAGCCGGATGCATTATTGACTTCCCGATAAGATCTGCAATACAGAGAAATGCACCACCACAAAGTGCGGATACCGGTATTAATGCCCTGTTGTCAGCACCTATCAGGAATCTCACGATATGCGGGATAAGGAGGCCTATAAAACCGATTGTGCCTCCCAGGGCCACAGATGCAGCAGTCATGAGTGCTACAGCTATAAAAAGGAGCAGTCTTTCCTTATGAGCAGAGAAACCGAGGCTGTGTGCAAGTTCATCACCGAGCATCAATGCATTGAGGGCTTTCGCCCTGGAGATGGAGAGAAGGAGACCGGAGATAATCAGGAAAAATCCATATGGAATTAATGACCAGTCCGTGAGTGAGAGGTCACCAAATATCCAGAGGACGGCCCGCCTCATCTCTGCATCTGATGAGATACTGATGAGGAGCATAAGCAGTGCATAGAAGAGGAAGCTTAGACCTATGCCTGCGAGGAGAAGTCGTTCCGGCAGAATCCCCCCGCGTTTCCATCCGAACAAGCCCACAAGCAGACTGACAAACAATGCACCAATGAATGCCGTTAATGGAGTACTGAATGTGCAGAAGAGATACGAGCCTGATAAAAGACCCAATGCTGCGGCGAGGGCTGCACCGCTTGATATGCCGAGTATATATGGATCAGCCAGGGGGTTTCTGAGAATACCCTGGAGGATGGCCCCCGATGCACCGAGGGCACTTCCGACGAGGGCTGCAACGATAACCCGTGGAAGTCTTATCGACAGGAGTATATTTTTCTCGGTTACGCTGAGAGCGAACGGATTTATGAGCTTTGGTCCAAGAAACAGGGAGATAAAAGTAATGGATGCTGCAATGACTAGTACTGTTGAGATTTTGACCTTATACATTGTGCCATTTCCTCAATGCCATTCACGATCCTTGGTCCGAGTTTGTAAAGTGTATCGCTCACAAAGCAAACTGAGCCGTTCCTGACTGCGGGTACGACAGCTATTTTCTTTAAAAGACTTTGGGAAATCTCTTTTACATTTTTATGCCCCTTTCCAATAAAGATGTAATCCGGAGCCTGGCGAATGATTTCCTCTATGGAATATTTTGGATATGCTACAGGTGCTCGTGATGCAATATTATCACCATGAAGAAGCGTGATGATATCATCTATAGCGGTTCCAGGACCGGCAGCTATTAGTGGCTCAGGCCAGATAATGAAGAGAACCTTATTGTTGCAACCCGTGATCCCCTGGGCATGTGGGCTTCTGACTCTATAAGAGCTTATGGATGTTTCAATCTCACGTGCTAACACGTTTGCCCTCTCCTGTACACCGAGTGCACGACCCAGGTCCCGTATCCCCTCGGGAAGTTCATTGATTCTCCGTGCTCTGAAAACATACGTTTTGATTTTTAAGGAACGGAGCTTTTCTTCAAACTCCTTTTGATTCCCGTCAGTGGTCATGACCACGATGTCAGGATGCTGTGAAACAACTGCTTCGAGAGACGGGTTTGACATGCCCCCGACCGTTGGCTTATTCCGGGCCTCTTCAGGGTAGTCACAAAAATTTGTTACACTGACGACATGGTTGCCGAGCCCCAGGGAGAAAAGGATTTCCGTTACATTCGGAGCAAGAGAGATAATGCGATCAGGCGTTGTGCCCGCATGAGCAGCATGAGAAATGAGCCAGATAGAGACGATAACAAAGATGGTTGTGATTGAATTTCTCATTGAGCTTTACTCCCACTCTATAATCTGGTAAACTCTAAAAAAAATGCAAGGGCAGGAAGGATCTTTTAACGGTGAATTTATTATAAAAGAGACAGTAAAAGAGGAGGCATGCTCATGGACTTTTGGGAGAATGTTAAAAAGGACTTGCAGAAAGGATTTAAAGAAGGACTCGATTTTTTAAAAGAGGGTGCAGCCGTTGTTAAAGTGAAGGCAGAAGAACTTACCGATGAGGGAAAAAGGCGCTATAAGATTTATGAATTAAAGACAAAGGTTCAGAGTGAGATTGCAGACCTCGGGGGCAGAGTCTACGATAGGGTTTCGAAGAACAAGAGCCCGATGCAGGATAAGAGGGTGAGAGCAATCATACCCCGTATTAAAAAACTTGAGGCGAAGATAGCAAAACTGGAAGGGAAGGGAACAAAAAATCCGAAAAAAGCGTCAAGAGGTCAGAAAAAACATAAAGGAAAAAATAATTCCTTATGAAAGAACAGGTCGTTCTCCTGACGGATTTCCTATAACTGGGAGGATGCAGGATTATGGTGCTATTTGTCGTCTTATTAATCGTCGTTGCCATTGTAGCACTATTTTCAGTACAAAATGCTGCGCCTGTGGCGATTACGTTTCTCTTCTGGAAATTTGAGGCATCGCTCGCAATCGTGCTGTTTCTGACAGTGATCGCCGGGGTTATTGCAGGAATACTGATTGTATTGTTATTGAAAGTGAAGCCGTCTCACAAACAGAAGATGGAGGATGTCTAAAGACTCGCCCGGTCATTTCTGGTAATCGAGAGCTTGAAGCAGCGCCTCGCGTTTAATCGCCCCTTCCCTTACTATGTTTACAATTTCTCCTGTTACGTCCACAATCGTTGAGGGAAGGGTGCCTTTTGTCGGGCCTCCATCGATAACCAGATCAATGGTATCCCCGAAATATTTGCGAATAGTTTCTGCATCTTGTGCAGGAGGTTTTCCCGACAGGTTGGCACTTGTTGCAGTAATTGGAAAGCTGGCATACTCTGCGAGTTTCAGCGCAAATGATTCACCAGGAATTCTGACCGCAACGGTATGAGTTCCTCCGGTGATACATGGTGACAGGCTCTCTTTTGCTGGCATTATCAGGGTGAGGGGGCCGGGCCAAAATTTTTTCATCAGGTATACTGCCTTGTTGTTGATGGTTGACACGAGGTGAACAAGTAACTCTCTCGAACCAATAATGACCGGCAGACCCTTGTTGTAAGGCCGTTGTTTGATCTCACGGAGCTTTTTTAGCGAATCCCCCCTGTCAAATCCGACACCAAGGCCGTAGAGTGTCTCTGTCGGGTATGCGACAATACCACCCTCCATCAATATAGAAACTGCGCGATGCAATGCGTGTAGAACATTATTCTCATTGAATCTCAAAAGTGACATGTACCATACTAACACAGAATGCCTTGCTTTCAGCAGGGAGCGTAAGCGCTGAGAAACCTGACACGGGACATAAGACCCCGTATCTAAAAATAATGGATGATCATCCCGTCATCCATAATAGAGTTAAGGATTATTCCTGCAGGGTGAAAATAAATACTCATTGAGGTATCTGCAGCGAAAATAATCAAAAAAGAATCAAAAGAATACTTGACATGGTACATATATTTTTTTAGACTTTAAGCGTTTAATTCGTTGACATTAAATGTATTATCTGGTATAAATGATTCTTAAGTTGTATGAGAGAAGGAGGTGCGAATGAGAAGGGTAATTTTTGTGATAGTTTTTTCCTTGTCAATGGCAGTATTTTTCGGATGTGCAACGAGGGATTATGTAAGGCAAGAGATAGATCCATTGGTAGACAGGATCAGCAAGCTTGAGGCAATGGATTGTTGTAATAAGGCTGACGCTGCTGCACAGAGGGCGGAAAATGCTGCGCAAAGGGCGGAAAATGCTGCGCAAAGGGCAGAGCATGCTTCTCAAAAGGCTGGTAAGGCATTCGAATTGCAACAATTGAAGTAATCATAATTATTGATTGCAAGGGAGTTATAAGACAAAATACAACTAAGGGAGGGAGTACGATGCGAAAGGTTCACATAGGTATCGTTTTTTTACTGATCATGTTTGCTTTTGGGTGCGCATCAAGGGATTATGTAAGACAGCAGATTGATCCGCTTTTGGATTGCTGCAGAAAAGCTGAGGAGGCGGCAAAAAAGTGTGAAAAGGCATTTGAGTTGCAACAGATGAAGTAGTTTTTGATCACTCGTCAGGATTTTTGTGATCAGAAGGCTTATTGAAAGGAGGTGTAAAGAAAGAATGAAAAAAATACTCCTCGTCATATGTAGTGTAATGTTCTTGTTTTCCTTGGGATGCGCATCAAGGGATTATGTAAGACAGCAGATTGATCCGCTGGTCGATAGAATTAGTAAATTGGATGCCCGGGTTACGTCCGTAGAGTCTCGATTAAATGCTCTTGAATCCAAGGTGGATGCCAATAGTGCCGCAATTGAGGCGGCTAAACAAGAGGCACGTGACGCGAAGGCCTTGGCCCAGGAGGCAATGAAGACAGCTATGGATTGCTGTGATAAGGCTGATGCTGCAGTAAAGAGAGCAGAGGCTGCTGCTGACAGGGCTGAACAGGCAGCGATGAAAGCTGGAAAGGCATTCGAACTGCAACAGAGAAAATAGGCATAAGCATAACCGAATATAGTGCTCTTGAAAGGGCTAAAGAATTTTTAAATTCTTTAGCCCTTTTTTCTATCGCCATAGGGCCGAAGCTCCAAAGTTTGAATTGTCCTTTGGCGCTTCAAAACTTTGCAATTCTGGAACTCATGAGAATCAATGAGAAATATTAATTGGGATCCCCCGCTTTTCTTTAATTGCCCAATAGAATTTCTCTGTATTTATATTTTTTAAGAGATTCTTTTGTTGCAATAATTTCACTGCTTCGTCAAAATAATCGAGATTTACATGTTTGTCGTGGTGCACTTCAATATAAACATTGTTGTTTTCCATGCCTATCTTTATGGGCTGACGGATGATTGCTACCTCCGTGCCGGTGGGTACGAGTTTAAAGAGTTTTGGGATGTCTTCCGGATATAACCTGATGCACCCATGACTGACCATTCTTCCAATACCAAACGGTCTGTGGGTACCGTGGATAAGAATAGTCGGCAGCGAGAGTCTGAGCGCATGAGAACCGAGGGGGTTATTGGGGCCGGGTGGTACGACCTTTGGCAGGTCTTGCCTCTCTTTCAAGATGGATTCAGGAACGTACCAGCTCGGATTAACAATTTTTTCTATAACACTAAAGTTGCCTTCAGGTGTATTGTTCCCCTCAGTGCCAATACCAATGGGAAAGGTTTTTACCAGAGTTGATTTATGCTTTTTGAAAAAATAATACAGTCTCATTTCCGAGAGATTAATAACGATACCTTTATATGATGGTACATCAGGTAAAATCCAGGACGTCGGTATTGTGACCGTTACTCCATCTCCAGGAATAAAGGGGTCGAGGTCAGGATTTGAATCAGCAACTTCGTTGAAGCCGAGGTCATACTTCCGGGCTATCTCGATGAGGGATTCTTCATTTTTTGTTATATGGTTTTTTATTGATCCAATGACCGTATCATGTTCCTTAAATGTGTAAACCTCAGCACCAGTCGAAGCGATGACGAACAAGGTAAACAGTATCGGTATAAGTGCAGTCCCTATATGCATAAATGATGGTAACTAACTTGGGATACGAAATGCAAGACACAGACTCCAGTTAATTAAAAATCCAGCAAATAAATTAAACAAACAAAAGAAACTAAACAAACTAAAATAACCTGAAAAACTATAGTGACTAATGACCGTTGACTATTTTTTTGACACAAAGACGCGATGACGGTTCTTTTGACTACAATGACGGCTTTATAACGTAGAACATTGAACGGTGAGCATTTTAGCTGGTGGACGGGTCTTTTTTTTCAATAGATTCGATAATACGCTCAATTCTGGTTTTCGGAGGGGTACAAAAGACTTTCTTTAATTCATCATCGGAAAATTTTTCTCTGAGAATAGAAATGATATCGCATCTGTGCTTCCAGCAACCGAGAATATTCCTGCACGGCAGGTTATCGTTCACGGAAATACAGTAGGAAAATTCTACAATCATCCCTAGTTGAAGGCAGTAAATTTCCATAGCACGTATTTATATTAATTACTCATGAGTACGAATTCTCTTTCAAGATATTGATTTTAAATAAAAATTCATTACAGCTCCGTCGTCATTCCCCCCCCGTATCAAATACGGGGGGAATCCAGTCTTTTCAATAAGTTCTGGATCCCCCGGTCAAGCCGGGGGATGACAAAGTACGACTTTATACACAGACGCTAAATGCTAAATAAGGAAAGGGGATTCACCCCTTTCCTTATTTGAGCATCTTACGACGGTTTCGGAAATTGTTCCAGGTCTTTTATAAGTCTCGCAATATCATCATCCGGTAATACATAATCTTCAAGCTTTCCGGAGAGATACGCATCATACGCAGCAAGATCAATAATACCATGGCCGCTCCAGTTCATGAGGATGACCTTTTCCTTCCCTTCCTCTTTTGCCTTTTTTGCCTCCTCGATAACGCATGCAATAGCGTGGTTGGTCTCCGGCGCAGGGATAAACCCTTCTGTCCGGGCAAAAGTGATGCCTGCTGCGAACGTTTCAAGTTGGCCGTATGCCCGCGCTTCTATAAAATTATCT